>Ga0209913_1000479_pt1 | contig 33629 bp, 25 predicted proteins | sample PersoiDNA2013203_FD_185805 | JGI IMG/M metagenome (GOLD analysis project Ga0209913, IMG submission 185805) | Permafrost soil microbial communities from the Arctic, to analyse light accelerated degradation of dissolved organic matter (DOM) -... | ecosystem: Environmental > Terrestrial > Soil >... | reverse complement strand
GGATGAATCACAAAGTGGCCTTCAGTTTTGCCGACGGCAAGACCCTGTTTTTCCCGGTGGGCGCGCATGAAATCCTGCTGGATGCGGCCCTGCGCAATGGCATCAAGATTCCGCTGGATTGCCGCGAAGGCGTGTGTGGTACCTGTCAGGGCCGCTGCGAGAGCGGCGAATACAGCCAGGACTATGTGGACGAGGACGCCCTCTCCAGCCTCGACCTGCAACAACGCAAGATGCTCAGTTGCCAGACCCGGGTGAAGTCGGATGCGACGTTCTACTTCGACTTCGATTCCAGCCTGTGCAACGCACCGGGGCCGGTGCAGGTGCGCGGCACGGTGAGCGAGGTGCGGCAGGTCTCGACCAGCACGGCGATCCTGCAGGTGCAACTGGACCAGGCGCTGGACTTTCTGCCGGGCCAATACGCCCGCCTGGCGGTTCCGGGCACCGACAGCTGGCGCTCGTATTCCTTCGCCAACCGGCCGGGCAATCAGCTGCGGTTTCTGATCCGCCTGCTGCCCGACGGGGTGATGAGCAACTACCTGCGCGAACGTTGCCAAGTCGGCGATCACCTACAGATGGAGGCGCCGCTGGGGGCGTTCTACCTGCGCCATGTCAGCCGGCCGCTGGTGCTGGTCGCCGGCGGCACCGGGTTGTCGGCGCTGCTGGGCATGCTCGATGAACTGGCGGCCAACGCCTGCGAGCGGCCGGTACACCTGTACTACGGCGTGCGTAGCGCGCAGGACCTGTGCGAAGCCGCGCGCATCAAGGGTTACGCTTCCACGCTCGCGGATTTTCGCTACACCGAAGTACTGAGCGACCCGCCGCCCGCGTGGCCCGGCAAGCGCGGCTACCTCACCGAGCATTTCAACCTGGCCGAATGGCGGGACAGTTCGGCCGATATGTACGTGTGCGGCCCCCCTCCGATGGTCGAGTCCATCCAGCAATGGCTGGCGGATCAGGCACTTGATGGCGTTCAGCTGTATTACGAAAAGTTCACGCAGAGTAATATCTGACCCCTCAGCACTTCTGAGGGGTTGGGCGCGGCGTGCAATCAACCCCGAGAAAAACAAGTAGAAGGGAATGTTAATGGCGGATGACATGGTTAACCCGGTAGGCCTCAAGCGTGGCCTGAAAAACCGGCATATTCAGCTGATTGCCTTGGGCGGCGCGATCGGTACGGGGCTGTTCCTCGGCTCGGCCGGGGTGCTCAAGTCGGCGGGGCCGTCGATGATCCTCGGGTATGCGATTGCCGGTTTTATCGCGTTCCTGATCATGCGCCAGCTCGGCGAGATGATCGTCGAGGAGCCGGTAGCCGGTTCGTTCAGCCACTTCGCCCACAAATACTGGGGCGGTTACGCGGGTTTCCTGGCGGGCTGGAACTACTGGGTGCTCTACGTGCTGGTGGGTATGGCCGAGCTGACGGCCGTGGGCAAGTACATCCAGTTCTGGTGGCCGGAAATTCCGACCTGGGTCAGCGCGCTGGTGTTCTTTATCGCGGTGAACCTGATCAACACCCTGAACGTGAAGTTCTTCGGTGAGACCGAGTTCTGGTTCGCGATCATCAAGGTGGTGGCGATTGTCGGCATGATCGTGCTCGGCTGCTACCTGCTGTTCAGCGGCACCGGCGGCCCGCAAGCGTCGATCAGCAACCTGTGGAGCCACGGCGGTTTCTTCCCGAATGGCGGCATGGGGCTGTTGATGTCGATGGCGTTCATCATGTTCTCGTTCGGTGGCCTGGAGCTGGTGGGCATCACCGCCGCCGAGGCCAGCGAGCCGCGCAAAGTGATCCCGAAAGCGATCAACCAGGTGGTGTACCGCATCCTGATTTTCTACGTCGGCGCGCTGACCGTGCTGCTGTCGCTGTACCCGTGGGATCAACTGCTGCAAACCCTCGGCGCGTCGGGCGATGCCTACAGCGGCAGCCCGTTCGTGCAGATCTTCTCGCTGATCGGTAACGACACCGCCGCCCACATCCTCAACTTCGTGGTGCTGACCGCGGCGCTGTCGGTGTACAACAGCGGCGTGTACTGCAACAGCCGCATGCTGTTCGGCCTGGCCGAGCAAGGTGATGCACCGAAGGCGCTGATGAAGCTCAACAAGCAAGGCGTGCCGCTGCGCGCCCTGGCGATTTCGGCGCTGGTGACGCTGCTGTGCGTGGTGGTCAACTACGTCGCGCCGCACAGTGCGCTGGAGTTGCTGTTCGCCCTGGTGGTCGCTTCGTTGATGATCAACTGGGCGCTGATCAGCCTGACCCACATCAAGTTCCGCAAGGCCATGGGCGAGCAAGGCGTGGTGCCGTCGTTCAAGACCTTCTGGTTTCCGTTCAGCAACTACCTGTGCCTGGCGTTCATGCTGATGATCATCAGCGTAATGCTCGCGATCCCGGGCATTCGCGATTCGGTGTATGCGATGCCGGTTTGGGTGGGGGTTATCTACATTGCCTACCGGTTGCGCGTCAGTAAGGCGAAAGCGGTAGCCGCCGCGCAGTAATACCCCTGTGGGAGGGGGCAAGCCCCCTCCCACATTTTTGATTGCATTCCAAATGAAAAGCCCCGGTGATCCGGGGCTTTTTGTTTACAGCGTGGAACGCACTCGCCACAGCTCGGGGAACAGCACCGTGTCGAGCATCTTGCGCAGGTAACCCACGCCCTCGGTGCCGCCGGTGCCGGGCTGGAAGCCGATGATCCGCTCCACCGTGGTCACATGGCGAAAGCGCCATTGGCGGAAGGAGTCTTCCAGGTCGATAAACTTTTCGGCCAACTGGTACAGGTCCCAATAACGGCTCGGGTCACGGTAGACCTCGCGCCACGCAGCCTCCACGGACGCATCGTGAACCGTCGCCGCCGTCGGGTCGCGTTCGGCGCGTTGCGGGTCGATCACCAAACCGGCCTTGGCCATCAGGTTGATCGCCTCGTCGTACAGCGACGGCGTGGCGATCGCCACCTGCAGTTCTTGCAACAATTGCGGGCGATGGGCGTGAGGCCGCAACAGCGCCGGGCTTTTGTTGCCGAGGATGAATTCGATCTCACGGTACTGGAACGACTGGAACCCCGACGACTGGCCGAGGAACGGGCGAATCGCCTTGTACTCCGACGGGGTCATGGTCGCCAGCACCGCCCAGGCGTGTACCAACTGATCGAAGATCCGCGACACCCGCGCCAGCATCTTGAACGCCGGCGGCAGCTCGCCCAGGCGCAGGTGTTCGCGGGCGGCCTTGAGTTCGTGGAGCATCAGCTTCATCCACAGCTCGGAGGTCTGATGCTGGATGATGAAGAGCATTTCGTTGTGGTCCGGCGACAGCGGGTGCTGGGCGCTGAGGATTTTGCCCAGGTCCAGGTAGTCGCCGTAGCTCATGGACTCGGAAAAATTCAGCTCGGCGTTATGCCATTCTTCCGGCGGTTGGTAATCCTCTGAGAAGGGACATTGGCTCATCGTGCAGGCTCCACAAGCGGGCGCAGGATTGCGCGGACCGGGCTGGCATCGAGGTGGGCAAACCGCAGCGGCAGCGCGATCAGTTCATAGTCGCCCTCCGGTACGTCATCGAGCACGATGCCTTCGAGAATCGCCATGCCATGGCGGGCCACGGCGTTGTGCGCATCCATGGTCTTGGACTGTTGCGGGTCCAGGGACGGCGTGTCAATACCGACCAGGCGCACGCCCAGGCTGGCAAGCAGCTCGATGGTTTGCGGGGCGATGGCGGTGAAGTGCGCATCCCACTCGGTCAGCGGCGCTTGTGGATAAGTGCGCAGCAACACGCGCTCCGGCACGTTATCCACACGCCCGTCCAACTGCTGCGGCTGCACCAGTGCGCCGCTGTCCAGGCAATGCAACACGCGGCACGGGCCCATGTACACGTCCAACGACACCTCGCCAATCGGCGCGCCGTCCGCGCTGTAGTGCAGCGGCGCATCCACATGGGCGCCGGTGTGCGGCGACAAGGTAATGCGCCCGACATTCACTGGGCACTCCGGGCCGAACTGCCACACGCGCTCTTCCTGGAACGGCGTATCCCCCGGCCAGGTCGGGGTCGCCGTACTCAGGGGCGGGCTGATGTCCCACCACGTTTTTATTGGGTTCATATCAAGGCTCTCGGTCGTGACTGATGTGAATGATACGAGGGCCAGCTGTGAATTTTCTTGCGAATTCCTGCGCCAAGCGGGAAATCTTTCGCACTTACTGCGAAGAAGTGACTGATTGACGCTCAGAAATATCGTCGAGCTACGCGGAAGCGTCCACCCGGGCCCAATGTGGGAGGGGGCTTGCCCCCGATGGCAGTGTTTCAGTTGACACATGTGCTAGCTGATCCGCAGCCATCGGGGGCAAGCCCCCTCCCACATGAACTTCGCGGTTCCCGGACAATCGCAGTCCCTGCGCTTCTGGACATCCCGATGTCGAGTTCAGACCACTGACCCTGCCTGCGACGCTATAGGGTTCGACTCTCGTTCACTTGCCTCGGAGTCATCATGTCCAAGCCCATCACCGTACTGCGCGACACCCACCCCTTGCCGGTCCTGGATGCCTGCAAATGGGAAAAGCTCGAAGGCGACCCGCACACCGTCAACCTCAACGCCTACACCAGCGAAGACGGCAGCAAGATCATGGGCACCTGGATTTGCACACCGGGCAAGTGGTACGTGGAATACGTGAAGTGGGAATACTGCCATTTCCAGGAAGGCTACTGCGTAATCACCCCGGAAGGCATGGAACCGATCCATTTGCGCGCGGGGGATATCTTTGTGGTGGAGCCGGGGATGAAGGGGACGTGGGAAGTGGTTGAGACGGTGCGTAAGTATTTTGTGTTTGCTTGACCGCGATAACCTGTGGGAGGGAGCACGCTCTCTCCCACAGGGTTTGTTTATTTGGGCTTGCGGTAGCTGTTGATGATCGCCGAGAAGTCCTTGCCCCCTTCCCCGCGCTGGCTCATCGATTGATACAACTGCTGGGCCACAGCGCCGAGGATCACCGGCTGGTGCGCCTGGCGCGCAGCTTCAGTGGCCAGGCCCAAATCCTTGAGCATCAGGTCGGCGCCAAAACCGCCGGTATACCCCCGGGATGACGGCGCGGTTTCGATCACGCCGGGCCATGGGTTGTAGGTGTCGGAACTCCAGCAGCGCCCGGTGGAGCTGTTGATGATGCCGGCCAGCACTTGGGTGTCGATGCCCAGCGCATCGCCCAGGGCCATCGCTTCGCTGACGCCAACCATGCTGATGCCCAAGAGCAGGTTGTTGCAGATCTTGGCGATTTGGCCGGTGCCGACGTCGCCGCAACGCACGATGTTGCGGCCCATCTGCGCCAGCACCGGTTGCAGGGTGGCGAACAACTCCGGGGTGGCGCCGACCATGAAGGTCAGCGTCCCGGCTTGCGCGCCACCGGTGCCACCGGAGACCGGCGCGTCGGCGACGGCCACACCTTGCTTGGCCGCCGCCGCCGCGACATCGCGGATGGTTTGCGGGTCGATGGTGCTGCAATCCACCGCCGGCACGCCTTGACCGATACCGGCCAATACGCCGTCTTCGCCCAGCCAGACACTGCGCACATGGGCAGCGGCCGGCAGCATGGTAATCACCAGCTCAGCGCCATTTGCCGCATCACGCGGTGAATCGCTGATGCTGCCGCCCAGCTCGGCCAGTTCCTTGAGTACCGCCTGGTTCAGGTCGAACAGGTTCAGCGCGTGGCCGGCCTTGATCAGGTTGCGGGCCATGGGCGCGCCCATGTTGCCCAAGCCGATAAATGCAATCTTCATGGTCGTCTCCCGGAATCAGCGCAGGTTGATGGTGGTGTTGACGCCATCGTTGACCGTGTCGTCGTCGAACCAGCGGCTGGTGACGGTTTTGGTCTGGGTGTAGAACTGCACCACTTGCTTGCCATACGGGCCCAGGTCGCCGAGCTTGGAACCGCGCGAACCGGTGAAGCTGAAGAATGGCACCGGCACCGGGATCGGGATGTTGATGCCGACCTGGCCGACGTCGATTTCGCTCTGGAACTTACGCGCCGCCGCACCGCTCTGGGTGAACAGGCCGGTGCCGTTGCCGAACGGGTTGGCGTTGACCAGCGCGATGGCTTCATCGAGGGTATCGACTTCCAGCACCACCAGCACCGGGCCGAAGATTTCCTGGGTGTAGATCTGCATAGAGGGGGTCACGCCCGAGAACAGGGTTGGGCCGACAAAGTTGCCTTGCTCGAAGCCCGGCACCTGGATGCCACGCCCGTCCAGCTCCAGCTTGGCGCCTTCTTTCACGCCGCTTTCGATCAGCTCCAGGATGCGCGCCTTGGCACGCTTGGAAATCACCGGGCCGACGTCCGTGCCCGCTTCGCTGCCGGCATTGACCTTGAGCTTCTGCGCCAGCGCCTTGAGATCGGGCAGCCATTGCTTGGCCGCACCCACCAGCACCACCACCGAGGTGGCCATGCAACGCTGGCCCGCCGCGCCGAAACCGGCACCGACCAGGGCGTTGAGGGTGTGTTCGCGGTTGGCATCCGGCAGCACCACCGCATGGTTCTTGGCGCCCATCATCGATTGCACGCGCTTGCCGTGTTTGCCGGCCAGGTCGTACACATGGGTACCCACGGCGGTCGAACCGACGAACGACACCGCCTTGATGTCTTTATGCGTGCAGAGCGCGTCCACCACGTCCTTGCCGCCGTGTACCACGTTGAGCACACCAGCTGGCACACCGGCTTCCAGCGCCAGCTCCACCAGCAGCATCGTCGACAGCGGGTCTTGCTCGGAAGGCTTGAGGACAAAAGTGTTACCGCAGGCAATCGCCATCGGGAACATCCACAGCGGAATCATCGCCGGGAAGTTGAACGGGGTAATCCCGGCGCACACGCCGATGGGCTGGCGCAGGGTGTAGGTATCGACACCGCCGGCGACGTTTTCAGCGAACTCGCCCATTTGCAGGGTGCCGATGGAACAGGCGTGCTCCACCACTTCCAGGCCACGGAAAATATCGCCCTCGGCATCGGCAATGGTCTTGCCCTGCTCGGCGCTGAGGACCACGGCGATGCGCTTGGAATGCTCGCGGATCAAGGCTTGCAGCTTGAGCATGATGCGCATGCGCGCGCCGATCGGGGTCAGCTTCCAGGTCTGGAAGGCGCGATGGGCGGCGTCGATGGCGGCGTTGACTTCTTCAGCGGTGGCGAACGGGACTTTGGCCAGCACTTGCTGGGTGGCCGGGTTGACGATGTCTTGCCAGTGGGTGGTCGTTGACTCGACCCATTCACCGTTGATCAGCAACTTGACCTGTTGCACGGAAATATCGGCAGATGCGTTCATGTGGTCTCCAATTCTTATTTATAGGCAGAGAACCAAGGCGTTGAATCGCCTTGAGGATGAGGCGTTCGGACTGTTTTTGGAGTATAGATGTGCAAACTTCTAATAAGAACGCACATAAAAGCCGGTCCAATATGCAAAAAAACATCACATCACTGGGCTCCCTGAACTGGGATGACCTGAAGTTTTTTCTCGAAGTGGCCCGCACCCGCAAGGCCAGCGTCGCCGCCAAGCGCCTGGCGGTGGACTACACCACCGTGTCGCGGCGCATCAGTTCGCTGGAAGTCTCACTCGGCACCCTGCTGTTCGAAAAATCCCGGACCAGCGGCTTCGTCCTCACCAACGAAGGCCAGCGTTTGCTGGGCTACGCCGAATCCATCGAAAGCACCTTGCACATGGCCTGCGAACAAGTCTCCGGCTCTGGCATGGCGCTGTCCGGGCATGTCCGCATGGGTTGCACCGAAGGTTTCGGCAGCTTCTTCGTCACCCCGCAGCTGAGCCACTTCGTCGACACCTACCCGGCGATCTCGGTCGACATCCTGCCCCTGCCCCACTTCATCAGCCTGTCCAAGCGCGAAGCCGACATCGTCATCGCCCTGGAACGCCCGGAACACGGGCCGTATGTGTGCTGCAAACTGTGCGACTACAAGCTGCAGCTGTACGCGACCCAGGACTACCTCGACCAACACCCGCCCATCCACCGCCCGGCGGATCTGGCCGAGCATCCGTTCATCAGCTACGTCGACGACCTGGCCTTCAGCTCGGAGCTGCTGTACCTGGCCAACGTAGTGCCCGGCGCCAGCGCCAGCCTACGCAGCACCAGCGTGATCGCGCAGTACGTGGCGGCGCAGCAAGGGCGGTCGATGGCGATTTTGCCGTGCTTTTTGGCGGCGCAAGATCCACGGTTGTTGCCGGTGCTTGGGGAGCAGATTGCGGTTACGCGGCAGTTTTGGATGTATTGCCGGGAGGATTTGCGGAAGTTGAAGCGGATTACGTTGTTGTGGGATTACATCAGGGAAGTGACGGAGCAGAATCGGGGGTTGTTGATGGGGGAGACGCGGGAGATGCGGTTTGCCAGTCAGTAAGTCTGCAAGGACTCAGGTGGGCAAATCCTAACGAGGTCTGAGAGGTTTTGCCAGAGGTTTGTAACCCGAATTGGTCCTTGGGTTGTAACTGCGCAGGGCGTTCTTAGGGACAACTCAGCAGGACTTACAGAGGCGCGTGAGCGCACGGTAAGGACCACACGCGCCCCCATGCGATAAGGACCCGAGGCGCGCTGTGAGCTTGCGAGCAGCTAACGAGAGGGCCCACGGGGGAACTGGCGGCGTAAGACAGTTGAGGTGGTCATTCAGATTTTTCTGTCAGATTCTCAAAGGCAGGAGCCTTCTCAAGTTCAGCTATATGAGCATGGACACTCCTCTCGACGGCGCGGATGAGTTCTTCAATTTGCGGAAGCTTTCTGAGAAGGCCCGCATAGTCGTATCCCCTAAATGTCATTGCAAACGCGGACGCAGGGGTGAAACGTATTTTTCCAACCCGTGGTCGGTAATATGTCAGGTCGGTATGGGCAAATTGATTCATGCGAAGATCGTATAGTTCCCTATGGAGCTGACGCATACTCTTCGGGACATGCATACTGCTTCTGAGGATGTGCGAACTCGTATGCTCCCCTTTGTTTCCAGAGAATGGCCGTATGTAGCAAACAGCCACATCACGAAGCAGAACAGACTGAATATCAGGACGTTTGTACCGTCGAAGCATCTTGACTGTGTGAAGCGCCGTGTCGAGGTCAATCGAGTACATACGGAGAAAATAATACGATTCTGAGCTGTTCGCATTCATGCGCATGCCCTCATTTATACTCGTAAAAGTGCGCTGTTAGTATAGCGGCAAGGTCACTCAGCACAGCCACGTAATAAGGCTCAGCCGAGAGAGGTCCCATTAGGGGGGCTGGTGTCATAGAACAGTTGAGGTGGTGATTCAGATTTTTCTGTCAGATTCTCAAAGGGGGGCTGTAGGATATGCCTTTGGAAAGGAGACCCGCATGAGATTCGGAGAGAAGGTAGAAGCCAGCTGGTGGACTTGGATCGCATGCGGAGTGTTACTCACGAGTATAGGCGGCGGAGTTGCGCTATTCGTCACCTATTGGGTGTATTTCCCGCATCTAAGTGGTGTGCGCGAAGATTGGAACGTCTTTGGGGCGTTGCTTGGCGGCTTTGGCTCATGCTTCGGCGCTGGAGCAACGCTTGCTACTCTTCTGTTTCTTGCTCATCAAAATCGTAAACAGCAAGGCTTCATTGAGTGGCAAATCAAGGCGCAAACCTTTGACCAGCTCCTGTCTCACCAAAGAGTATTCGGCGAACGGCTTGAGGAAATCGCATCGCGCTATGATCATAAAATCCGGTTCCTTGACGCTGAGAGCCTTTACATAAGACTGTTCCCAAAGAACTGCCCATCTAAAGTTGACTTTCACTCAGATCCCGAGCACTCGGAAACTCATGAGAACTTGCTGGGAAGACTTAAGGCCCGATTTGAACGACTGGATACACTTTTAGACAAGGCTGAATGGACAGCAAGCGAAGCCTACGATTTATTTGAAACCCTATGCGACCTCGTTGATGATTTGGGATTCAAATGGATAGGCGAACCGTCAGATGGCGACATAGTGAGAGGTGTAATCCAGACAGGCATTAACATCTACTCCCTGTATGAATCTTTGCTGCGCATGAAGAGCATCTACAACTCCTTCCTTCGCTTCACTGGCAACTCTGAATTTGAGGGACTAAATCGGGGAGTCACGGGCTTTGTACGAGAAGCACTGATGAAGAATAGAAGACTTCGCAGATTCGTTGTCTACAACTCAGTACCAGGGCTAAGTGACTTGCAAGACCTATACTTCGAAATTGAATCCCTTCGAGATGATGCGTCATACTGGTTGCTTCCAGAGACTTTTGAACGGCTACGAGAAACATTTGAAAGCCGCGAGAGCGTTACTGAGCTAAACGACATTCATAACTATACGTATATCTTAGGGAATGGCGTGAGGGAAGTTAAAGATGCTCTTTTGAAATTTGATGAGCATGATGACAGGCATGCGCGCCTAAAGGCTTGCGAAGAAACTCTTCACGCTATTTTCGCAGAAACACGTCAGGCGTAAACGGCACCATCACCCAGCACAGCCACCAAGTAGAACACAAACGACATCCCCAAAGCGTTCGACCAGTGGACCACCTTGAACAACTCCAAGACTGACAAGGAGTAGAGCAAGAAATCGGTAGGTGACACGATGGGTAGCCAGAGTGCGGATAACAGCAACACAGGTCTTCCACCGTGTAGGCATCGCTTAGGCCTCCTTTGAGCTGGTAACAGAGAGGGTGGTAGATGGTGATAACCACCACCCCCCCAGTCAGGAGGTCTCAGAGACATCTCTAAGAAGTAACTTTAAGCCTCCCTATGGTTATAGTGAGGGGTTTTGGAGCCCTTACAGACTGAACGTCTCGGGGCTCTAAGAAAGAAACTTTAAGCCTCCCTATGGTTATAGTGGGTGCTTTTGGAGCCCTTGCAGGGCGTGGCCTGTAGCCATCTGGCAAAACTGAAAAAATAAGGGACCCGAAGGCCCCTCTGATTGGTCAGTACGCGTTAGACCATGAAGGCATCAACGTGTCCCGCCATTGTTAACGCTCACACTGTTGCCACCTGATGGGGTACCTGAAGCCCCGCTGCCAAACTTTCCACCAGCCGCCATGTAACCCTGTGCCCCGGAAGACACAATATTCAGGGCGTTGGCGATGTTGTTCACCTTGTAATTTTTGCCACCTGCACCACGAACAGCAGCCTTGGAGTTCTCAGAACTACCTACGCGATTCGCAAAGATGGCCTGATAGTCCCGCTCGTAGTTTTCAGTGATGTTCATCTTCTGCGCCGATGCATCGTTGGCTACAGAATTCTTGATACGGTCCATCGAGTTGCCTGCAAGACCAGACTCGCCCACAGCAGCATTGATGGTCCCTTGGTTCCGTAGGGCCTGTAGGTTCACCTCTGTGAGCTGACGGCGGGCCTCATCGTGTTTATCCACGGTCGCAAGCTTCTGATCGTTCTCCGCGAAGTTGGCTTGCTTCACGATTTCGTTTTGGGACTTACGCTCGTTGTCTGTCATCTTGCCTTTCGCTTTGGCTCCTTCAGATGCACTCATTGCTGCCGTGCCAGCCATCATTGCGCCCATCGCGATGCTAATGGAGACTGGTTCACACATGGTTCACACCACCCAAATAGAACTTCTTAAAGTGAAAGCCTGCGGGGCTGCTATAAGTTTCTTCACTTATTTTAGAACCCAGTTTCTTGAGGAGTTTAATGTGTGACAGGTTTGCCAGCGATACAAAGTTTGAAAGAATGCTTTCGTCCTGCACCTGGCTCCTAACGAAATCAACGTGACTTTTTATTAGCCGATAGAATCCATAGCGTTCAGCCTGAGTCATATAGGTTACGACCTTTGTGGTGATGAGCCAGACATTCGCACCATGCCCCCCAACTGCCAATACTTCACCAAGGAACTTTATGACTACCGTGGTGGCATCAAGGTGTTTAGGAAATACATCCATCGGTTGTCGTCCGGCTTGCATGCAGTTGAAGTCTCTCAAATCTCCTTCCGAAAGATTCGCAGCAGCCACCTTCAAGTCTTCTAAGGTAGCTTTCTGAATGGTCAGCTTTGGATAAGTGGTTTTCATATCAATTAATTCTCCTTTTGTCTGGCGAGTTTGATAGAGGCCTGGAGGCGCTCTATATTTAGTTTCATTGCTCGTGTTCAGCGAATCTCGACGCCCTGACTCTCCATCATCATTAGCAAGAGCTTTTGAGTAACTGGGTCATTCGGTACGAGCCCACGAAGGCCGTTAAAGACGCCTGTCATGTATTCCTGATCAGCCTTACGGGAGTCCGTTGCGGAAGCCCCTGTAACGTTGTAGCCGACCTGATAGGCATTGCTCAGGACTCCAAGTGCTGGGACCTGTTCGGCCACACGGCCATAGAAGCCAGTCACACGGTCATCACTGGTGGCGCTGTATTTCATTGCGCCTTCAGGACGTTTCTCTTTAGGACCCCTTGGGAGAATCGAGGAACGGACCATTGCGGCCTGATCGACACCCAAAGGTGCCGCGACGATGTTAACCAGACCCAAAGGTGCCCCGAGGTGAGAGCTACGCGACAGAGCCGCATAAGCCAACATCTTAGGGTCAAGGGATGCCTTCAAGAACTTCTCACGCTGGTCCTTTGGCATGCCCGCTGACTGGCTGTACTTCATCGCTACGTAAGCACTCACAGCAAGGCCCGTGGAGATTACCGCCTGCATTGTCTGATCGATTGCCCGACCGTTCTTTGTGGCGTCGTGATAGCCCCGGATGAGGCGAGAGTTAACAGAGCGCATTGTGAAGTTCTTGAACTGCATAGCCATCTTCACACCAGCGCCATAGGCCACCGTATCCGTGGAAGAGAACTTGTGCGGTCTCAAAATGGTTTCGTCAGCGATCTTATCGCCCATCCGCCACAGGTCCATTGTCCGAGGGTCAGCTTGAAAGGCTGCCTTATCGGTGATCTTGTAGGACCCGTCTGGTTGTTTCTTGGCGTACTGCCTAACGAGGTCAGTCATCCCCTTGAATTGCTCAGGGGTGATGGACATGGACTTCAGGCGCTCAGGCTCAAACAGCTTCGATGCCCGACCGTTTACAGCATGATTCACGAAGTCCGATAGAACACCCTGACGGCCCGCATCTGCGATGTAGTTAGAGGACTCTGTGAGGAACTTCGTGAACGGTGACCAAGCCGCGAACTCTTGTGTGCCGTATTTGATGGAACCAATAACGTTAGCCACAGTGGGGTTCGTATTTGCGTGGTCACGGAGACGCTGAATGATGTCCTGACGGCTTGGACGGATGAGGTTGTCCAGCTCACGACCAAAGACCATTTGGTGCATCTCTGCAAGGTCATCGGGTTTGATCTTTGAACCCCAAGAAACCATGTCACGGATAACGGGGACCCCTTTAAGAAGCATGCTGGTGTGTCCCTTGGTGACCATTGCGGCAACCTCAGTGATGGACTGAACACCCATGTAGGCGTTCTTAGAGACAAAACTCCAATCTGTCAGGGCACGGGCAGCCGTCGCAAAGGCCCCCTCAGGGTCTCTTCGAGCTTGCCCGGTGAGAATCTTCAAGCCCTCTTCAAGTGCTGCCCGTTCGTTGGCCTTTCCTTCCTTGACTGCCTGCATCTGTGCCCGAAGTTCCCCAGGGGTTTTCCCTGTAGCACCCATTATCCCGATGTCACCGTTCACACGGCGGTCATAGCTGGGGGTGATGCGAGCCAGGTCAAAGTCACGAAGGTCATTGACTGAGAACGTAGCGCCATCACCCATGGGCACCTTCATGTCACTGTCGAACAAGTGACGGCCCTCAAGGAAGTTGTTATTGGACGAGCCCACCATCCCCAGAGCGTCAGGGTCAACGAGGTGCGACCGGTCGAAGTCCTGGGAGTGAGAGATGCCGTAAGCCTTCCCACGGGCGTACTTTTCGACGGCCTCCTGAATCATCTGAGGTGTGACCGTTGGTGCTGTCTTACCGGCTACAGGTTTCGGAAGGTCGGCCTCAAGCTGGCTTTTAATCAAGGCGTCCACACGGGCCTTTACGGCTGGACGTGCAGCATAGGAAGCCATCCAAGACTCAACGATTGCATCCTGAAGACCATCAGCACCACCGAAGCGCTGCACATTCAGGGCCTTAGCCGCTGTGCTGTAAACGTTCGGGATGTAGGAACCAGCGTGACGGGTCTCTGGGAGCACCGCCTTAGCTGCCCTGTTGCCGAACTGTGCCGGGAATTCCAGCATGTCAGCCTTACGGTCGTAGTGAGCCTTGAGGGTCTCCACAACCTTCTTCTCACCGGCTGTGAGTTGACCCAGCTTGGTCCCTGTTGTGTCCTCAATGGCCTCAGCGGCGTTCCTGAAAGCTGTCTCAATGTGAGCCTGACGGCCACCATCGGTCATTGCGTACTTAGGGTCTTTTATGGCCTCAAGTACGTCATCCGACAGCTTGTTGTACGTCAAGTGGTCCTGTCCCTGGATGCGCTCAATGATGTCCGAAGCGGTAGCCCCAAAGCGCCCGTTGGAACCTGAGACGGTCCCTGTAGGTGAGCGGAACAACTGATTGCCGATAGCCAGGACATCAGGGTTTTCTGAGCGGTTGAGCACATAGCCAATCTCGGTAAAGCCGCCCATGGATACCCCAGGCGCTGCCCTGTCATCTGGCATTACGGCCATTGCTTCCTCAAGGGTCTTCGGGTTCAACGGGTTAGACGCTGAGAGGATTGAGCCGTCCTGAAGACGAACCGCACCGGGCTCACTGGGATGATCCACATAGCCCACACCGAGGGAGCTTTTAGGTTCCTCACCGGCTGTCCATGGGTATCTGGTCGGGTCCTCTTCGCCTAACTGTCTGGCCGTCTCTCTGGCCTCCAAGCGAATGCTCGGACCCGCGAAGTCGTTTAGGTCAGGCTCCATATCAGGGTGCAGGTCAAATCTCTCATTCGGTAAGCCGGACTCACCATGCCGCGCAAGGATCGACTCAAGGTCAGCGTCAGGAACGTCTACACGAGGCTCCCGAAGTGTTGGCCTCAGCGCTCTATCAAACAGAGCTGTAGCACCGGCACCGAACAATGCACCACCCACGAGAGCTGTCCCGTAGTGACCCTCAATGCCCGTGATGTTTTCACGTAGACCCTCAGAGGCCACAGCAGCGGCCCCCGAGTACATCGCACCTTGAGCAACCCGAGAGATGAGACGCATACCCGTTGTCCCTGGAATAGGCGTGTAGGTCAGAGGGTCCAGACCGGCCCCCGCAAACCCACCGACAATCTGAGCGCCTGTCCCAGCGTTCCCTATGCGCTGCTCATAGGCCATGTTCTCCTTTGCCATTGCGATGGCGTTAGGGAGGTTGGCCCGTTTGCCCTTGGCGTAGTCCTGCACGAAGCTGAAGTATTGAGGGTCTACGCCCTCCTTGCGGATCATGTCGTAATCGTCAGCGGTCCACTGAGAGTTATCACTTGGGTTCACCCAGTCCAGCGGGTCATGGTCCTCCTGTGTGGCGTACCGGAACAGGGAGGCAATTGGTGAGGTAGCCAAGGAGGCCTCTGTAGCATCGCCTGTCCCCTCGAAGGTGCCCTTTTCGGGCTTCCCAATGTGGTTCTCCAGGGTAATGAAGTCCTGTTGAGTCTGAGGGGCTGTACCGCCTTCCAGATTCATGTTGCCCAACTGAGGGAGGTCCTCACCCACACGGACCTTAGAGCCAGCCGTCACACCCCGAGTAGCATCCTCAAAGCTGACGGCTCGGGCCTTTGGGTTGATACCGGGGTTGGTCACTCCTTGGGCATCGAACCATTGGCGGGAAGGCGAATCACCGGACACGTCCAGCAGCTTGCGCATGTAGTTCTGACCCTCGGGACTGATCTTGGTGAAGTCACCTTGATCCAGTGCGGCCAACTGAGGGGAGCCCAAACGGCCCTGGCCTTGGTTGTATGCCAAAGCGGCCTTCAGCAAGTCACCCCGATAGGCGCCTTTGAGGTCCTTGAGGTGACGGGCAATCGCGGGGACTGCCTTCTGTGGGTCCAAGCGGTCTTGAGGGGTCATCAGCCCGTAAGCCTTACCGGTCAACTCTGTGAACTGTCCGAGACCCAATGGCCCTGTGCGTGACTTGGCAACGGTGTTAAAGCTCGACTCGTTGTAGATGAGCTTGTGCATGAATTCGTAAGGGATTTCGTTGCGGTCAGCTTCTTGTCTAATCAGGGAATCGTATGGCGTGCCCTTGGTCTTAACAGATTCATAGTCGTCGGAAGTGGTCATTTAAATTTCCTCTTATTTGAGCTGCCTCCGACCACCGACGCCAATTTCAAGCGCCCACACTTAGGGCTCCGGCATAGTTCGGATGGTTAGGCAGAGAAGTTTGAATAATGATTAGCTTCGAGCAGAAAGCCCAAAAGTTGCGCCTACGGAATTGCTCCGCGACAAAGAAAAATTAAGTTTAAATCACCCTCTTAGCTTTTTCTCAAAACGAGCGGCATGCCGAGAAAGTGTCTGTACTTCCTTCTCCTGCGGACTCAACGCTCGGCGAACACGACCTCTATTGAGATGCCTAAGTGCGACTTGTCTCGCGCTCTTATCGCTTTCAGCAATTCGACGCAGTATTTCAGATTCCTTTACCCGTCCAAGCTCAGACATCTTCCCTGCAACCAATAGCGCAACATCTGGCATATCAAGGATTGCCTCGAAAGCGTCGTACACGACATCTTCAAATTCTGAGGACACCCAAGCCGCGTAACGAATAACGGCCTGCTTTGCCGCGAAAGTCTGATTCAGAGAGCCTTTCCTTTCAGAACCGATTTTTCCGGTTTCCAAAAATCTCTGAGCCTCCTTACGATCTACAAACTTACCTGGCTGTTTAGCTTTTGGTAATCTCAAGGCCTGCCAAATTTCGGTCAAGTTCCACATACCAGAATCATTGGCTTTGAAAGGCTTGCCTTGGACAACAATGAGGTGGCCTGCGTGTTTATGCGCAATTTCGATATTCATAATCTCGTGAATTCCCTTTGGTTGGACTTCTTGGCCGACCTCCTGACAGCCTCACAGCACCCCACACGGGTTACTGCCAGGTTCCAAGAAGTCCAACCAAAAGAAGCTGTGATAGATGATAATCATGTAACAGGCGGTCGGGCCTGACTGATACGGACTGAACTGGTAAGCGAAAATAGATGCATGGTCTATTCCCTAAAGTGAGGGTTTTTAAATCAACCTTCTCTCAGGAGTATCGAATTGCATCGACAATTGCCGCACGGTCCCCTGCATGCCTCGCCCTCAGTACGACACCCAGGGCAGCATCACGGGTCAACTGAATGAAGTCGAACTGCCTCTTGAAGGAATCCTCATAGAACGCCTCTTGAGCAACTATAGGACCGCCGACCAGACTCCAAATGGTATGCCCCTCAGTACTCTCTGAAGTTTCGAACAACCCCAAAGCAACAAATTCATTCAATGCAGCAGTTAGGCTTACCTTCAAGTCAACATGACGCCTTTTAGGCGTTGCTTGCGCAATTGAAAGACTGTCAGTTACGAATACGGGAGCGGCCATTAAGTAATCCTCGAGAAGCGTTAGCCACTCAAGATATACGAATACGACCCGTACACGTTACAGTTTTTTAATTATTCAACATCTAACCTTATCGGAAGGAGCCTTACTCCACCCGGACAGCCACGTAACTTGGTGTATCCCCCATCTGTGCCACTGCATACTTAATGTCACTATCTTCCGGCGCGCGCGTGAGAGCCTTGATCATACTGACCACATCCTCATTGTCTGCGCCCTCTGCACCCTGAGGGACTTCAAACACTTCTGTACGAACTGCACCGCCATAACTCCATGAGCGCTTAGCAACCCAGGTCCATGAACCGGTGCCCTTGTAATCGTCATAGTCGTCGCTGTACTCAAGAGAGATGTATATTGCAGGCTCTGTGGTATTGAATGCGGTTAGATTGCTCATTGCGCTGTCTCAGTGCGTTTGAAGAAAGGCAAATGTACGACTACTGCTCACACATGTCAACGAATAATACTCACACATCTGCTCTATCGGGTCTTGAGTCTCGACTGGTCCTCTTATACATGCGGCGGTAATTCAGCTTCGATGTTCGGTGCGTAATTTCTCAGCCAAAGCGCCCTTCCATCTCATCGGTGAGCAGCTTGGGCCGAGCTTTCAGCATGTATGGAATGATGATTCCGATGGCCTTTACGTACCTTTGAGAGTGGCGTTCAGCGAGCAAAAGAATCTGGCCGACAGCTTCCGCCGTCACCTTTTCAAGACTCTCAAGAATCACTGCCAGCTTGCGCACAGACAGAGACACGGATTTCCCACCAGAACCTATTGGGCGGTCATGCCAGTCCAGCCGTGCAACGCCCTCAATGATATCCAATGCAAATTCGGGATAACGACCGTAACTGCTGGTAGGCCCAATGAACTGGTAAAAGGGGTTCTCAATTGACTTGGGTGGTCTTCCTCGGGTGCGTGTGGAGCCTTCACCAACGCCAGCAACCTTTGGAGCAACTTTGCAGCGCTCAGTACGTGTAGCTATGAGTTCATCAGCTCGAAAGCTAATGCGTTTGTCCAACTCGTACAGCTCTGTGGGTGTGAGCATTGTGTTACCTCATCATCAAAATTCAGGCGAGCGGAAGCCCTTCTGGTTTTAGTGAGGGGTTTTGTAACGAAGGGGTTTTAGTGGGTGTTTTTATCGGCAGAATTCAGGCACGGCGGATCACGACATCAGGTTTTCAATGAGAGACTTCAGCTCCCCGACTTCTCCAGTAAGAACGCTTACGCCTTCGTGCAGGGTCTTCAGCTCGTCCATGACACCCTGTGCGATTGGATTGGTGGACTCTTCGGCGTTGTACTTACCGGTCTTGCAGATGGTCGGTAGGACTTCCTCTGTGACCCACTTACGGAACGGTAGAGTTGCCGGTGATTTGGCGCGCGACAGCATTCCGTACAGCTCAGGCTCTGTGAACATGACCGTGCTTTTGCGGATTCGCTTGGCGTTCTCATCCATGGGCAGAGCAATGGTGGAACAATCTTCTACCAGTGTTTCCAACTGGCGACCGTCCTTCAGCTTCTGCCGCGCATGGTAGATAGAGCTTTTCGGGTCCTTTAGGCCAGCGCACCGTGCGACTTGAGTCCCCAGGAACAACAGATCGTGGTCAGGGTGGCCGGTGAGCACATCCAGCTCGATACCCTATGGCAATTGTAGGTCTGACCTCACATAACCGCCCTCGACGGCCTCAGCGCGCCAACCATCATCGGTGTCGGGTTCGACCAGTTTAATCAACATGACGCTGTCGAGTTGCAGCTTTACCGAAGCACCAGCCACAGCAGTCCAGCCGTACGGGAACAGAGTGAACTTCACTTTCAACTCCGAACCACCAGCGATGGCCGGAACGTTGCCGATGCTATTGCCCTTCGAGTCCACAACCTTCAAAGGCGACAGTTTGTTCTCTTGGGTGTGACTGTCGATGCACGATGCATACCGAATGATTCTGAAGGTCACAGTACCGTCATCGTTGATCACGAAAGGCATATCACCCTCATAGGGCAACAGAGGCTTCCTGCCATGTGGAACCAGTGGTGGATTCTTTTTGTGTTCCGCCAGGAGCTTCCTGTAGTTGGCTTCATGCACCTGAACTATCTCTTCGACCAGAGGCCGAGCGTCCTCACCGGGAACAGTAAGGTTTGCTTTCCACAGACCACGAGGATTGCCAAGCCCCTGCACAGGGTTGCCGTAGTCCGGTTTTTGAATTGCGCAGTCTGGTCCTACTACCCCGCGAGGCGTGAAGTAAAACTTCTTTCGAGGGGCAGTGGTGGCTGGCTCTTTGTAGGAGGTAGGACGCCGGGTCTTATCAGCTCGATACGCCGCCGTCGACACATCACCATGAACCTCAGACAAGCACCTCAGCGAGATTTCTTCCGCCTGCGCTCTTAGCTGTTTCCATGAAGCCACTGGTTTCCTGAAGTGGAACTCAGAAAGTCGCCTTAAAATATCCCCGGTGATGCGCGTAGCTAATGCATCATCTGAGGTACGTAGCGAAATACTGAAGCAATCGGGCGTGGCACCCCGTGGCCGCAAACGCAGATAGCAAATCCCTTTACGCTTGTAGTGGTACGGGATCGCCAGAACGGTTTCTAACGCATTCAATCAACGACCTCTCGTTTGAAAACTTTCTTCAATAACCCCGCCAGCGTCTCAACGGGAACTCCTGAGCCGTAGACATCAAAAGTTATCGTACCGGTAGCGTGCCCCATTACGGCTTGGGCATGCGTGGTGGGAACACCATGCTCCTGCATAAGGGACGCCAGCGAATGACGTAACGAGTGGAACACCAAGCCCCGCGCATAGGAGCCTCCCAGTGCCTCAGGGATGGCTGTCTGGTTAGCCCATTCTCCAGCGGGTCTATATCCAATCTGAGCCAGTGCGTCCGCCCCTGCAAGCCTGCACGACTCTACATATCGCAGGAATGCCGCAAGGTCAAATCCGTAGGCCCCGTCTGTCAGCGGTATCAAACGTTCGCTACGCTTGTTCTTGATCGTCTTCCCCTCTCCCACCTCATTGATGTGAATAGCTGTAATGCCTGCCCCCAGTGTTTGCACGTCACCTATCGTCAACTGAGAAATTTCATTAAGGCGACCGCCAGTGATTGCACCCAGGCTTAGCAACCAGCGCTTCCAAGAGGTCTCCGGGAACGTATTGGCGTAAGCAACGATCTTGCCTACCTGATCCTGTGAGAATGCCTTACGGCTCGACTCAAGCCCCTTCGTGAACTTCAGTTTCTTGTCGTATGACTTTTCGAGGTGACCATTCTCAACAGCCCAGTTCAGTACAGCAGAGAGCTTCATGAGCATCTGGTTAACCGTTGAAGGCTTACGAGTCGTCGCGAGGGTGTCCCGAAGGCCCACAAGGTCTTCTCGTGTGTGTACCCGTAGATCCAGGGAGCCCAACAGCTCACTAAGAACCCCATGCGTGAACTTGGTGGTACTCAGCGTTGACGCTTTCTGTTCGCCTGAACGGTCCTTCAAGTACAGAGCTGAAAGAGCCTTAAAGGTCAATATCTGTACAGATTGGGACGGAGACGAACGCAATACAGATTGAGGCCCGGAAGCACTCTCTACGAGCCTCAGAGCCCCCCGAACACCGAGACCACCACCACTCGCCCCTGTGTGTAAGCCGCCCCACTGCTGGGCCACATTACCGCATGCAAGGACTTCCTCAGAGACCGCCCGAAAGTGTTCTTTCAGCTCGAACCATGTCGCGCCTGGGGTCTCCCGGTGGAACGCCCTAACGAGTTCCGAGAGAAGTTCTGAAGCATCCATAGCATCCCGACGACTGCTGGTTTTGAGAGACACCGAAGCGAACTGTGTGGTGGCGCCTGTCGCCCTGAGACGCATGTAGTAAATACCGTTGCGCCTGAAGTGGTAGGGCTTGGCGAGCCTCGTAGCTGGCCTCAAGGGACCTGAAGGGTTTGGCCCAGGACTTGTAACAGTAAGACGTTCTGTAAGCTGACTCATAATGGTTTAACCCTTTAATCATTGGGAAAAACCTGTGTGCCTTGCAGTTTTGGATGTATTGCCGCGAGGATTTGCGGAAGTTGAAGCGGATTACGTTGTTGTGGGATTACATCAGGGAAGTGACGGAGCAGAATCGGGGGTTGTTGATGGGGGAGACGCGGGAGATGCGGTTTGCGGATTAAAGAACCAGAAATCCCCGATGAAAGTCGCCATGAAGCAATACGCCTGGGCGGCGCATTATCTACGTGAGATGGGCAAGGCGGTGGTGGATGACTTGACGCAGGCGCTGACGCTGACGCCGAGCAGTTAAGCGAACACGGTATAAATGTGGGAGGGGGCTTGCCCCCGATAGCAGTGTGACAGCCAACACATCTACTGGATGACACTCCGCCATCGGGGGCAAGCCCCCTCCCACATTTGATTGCATTTCATATATTGGAACGGGTGAAGTCGCTTAGTCGGTACTTACCACAATCGACACTCGCCGATTCTCAGTGCGCCCTGCGGCGGTGTCGTTGGCGGTCACCGGCTGGCTGCTGCCCAGGCCGCGCAGTTGGATGTTTTGTTCTTTCATCCCGACGCGGGTCAGCACCGTGGCGACGCTTTTGGCGCGGCGCAGGGACAGTTGCTGGTTATAGCTTTCTTTGCCCGAGGTGTCGGTGTGGCCGTCAACGCGCACGCGGTCGATGCCCACGCCCAGCAACGCCTTGCCGATGCGCTCGACGATTTCGGTGCTGGGGGCGTTGAGGCTTTCTACGTCGCTGCCGAACAGTACTTTGCCCGACAGGCCAAACGCCCAGCCGTCGTCGGTCGGTTCGAAGCCTTGTTGCTTGAGGACCGCGACTTGCGCCGGGCTCAGGCCTTTGGGGGGCGCGGTCTGGCAGCCGCTCAGGGCCAACAGGGCCACGAATAAGGTGATAAACACAACGCGTGCGGTCGAGAACAAGGGATCAACTCCTGTGCTGAATATTGACGACGGGGAGCTCCGTCTCCGCCGTTTGTTGGCCGCCCAGTGACAACCGTTTGGCCTGGTACATCGCCGTATCGGCGGCGTTGAGCAGGGCGCCGGGGGTGGCGCCATGATCGGGGTAGATGGCGATGCCGATACTCAGGGAGGTCAACACTTGGGTGTCGCCCGGCACCGGGATCGGCACGTCCATGCTGGCAATGATTTTGTCAGCGATGCGCTGGGCATCTTCAACCTTGTGCAGCGACGACAGCAGGATGGCGAACTCGTCGCCGCCCAGGCGTGCCACCAAGTCATCTTCGCGCAATTGCGCACGCACGCGGGTGGCAACGGCCACCAGCACTGCGTCGCCGGCGGCGTGACCGTAGTTGTCGTTGATGTCTTTGAAGCGGTCACTGTCGAGAAACAGCACCGCCACCCGCTCGTTGGCTTTGGCGGCGCTGCGCAGGGCACGGATCAAGCGGCCTTCGAAGAACGCGCGGTTGGGCAGGCCGGTCAGGCTGTCGTGGCTAGCCTGGTGGGCAAGGCTTTCGTTTTCGCTTTGCAGGTGGTTTTGCCAGGCTTGCATTTCTTCCAGCAGGGCATTGAAGTCGTTGCCCAGGCTGTCGAGTTCGGCGATTTGTGCCGGTGGCACGCGGCGGTCAAAGTCACGCTCGATGCGCGCGGCATGGGCGACCGTCGCGAGGCTGTGCAACGGCCCGGTAATCCCGCGCAACAGGCGCCGCGCCAAATGCAGGGCGACCCAGGCGCTGAGGACGGTGCAGATCAGAATCCCGGCCAGGCCGCTGAGCAAAAAGCGCAACAGGCTGGCGCCGTGCCCCGTCAGGTGAACGCTGCCGATGGTGCGCCCCTGGTGAATGATCGGCTGGCTGATCGGCTGTTCGAGCAGGGAGTGGGCCAGTTGCAGTTCGACCCGGGACAGCATCCCGGTTTCCGGCCGTAGCCACTGCGCCAGCAGCCGGCCGTTGGCATCGAAGACTTGGGCCTCGGCCACTTCTTCGGTGGCGGCGATCAGGCTGAGGGCCTCGGTGGCCGCCGCACGGTCGTTGAACACCACCGCCGCTTCCACGGTGTAATTGATGGAACGCGCGATCAGCTCCAGGTTGTGCTCGGCGTAGACGCGCAGCGCCAGCACCCCGAGCAGGGTCAGGGACACACTGGCCAGCGTCACCGCCACCAGCGCCAGGATCAGGTGCCCGCGACCGATGACCGAGCGCAGCGTCGGTCGCACGTTTCCGTTGCTCATGGCGTCGGCGCTCGACGGCGCGACAACTGCAACACGCTGGGGTGAATGCGCACGCCGCTGCGGGCTACGGAGTCGAGGTTGACCTCGAACGACACCTGCTCATCGCCCACCCGCAGGCAAAACAGGCTGCCCACGGTGCATTGGTCGCCGCCTTCGCTGATGCTCAGCACCGGGTGGCCCATCAATGAAGCAAACAAACGGCTGCGCTCATCGACACTGAGTTCGCCGATGTACACGGCGTCGCAAGCATTGACGATGTCGGGATGATCCGCCAGCAGGCGCTGCACCACCACCGGGCGACCGGTGGCCTGGGTGGTGCCTTTGACCAGATCGTCGGTGTACTGGGTCGGCCCGACGATGCACAGGCGCAATTGTGTCGGTTCCACCGGCCAGCGCGCATAACTGAGGATGCCCAGCACCACCTGGGTCACCGCCTGCGCACGGGAATCGGCCATGCCGACGGGGCTGGCCGTCTCGGCAAAAGCACGCGGCGCGAGCAGGCACAGCAGCGCCACCAGGAACATGCGTCTCCAGCTCAAGCGATGCCCTGTGGGCGAGACAGCCACGTTCATGCAGCGATTCTCTCAGGTGTCAGCGGGGGGTGATGCCGCAACGATAGCACAGCGGCGGAAAGCCCCGCGAGGCAACGCCTCGAAGGGTCCCGCTATTTTTTCAGAAAAATCAGACGCTCGAATCAGAAATACCTAAGGACCGATCAGTCAGTTTTTCCTGGCTCATGGCCCAACTCCAGCATCAACCCGCTCAAGCGCTTGACCTTGCGCCGCACGGCTTCCTCAAATACCCCGCCGCGTGGCTCGATCAGGCTGAACCAGCGCTTGGCGCGGGTGATGCCGGTGTAGATCAGCTCTTTGGTGAGCACCGGGTTCAGCGCATCCGGCAGGATCAGCGCGGTGTGGGTGAACTCGGAGCCCTGGGATTTGTGTACGGTCATGGCGTACACGGTTTCCACGTCGTTGAGCCGGCTGGGCAGCACAAAGCGCACGCCGCCCTGGCCGTCGTTACGTGGGAAGGCCACGCGCAACACGTGGGAGCCGCCGTCGCTTTCGGGCAACTTCAGGGCGATGCCGATATCGCCGTTCATCAGGCCCAGGCCGTAATCGTTGCGGGTCATCAGCACCGGGCGGCCTTCGTACCATTGCTCATCGCTGTCGATCAGCCGCGCTTTGCGCAAGGCGGCGGTGATGCGCAGGTTCAGCCCTTCCACGCCCCAAGGGCCCTTGCGCACGGCGCAAAGCAGTTGGAAGGCGTCAAAGGCTTGCAGCAGTTGTTGTGCCCAGTGTGTCCAGGCGGGGTCGTCACGCGGGGTGTCGGCAGGTGGACGCGCAGCGTGCAGCAGGTTCAGGTAAGCACGATAGCCTTCGGCGCCGTCGCCCGGCCCATCCAGCACCAGGCGCTCCAGTGCGTGGTCGTGTTCGCCCTTGAGGCTGACGCAGAACAAATCGCGGTGGCTGCCGGCGGCCAGCAACCGCCGCGCTTCTTCGGCGTTTTGCTGGTTGACCCAACGCGCCAGTTGGCCGATGCCGCTGCCTTCGCCGAAGCGCCGCGAGTAGCGCAGCATCACCACTTGCTGGGCCAGCGGATGGCTGCCGTCGAGGTCTTCCTGCAGGCCGCTGTTGCTGAGGTCTTCGCCGCTGACCGCTTGTAGCCATTGGCGGGTGTCGGGGCTGTACCAGCCGGCCTCGGCGTCGCGGCACAGGTCGCCAAGTACGGCGCCGGCCTCGACCGAGGCGAGCTGGTCCTTGTCGCCCAGCAGCACCAAGCGTGCGTGGGGTGGCAAGGCGTCGAGCAGGTTGGCCATCATTTCCAGGTCGATCATCGAGGCTTCATCCACCACCAGCACATCCAGCGGCAATGGATTGCCCAGGTGGTGACGGAAATGGCGGGTGCCCGGGCGGCTGCCCAACAGGCGGTGGACGGTGGTGACCTGGGTCGGAATTTTTTCGCGCACGCTGTCAGGCACTTTCAGCGACAGCACTTGCTGGCTGATGGATTCGGTGAGCCGTGCGGCGGCTTTACCGGTGGGCGCCGCCAGACGAATGCGCAACGGGCTGCCGGCTTCCACGGCCGGCGCCTGCAACAGGGCGAGCAGGCGCACCACGGTGGTGGTCTTGCCGGTGCCGGGGCCGCCGGTGACGATACTGAAGGCACCGCGAGTGGCCAGGGCGCAGGCGAGTTTTTGCCAGTCAATCACGCCATCGGGCGGCGCTTGGTCAAACAGGCCGTTCAGCCGTTGGGGCAGATCGGCGGCGAGGCTTTCTTCTGTGGCCAGGCGCAGACGCAAGGCGCTGTCGATGCGCCGTTCGTAGGTCCAATAGCGGCGCAGGTACAGGCGTTTGCCGGACAGCACCAACGGGCGGCTTTGCGCTGCCTCGCTGCCGTCGACAGCCAACGCGACCAACGGGCTGGAGGCCAGGGCATGGCACCAATGGCCGCCGTCCAGACCATCAAGCAGTTGCGACGGCAGCAGCATGGCGCCGGTTTGCAGGTCGCCTTCCGGCGGCAGCGACAGGGCGAAATCCGGCGCCTTGAGGGTTTCGAACAGGTCCAGGCATACATGACCGTGGCCCAGTTGATGGCTGGTCAGGGCCGCAGCCAGCAACACCAAGGGGTCGGCCTGTGGGTCGAGTTCATGCAGAAAGCCGACGAACGCCTTATCCAGCGCGCGCAGCCAGCCACGCTCGACCCAACGTTCGAACAGTTGCACCAGGTCGGCGGCGCGGCTGAGGGGCATCAGTGCCTCCAGCGGTAACGGCGACAGGCTCATAGCAACACTCCTTGTTCCCAGGCGGGCTCAGCCTTGGGCGGTAACGATTGGCCTTGGAACATCAGGTCCAGGCTCTCGATCAGCGCGCGTGGTGGCCGCGTGAAGTACGCCCCCTGGCTGGCGGCCCGAGTGCCGCGCAGGAACAGATAGAGCGCGCCGCCGACATGCCGGTCGTAGTCGTAGTCCGCCAGGCGCGCCTTGAGTTGGCGATGCAGGGCCAGCAGGTAAAGCACGTATTGCAGGTCGTACCGATGCTCAAGGATCGACTGTTCCATGGCTTGCTGGGTGTAGGCCGAATCATCGGGGCCGAGCCAGTTGGATTTGTAGTCGGCCACGTAATAACGGCCATCGTGCTCGAAGGTCAGGTCGATAAAGCCCTTGAACATGCCGTTGAGCAACACCGGTTCCGCCGCGACGCGGGAGACGCCGTTGTGGGTGTATTGGCACACCAGCTTGTCGAGGGCGAGCACGTCGACTTTGTGGCTGGCGAACCAGAACTCCATTTCGATCTGGTAGTGCTGCAGGCCGCTGAGCGTGACCTGGTCGTTATCCAGCGGCAGTGGCGTTTGCAGCAGATGGCCGAGCCAACCGCTGAGGGTCATGATCCAGCCTTCCCAGTTGCGGCGGTTGCAGCGCGCGCCCACGGCCTTTTCGATCGCCTGCGCGGTCACGTCGAAGCCGTCTTCGCCCGCCCACTCCAACAGTCCATGGAGGAAGGTGCCTGGGTTAGGCCCACGTGGGAAACGGTGAATATCGCCGCCGGACGCCGCCACTTCACGCGGTGCGTCAGGGTCGAGGCGTTCGTCGTCGAACAGCTTCTGGGCTTGCGGGCTTTCCGGCGCTTCGAGGCTGGCGGCGCTCATGCTGTCGCCGATGCGCAAAGCGCTGTAGGACGCGATCCACCAGTTTTCCGCAGCCTTGCGTTTGGGCAGCAGGGGCGCCAGCAGCGTGGCTTCGTTACGCGGCGGGTGGAAGAGGCTGGCTTGTGCTTCGGGCACCGGCGCGTAATGCACGGCGCAACAGCCTTCCTGTAGATCCAGCAACCAGCGCGCCAGGCCGGCGGACTCAGCCAGCGCGGCACCGGCGCCGAGCAAATAGCCCAGCGCCGACAGGTGCAGCACGGAGCTGTTGTTATTGCCGCGCTTGAGGTCGGCAATACCCAGCCAGCACGCGTGTTTGGCGCGGGTCAGGGCGACGTAGAACAGACGCAGGTCTTCCGCCAGGCGCTCGTCATCGGCCTGGGCGATCAACTCGGTGGTCGGGCGCAGGCTGACCTGGGACTTGCCGTTGGCATCGTGGTAATGCAGCGGCAAGCGGCTGCCATCCACCGGTTTGGCCGAGCAGATGAAGGGCAGGAACACCAGGTCGTATTCCAGGCCCTTGGATTTGTGGATGGTCACCACCTTGACCAGTTGCTCGTCGCTTTCCAGGCGCAGGATCTGTTCTTCACCGGCCTGCCCCGACAGCGCGAGGTGTTCGGCCAGGTGGCGGATCAAGGCCTGTTCGCCGTCCAGTTCGGAGGCCGCCTGTTGCAGCAGTTCGCTGAGGTGCAACAGGTTGGTCAGCACGCGCTCGCCATCGCTACGGGCGATCAGGGTTTGCGGCAGTTTGAAGTCGTGAAGCAGACGACGCAGCATCGGCAGCACGCCTTGGCTGCGCCAGATCGCACGGTAGCCACGGAACTGCATCACCCGGCTTTCCCACGCCAGTTCGTCCTGGTTCAGACGCTCCAGTTCCGGCAATGACAGGTTCAAGGTGACGCAGGCCAGCGCGGCGCGCAGCGGGCGTTCGACGTCCGGCTCGGCGCAGGCCTTGAGCCAGGCCAGCAGGTCGTGCGCCTCCTGGGCGGCGAACACCGAGTCCTTATCCGACAGGTACACGCTGCGCACGCCACGGGCGGCCAACTCGCCGCGTACGGCTTGGGCTTCCTTGCCGTCGCGCACGAGGATGGCGATGTTCGACGGCAACACGCCGTTGAAGCTGCCGTCCGCGTGTAGGAAACCCGCACTGCCTTGCTGCCCTCCGTTGAGCAACCCGACAATCTGCGTGGCGCAGGCAGCGGCCAGTTGCTGACGATAAACCGCGTTGGAAATCGGCTGATCGGTGGGCAGGTGCCAGAGGTTCAGCGCTGGCAGCGTCTGACCATCGACCTGCAGTTGCTCCTTGCGGCCTTGGGACAGCACCGGCTGGAACGGCACCGGGTTTTCGCCATTCGGCTTACGGAACAGAAACGCGCCACGGCCGCTTTCTGCACGTTGGAACACATGGTTGACCGCCTCGACCATCGCGTGGCTGGAGCGGAAGTTGGTGCCCAAGGTGTGATGGCGGCCGGTGGTGGATTGGCGTGCGCGCAAGTAGGTATAGATGTCGGCGCCGCGGAAGGCGTAGATCGCCTGTTTAGGGTCGCCGATCAGGAACAGGCCGCTGTCGAGGTGGTTTTCTTCGATGCGGTAGATGCTGTCGAAGATGCTGTACTGCACCGGATCGGTGTCCTGGAATTCGTCGATCAGGGCGACCGGGAACTGCTCGCGGATCACACTGGCCAGACGCTCGCCGCCGTCGGTTTGCAGGGCGGCGTTGAGGCGGATCAGCATGTCGTCGAAGCCCATTTCGGCGCGCCGGCGTTTTTCATCTTCGAAGCGTTTGCCGACCCAAGCGGCGGCGTGTTGCAACACGGCGGCGTCGGGGGTTGGCAACGCATCCAGGCTGGCCTTGAGGCTGGCCATGGCGTCGATGCCCGGGTGATGCGGCGGCTCGCCCTTCCAGGCTTCGGCCATGCCGTCCGGGGTCAGGCGGGTGAAGCCGGTGCCGATGTCCAGCTGTTCGAGGGCTTCGTCAGCGGCCCAGGCGCTGATTTTTTCGAACCAGGGTTCGAAGTAACGCGCTTGCATCTTGCGCCCATCGACGGCTTTGGCGGCGACGGCTTGCAGGCAGATGTCGCGCAACTCGCCGGCCCATTGCTGCCACGGCGCCTTGAGGGCGACCAGGGCGTCGCGGCGCTCTTGCAGGCACGCGCTGATCAGCTCGGCCGGCTCGCGGCTTTCGCCGGTGGGCCGTTCGCTGCCGAACAGCGCGCGCACCCGCGGCATCAGCGCGGCCGGGCCACCCCAGTTGTTGCGAACCCAGTTGAGCGCATCGTCGTGCATCGGGTAGCAAAACAGGCGCCAGTAGTCGCGCAGCACTTCGCCGAGTAGGTCGCTGTGGTCGGTTTCCAGGGTTTGGGTGAACAGGCTGCCACTGTCGAAGGCGTGTTCGCGTAGCATGCGCTGGCACCAACTGTGGATGGTCGAAACGGCGGCTTCATCCATCCATTGCGCGGCGATGTCCAGACGGTTGGCGCAGGCGGGCCATTGCTCGGGCGCGTATTGATCGCGCAGTTCGGCGATCAGGGCGTCGGGCTGTTGGATCTCATCGCGGAAGAACCGCGCGGCTTCGGCCAGGCGGATGCGGATGCGTTCGCGCAGCTCTTTGGTCGCGGCGTCGGTAAAGGTCACCACGAGGATTTGCGGCGGCAGCAGTTCGCGGCCGAAGCCAGCGTCATCGCCGCCGTGGCCGAGTACCAGGCGCAGGTACAAGGCGGAAATGGTGAAGGTCTTGCCGGTGCCGGCGCTGGCTTCAATCAGTTGGCTGCCCTTTAGCGGGAAGGCCAGGGCCAAGGGTTTGCTGCTCATGCGCCGGCCTCCTCGCCTGTGAGTGATCGCCAGGGGGCGTTGATCAGGGGGCGATACAAGGTTTCGCACCAGCCTTCGAATTCTTCGCTGGCCACCAGGGCCGCGTAGTCGGGGAATTGCCGGGTGAGCGCAGGGGTTTCGCGGCGTTCGCCATCGGTGTTGATGCCATCGCCTTCGTAGGCTTTACTCGCGGCCGCCGCGGCTTTGCCCGGGTCGGTTTGACCGAGCCAGGCGAACGCGGTTTTGACCGCGATGGGCAGCGGTTTGGCCATGCCGATATGCCAGGCCAGCAGCAGGTCGCCGAGGATGTTCTGGGCGCTGGAGGGCTCCAACGGGGCCAGCAGCAAGGTATCGTCACTGGCCACCAGCGCGGTACTCAACGGCAGGCCGCAGGCGCAGGCGACCAGGTGGTTGACCCAAGGACGAATCAGCCGATGCCACTTGCGGGTCTTGATCGAACCGATGCTGTTGGGGATCGTGGTGACACTCAACAATCCGCCGTCACTGCGCCGATGCAGGCCGCTGATCCAGCCTTCGAGCTGAATGCCTTGGTGCTCGAAACTGATCGGCTCCGCCCCCGTGTGCGGGGTGGGCCAGAGGGCCAGCAGTTGTTGATAACGTTGCAGCAGGCCGGGCAAGGGCTCGATCAGTTCATTGCGCAGGCACTCGCCGAAACCGACCATGGGCAGCAGGCCGCTGCCTTGCAGGCGGCGGGCCTGGGCGCTGAGCGCCTGGTCGATATGATCGGGCTGGCTCAGCGCAGCGTTCAGCAAACTGTCGCTCAAGCTGTAGCGTTGCAGGGCATCGAGGACAAAGGGTTCCTCATCGGCCAGCGGCACTTCGGCGGCTTCGAAGAATACTTTCAGACGCTGGCTGAAGAAGTGTTTGACCGGGTTGCGCAGGAAGTCCTGCAATTGGCCGAGGCTCAGGGGTTCTTCCTGTTGATGGGCAGCGAGTTCGGTGTTGTCCGCCGGCGCATCCGTCACCTCGTGCAGCAACTGCCATTCGCGGGCGTAGCTGAACAGCGGGTCACCGGCGTGGAAATAGCGCGCACTGAAGGGCTGGAGCGGGTGTTCCTGGGTCATCGCATCCAGCAGCGGTGCGTCGCTTTGGGCGTGGTGCCAGCCGCTGGCGAGATGGTCGCGCAGTTGGCCGATCAATACCGATGCCGGGCGCTCGCTGTTGTCACGAATGCTGCGGCCGACCCAACTGATGTAGAGCTGGTCGCGGGCTGACAGCAGGGCTTCGAGCAGCAGGTAGCGATCGTCTTCGCGACGTGAGCGGTCGCCGGGGCGGTAGTCGCTGCCCATCAGGTCGAAATCCAGCGGGGGTTGTGCGCGGGGGTAGTCGCCGTCATTCATGCCGAGCAGGCAGACGAGCTTGAACGGGATCGCGCGCATGGGCATCAGGGTGCAAAAATTGACAGCTCCGGCGAGGAAGCGCTGGGACAGGCGCCCTTGGTCAAGACCGGCTAGCCAAGCCTCGCGGACTACGGTGAGCGGTAACTCGTCCTGCAAGCCGACGGACTCGCAGGTTTCCAGCCAGGTTTCCCTGAGCTGTTCGAGCTGGCTCAACAGGTAGTCGTCGTGTTCGCTGCTGGGCAGGAAAAACAGCTGCATCAAGCGTTGCAGGCGCTCGCCCCATTCTTGCGGAACCGCAGGTTGCGACAAGGCTTGATGGGCGTCGCTGAGTGCGTCGAGCAACGCGACCAGCGGACCGATCAAGGCCGCGTCGAGGCCACCGATTTCGTCGTAGGGCTCGATACCGTCGCAGGCGACACCGGTGCCTACGGCATAACCCAGCAGCATCCGCCGCAAACCAAATCGCCAGCTGTTTTGCTCCAGTTCGTGGGGCAGGCCAAGACCGGCACGCTGCTCGGCGTTGAGGCCCCAGCGGATGCCGGCGCCTTCGATCCAACGATGCAGCGTGGGCAGGTCGCGTTCCTTGATGGCGAAGCGCTCGCGCAGGGCCGGGACGTCGAGCAGGTCAAGAATTTCACTGACCGGAAAGCGGCTGTCGGGGAGCTTGAGCAGATGTTCGACGGCGATCAGCAGCGGGTCGCGGCCGCGTTGGCCTTGGTCGGTGAGGGTGAAGGGGATGAAGCGTGGATCGCTGCGGTCCAACTGGCCGAACACTGCACGAATGTGCGGCGCGTAGCTGTCAACGTCGGGGACCATGATGATGATGTCGCGGGGACGCAACGCGGGGTCGGCGCTGAAGCGTTGGAGCAGTTGGTCGTGGAGGATTTCCACTTCGCGTTGGGCGCTGTGGGCGATGTGAAAGCGGATGGAGGTATCACGCCGCAGATCGACGGCGGGCCATAAGTCTCGGGTTTCGTTGAGGGGGCGCAGTTCGAGGATATCGTCCTGGAGCTGGTTGAGCAGTGTGGTCGGTTCGCTGTCGCTGAACAGGTCGATGCGGCCGTCGCGAAATGCAGCGCGGTAGCTGTTGGGATCGTCGTAGCTGTCGAGCAGGCTGATGTAGTCACGGCCCTGTTTGCCCCAGGCGGCGAGCAACGGATGCGCATGCTGGTGCAGGGTCTGCGGATCGATGGTGACCGGCATGCCGGCTTTGCGTGCTTGGCGTTTGTATTCGTTACGCAGCAAATCTTTGTCGGCCACGATGTCGGACCAATGGTGGCGACAGGGGTTGTGGACGCAGAGCAGGACCTGACTGAAGCGCGCCAGGCCGGCGAGCGCTTCGAGTGCTTGCGCGGGCAACGAGGAAATGCCGAAAACGATCACTCGAGAAGGCAGCCCTGGCGGCGCCTGCTCAAGGCTATTGATCCGTTCGATAAAGCGCTGATGCACACCGGCGCGGCTTTGCGCCATGCCCGCTTCCCCCACATCCAGCAGCAGGGCACGCCATAATTCGGCTTGCCAGCAGTTCGCGGCGTCGAGGGGTTTGGATTCGCCTCGGCCGTTACGCAGTTGATGGCGGCCAGCGGCCCAATCTTCCAGCCAGTCGGCGCGGTAGACCTGATATTGGTCGAACAGGTCAGCCAATCGCTCAGCTAGCTGGTAGCGTTTGCGCAGGTCGGTGTCGTCCGTGAGGAAGCGCTGCAGCGGCTCGAAGTGCGGTTGATTGATCAGCTCGGGGAGCAGGCGCATCAGGCGCCAAGTCAGCGGGGCTTTATCGAGCAGGGACTTGGGCGGGATTTCGTCGCGACCCAGGACCATGCGATAGAGCTGCCACATGAAGCTGCCGGGCAGTTGCACGTCGATCGCCGCAGCAATGCCGCAGCCGCCCATGTCGTCATCTTCCGGATCTTCGGCCAGGGCCAGTTTGAGCCATTGGGCGATGCCGTTGCTCTGTACCAGGGCGATTTCATTTTCCAGAGGGGCCAGGGGATAACGGCGCATCCAACTGACCACCAGGCTGCGCAATTCGTCCAGGCGGTTGCCGTGAACCACCATGAATCCTGCGCTGAGAGGCGTCGCGTCCGGCATAACGGCTTCCTTGGCAAAAGCAAAATCGAGGCGTGGACTTTAGCATTGAAGGCCGTCGCGATGAGCCTCTTCGCACTTTCCGAGCGCCCAAAACAAAACCCCTGTCTGCGT
>Ga0209913_1000478_pt1 | contig 33813 bp, 25 predicted proteins | sample PersoiDNA2013203_FD_185805 | JGI IMG/M metagenome (GOLD analysis project Ga0209913, IMG submission 185805) | Permafrost soil microbial communities from the Arctic, to analyse light accelerated degradation of dissolved organic matter (DOM) -... | ecosystem: Environmental > Terrestrial > Soil >... | reverse complement strand
GCCAGCTTCATCACGTCTTCTGATTTCATGCCCTTGACATAGCCTTTGATCAGTTCCGGCGCGCCCTCTTCATAGCCATTCTTAAAGGCTGCGCTGGGCATCCCATCTCGTTGGTGACGATCAAGTAACGTTCCCCAATCTTTGCGGATTTGAATCGACGCCGGTGAGGGAGGCGTCAGCACGTTTTGCCACGCACGAAGCGCCGGAGTGCCGCCTCGAACGGACGCTTGGAAATCGTCCAGTGCCTTGCCGAACGGGCGCTGGGTCGCAGTATCAAAGGCATACCATTTACCTTCCTGGAGCACCGCGGCACCTTGCTGCGTCTCGCCGGAAGTCTTGAAGGTGCCCATCGCGGCGGCGTCGTACTGTTTGCTTGCGGCGACCAAGTCGTAGCCAGTGTGCGTGCCTCGCAGTTGCCGGATGTCTTGAATCGCGTCGCTGATGACACGTTTGCCTGCACTTGCCACGCCGCGACCTGTAGCGCGCAGCAAATCCGCCGCACCGTCCAGCGGGTTGACCAGGCTGATGGCCCCAAGCCCGAGGGTTTTTCCTATGCGCAAGGCCTTACTACCCGCAGAGAGGGTGCTGGTTACCACTTTCGCTGCTTTGCCCACGGTCGCCGCCCCGGCCGTCATGACGCCAAATACGTCGAGTGACAGGTCAACGATGCCGTCGCCGATATTGCCATCTGTAAAGTTTTTGACCGCCGAGCGCAGTGGAATCAAGTTAAGCAAAAACGTGTTCAACTTCCTGTAGAAGGGAACCTCGGACTCAACCGTCGTGACCCCTTGAGCCTCGGCTTCCAGCGCTCCCCATACACTGCTGACCTTGGCCACCGTGGCACCGATGGCCACGCTTCTGGCGCTGGAGAAACTATTCAACGGCGCCCCGGTGTCGGTTTTTTCTTGTACGAGCTGTTGCCGTACAAGCGGGCTACCTTCATCGGGGATGGACAGTGTGACGGGGACCATGTCCGTGTAAGGCGTCCTGTTATCACGCGGTTTTCCGTCTTCTATATGAAACCCAGGCTGATAACCGGGTTGGAAATCGCCGAGATCCCGGCGTTTGGTGAGCGTGTTCTTTTGGACATTCAGTTCGTAGGTGTGGGCAATCCCGTCGCGCATCACTTTCAATAGCACAGGGTTACCCTCGGCAGCCGGTACCCGGACGATACCGCTGGCCTGATGTTCGCCCTTGAACTCCGTGAAGATCGAAAGGCTCCCGTATTCGATATTCTGGCGGTCTTCCAGCGGCAACTGGGCGATCAAGTGCTTGACTTGCGTGGCGACGCTGCTGTCCAGAGCGCGGCCAAACTGTTTGAACTCACTCACGAATTCCCTGCTGATGTTCTTCAGGTCTTGAGTCTTGCTCAAGACCTCCTCGAAGGTGAAATTGGGCGTGTTGGCGGCAGAGCGTCCAGGGCCTCTGCGTGGTGCTGTGTAGGGCTCAATCACCCACTGGTTCGGCGGTTGTGAGGCGCCGTTGCGCCTGGCAGGGTGGTAGGGCACCTTGGGCGGGTTGTGCAGCATGTTCTCCATGTATAGGTCCAATATCGAGTAGGGCCCAGGTCGATCTTTATCGTAGGTGCTCAGTACGATGCACTTCAGCTCCAGGCGTGCGTCATTGCCCAACGCCTGGCGCAATTGGGCTAGGGCCATCTCTTTGCGAGACGCCGGCGCAGGCGTGCGCTGTGCTTCGGAAGCGGCTCTCAGTTCGCCGACCTGTTGGTTAAAGGCATCGGTGATGGTTTGCATATCCGCAGGCGACGTCACACGCGTGACGATACTGTTGGTCAGGCCCCATTCCTTCAGGGCGTCATGCTGAGCGACATATTCGATCTGACGCTGAGCATGGGAAACCGGGGCGATATCGGCGTACACCATGACTTCCCCGTAAGTCATCGTTGATGCCCGGCCCGGGGTCTCTGCCTCAATGCGGGCCACCGCCGTACTGAAGCTGACGTGGGCAGGGGAGCCATGAGTGACCACGGCAGGGATATCCTTTACCAGCAATTCCGGCGCCTTGGATGCCAGTTTCAGGTTGGTCTGGATAATGGCTTTTTCCGGTGACGAAGCCTCTTTTGTGATGAAGTACAAATGGTTGGCCACGCGCTGAGCCGTCTCTGACAAAGGCTTGCCTTTAAGCTGCTGGCCGGCCAGGTCAAAGCCTGAAATATGCTTCTGGGGCAAGGTCGCCCGGGTAAATGCATCGGTGTAATTCAGGTTCAAGGCAGCCATTAACCAGTCATTGACACTGCCTTTGACTGACAGTGTGTTGAACTTGGCCTGGATGGCCGCCCCCAGCGCCTGGCCCTTGGGCGATTGGATGAGTCGATCGAGCAGTTCCCGCGGATTGCGAAACTCGTTGGCTTCGATCACCACACCTTGCATCAACGCTTCCAGCACATTGCGGTTGGATCCCAGGTTCAGATCGCCCACATTGCCGTGCTGCAAGAATGCCAATAGTTGGCGCTGGGTGTCCGCGTCAATCGGCTGCGGCCAGGACAGCGCGCCGCCGTAGTTGCCATGGGTGGGACCTCGCGGTGTGGGGGTTAGGAGCAATAGCCTGAGGTTCTCCACTTCTTGCGCAGTACCGGGTTGTTCAAAGCCGTGGTGTTCAAAAAAGTCAGCGAGGCTGACGACGCCTCCTTCCTGCAAGCCTTGGTCCTGTTGATATGAGGAATCGGGGTTCAGCGCGAAGGTGTTTTCCCGCAGATACTCGGGGACCTGCGACGACGCAAGGGCGCCTGAGGCAAGCGCTGCCGCCAGATGCTTTAACAGCACAGCGGCTTGATGTCGGTTATTGATATTCCCCAGCAGCGTCTTCTGATTATCGAGTGCGTGCTCGCTGCGCTCCTCATGGAGGCCAGGGAACACCGCCGTATCAAGCGGTGCAAAGGTTTTATCGCGCTCTAGTTCGGCGGCGCGTTGCTGGAATTCAGAAGGCGCGATTCGCGTCGGCTCCTGGTAGAACTGCCCAACCAGCCAGGCCGGCGCGCGGTTGGCGCTCTCGGGCGAAGGGAGCGGGAACGGCCTATTCCTGCCGGATATGACCCGTCCGGCATCCATTAACGGCCCTCGCACCGCCGACCAGTGCTTGTCCTCGCTTGCACGCATCTGCAATGGCGTATCGAGCGAAACATCCGGGGTCACACGGTAGGTGACTTGACCGCTTTGCGGCAGGATTTTGATCGACCCAGGCAGGGCTCTGACATGGCGCCGCCAGTCAAGGAACTCGGGGGACTGAGTGGCCTCGCCCAACAGCTTCCACCATTGGCCAAATGTTGAGTCTGGTGGAATATCCACCAAGATGGCGTTGTCGTTGGTGGGAATGCCCGTGAAGTCCAGCAACGCCTTGCCATAGTTTTGCGCCAACGCGCTGTCGCCGCTGGCCCTCGGGGAATCGCCAGTGGCAATGAGGGGGGGGCTTTCGTGAGCAGACTCTACATGCCCCCGCGCAGCGGGTTCGAGCGCGTCCGCGGCAACGGGAGGTGGCAGTGGGGTGTGCATGAGGCTGCTGGAAATCGTCATAGGCTACGGCTCTATCATCAGGATTGAAGTCCACTGGGTGCAAATTCCGAGTCCCAGTGGTAATCCTTCGTACCGAAGCCCCTCGACTGATTCCATTTTCGAGCCGTGGCTTTATTGCCTGTTGTTACCTATTGGTGCCTATAGGTTCGCCGTTGCAGCGTCTGAACGGATCATTTCTCTGACCTTTGCCGTCAATAAATCAAACGTAAACGGCTTGGTAATCAACTGCATCCCCGGGTCCAGAAAACCGCCGCGCACGGCCGCGTGTTCGGCATAACCGGTGATAAATAGCACCTTGAGTTCCGGCCGAATCTGCCGGCCGATTTCCGCCAGTTGCCGGCCGTTCATACCCGGCAGACCGACGTCACTGATCATCAGGTCAATGCGCTGGTCGGACTCGATGATCGGCACGGCCGTGTTGGCATCGCCGGCCTCGACATAGGCATAGCCCAGCTCCTTCAGTACGGCGCAGACCAATACCCTTACCGCAGGGTCATCCTCCACGATCAGCACCGTTTCGCCGGCATCGGCAAATGGCAGCAGGGCGGGGTTTACCGCTTCGGCCACCACCATTTCGCCGACGAAACGTGGCAGAAACAGGCTGACCGTGGTGCCTTTTTCGACTTCGCTGTGGATCGTCACATGGCCACCGGATTGCCGTGCAAAGCCGTAAATCATCGACAGGCCGAGGCCGGTGCCCTGGCCGATCGGCTTGGTGGTAAAGAAAGGGTCAAAGACGCGACCCATGACGCTTTCCGGGATACCGCAGCCGGTGTCGCTGACGCTCAATTCAACGTAGTCACCGGGTTGTAAGGTGCCGTAGGCGGCGGTGAACACGCTGTCGAGATGGCGGTTGCTGGTTTCCACGGTGAGATTGCCGCCGTTAGGCATCGCATCGCGCGCGTTGATCACCAGGTTGAGCAGCGCGCTTTCCAGTTGGTTGCGGTCGGCCTCGGCGGTCCAGAGCGGGTCGCTGAAGCGCATGTCCAGCGCAATGCTTTCATTGATACTGCGTTGCAACAGTTCGCCCATGGAGGTCACCAGTTGGTTGATCTCGACGGGTTTTGAATCCAGCGATTGCCGGCGGGAGAACGCGAGCAGCCGGTGGGTAAGGCCAGCGGCGCGGTTGGCGGAGGTGACGCCCAGATCGATCAGGCTGTCCAGGTCGTCCAGCTTGCCGCGCGAGACGCGTCTTCGCAGTAACTCCAGGCTGCCGATTATCCCGGTGAGCATGTTGTTGAAATCATGGGCGATGCCGCCGGTCAACTGGCCGACGGCCTCCATTTTCTGTGATTGGCGCAGCGCTTCTTCATTGTTGCGTAACTGCGCCGTGCGTTCTTCCACTTGCTGCTCTAGGGTCTCCAGCGTGCGCTGCAAGCGCAGTTCGCTTTCGCTCAAGTCGATCAGCCGGTCGCGTGCATCGTATTGCCGGCGCCGACCGCGCAGTGCCGCACTGACCAGGCTGATCAACGTCACGGGATGGAAAGGCCGCTCGAGGAAGGTGACGTTGCCCAATAACCCGCTCAGGTGCGAGGAGCCGTTCTGCTCGCTGCCGCCGTGATGGGTCATCAACACGATGGGCAAATCAGACCACGCAGGCTGCTGGTGCAAACGCTCGAGCAGCGGCTCCAGGTCCACGCCGCGCAAGGCTTCGGCCGCAATAATCAGCAGGCCGGCACCTTCCTCGAGTGCGCCGCACAAGGCTGTTAGGCTAGTGGCGATCATGCCGCTGTAACCGGCCTCGTTGAGCATCATCAGCGCCAATGCGCCGTCACGGCCCATCGGCGCAAGCACGATTGCACGCTCGGAGACTGGAGATAAACCCGTCACTAGCCCTCATCCTTGAGCAGAGGAGAACCGGCGCCCATGTACGTCGGGATACCGCGCAGTACGCCCTGAAAGTTATCGAGCGGCTCGCCGACGGTCATGCCCAGGCTGCTGATCCGGTATTCGCGAATGGTCGACTCATGGGGGCCGGTGCGTTTCTTGATGATGGAAATGGCGCGGCGCACCTTGCCCAGCGCTTCGAAATAGCGCAGCAGAATGACCGTGTCGGCAAGGTAGGTAATGTCGACGGGCGCTTGCATGTCACCGACCAGGCCGTGCTGGGCGACGGTCATGAAGGTGGCGGCGCCACGGCGGTTGAGATACAGCAGCAGTTCGTGCATATGCAGGATCAGCGCATTTTCTTCCGGCATTGCAGCCTGATAGCCGTTGATGCTGTCGATGACCACGGTCTTGATCCCGCCGTCATCCACGCAGCGCCGCACGCGATGTGAAAACTCGCCAGGGGACAACTCGGCCGCGTCGACTTGCTCGATCAGCAGGTTGCCGGTGGCTTGCAGCGCGGCAAGGTCGATGCCCATGTTTTTCATGCGCTCGAACAACAGGCCCAGTTCTTCATCAAAGATGAACAGTGCGGCGTTTTCACCCCGTGCCACGGCGGCGGCGGCAAACACCATCGAGATCAGCGACTTGCCGGTGCCCGCCGGGCCGAGGATCAGGCTGCTGGAGCCGGTCTCGACCCCGCCGCCCATCAAGGCATCCATTTCGCGAATGCCGCTGCTCAGGGTCTTTCGGGCGTAGCCGCCGCGATGCTCGGCCGCCACCAGGCGCGGGAACACATGCACGCCATCGCCCATGATGGTGAAATCGTGGAAGCCGCCCCGGTACTTCTGGCCACGGTACTTCACGACCCGCACACGGCGGCGTTCGGCACCGTAAGTGGGCGTCAGCTCTTCCAGGCGAATCACCCCATGGGCCACGCTGTGTACGGTTTTGTCGAGGGATTCGGTGGTCAGGTCATCGAGCAGCAATACCGTGGCGTCGTAGCGCACGAAGTAGTGCTTGATCGCCAGGATCTGCCGCCGATAACGCAGGGAGCTTTGCGCCAGCAGGCGGATCTCGGAGAGGCTGTCGACCACCACGCGGGTGGGCTTGACCCGTTCCACCACTTCAAAGATCTGCCGCGTGGCCTCGCCCAACTCGAGGTCGGAAGAGTACAGCAGGCTTTGCTGCTGCTCGGCATTGAGCAGGCTTTCCGGCGGGGTTAGCTCGAAAATATGGATATTGTCATCCAGATCCCAACCGTGGGATCTCGCGCCTTCGCGCAATTCACGCTCGGTTTCGGACAAGGTGATATAGAGCGAGCGTTCACCGTTCTTTGCCCCCGCCTGCAGGAAGTGCAGGGCAACGGTGGTTTTGCCGGTCCCTGGCTCGCCTTCGAGCAGAAACAGGTGGCTGCGGGACAAACCGCCGGAAAGAATGTCATCAAGACCTTCGATGCCAGTGGCCGCTTTTTCGGTTAACAGCGCGTTGGACGTAGACAAGAAGTGCCCTCAGGTCACATACGAGTAGAGGTGCGCGCTCGTTCGAGCGCGCCATAGCTTCTTGACCATGGCGTATCAGCGGGGTTCCACCTTATCGGGCTTTGTACGTAGTGTCGGCGCTGGGGCCAGCGCTGCAGTTGGCCTACAGCCCTTGTTGCAGCGCCGGATCATCCGGGTTTTGTTGTTCCAACTGCGCCAGCAGCACTTGGACGTTCTGCAATTGGCCGCTTTCTGTCCAGTAGGTGACTAGCAGCACCCGCGCCTTGCGATTGGCCGGGTGGCGCTGGATGATTTCTTCCAACTGGCGCTGGGCAGCTTCGAGTTCCTCCTGGGCGTGCAGGGTGGTGGCCAGGTCGTACCGGTAATCCTGATTACTCGGTTCCAGCTCCACCGCCTTCGACAGGCCGAGCAAGGCGTAAGCGCGCTCACCGTGGTGCAGCAACCACATGCCCAGGGCGTGTTGCAGGTACGCAGATTCGGGATGCGCCGCCAACTGGCGGGCCAGCAGTTGGCGCGACTCGTCGGTCTTGCCCTGTTTATCCAGCAGTTCGATTTGCGCAACCACGGCCTGCAGGTTGTCCGGCTGCAGGCGCATTGCTTGCTCCAGGGCGTTCTGTGCCTCCGGCAACAGCGCGCTGTGGATATACAGGCGCGCCAGTTGGAGCCAGCCTTCGGCGGTTTCAGGTTGGGCCTTGAGCTTCTTCACAAACTCATCGAGCACTTGCTGCAAGGGCCCGAAATACAGGCCGAGGGTGTCGGGCGAGAGACCGAGCAACGCATTGGCGGCGGTAAAGCGCACGTCTTGTTGCGGATCGTCGAGTAATGGTCCGAGCAACAAGGTGCGCTGGCCCGTAGGCACCAGGCCGACGATGCTGTGAATCGCCGCTTCACGCACTTGCGGTGAGTCATCGGCCAGATCCTTGTCGGCGAGCTTCAGTGCCTGGGGGCTGGGATAATTGGGCAGTTCGGCATGCAAGGCGACGCGGCGCTCGTCGGAAAGGTCCGGCCGGGCCAGTTGCTGATAGAGCACGCGGGCGGCGCCCGGTTCGCCGTTACGCGCCTGTTTCAAGGCTTTCGCGTAGCCATGGGCAATCGCGGGCGGCACGGCTACCGGGGTGGAATGGGAGAAATACCAGGTGATCAGCACAATCAACAACAGGGTGCACAGGCCGATGATGGAGTAACGGCGTGACTTTGACATGCAGGCGTCCGAGAGCTTAGGCAGCTAGGGCAAAGCCATCAGCTTCGGTCAGACCACGGCGAGTGTCAAACCCGCATCAGGTCAGCACGTATTCCACCGGCTCCAGGGCAGGCGGCAAGGCCGTTTCGCCGAGGGCTGCCAGGATCTCGCGTTCCAGAGTCCGCACGATCGCATTGCAGGGCAGGTCGTTCTCATCGAAGCCGAAGGGATCTTCCAGATCATCGCCGATTTCGTCGAGGCCAAAGAAGGTATAGCTGACGATCGCGGTGAACACCGGCGTGAGCCAGCCCAGCGGTTCGGCCATGGCAAACGGCAGCAGAATGCAGAACAGGTAAATGGTGCGGTGCAGCAGCAGGGTGTAGGGGAAGGGCAGCGGTGTGCTTTTGATCCGCTCACACGCCGCCTGCACCTGGCTCAGGCTGACCAGCCGGGTCTCCAGCTGGGTGTAGCGCCATTCGCTGAGCACGCCCCGTTCGGCCAGCCCGGAAAACCGCGCGCCGAGCTGTTGCAGTATCTGGTCCGGGAGGTTGGGGTGGTCTGAGTCGACTTCGATCCAGGGCTTTAGCGCGCGGGCTTCATCTTCCAGGCGCAGGCGCGCGATCAACCCATGGGCAAAACCGCAGAGGCCGCGCAGTAGGCTGGCCCGTTCCAGCGAGTCGCCGAGTACCTGGGTTTCACGGATCAGTGAGCGCACTTCAATGATCATCTGCCCGAGTTGCTTGCGGCCTTCCCACCAGCGGTCGTAGCAGGCGTTGTTGCGAAAACTCATGAAGATCGACAGCGACAGTCCGAGCAGGGTGAACGGCGTGGCATTGACCTTGGAGAAATACGCCGGGTGCAGGGTTTCCACCAGCACGATGACCGAGGCCAGCAACGTGACCAGCAGGCTGCGCAGGGCGATGCGCTTGGCGATCGAGCCCTTGAGCGAGAACAGAATGCCCAGGAGGTTGGGTTTGGAGCGAACAATCATCGGGAGGGGCTTCTTCGGTGGCGCAGGCCATCAGGTTAGAAGCTGGCGGCCGGGGCGTCCAATTGCTTGGGCCGACTGCTTGATCGGCGGGGTCTATGATCAAGCGGCATTGGCCAAACCAGTCAGGCATGTTGGTGGCTTTGACCATTGCTGCTGCAGCGCTCTAGAGCCACTATTTCCGCGGTTCTTGTCCGAAAAAACGTCCTGAAAATAAAAATACCGAAGGATTTGAAGCGATGCGTGACTATTTGGCTGCCACTACCGAGTTCGATTACCAACACACCGTCGACAGCACCTTGGCCGGAAACCTGCAGGGCCTCAATGCCTGCGTGGAATGCTGCGACCGGCATGCATTGCCAGGGCGCATTGCGCTGTTCTGGGAAGGCAAGGATGGGCGCAGTGCCACGTTCACCTTCAGCGACTTGCAGGACCAGGCTTCACGCTTCGCCAATTTCCTGCTGGCCCAGGGCGTCAAACGCGGCGACAAGGTGGCCGGCCTGTTGCCACGCACCGCCGAATTGCTGGTGGTGGTCCTCGCGACCTGGCGCATCGGCGCCGTCTATCAACCGCTGTTTACGGCCTTCGGCCCCAAGGCCATTGAACACCGCCTGAGCAGCTCCGGCGCAGCCGTGGTGGTCACCGATGCGGTGAACCGGCCCAAACTCGCCGAAGTGGAAGGCTGCCCGACGATCGTGACGGTCGCTGGCGCCAAAGGTGAAGGCCTGGTACGCGGTGATTTCAGTTTCTGGGCCGAGCTGCCCAATTACTCCAACCACTGCGAGCCGGTGCTGCTGGGCGCAGACGAGCCATTCCTGCTGATGTTCACCTCGGGCACCACCGGCCCGTCGAAAGCGCTGTCGGTGCCGCTCAAGGCCATCGTTGCGTTCCAGAGCTACACCCGCGACGCCATTGACCTGCGCCCTGAAGACGCGTTCTGGAACGTCGCCGACCCGGGCTGGGCCTACGGCATCTATTTCGGCGTGACCGGGCCTTTGTCCATGGGCCATCCGATTACCTTCTACGATGGCCCGTTCACCCTGGAAAGCACCTGCCGGGTCATCAATAAATACGCGATCACCAACCTGGCTGGCTCGCCGACCGCGTATCGCCTGTTGATTGCCGGCGGCGAGCAATTCGCCCGCTCGATCAAGGGCAAGCTGCGTATCGTCAGCAGCGCCGGCGAGCCGCTGAACCCGGAAGTGATCCGCTGGTTTGCCGACAACCTGGGTGTGACCATCCATGATCACTACGGCCAGACCGAGCTGGGCATGGTGCTGTGCAACCACCACGGCCTGGAGCATCCGGTGCATATCGGCTCGGCGGGTTTTGCCTCGCCGGGCCATCGCATCGTGGTGCTGGACGACGATCACCAGGAGTTGCCTGCCGGCCAGCCGGGGATTCTCGCCATCGACCGCGAACAATCGCCAATGTGTTGGTTCGCCGGCTATGACGGCGTGCGGACCAAGGCCTTTGTCGGCAAGTACTACCTCAGCGGCGATACCGTCGAACTGAACCCGGACGGCAGCATCAGCTTCGTTGGGCGCAGTGACGATGTGATCACCACCTCCGGCTACCGCGTGGGTCCGTTCGACGTGGAAAGTGCGCTGGTCGAACACCCGGCGGTAGTGGAAGCGGCGGTCGTCGGCAAGCCCGACCCGGAACGCACCGAGCTGGTGAAAGCCTTCGTGGTGATCAACGAGCAGTTCCGCGCCACCCCCGAGCTGGCCGAGGAACTGCGCCTGCATGTACGCCAGCGCCTCGCCGCCCATGCCTACCCGCGGGAAATCGAATTTGTCAGCGACTTGCCCAAGACCCCGAGCGGCAAGCTGCAACGCTTTATTTTGCGTAATCAGGAAATCGCCAAGGCGCAAGCCGCGTTGGCCTGATCCACTTTTCAAGGAAACAATGATGCAGATTGAAAACAAGGTTTTTCTGGTCAGCGGCGGCGCGTCGGGCCTCGGTGCAGCCACCGCTGAAATGCTGGTCGCTGCCGGTGCCAAGGTGATGCTGGTGGACTTGAATGCCGACGCGGTCGCGGCCAAAGCCAAACAGCTGGGTGACAACGCCCGCAGCGCCGTGGCGGACATCAGCCAGGAAGCCGCTGCCGAAGCCGCCGTGCAGGCCACCGTTGCGGCCTTTGGTGGCTTGCACGGGCTGGTGAACTGCGCCGGTGTGGTGCGCGGCGAGAAGATCCTCGGCAAGAACGGCCCCCATGGGCTGGCCAGCTTTGCCCAGGTGATCAACGTCAACCTGATCGGCAGCTTCAACCTGCTGCGCCTGGCCGCTGCGGCCATTGCAGAAACCCAGGCGGATGCCGACGGTGAGCGCGGCGTGATCATCAATACCGCGTCGGTGGCGGCGTTTGACGGGCAGATCGGTCAGGCGGCGTATGCCGCGTCCAAAGGTGCGATCGCCAGCCTGACACTGCCAGCCGCGCGGGAGCTGGCGCGCTTCGGCATTCGGGTGATGACCATCGCCCCCGGTATTTTCGAAACCCCGATGATGGCGGGCATGACCCCGGAAGTCCGCGACTCCCTGGCCGCCGGGGTGCCGTTCCCGCCGCGCCTGGGCAAACCGAGCGAATATGCCGCGCTGGTCCGGCACATCATTGAAAACAGCATGCTCAATGGCGAGGTGATCCGTCTCGACGGTGCCTTGCGCATGGCAGTCAAGTAAGAGAGGAAGCGTCATGACCGATCCCATCGTAATTGTCAGCGCTGCACGCACCCCCATGGGCGCGTTCCAGGGCGATCTCAAAGGCCTGACCGCGCCGCAACTGGGCTCCGCGGCGATTCGCGCCGCCGTCGAGCGTGCCGGTATCGCCAGCGATGCCGTGGATGAAGTGCTGTTTGGCTGTGTACTGCCGGCCGGCCTTGGCCAGGCCCCCGCACGCCAGGCCGCGCTTGGCGCCGGGCTGGACAAGGCCACCCGCTGCACCACCCTCAACAAAATGTGCGGTTCGGGCATGGAGGCGACGATGCTTGCCCATGACTCGTTGCTGGCCGGCAGCGTTGATGTGGTGATTGCCGGCGGCATGGAAAGCATGTCCAACGCCCCGTATCTGCTGGACCGCGCACGTACTGGCTACCGCATGGGCCACGGCCGCGTGCTGGACCATATGTTCCTCGACGGCCTGGAAGATGCCTACGACAAAGGCCGCCTGATGGGCACCTTTGCCGAGGACTGCGCACAACATAACGGTTTTACCCGCGAGGCCCAGGATGCGTTTGCCATTGCGTCCCTGACCCGTGCGCAAGCGGCGATCAGCAATGGCAGCTTCGATGCCGAGATCGTCCCGGTGCAGGTCACGGTAGGCAAAGAGCAAAAAACCGTCCTGCATGATGAGCAACCGCCCAAAGCCAAGCCGGACAAGATCGCCAGCCTGAAACCGGCGTTCCGTGAAGGCGGGACAGTGACGGCGGCCAACTCCAGTTCAATTTCCGACGGCGCGGCGGCCTTACTCTTGATGCGTCAGTCCGAGGCGCATAAGCGCGGGCTGCAACCTTTGGCGGTGATCCGTGGGCATGCGGCGTTTGCCGATGAGCCGGGCCTGTTTCCGGTGGCGCCGGTGGGGGCGATCCGCAAGCTGATGAGCAAGACCGGCTGGAACCTGAACGAAGTGGACCTGTTCGAAATCAACGAAGCCTTTGCCGTGGTCAGCCTGGTGACCATGAGCAAGCTGGATATCCCCCACGACAAGGTCAACATTCATGGCGGCGCCTGTGCCTTGGGTCACCCGATCGGCGCGTCCGGTGCGCGGATTCTGGTGACGCTGCTGTCGGCCCTGCGCCAGAAGGGTCTCAAGCGTGGCGTCGCCGCCATCTGCATCGGCGGTGGTGAAGCCACGGCCATGGCCGTCGAATGCCTGTATTAAGGACTGACCATGCTACCCAATGACGAACAACTGCAAATCAGCGAAGCGGCCCGACAATTCGCCCAGGAGCGCCTGAAACCGTTCGCGGCCGAGTGGGACCGCGAGCACCGCTTTCCCAAGGAGGCCATCGGTGAAATGGCCGAACTGGGCTTTTTCGGCATGCTGGTGCCGGAACAGTGGGGTGGTTGCGACACCGGCTACCTGGCCTACGCCATGGCCCTGGAAGAAATCGCTGCCGGCGACGGGGCTTGCTCGACCATCATGAGCGTACACAACTCGGTGGGCTGCGTGCCGATCCTCACGTTCGGCAACGACCAGCAGAAAGAGCAATTTCTCAAGCCACTGGCCAGTGGTGCGATGCTCGGCGCCTTCGCGTTGACCGAGCCCCAGGCCGGTTCCGATGCCAGCAGCCTGAAAACCCGTGCGCGCCTGGAAGGCGACCACTACGTGTTGAACGGCTGCAAGCAATTCATCACCTCCGGGCAAAACGCCGGCGTCGTGATTGTGTTTGCCGTCACTGACCCGGCGGCGGGCAAGCGCGGCATCAGCGCGTTTATCGTGCCGACGGATTCGCCGGGCTACACGGTGGCGCGGGTCGAGGACAAGCTGGGGCAGCATGCGTCGGATACCTGCCAGATCCTGTTCGAAGACGTCAAGGTGCCGATCGCCAATCGTCTGGGGGAGGAGGGTGAAGGCTACCGCATCGCCTTGGCCAACCTCGAAGGCGGGCGTGTCGGCATTGCCTCGCAATCGGTGGGCATGGCCCGCGCCGCCTTTGAAGCGGCGCGCGACTATGCCCGAGAGCGCGAAAGCTTTGGCAAAACCTTGATCGAGCACCAGGCCGTGGCCTTTCGCCTGGCGGACATGGCCACGCAAATCGCCGTCGCACGGCAAATGGTGCATTACGCCGCCGCCCTGCGTGACAGCGGCAAGCCGGCGCTGGTCGAGGCGTCCATGGCCAAGCTGTTCGCCTCGGAAATGGCCGAGAAAGTCTGCTCCGCCGCCTTGCAAACCTTGGGCGGTTACGGTTACCTGAGCGACTTCCCCTTGGAGCGGATCTACCGCGATGTGCGGGTCTGCCAGATTTACGAAGGCACCAGCGATATTCAGCGCATGGTCATCTCACGCAATCTTTAAGGAGCCACTACATGAGTTACGAAACTATTTTGCTCGACGTGCAAGGCCGTGTCGGGCTGATTACCCTCAACCGCCCGCAAGCCCTGAACGCATTGAACGCACAGCTGGTCGGCGAGTTGAACCAGGCGCTGGATAGCCTGGAAGCCAACCCCGAAATCGGCTGTATCGTGCTGACCGGCTCGAAAAAAGCCTTCGCCGCCGGCGCCGACATCAAGGAAATGGCCGAGCTGACCTACCCGCAGATCTATATCGACGACCTGTTCAGCGACGCCGATCGCGTGGCCAACCGTCGCAAGCCGATCATCGCTGCCGTCAACGGCTTCGCCCTGGGCGGTGGCTGTGAGTTGGCGCTGATGTGCGATTTCATCCTCGCTGGCGATGGCGCCAAGTTCGGCCAGCCGGAAATCAACCTGGGCGTGCTACCAGGCATGGGCGGCACCCAGCGCCTGACCCGCGCCGTGGGCAAGGCCAAAGCCATGGAAATGTGCCTGACCGGGCGTTTTATCGATGCGGTGGAAGCCGAGCGTTGCGGGATCGTGGCGCGTATCGTACCGGCCGATGAGCTGCTCGAAGAAGCGCTGAAAGTTGCCACGCTGATTGCCAGCAAGTCGGTGCCGATCAGCATGATGGTCAAGGAAAGCGTGAACCGGGCGTTTGAAGTGAGCCTCTCGGAAGGCGTGCGCTTTGAGCGTCGGGTATTCCATGCGGCGTTTGCGACGCAGGATCAGAAGGAAGGCATGGCGGCATTCGCGGCCAAGCGCGCACCGGAATTCAAGGACAAATAACCCGCCCTCACAAACACTGCAGATCCACTGTGGGAGCGGGTAAGCCAGCTCCCACAGTGGGTTTGTGGTGTGTCAGTCAGAGCTGGTAGTTCTTCAGCTCCCGCGCAATCACCATCCGCTGAATCTCGCTGGTGCCCTCGTAGATCTGCGTGATCCGCGCATCGCGGTAGTACCGCTCCACCGGATAATCCTCCAGATACCCATACCCACCATGAATTTGCATGGCCGAGGAGCAGACCTTCTCGGCCATTTCCGAAGCGAACAGCTTGGCCTGGGACGCTTCCGACAGGCACGGCTTGCCCGCACTGCGCAAGCGTGCGGCGTGCAGGATCAGCAAGCGTGCGGCATTCAGCCGGGTTTGCATGTCGGCCAGCAGGTTGGCCACGCTCTGGTGCTCAATGATGGCCTTGTCGAACTGCACGCGGTCACGGGCATACGCCAGCGCCGCTTCAAACGCGGCACGGGCGATGCCCAGGGCTTGAGCGGCAATGCCGATGCGACCGCCTTCCAGGTTGGACAGCGCAATCGCCAGGCCCTTGCCGCGCTCACCCAGCAGGTTGGCCTCAGGCACGCTGCACTGGTTGAGGGTGACGGCGCAGGTGTCCGAGGCGCGGATGCCCATCTTGTGTTCGGTACGATCAACCACGAACCCCGGCGTGTCCGTCGGCACCAGGAAGGCGGAAATGCCGCGCTTGCCCAGTTCCGGATCGGTCACCGCAAACACAATCGCCAACTTGGCGCGCTTACCATTGCTGACAAACTGCTTGGCGCCATTGATCACCCACTGGCCATCTCGCAGTTCAGCACGGGTACGCAGGTTGTGGGCTTCAGAGCCGGCCTGGGGCTCGGTCAGGCAGAAGCAGCCGATGGCCTGGCCGCTGGCGAGCTCCGCCAGCCAGGTTTGTTTCTGCTCTGTTGTGCCGTAGTTGAGGATCGGCCCGCAACCCACTGAATTATGGATACTCATCAGTGCGCCCGTGGCACCGTCACCGGCGGAAATCTCTTCCACCGCCAAGGCATACGCCACGTAATCGACATAGGTACCGCCCCATTCTTCCGGTACCACCATGCCCAGCAACCCCAGCTCGCCCATCTTCGCCACCAGGGCGTCGTCGATCCAGCCAGCTTTTTCCCAGGCCTGGGCGTGAGGGGCGATTTCGCCACGCGCGAAGTCACGCGCCATGTCGCGAATCATGATTTGTTCTTCAGTGTATTCAATGTCTTGCATGGCTTATCTCGCAACCTGCGTGAAGTTGTGGAAGAAGCTTTCCACGTGGCTCGCGTCCAGCCCATGGAGCGTTGATGGGTTCCAGCGCGGGTTCTTGTCTTTGTCGATGATCAGCGCGCGGACGCCTTCAATCAGGTCGCCACGCTCGAACCACTGGCGATCCAGGTGTAGTTCCAGGGCGAAACACTGCTCCAGCGGCAAACGGCGCCCGCGCCGCAGCATTTCCAGGGTCACGGCCATGGCCAGCGGTGAACGGGTTTGCATCAGGTTGGCCGTGCTCAAGGCCCATTCATGGCTGTTGGCGACGGTCACTTGCTGCATTTGCTCGACAATGCTGCGCACGTCCGGCAAGGCAAAGAAATGGTCGATGGCAGGGCGCAAGGCGGCAAGCGGGGCGTCCGGCAGTTGCTGCACGGCCAGCTTGGCGAGTACGCCTTGCAGGTCTTTGAGAGGGGAATCCTGCCATTGCAGTTGATCGAGTTTCTGGTCGAGGGCGGCGATTTTGGTGCTGTCCAGGTACCAGTCCGCCAGCCCGCAATACAACGCATCGGCCGCACGAATCTGCACGCCGGTGACGCCCAGGTAAATGCCCAGCTCGCCAGGAATGCGCGGCAGAAAATAGCTGCCGCCCACGTCCGGAAAGTAACCGATCGCCACTTCCGGCATCGCCAGGCGGCTGCGCTCGGTGACCACGCGCAGATCCGCGCCCTGCACCAGGCCCATGCCGCCGCCGAGGACGAAGCCGTCCATCAGGGCCAGTACCGGTTTGCGGTAATGGTGGATGGCCAGGTCGAGGGCGTATTCCTCGACGAAGAAATCCTCGTGCAGGGTTTCGCCGTTCTTGAAACTGTCGTAGAGCGAGCGAATATCGCCGCCCGCACAGAAGGCTTTTTCACCGGCTCCGCGCAGGACCACGGCATACACCTGGGGATCATCTGCCCAGGCCTGTAGCTGTTGGGCCAGGCCGCGAACCATGTTCAGGTTGATGGCGTTCAAGCCGGCGGGGCGATTGAGGGTGAGGTGGCCAACATGGTTGCGGACGTCGGCCAGTACCTCTTGCTGAAGCGTGTCGGCGTGGCTTGCCTCGGATGAAACCTGAGCAGTCATCTGTAACTCCCTGCTTTTATTGTTCTTTAAACAAGATGTTCGCGGACGAACCATCTCGCGATCGTACCAGTGCAAATTTGCCCAGTACAACCTTGAATCATGCAGGTCGTTTTTGCATTTATGCAGAACCGACGATCAGCCCGCGGGAACGTGAAAATAGCCGGCCAGGGCCTCGGTACAGCGCAGCACGCCACGCCTGGGCGCCGGCTCAGAAGCGGGGTAGTTGATAAAGCCGTGGCGCATGCGCGGGTATTCTTTGTGCCCCTCGTCGTTAATGCGGGGGGCTCGCTATGCCGCTATTCGACGCGACTTGCCAGCACTTGCCCGATACTTCGGCGACGGGCATGACTCTCGGCGGCGTGGATCAACTGTTCCAGCTCCGTGGGCTCGATATCGTAGAACTGCTCCATGTCGGCCAACGCCAGCTTCAGGTCACCTGCGGTGATTGCCGGGTCTCTTGCTGCCTGCGCCTTGCTCACGAAGGTGCTCGGTGCCTCGGTCGCGCCCTTGGGATAGCGCGTGCGGGTGGCATTGTTATAGGCCAGTGCGCAGGTCAACAGCGCTCCCGCGCCGAGCATCACCGCGGGCAGTTCCTGCCAGCCGAGAGCCGTCGAGGCCGGGTCGGCCAGTACCAGCGTCATTGCCAGGCCTCCCGCCGGCGGGTGCAGGCAGCGCAGCCAGCAGATCAGGACCACGGTCATGCCCGCCGCCAGGCAGGCACTGCCCAAGGTGCGCCCAAGGACCCGTGCGACTAGCAGCGCGACTACGCCGGCACACAGGTAGCTGCCGATGATCGACCACGGCTGGGCGAGCGCGCCGGATGAAACGGCAAACAGCAACACTGCCGACGCGCCCAGAGGGCCGAGCAGGTGCAGGGCGACCTCCATGCCAAACACTTGGGCGCAGACCCACACGCTGAGCAGGGTGCCCAAGGCCATGCCGATGGCGGCGCGGCTCCATTCGGCAGGGCGGGTATTGATGGCGGCGGGTAACCAGCGAGCAAGCATTCGCAATTTCCATAAACAGCGGGCAAAAAAAGGCTTGTCTGGTTTCCCGGACAAGCCCTTGAAAATTCCTGCATTTGGGGGAGGAACCCGCGTAGTGTGCCGACCGTGATGCAAGGTCGCCAATGCATATTAATGCAGGTTAAATACAAAAATAATGGACTCAACTGGCCGGCCGCCGCCGGCGCGGTCAAGGTTGAATGGTTTTGTCCAAGCGCAGCAGCACGTAGGGATTCTTGTCGAACGTGCCAGTGAGCGTCGGAGTGATTGCGCGCAATCGCGGGTCCTGCAACCCTTCAAAGTCATCTTGGCTCATGACCAGCCACGCCGGGCCTTGCAACGTTGCCAGGTCGGCGGGCTGCTGGGTGAACAACGGCACCTGGTCGCAATCGAGGTTGACTATGAACTTGATGGCTTTTGCGTCCTTGCCCAGCGCATGCAGCACGACGGGCGCCGGTTGCTGGCGGACCTGCGCCTGGACTTGCAGGCTGAAGGTGCGAGTGTCATAGAGGCTGCGCTCCACTGGCTCGACCACCACAATATACGTCGTCCATACCGCCAGCACGGCGGTCAGCGCGGGCACCAGCGTGCGCAGGCGTGCCTGGAACACCGCCACCAGCGCCAGCACTTGAAGCGCGCCCAGCACACCCAACACCCAGCCGATATGCGCCAACTGCTCCGGGTAACGCCGGCGCGCCACCCACAGCCCGACGATCAGCAGCGCGGGCAACGCGGTCCACAGGCTCAGCATCAAACCGCGCAGCCAGCCATACAATCGGCCTTGGGCGACTTGAAACGGATACGCCGCAATAATGGCCGCCATCGGCAACATCGGCAGCACATAACGCGCTTTCTTTGCCTGGGGAATCGACAAGCCGAGCATCACCAACAAGCCCGCCGCTGCGCAGTACAGCACCAACTGCAACGCCGGATCAGGTGCCCGTCGCCCGCCAATCGCTATCACCAGCAGCACCAGCAGCGCCAGCGGGTAAGCCAGCGCGTAATTGCCCAGGGAGCTGGTGAAGTAATACAGCGCACCGCTGGAGCCTTCGCTGCCATCCATACGCCCGAGGAACTGCATGCGGATCACGTCCTGCAAGAACGCTTCGCCGCCACTGAGCTTGGCCAGCAGCAACAGCAGGCCGACGCACGCCCCCAGCAGTGCCAGGGCCAACAGGCCGAAGCTGAACAGCTGGCGCCATTGGCGGTTGAGCAGGAAGTAGCTGCACAGCACGCCCGTGGGGATCACCAGGCCAATCGGCCCGCGAATCGCAAAGCCCACGATCAACAGCAGGTACACCCAGTGCAGGCGCTTGGCGGCGCCGAAGTGATCATGCGCATAACCCAGGTAGAACACCGTCAGGGCCACGGCGGCGAGCATCTGGTCGAGGGACACAGCGCGGGTTTCGCTGATAAACGTGCTGCTGAGCAACAGCAGCGCTACGCTCAGCAGGCCCCAGCGCTGGGAGTAGGGCGCCGTCAGGCGGTACACCAGCATGACGATCAGCGCCGAAGCGATGGACGTCGGCAACCAGGCCGTAAAGCTGTTGACCTGGCCCAGGGGCAAGGACAGCAGCCACGTCATCAGCGTCGAGGTCGCCAGGTAATCGGCATAAGGTTGCCCGTAGGTCGTGGGGAAAAAGCTCGGCCCATGGTGCAACATCTCCTGGGCAAAGACCACGAAGCGCGAGTCAAAACCGATGATTGCCTGGTGCCAGTTGCCGGCAATGAATAACAGCAACGCCAGCAGCGCCAGCCCCAACGACTGGCGCCGGATCGCTGCGTTCATCAATTGGGGCATTTGATCTTTGTTCACCGGTCAGCCTTCCACAACTTGCGGCACCCACTGCTGCTGGGGAATCGGCAACTGGCAGGAATCGCCACGGCCCATCGGGAAGTACTGGAAGCCTTTGCGCGCCAGGCGCTCGCCGTCATACAGGTTGCGACCATCGAAGATCACCGGGGTGTTCAGGCGTTGGTGGATCAGGTCGAAGTCCGGGGCCTTGAACTGCTGCCATTCCGTGCAGACGATCAACGCATCGGCGCCGCTCAGGGTGGATTCCGGAGTACCCATCAACATCAGCCGTGGGTCGTCACCGTAAATCCGCTGGGTTTCCTGCATGGCTTCCGGGTCAAATGCGCGCACATTGGCGCCGGCGGCCCACAGCGCTTCGATCAGCACGCGGCTCGGGGCATCGCGCATGTCGTCGGTGTTAGGTTTGAAGGCCAGGCCCCACAGGGCGAAGGTCTTACCGCGCAGGTTGCCCTTGAAGAAGGCGTTGATGCGTTCATACAGCTTGCTCTTCTGGCGCTGGTTGATCGCTTCGACGGCTTCGAGCAGGTCGCTCGAGCAATGGGCCTGCTTGGCGCTGTGGATCAGGGCGCGCATGTCCTTGGGGAAGCACGAGCCGCCGTAGCCGCAGCCTGGGTAGATGAAGTGATAACCGATGCGTGAGTCGGCGCCGATGCCCAGGCGTATCGCTTCGATGTCCGCCCCCAGGTGTTCGGCCAGCTCGGCGATCTGGTTGATAAAGCTGATCTTGGTGGCCAGCATGCAGTTGGCGGCGTACTTGGTCAGTTCGGCGCTGCGCAGGTCCATGAAGATGATGCGATCGTGGTTGCGGTTGAAGGGCGCATACAGCTCGCGCATGACCTCACGCACTTCTTCACGCTCGCAGCCGATGATGATGCGGTCCGGGCGGCGGCAGTCGGCAACCGCCGTGCCTTCCTTGAGGAATTCCGGGTTGGAGACGATATCGAACTCCAGGGACCGGCCGGTGCCGTGCATGGCCTTTTCGATATGGGCACGCAAGGTGTCGCCGGTGCCGACGGGTACGGTGGATTTTTCCACCAGGATCACCGGCTCGATCCGATGGCGGGCGACCGCATCGCCTACCGATAGCACGTATTTCAAGTCGGCCGAACCGTCTTCATCCGACGGTGTGCCCACGGCGATAAACAGCACCTCGCCATGTTCGACGGCGAGCTTTTCATCAAAGGTGAAGCTCAGCCGTCCGCTTTCAAGGTTCTCCTTGACCATCGCCGCCAACCCTGGCTCGAAAATGCTCACATGGCCCTGCTGCAACAGCTTGACCTTGTTTTGATCAACGTCCATGCAGATGACATCGTGACCGACTTCGGCCAATACAGTGGCTTGTACCAGACCGACGTAACCACTACCAAATACACTGATTTTCATGGGACATTCCTGGGGCTTGCTGTGCTAGCACGACGAGAGTTAATAACCAGTACACCGAGGATGACCAAGGCCACCCCCAGGGTTTTTGAAAGCGAAAAATGTTCGTTGAACACCGGCAGGCTGGCGGCCAACAGGTAGACCAGCGCGTAGCTGATACTGAGCAGCGAATAGGCGCGGCCCAGGGGCAAGTCCTTGAGCGCACAGAGCCAGCACAGCATCGACAGCGCATAAGCGAGGATCGCCAGGCTCACCACGCCGAGGGCGCCCAGATCGATGCCGTTGCTGCTGAACGCGCCGAGCCATTCGTCAGGCAGGGGCAGGCGCGTCATGCTCCAGCGCATCCCCAACTGGGCGGCGCTGACCAGGCCGACACTGCCCAGGGCAAAGGTAAACCCGCGCACCCGGCTCATACTTGGCGCCCCAGCAGCACGACGCCGGCAATCACCAGCACCACGCCCAGCCAATGCCGAGTGTCGATGTGCTCCTTGAATACGAAGCGCGCCATTAACGTGACCAATACGAAATTGAGGCTGAGCATCGGGTAGGCAATCCCGACTTCGAGGCGCTGCAGCACCAGCAGCCAGACCAGCAGGCCGAAACCCAGGCACAGCAGCGCTGCCCATAACCAGGCTGAGCGCAGTTTCAGCGCCCAACCGTCAGGCTGGTCGCGCCAGCTTTCCACGGCAAACTTCTGCGAGACCTGGCCCATGCAGGTGAGCAGGCTGGCGGCTAACAACAAGAGCAGGGTGATCATTGCGCAGCCTGCGGGAAAACCAGGATCACCAGATTGCCTTGCTCAAAGCGCTTGCCGTCCTGGGGCAGCAGGTTCACTTCGGCGATCTCGTCGTCACCTTTGACGCGCATCACCACACCCACCGCGCCTTTTTGGCGGGCTTCGCTCATCCATTGCTGGACCTGGGTCATGTCGACCTTACGCTGGGCAGCGTCCGGGTAGGCGAGGCCGTATTTCACTTCGCCGATGGTGTTATAGAGGGTGACGTCAGCGCGTTGCAGGCGCCATGCCAGGGCCGATGCCGCGCCCAGGTCATTGCTGAGCAGGGCGGACGTCGGCTGCAGGTCCGGCAGGTGGTCAATGATGAATTGATCCGGGGTTTTGTTGTACACCACCGAATGGGGTAGCGCGGCCGGGGCCAACGCAACCAGCAACCAACTGCCCAGCGCCGGCGCGGCCCACAGTTTCAATGGGCGTGCAGCCTGCAGCAGGTTGACGATGATCCAGCCGAACAGGCAGGCGAACACCAGCACCAGGCCGAGTGTTTCCTGGCCGTGCTCGTACAGCGGTGTTTTCAGTTGGAACCACGTCAGCGCGAGCAAGGCCACGACACCGAGGGTCAGGTTCAGCCAACCGTTGAAGCGCAAGGCGCGGCCTTGGGCCTGCGCCAGTTTGTCGCTCAGCGCGTTACCCATGAGCAACGCCAGCGGCAGCAGGCACGGCATGATGTAGGACGGCAGCTTGCCCTTGGCCAGGCTGAACAGCGCCAGCGGCATCAGCAGCCACAGCAGCAGGAAGGCGATGTTAGGCGTGCGCTTGTGCTGCCACGCCTGCTTGACGGTGGACGGCAACAGCGCCACCCATGGCAGGCTGAATGCGACCAGCAGTGGCAGGTAGTACCAGAATGGCTCGGAGTGTTGCGCGTCTTCGCCGGCAAAGCGCTGGATATGCTCGTGCCAGAAGAAGAAGTTCCAGTAATCCGGCTCCTGGCTATGCACCGCAAGTGCCCAGGGCAGGCTGATGGCAACCGCCACGGCGACGGCAACCAGGCCATAACCCAGCAGGTCGCGCAGGCGCTTCTGCCAGATCGCGTAGGGCAGGGCGATCAGCACCGGCAGCAGCCACGCGAGGAAGCCTTTGGTCATGAAGCCCATGCCACAGGCAACCCCGAGCAACGCCCAGGACCAGACGCGACCGCTGCGTGTGCTGCTGTCGAAGCAAAAAAACAGTGCCACGCCGGTCAGGTTGACCCAGAAGGTGAACTGCGGGTCCAGGTTGGCATAACCGCCCAGCGCCGCGACGCTGACAAAGCTCATGTACAGCACCGTGCTGACCAGGCTCTTGCGCGGGTCATTCCACAACCGGCGCGACACCAGGTACACCAGCAGCACGCTGAGCCCGGTGCTCAAGGCCGACGCAAACCGCACGCCGAACAGGTTTTGCCCGAAGATCGCCTGGCCCAGCGCGATCATCCAGTAACCGGCAGCCGGTTTTTCGAAATAGCGAATGCCCATGAAGTGCGGCGAAGCCCACTTGCCGGTCAGCAGCATTTCCTGGCTGATCTGTGCATAGCGGGTTTCATCCGGAATCCACAGGCCATGGGTGGCCAGTGGCAACAGATAAAATACGCCGAATGCCAGCAGTAGCAGGGGCAGCGCCCAACGGCGGATCATGCCTGCTGCACTCCGAGCCAACCCTCACGGCCGCTCAGGGCGCCGCGCACCAGTTGTTGCTGGGGCAGGGTGGAGACGTCCGCCGGCAGTAAGTCGCCCAGCGGTTTGAAATCGATGCCGCGCTGCCCTGCCTGGGCTAGCAACTGGCGAAAATCATTGGCCATCAGAATCCCTTCTACTTCTGCATGGATCGTGTACACGTTCAGCTTCGACTGCGCGAAGCGGTCGAGGATGAACCCGTTGAAATCCTTGGCAGCCACCACCGGCCCGACGACTTCGTCGAAGGTCGGCAGGTCTACCGGAATCTGTGGGGTGCCCGCGCTGCCATCGGCCAGGGTCGGACGAAACAGGCTGGTGCCCCGGCAATCGCTGTTGTAGCGAAAGTTGAAGCCTTGCTTGGCTTGCACCACGCGTTCATCGGCGCGCCAACCGGCGGCCGCTGAACAGTCGATACGTTCACCGAGGATGTCGCTCAAGGTGTCCACACCGCGTCGAATCTGCTCGATCAACTGTACGTCGCTCCAACTCCCGGCGTTAGCCTGCCAGCCATGGTGATCCCAGGCGTGCAGGCCGACTTCATGCCCGGCGGCCTTGGCCTGGCGCATCAAGTGCCCCAGGTCACGGCCGATCGGCTTGCCCGGCCAGGCGGTGCCGGCCAGCAAGATATCCCAGCCATACAGGCCGGCAGCGTTGGAACGCAGCATCTTCCACAGGAATTGCGGGCGGATCAGGCGCCACAGGTGGCGCCCCATATTGTCCGGCCCGACACTGAAGAAAAACGTCGCTTTTACCCCGGCTTCATCCAGGGACTCGAGCAACCGTGGCACGCCTTCGCGAGTGCCACGGTAAGTGTCGACGTCGATGCGAAGACCTGCCTGCATCAGCGCTTGTCCGCGATTTCGAGCATGGCTTCACGCAGGAAGAAGTCCAGGGTGTTGCCGATGGTTTCGCTCATCTCCACGGTTGGCTCCCAGTTCAGCAGGCGCTTGGCGTTTTCGATGCTTGGTTTGCGGTGGGCCACGTCCTGATAACCGGTGCCGTAGAACGCCTTGCTTTCGACGTCGCGGAAACCGGCGAACGGAGGGAAGTTGCTGCGCAGTGGGTGAGCTTCGAACTGACGCAGCAGTTCTTCGCCCAACTGGCGGATGCTCGCTTCGTTTTCCGGGTTACCGATGTTGATGATCTGGCCGTTGCACGCGTCGTTGTCGTTATCAATGATGCGCGCCAGGGCTTCGATGCCGTCGGCAATGTCGGTGAAGCAGCGTTTCTGCTCGCCACCGTCGAACAGGCGGATCGGCGTACCTTCCACCAGGTTCAGGATCAACTGGGTGATCGCACGGGAGCTGCCGATACGTGCCGAGTCGAGGCGATCCAGGCGCGGGCCCATCCAGTTGAATGGACGGAACAGGGTGAATTTCAGGCCCTTGGCACCGTAGGCCCAGATCACGCGGTCCAGCAGTTGCTTGGAGACCGAGTAGATCCAGCGTTGCTTGCTGACCGGGCCGACCACCAGGTTGGAGGTGTCTTCATCGAAGTACTGGTCCTGGCACATGCCATAGACTTCGGAAGTCGACGGGAAGATCACGCGCTTGTTGTACTTGACGCAGTAGCGAACCAGCTTGAGGTTCTCTTCGAAGTCCAGTTCGAACACACGCAGCGGGTTGCGGGTGTATTCGATCGGCGTGGCAATGGCCACCAGCGGCAGGACCACGTCGCATTTCTTGATGTGGTACTCGATCCACTCGGTGTGGATGCTGATATCGCCTTCCACGTAATGGAAGTTCGGGTGGCTGCGCAGACGCTCGATGGCGTCGGAGCCGATGTCCAGGCCGTAGACTTCGTAACGGTCGTCACGCAGCAGGCGCTCGGACAGGTGGTTACCGATAAAGCCGTTCACGCCCAGGATCAGCACGCGGGTGCGACGTGGCTTGCGGCCAGACTCGGCGCCGCGCAGGACCGAACCGTCCACCAGGCCCAATTCGTTGGCCAGCGACGGACCGCCCAGGTACAGGCCGTTGTCGTTGCGCTGACCGAACTTGATCACCAGCGAGTCTTCAGCGCATGCGATGCGCAGCGGGTTGACGCTGATCACACGGCCAGGCGCCAGGCCTTCGTTGCCCTGGACCACTTCGGCTTGCCACACGATCAGCTTGTGCTCGCCCACGGCGCAGAAAGCACCCGGGTACGGTTGAGTCACGGCGCGTACCAGGTTGAACAGCTCTTCAGCCGGTTTTTGCCACTCCAACTTGCCATCCGCTGGGGTGCGGCGGCCGAAATAAGTGGCCTTGCTTTCGTCCTGGGCGGTTTCGGTCAGTTTGCCTGCGGCCAGTTGCGGCAAGGCATCGCGCAGCAGGCTGCTGGCGGCGTCACGCAGTTTGGCGTGCAGGGTCAGGCCGGTGTCGGAGCGCTCGATCACAACTTTCTGCTGGGCCAGGATCGCGCCGGCATCGGCACGCTTGACCATACGGTGCAGGGTCACGCCGGTTTCGGTTTCGCCTTTGACCAGGACCCAGTTGGCGGGTGCGCGGCCACGGTATTTCGGCAGCAGCGAGCCGTGCAGGTTGAACGCGCCTTTGCGGGCGGTGGCCAGCAGGGGTTCGCTCAGCAGGTTGCGGTAGTAGAAGGAGAAGATGAAGTCCGGGTTGAGCTTGGCGATGCGCTCGATCCACAGCGGGTGGTTGGCGTCCTCCGGTGCATGCACCGGGATGCCTTTGCGGGCGCACAGTTGCGCGACGGAACCGTAGAAATTGTTTTCCTTGGGGTCATCGGCATGGGTGAACACGGCGGCAATGTCGTAACCGGCAGTCAGCAGGGCTTCAATGCCAGCACAGCCAATATCGTGGTAAGCGAAGACAACAGCTTTTGAATTCATGACGAAACCTGATCGGAAGGGGAAGTAGTGGTGGTATGGGAGGACACCAGGCCGTCAACGACGACCACGGGTGCCGGTGCTGCCGGTTGGTTGCGCAGCACTTTTTCAATAAAGAATCGGGGGCGGGCGCGCACGTCACTGTACATGCGGCCGAGGTATTCACCCAATAGGCCCATGCCGATGAACTGGCCGCCGGTGAACACGAACAGCACCGCAAACAGCACAAACGTGCCGCCGCCGGCCCATTGTGCGCCAAAGGCCAGACGCAGGACGATCAGCGCAACGGCGAACAAAACGCCCAGGCCCGCCAGGCCGAAGCCGACGATGGACAGCAGGCGCAGCGGGGTTGTGGTCATGCAGGTCAGCAGGTCGAACATCAAACTGATCAGACGCATGGCACTGTACTTGGATTCGCCGTGTTCGCGCTCGGCATGGTGTACGAGGATTTCCGTGGTGTGACGGGCAAAGCCGTTGGCCAGGATCGGGATAAACGTGCTGCGTTCGCGGCAGGCGAGCATGGCGTCGACGATGGTGCGGCGGTACGCGCGCAGCATGCAGCCGTAGTCAGTCATGGCGACGCCGGTCGAGCGCTGCACGGCCAGGTTGATCAGGCGCGAGGGCCAGCGGCGGAAGGCCGAGTCCTGGCGGTTGTTGCGCACGGTGGCGACCACGTCGTAGCCCAGGGCGGCTTGTTCCACCAGGCGCGGGATTTCTTCCGGCGGGTTCTGCAGGTCGGCGTCGAGCGTAATCACCACGTCGCCCCGGCACTGCTCGAAACCCGCCATGATCGCCGCATGCTGACCGTAGTTGCGGTTGAGGATCACTGCGACCACGTTGCTGCCGTCTTCGGCGGCAGCGTCTTCGAGCAATTGGGCGGATTTGTCGCGGCTACCGTCATCCACCAGGATGATTTCGTATTCGTAGGCCAGTTGCTTGCAAGCTGCCGTCGTGCGACGCAGCAATTCAGGCAGGCTTTCTTGTTCGTTGTAGACCGGGATAACGATCGACACACAATGAATAGGGTAGGGTTTCAAAGATTCATGACCTCGGGGTTTGAGCAACTTGGAGCGTAAAGACAACAGTCACTGGCCGAAAAGGCAGGTGCTTGGTTAAACCGGGAGTGGAAATATGGTGTTCATCCGACCATCCTGGTGGGTTATTAAGATCTTCCATGTGTATACAAGAGTAAAGACCAAAAACCACAAAGGTAAAGGGGAATCAACAAGTTAGTCGGCACAGTGCGGCGCTTTCTCAAGTCCTGCGGCCAAGATTAAGCGTAAAAATGTTCAACGAATATGAAAGCCTAATGAAAAAATCGTTTATTTGACAGGTAGACAGCTAGGGTTCAGCTAAATGACTAACGTACTGAGGACGTTGCTAATTTTGCGGAATAGGAACGTTTTGCATGGCGCTGGGCTCAACGGAGCGGACCCGGATCGGCGCTGCGCGTAATAGCATCCTCCGTTACTGATGTTTATTGAAGAATCTTCTCTGCATTGCCCCTCAAGTGCCGGTAAAGTAAGCCATCTCTTGCCAGGGTACTCGGATGAATAGCGTGCAGCGTTTAGGCGGCCAATGGCGGCCCGTGTTGATGGGATTGTTGATGAGCGCAGCCTGCGTCACCCCCGTATACGCTGATGAGGGCGTGGCGCTGACCACGCTCGCTCAAGTGCCAGAGGGGGTTGAAGTGCAAGGCAAGCAGGTCGCCGCCTATACCTGGGACGACCGCCAGGGCAAGAACCTACTGGTGCTGGCCGAGCAAATCAGCCAGCGCGAGGATGACGGCACCCAGTCGGCGCTTGTCTATGCAGCCCAGTATTTGATCGACGGTGACCGCCCCAAACGCATCTGGATGCTCTACGACGACGTGCAGCGTTGCGAATTCGATGCCGCGATGCGCTTCGACATGGCGGCGACCAAGGTCACCGACCTTTCCGGCGACGGCATCACCCAGGCCACCGTGGGTTACACGCGCACCTGCACCAGTGATGTCAGCCCCAATGAATTCAAGCTGATCATGCATGTCGGCAAGTCGCAGAAGTATCGCTTGCGTGGTGTCGACCGGGTCGGCGCCGCTTGGTGGGACGAAGAAGCCGGGGCACTGCGCGGCATGCCGCTGCCCAAGGATTGCAGCGTCGCCGGGCAACAGGCGCTGGTCAGCCAGTACAAGGAACAGGGCACTGAATTGCCTTTGCCGGGTTGCTACAGCGACGAGAAGGATTTTGCCAAGGCACCGGAGGCCTACCTGACATTCATGCGTCAGCACTGGTTCGCGCTGATGCAGAAACAGGACGCTGAATGGAGCCAGGCGCAGACCCCGCCCCAGGAATCGAGCGGCGATGAAGAGACCGCCCCGTGATTGGGTGCCAGGGCCGATGGTGCGTTAGACTCGGCCCTCGCCAATTCAATGAATATCTCGAATAAACAAAGGCTTGTTCGAGGTATTTAATCCAAAGGCTGATCTACTTTGACTGAGTCAATCCGCAACCCGCTGACCCTCTACCTCACTCGCCTGGCGCCCTCCAGCCAACTGACCATGCGCTACGTCCTACAGGACGCCGCCGACCGCTTTGGCTTCGAGGACATTAACCTTGAAGACATCGACTGGCACCTGCTGCAACCCGAACACGTGATCGCTCTGGTTGCGGCCTTGCGCGAGGACGGCTACGCGCCCAATACTTCGTCGCTGTATGTAAACGCCGTGCGCGGGGTGATGAACGAAGCCTGGCGCATGAGTCTGATCAGCCAGGAACACCTGCTGAAAATGCGCACGGTCAAGGCCGCGCCCGGCACACGCCTGAGCCAGGGGCGCAACCTGCGTCGCACGCTGATCCGCGAAATGATGGACGTATGCGCCGCCGACCCGCGGCCCCAGGGCCTGCGCGATGCTGCAGTGATCGGTATTTTGTACGGTTCGGGCATGCGTAAGTCGGAGTCGGTCAACCTCGACCTCGCACAGATCAACTTTGACGAGCGCAGCCTGCGCGTGATTGGCAAGGGCAACAAGGAACTGATCAAGTACGCGCCGGGCTGGGCCTTCGCCAAGTTACAGGCCTGGCTCGAATTCCGGCGCGAACAACTCAAGGAAGGCGAGCAGGACGATTCCTTCCTGTTCAACCGCATTCGCAGGGGCAGCCATATCACCCGCGAACGCATCACCAAACACGCGATTTACTACATCGCCCGCCAGCGCGGTCAGCAGGTGGGGGTGAAGATCATGCCCCATGATTTCCGGCGCTCCTTCATCACGCGGGTGATTGAGGAACATGACCTGTCCATCGCGCAGAAACTGGCGCACCACACCAATATCCAGACCACCGCGAACTACGACGTGCGTGACGACAATGAGCGTCGGCGAGCGGTGGATCGGTTTGATCTTTAGCAAGCGGCGACCGGCGAAAAACGCGCGGTCATCGTCGGGCTCGGCTCAGGAGGAGGGCGGGGCACCGGGCAGTAAGTGCGCCGGCAGGCGGCGCAAGGTCCACAGCGTGGTCAGCAGCGCCGCAATGGCACACAGCGCGATGCCGATCAGCATCGGCGCCGGGGTGTGATCGGCGAAGACGCCCACCAGGGTCATGGAGACGGCCGCCGTGATCATCTGGATCGCGCCGAGCAACGCCGATGCGGAGCCGGCCACCGCGCCGTGGTCCTCCAGGGACAACACGCCGGCCGCTGGCAACAGCAAGCCGAGGAAACCGAAGCCGATAAACAACAGCGACATCATCAAGCCTAGGTGGCTGCCCCATAGCGTCGTAGCGGCCAGCAATACCATCACCACGGCCACGCCCACCACCGACCAGCGAATCAGCGGCGCCAGGCCGAAGCGTGCGCTCAGGCGGGCGGTGAGCTGGCTCATGGCAAAAAATGACGCGGCGTTCAGCGCAAAGCACAGGCTGAATTGGGTGGGGGTCAGCCCGAAATACTCGATGTATACGAACGGCGCGCTGCCGATAAATACAAAGAGCGTCGCCAGGCCAAACCCGCACACCACCGACAAGCCGATGAACACCGGGTCGCGCAGCAACGCCCCATAACTGCTGAAGGCATTACCCAGGGTCTTGCCCAGCCGGCGCTCGGCGGGGTGGGTTTCAGGCAGTTGCACGACGGTCATGACCAGGCACAACACAGCCACGACCGCCAACACGGCAAACACCTCGCGCCAACTCCAGAGCGCAATCACCAGGCTACCGGCCAACGGTGCCAGGATCGGCGACACACTCATCACCAGCATCAGCAACGCCATCAGGCGCGCAGCTTCATGGCCGGTATACAGGTCGCGCACAATCGCCCGGGGAATCACCATCCCCGCACACGCGCCAAACGCCTGCACGGCGCGAAAACCAATCAGCACTTCGATACTCGGCGCCAGGGCGCAGCCGATACTGCCCACGGCGAAGATAAGCAACCCGGCGTAGACCGGCGGTTTGCGTCCGAACACATCGCTGATCGGGCCATAAAATAACTGGCAGACGCCGATGATCATGAAGAACACCGTGAGGCTCATCTGTACCGCTGCCGGTGAGGCCTGCAGGCTGGCGCCCAGGGTCGGTAGCGCCGGTAGGTAGATGTCGATGGCGAAGGGGCCGACGGCGGTGATCAAGCCAAGCAGCAAAGCAAGGTGGGCGATACGTCGAGGCATAAGCAGTTCCGCGTGAAGCAAAGGTTGGCCAGCTTAAAGAACCGCTCCCACGCAAACAAGCTGGGGAAGACTTCGAGTTCGACTGCGCAGATCTGTGCAATTGAGCTTCAATACAGAGAGCCAATTCCGATAACAATATCAACGACGCTCAAGTGGTTGGGTTCCCAACCGACTGTAAAGTCTACGGGGATGACTAGCATGACGATCAAATTACGCTTATGGCTATTGATTGCGACCGGGTTGCTCACCGCTTTGATCATGAGCCTGGCCGGTTACCTGGGAAACACCCGTATGGCCGATGCGGTGCAAGACAACGAGGTCAGCATGACGGTGCTGCGCAACCACATGGAAGCCGACATGATGCACGACGCACTGCGCGCCGACGTGTTGTCGGCGATGTTAGTCGGGTTGGGGAAAGGCACCAGCACCAAAGCCGAGGTCAGCAGTTCACTCAAGGAGCATGCCGAGCATTTTCGCCAGGTGCTGGAAGACAACCTTAAGCTGCCGCTGGGCGAAACGCTAAAGACCAGCCTGGGAAAAATCAAACCCAGCTTGGATACCTATATCAACGCCGGTGAACGCATCGTCGCACTCGCGCTGGACAACCCGGAGGCCGCTCGCGGCGAACTGGAGACCTTCAATACAGCCTTCAGCCAGTTGGAGGGTCAAATGGCTACCCTCAGCGAACTGATCGAAAACAATACACAGCAAACCAGCATTGGCACCCGGCTAACCATCAGCAACGCCAACTTCACCTTGGCCGTGGTGTTGATCGCAAGCCTGTTGTTGCTCCTGGTCCAGGGCCGATGGGTCTCCCGGAGCATCATGGGGCCGTTGCAGGCGGCGAGCCGAATTGCCGACAGTATTGCCCGTGGCAATTTGAGCGAGCCGATTGTCGTGCCCGATCGCAAGGACGAGGCCAGCGCGCTGATACGCAGCCTCTCCACCATGCAGGGGTATTTGCGCGGCATGATCGAAGTGGTGCGCAGCAATGCCCACGGCGTCAATGGCATGAGCGAGCAACTGAGCCATGGCTGCCACGAAGTGACGAATAGCAGCCAGCAGCAAAGCGCTGCCGCCAGCACCATGGCGGCGGCCGTGAGTGAAATGACCGCCAGCATCGAGGAAATCACCCAACATGCCGCACGCGCACTGAATATGGCCAACCAGGCAGAAGCCTTGGCCAAGGACGGCGGTCGGGTGATCCATCAGGTGGTCAGTGACATGGACGGCATTGCCCGCTCGGCGCAGCAATCAGCCCAGGTGATCCGCACGCTCGACAAGGAATCCGAGGCGATCTACAGCATTATTCAGGTTATCAAGGGCATTGCCGATCAAACCAACCTGCTGGCCCTGAATGCCGCGATAGAAGCCGCCCGCGCCGGTGAACAAGGACGCGGTTTTGCGGTGGTCGCCGATGAGGTGCGCAGCCTGGCCGGACGCACCAGCGCGTCGACCCAGGAGATTGCCAGCATGGTCGGCCGCATCCAGCAAAACACCCGGGAAGCGGTAATCAGGATGGAGGAGGGCGTCGCTCAAGTGGACAAGGGCATGGCCGTTACCACCGATGTCGAGCGCGCAATCCGCGAGATTCTCCAGGCCACCCTCAGCACCACCGAGTTGGTTAACGACATCTCCCGCACCATCAGCGAGCAAAGCCTTGCCAGCAACGAAATTGCCCATCAAGTGGAGATGATTGCCGGCATGTCGGAGCGTAATAGCCAGGTGATCGGCAAGACGGCCTCGACGACGGACGAGTTGTCTGCGTTGGCGGGGAAGTTGTCGCAGTCGGTGGATCGATTTCGGCTTTGAGCATCACAGCTGATTTATATAACTAATAGTCATGTGAGAAGGCCTGGAATAGGGCGTGCGCTCACTTTAACGAGGACTTGAACAACGATTTTATGTGCTGTAGCGAGGTCTGGTCCGAGGGTTCAACTGTCACGAAATACTGGAGTTGCCACTGCTGAGTCTGTAACGCTTGCTTGGCAATAGGTCGGCTCCAGGGCGGATACACACGCAAAGCACGCTTGCCACCGACGCCATTTATGGACATCACGCCATGGGACAGCAACGTTGCACGGTCAAACACAAACTGACCACTTTGTTCGGTGCCAGTCGCGTGGATCACAACGAAGTCGATGTTATCGTTGCTATCCAGCGGAGTAATCACACTCGTTGCACAGGGGCGTTTCCACAGCGTCACGAACTGACCAATCTTGGTCGGCGTGGTTTTGGCGACACGGAACACAACCTGGCGAGTACCCAGCATGAATCGACAACCGCCATACTCTCTAGCCTCAACGTCAGGAGAGATATCTTCCGAGCATTTCAAACCAGCCGGCAGATAAACCGCATCAATCGCAGCAAACAAACAACTCGGTACGACTGACGTGCCCATGGATGGGTGAACCTTGATGGATTGGATTGGATTGCAGCAGCTGCGAGTGTAGCGAGAGGACGTGTGTATTGCAGCGAACACATCATGCAGACTCCACAGGGGATACGTTTGAGGCCTTGAAATCTGACCTC
>Ga0209913_1000477_pt1 | contig 33815 bp, 20 predicted proteins | sample PersoiDNA2013203_FD_185805 | JGI IMG/M metagenome (GOLD analysis project Ga0209913, IMG submission 185805) | Permafrost soil microbial communities from the Arctic, to analyse light accelerated degradation of dissolved organic matter (DOM) -... | ecosystem: Environmental > Terrestrial > Soil >... | reverse complement strand
TGGATAAAAAAACCTTGGCTTGCAATAAACTTAGTTGGACGTCAAAAAACAAAAAACCCGCATTCTTCATAGAGAAATACGGGTTAAATTGCATGTTACTAGATGTCAAAAAACATCAAATTGGTGCGAGAGCCGGAATCGAAATTTCTTTTTAAATTATTGATTTTATTAATAATTTAAAAAAATGAAATTAAAAGTACCATCAAAAGTACCAACAAATCAAAATATGGCATTGGTGTGATTCACAAACAACAAAGTACCAGAGGAAATTTGTAAAGATATTTGATTTTATGTGGCTGTGAATTTGGTCTTAAATCATTTTTTGCATAAAAAACTCAATATTCTTGAGATTTCAATAATGTAATATATACGTCAATGAAACCTTCAAGTCCGAAACACTACTACATTATCTATATTGTTAGCATCTTCGACCATAAATTTACATGCAAATAAACAGTCAAGTTCAAATTCCCACTATCCCATTGGAAACGTATTCACTCGGCTTTGTGCTCGGTGCAATCGCATATAGACTTTATCCCGTTCTCACTTATCTTATGGAAGATATCAATATATCCCACCTAAACGATGTTGAATCAAGCGGTGATAGTTTATCAAATCTAGCTGTGGAATATAATCAAGAAGATATCAATATATCCCACCTAAACGATGTTGAATCAAGCGGTGATAGTTTATCAAATCTAGCTGTGGAATATAATCAAGAAGATATCAATATATCCTACCTAAACGAAATTGAATCAATCCGTGATAGTTTATCCAATCTACCTGTGAAATATACACAAGAGGATATAGATCTTGCTCTTAGTGATCCATTCGACTTACGTCAAGAAAATCGCGAAGAGTTTCTGCAGAAACTGGTACGACGAACTATCAAAAAAATCGAATCTGGAAAATTGGAAGTGTGGAGTAGCGATAAATTTATTCCCAGAAATTCGGTTGATCAATCGCAACTTGCGAACATGATGATTTCACGGTCTTCTTTTGAAAAGTTAGCTCTGCAAAATAAAGTAGGTATCGAATATATTTCTGAAAGTGTGCAGCAGGAAATTGCTGAAATTTCTATTAGTGAGTATGGCTACTATGTCGAAGAATTTCCCTATTGGTTTGTCGCACCAATGGACAAAAATAACTTATTTATACGTGTTGTGCACAAAATTTTAAATCCTGTAAGTCAAGAGGAAATTGATAACTGCATCCCTTCAAATAATACAAATGACCACTATCAGGATTGGAAAAAATATTCTCTCTCCCTCCAAATCGTTTTGGTAAAAAAATTCCCGGAATACACAAAAAAGCAAATTGCAAATGAAATCTGTGAAGTCCTTTTAAAGAGGGGTGTTAAAAATAGGAGCGGTAATCCAATATCATTAACGTCAGTGTTACGAGATGGGATGAACGTATTAAAAAGTAAAAAAAAGTAAAAAAAATGGTCTGTTTTTAAAAAAAACTATTATTTTTTATCGCAATTTATTGATTTAATTAACTTTTTCAAGAAAAATTTAAAAGCTTGCAGGATTTAAAATCCTAGGCAAAGTGCTCTCCAGAATCACTGATCAACTTTTTTTGGAGAGAAATTATGCTGCATGATAAGACTATTGCTACATTAAAAAGCTTCGACGATTTGCCGAATGCGGCGTTCGTCTCGCTACCGATAGTGTGCGCAATTTTCGGATGTTCGCCTGCAACAGTTTGGCGTCGAGTAAAAACAAAGCAAATTCCCGCACCTGTGCGCCTTGGCGCACGTACAACGCGCTGGAACGTTGCCGACATACGTTCAGCATTGCTGCCCCTTGCTTCAGGCCAGGAGGTATTATGATGGAACGAGGCAATTGGGTTGACCGACTAAATGGCGTGACGTTGACTCGCGCGTCTGATATTCCACCCGAGCCCATTCATTGGCTTTGGGAAGGTTGGCTAGCGCCCAAAAAAGTACATATTTTGGCAGGATCCCCTGGCACCGGAAAAACTACCATAGCGATAAAACTGGCAGCCACGATTTCGACTGGAATTAATGGTCAAAACTATTGGCCTGATGGCTCGATTTGCCCTTGTGGAAGTGTTGTAATTTGGACAGGAGAAGATGGCGTTGGTGATACTATCATCCCGCGTCTTTTGGCAGCAGGTGCAAATATGGCGAAAATTCACATTGTGCGTGCGACTTTAAAAAATGGACACGAAACTGAATTTGAACCCTCTAAGGACTTGAAAGACCTCGAACGATCGATCAGTAAATTAGGGGACGTCAGACTTGTGATTTTGGATCCACTTTCACAAGTCGTTGCTGGGGACTCAAATAAAAGTTCAGAGGTGCGTCGTGCATTACAACCTTTGGTAACGATGGCGGAGATGAACAATTGTGCCGTCTTGGGCATTTCCCACATCACTAAAAACTCAAAAGGAAAAAATCCTCTTGATCGCCTATCTGGAAGCTTCGGTTTCGGTGCAGTCTCGCGTTTAGTCATACTTGTTATGCAAATTAAGAATAGTACAGAGAATAATGGGCATGGTTGCTCAGTAATCGTCAGAGCGAAATCAAACATTGGCTCCACATTTGGGGGATACCGTTATTACCTGGAAAACGCTGATCTGGTTAGTAGCAATGGTATGCAAATCCGATCATCTCAGGTCGTATGGGGTGATGCTGTTCAGGGTACACCTGACGAAATACTTGAATGGGCTGAGGGACGTCAAACTACAGAAAATAAACCTGGGAAACTTGACGATGCCAAGAAGTTTCTTATGGAGTATCTGGCGAGTGGTCCCAGGCTTAGTTCGGAGCTTAAAATAGCCGCGCGGAGTCTTGGCATATCTGATGCTACTCTGCAGAGAGCGAGAGCCGAATTGTATATCGTTAACACCAAGCAACATGGCGTGGGTTCAAACGGTCAGTTTTTATGCTCTCTTCCTTCAGAATCAGTTCTGCGCACAGAAATGACTTCCAGGGCATTTGCGCCGAATATGCTTAAGACAACAAGTAGCATTCTGCAAAACACTCACCAACAAAGCCACCTTTCACAGTTTGGAGGATTTGACCCAATAGCGCACGTTGGTCACATGCAGATAGATAATTACCGGAATTTCGGATTTTGCGATCAAACTGGGCAACATAAACAAGCGAATAGACAATATACAGCTAATAATTCCATAAACGATTTCATGCCTCATTCAGAAGTATACGACAATCCAGTTGCAAAATATTTCCAAGCTGGTGTAGCGGCGCAACAACATCAACAACATCAACAACATCAACAACATCAACAACATCAACAACATCAACAACATCAACAACATCAACAGCATGAGCAACATGAGCAACATGAGCAACATGAGCAACATCAACGGCATGAGCAACATGAGCAACATGAGCAACGTAGGTATGTTGCTAAACCTAGAGGAGTACAGGAACAATTTACTCGGATGAAAAACGTCACACAAGTTATACCTGATCTTCCAAATAACAAAAGTGTCATGATCATTGATAATTCTGAAACTCAAGAGGAGATTTTTGACTCAGCATACAATGCAGCTTTTAATAGGGCATTTGAACTCGCTAGCTTAACGACCAATGCTAAATCCATCGACTTTATTGAAATCCAAAAAAATATTGAACCAATAGCTCGAGAAATTGTTAGTTCACAACTTGGTGCAAATACCGATTTAGCTAACTCGCTATTTAGCAGAGTGGTGCGCAAAGTCATAGAAGACGTTGAAGATGAGGTTGATTCAATTTCGGGTAAAGATGATAATTGACTTAAATGTATAGTTTAAAGAAAGAGCCGACAATTTTTACTCCGGCTCTTTCTCAGCTATACGTTGTAATTTTACGAATTAAATTAAAGTTATGTTTCGATCAGCTAAGTGAATTTAATTCCCTAGCATCCACCCATTGTCAGTACGAATAAAATTCATCCTTCTAGTAAACGTAACCGTCTCTCCACCTTGATGCCAACTCTTTACAGTCCCTTCTTCAAATCCATATGGGTAGTTATAGTTTAAGTTGTTAAGAAACTGGGTAGCGGCAATATTTCTTTTGTTAATATCCAAATAATTACAGCCTTTAGAAATCAAGCCAGCTCTCCATGCTCGTATAGCCCATAAACTTCTGTTGGCAGCTCCACTTTCGTTCGTCAGTTCTAAAATGTGAGGGAACAGTTTATTGTTACGATCCTCACGCTCGTTCCTGAGTTCCTCTATTATTTTTCTTTGCTCCTCGGGGGAGCGCGGTATGTTCCAATCCACCTGACGACCTCCGTGATCAATTTGATCTCTGAGTTTCTGTATTTCCAGTTGATTGTCTTCGATCGTCTTTTTGTAGCGTGTTAGATTTTGGTTGAATTTATCGGTATCAGGTAAGTCCTTTAATTTGACGGTCATCGCTGCCGTAATCTGGTAATGGCGGTCATCATCCCCTTGTATGCCGTTGATTTTTTCAAGCTTATCTTCGGTAAGGTAATCACAACCCTCAACGTTCACAAAATACGTATTAAAAGCCCTCTTGATTTCACTATCAGAAGGTGAGTTCGAGCAGGCAGTTAATACCAGAATACAAGTTAGCATCGTGGATACGCAGAACAGTTTTGTTATTAATAAATGATTCGTCTTCATATTAGTTGTCCATTCAATAAAAATACATTCGCTTCTCTCCGTTAGTTGGATGTGTGGCAGGAGTACGTGGATATAAACAAGGAATGCCCATCAACCAAGCACTAATTTCATGCGTAGCTGACAGGCTCAAGGGTTTAATTAAATAGCTTTTTCAGGCCATAATCGATCAAGCAACCAACGGCAATTGCCGCGACAACGGGAGCCAGCGGTGTTGCGATAGAGCTAGCTGCTGCAATGAGACCACTGGTAGAACCGCCACCGAATGCAGCAACAGCACTGGTGATGCCCGCACTTGCACTACTTGTCATTAGGCCGGAACCTGTCGTTGCTAAAGCAAGGCTCGCTGATTGCGTAGTTCTCTTAGCTCTCTTAATAGTTTTTGCCATGGTGGTGATTGGAAGAGTAGAAGGAATTTGAGAACGAGCAACGTGTAAAATTGTCCGGTTCACTTGTTCACTGAATGGCGTACCATGAATACACCAGGTCACAAAGTGCTCACAGTTGTTCAAGATAAGGTGGTACCAATCTTCCCCTAACCGCGCATGTGCTCGCTCTACGCTTTCTTCTGCTGAATACTTGCGATGTCTGTGATGCAGAACGTGCACAGGATTTCCCTGGCTAAACTCCTCCAATGTCACTACCTCGACGATACCTTCACCATCTTTCTTTTTTAATGAACCAGAATAGTGAATCACCAACTGATTGCCTATGTATAAGCCATGGTGGGTATAGAGAATCCGATCTGACACTAAATGATCACCTATTTTCATAAAAACTCCTTTTAAATTTGAACAAATGCCTAGACGATAAAAAAACAGCTCCGGTGAGGGAGCTGTATGTGCTGTATAACGATGACCTTGTTACTTCATGCTGATTGCTGATTGCTGATAACAGCCTTCTACTTCTGACTTACTAGGTATTTCTGGTGCGGCTTATTTGCTTACTTACTTGTTTGCTAGCAGGTGTGGGTGTCAGGAGCCGGCCAGGTTTTGTTGCTGTTGCTGTTGAAACAGTTACACCTGTGATGATGGCTGGCGCTGGTGGCTGAAGTGCCAACGCTTTATTATCGAGCTTACGCATTAACGTCGATTGTTTTTGCGTGATCTCTTGTGAAGAACTATCCGCGTTTGGTTCATCTTTGGTCGTGGACGACGACAAGACGGATAACGATACTGGTGTTTTAACTGATGTCGATGAACCTCCTGGCATTGGTTGATCTTCTGGCAGGGGAAAGAATTCATCCAACACTGCTTGCATTTCTTCTTCACTTTCTTCAAACGTGCCACAATTAAAACCAATACTGGCAGCATTGTCTAATGCGGTCTGATCGTAACCAATTGCTGTACGCCGCTCATTGGTTTCTCTCGCCTGTATGATGGCTTCCTCCAAAGTCATCCCATCTCGGATAGTGATATCGACGTAATAAATTGCTGATCGATAACTCATCGTGGTACTTTTACCTCTGAGGCGCAACTCCATTGGCAGGCAAGCCAGTAAATTGCCTGACACGGCCTGGAGGTAGTGCAAACGGGCTGCGAGTACACGGACAGAGTTATAGCCTGTTGTACGCAAAATAAAGCATCCCAATTCATCCTCATCGCCAATGTGGACGTACAAACGACCATATAGCTTACAACCCGCCACCTGACCGAATTCACAATGATCTGGTGTTGGGCAATCAAAGGTCTCAACACCTTTGCTGGTATGTCGTTGACACGTTTCTCCATTCCCTGTGCACAAAGGCCGACCAGTCTGTCGATCAAACAGGCTGTATTCTGCTCGCAGGGATAATGCAGGGTCATTGAAGATCACTTTGACCGGAATGGAACGAATTTTGTGGTTCGCTGATTGCTGGCGAAATGTTTCATCCAGTGGATGATTCACCCAGCCTTCGCGGTTTTGCATTTGAGAGGTAATCGTAAATTGATCATCCTTTTCAGGTACACGCTTGCCATTTTTTTCTACGACACGACCAATAGAAATGCGACCTAATATGGGTGGCGTTATTGCTAAGCCCTTAATCATAATGATGAACTCCTTGTTAAATAGAGCGTCAAACCACACAAAACAGATCAGGGGAAGTGACGCTGTTGTTTGGAAAGACTATGAAATGAGATCAGGTAGAAATCAGAAATCGCCGACTTCCTTGTTTGACCAGCGGATAGCGTGTGGCGATATCGGGTTGATCGATCAGTAATTTATCGACATCGACACCCAGACTATCTTTGCAGCGTTTAAAACTAACGGAACCTGTTTCAAAGCTGGCATAGCTAGCATCGCCCATGCTTTCGATAATTTTTTGCTTGAGCAATGATTCAATTTCAAGCCGATTGGCAATGTCAGCACGTAAATTGACCAAATCAGAGAAAGTTGCAGACATCTCGACATCGTGACGTAAGTCAATTCTGCTCCCTGTATCGTGCGGATAGAGAGCGCGTAAGGCGACTTCTGCTGAATCACTGCCATCGGCAGGAGGTGGGGTATCACTTTCGACGTAATGCCAGAATTGACGTTCTAATTCAATCAAACGGGCAATTAAGTCTTCCTCCCGATAAATCCGGTAAATCCGAATTTCCTGACCACAAATTAAAACGCACACATCCGCCGCAGCTTTACCCGTGACTGCTAATTGATGCTGGACTTGTAGTTGTACATATTCAGGTACACCATCGCGCCACAGCCGCGCACCAAATTCCCCCGCCGTTTTACACTCAAGGAGTTGAACATCGAGAACTCCAACGATTTCACGATCAATATTAGCGAGCATCCATGATTTATCGGTATCAGGGTGCTGCAATACGGCATTGATTTTACGAACTCTGTTACCAGTGCGTTTCGTGTAATGAGAGGCGACGATAGGCTCTAATAAGGTTCCCCAATACATCGGGCTGGTTTCATCGTTCGGGTCAATGGTAGGTAAGCCTGAATCTCTGCCTGTTTTAATGAGCCATAATTCCAACTGAGACTGATACGGATTTAAGCCAACCGCTGCGGCGGCATCGGAACTGCCGATACCATTTTTACGCACCTCCAGCCAATCGTCCCGAGAGAGATTATTGGTTTTGACTAATTTAAGTGGTGGTCGTTTCGACGTGATCTGTACGTTTGTAGGAAGCGATGTCATATTAAATCTCCTTTAAAAAAACAAATGCCCAGATCAGATAAACTGAGCTGGGCGTAGGAATGTGTAAATATTGATGAAGGTAAAAAGAAGCTGGCGACGATAGATACAAAATCAAACCGTCAGCGATAGGGCTTTCTCAAACGCTTTCTGTTTTAAACTAGCCCCATTTCCGAAGAAGGCCGAGTCAAGCCGATAGTCTTGGTTGCGTGCTTTGCGGTGATGATCCACGTACTCAGTGACCGAGTTCACCAGCCCCCACGCTGTTCCACGTGTTCCAGTGAGTAACGAACCCATCCCAGCGCCACTATACAGTGCGTGAACTTGCTGCATAGCACGTGAGAGCGGCGCTCCATCCATATCAAGTACTTGCTCATCGAGCACGTCACTAAAGAACTTAGCCGCTTCTAACGCGGACACGGGTCGTTGAGAAAGCAATTTAATATCCTTGATAAAGCTATCCCAATTCGATAATCCTAAACCGAGTGCGTCTTTAACGGCTTGTGGATCGAACGTGGTCGAATGTGGCACCTTGATTGCACCCGCTTTATCGTTCACAGCCAACTGCAACGTGTTGTTGCACACAACGCGAACAGAAGTAAATTGTGCTGTGGTTGCCATCGTTGAGTCGCATGACGTTGCCAGCAATAAATAAGCTTTAACCCGATCAGCGCCTTTAATGACTGTCTCTTGACCTGTTTTGGCTAAAGCCCAAATTTTCTTGCCACCCTTTAATACTCCGGCGGTTTCCAATTCGAATCCACCAGCATCGACTAGATCTTTATAGAAATGAAGTACTTCACGTGGTTGGACTACCTTGTAACGATTGGAGACCACGGACAGCGCTAAATTATTGTCGGATCTGTAAAGCACTTTACTGTCAGAATGGGTTTTAATGTGCATGCCGCTATAAGCTGCAATATTGAACAATACCGGACTTTCTTTGATGGTGAATGCCATACCGGCTTCTTTGATCCATGTTTCGATTGGCTGCTTTGGGGATAGCTTATTGCCTAAGCCATGCCAAGGTTCTTCATTGACGTAGGCCATACTTTCTACAAGGTGGGACATTTTATTTCTCCTTTAAATAAAAACAAAAAAGCCAATGCGTTAAGGCATTGGCTATGTGGGGTGTTGCAAATTAGGGGATAAAACTGAAGGGGATTTACTGCGAAGCGATTCAGATAAAACGTTTTATTACACCAAAGTGATATGTTGCTGAAATTGTTTTAAATACGATTTTTAAGTCTGAATTTGAGGTTTAAAACAGATGGACGGATAACACGAATTTTATTGCGCAATCGTATGACTAAGCATCTAACTTGGTGTTTCAGTGAATCATATAAATATCCAAGTTACCAGTATTTCTGCGGGTATCTTTGATGATATTTGATATGGAATATAGGCAAACGGAAATGAATTTTATTTTGGTTCTTATTCTATTAGCTAAATTAATATATACAAACAAGTATAAGCTAAAGAAGTAAATGCAATACGATCAATATTATCAAAAAATATTGATCAGCATTCAATCAATACTGGTGCTTTATATACCTCTCGTGAAAAGCTACCTCATAGCAGATATTGACGAGTAGTTAAAAATTATTTCATCGATACCGTCAAACACATTCACACAGATTCAAAGCAGAAAATTAAAAAATATCTACCTGAGTAATTCCTTGTATCCACGATTACTTGGCTTAGTTTGATTTTATTCAAAGACATTCTGGTGATATCTATCGTCGTGATTGACCTAATGTAATTCAGTGACTTTTTACTTCAGATGTTCAATTCATCAGGCCATGATTGACACCTGTTCAATCACATTTTTAATTTAAATTTATTTTTATAGGTAATGATATGCAACCAACTATTTTAAGTGACGAAGATTGCCTCGAGTTTTATCTACCTGGTTATTCCGCAGATGAGCATGACGTAATTGACGAAGAACTATTGGCACAATTCAAAAAAGCTGAAACAGTAGTTCGCGATATATTACGATCTACGCAAACAGAATTCTGGATAAAGACCTTACCTTCAAAACCAGAACTCAGTAGCACTAAAATTGGAAGAACGTTGATAGAGGTGTTACGAGATCACTGTGAACGTTTAGAGCATGAATTTCCCAAGCATTATCTGAACCCTTTAGTCAATTTACTGATTCGTCATGTCAATCAACAAGGTATGCCTCAGCTGATTGAAAATTATGGCTATGGGGAATTTCATTGTCAGTCTGAATTGTCGCTTTGGATTAAAAAGTTGAATGAATTGGTTCAGGATATACGCATAGAATCCAAAACTAAAGCCTTTATAAAAGCTACCAGAAACTACTTTCTCAGAGGTAAAAATAATTATAAAAGCGCCAGCAAGTTGATTACGCATCTGTTCCAGAAATACTCGCGCTTATTAGTCATACGGATCGATTTAAAGTATCAGGATTGCTTGAAGGATGGTGACCTATATAAACGCACCGATGTAACGTTTGCACAGGCGAGAACTGATCGTGAGCGCTTGTTCACCAACATGAAAACTAATCCGCTGTTTAAAGATAACGTGGGTTGGATATGGAAGCTGGAATATGGCCTGCGTAGTGGTTTTCACTACCACGTGATTTTATTTTTCAATGGTGCCGATGTGAGACAAGATATCACGTTGGCACAGCGCATCTGTGAGTACTGGGATACGTCCATTACGAAAGCCCAAGGTAAAGCACATAGTTGCCACACGAAGAAAGATAAATATCAATTTTGCGGTATCGGTATGGTCAATCACTTTGATACCAAGCTGCGGGAAGGCTTAGAACGTTCTGTGCGGTATTTAACGAAGTCAGACTTCTATCTCCAACTGAAAACGTCGGGTCGTAACCGTGGATTTGGACGTAAAGAAATTAAGCAGCCAGATCGAATTGAAACTCGTGGCAGGCCTAGAGATATGTCTTTAAGCAATCCTGTCTAATAGATTCGCATTAAACTGACTCCGAGTTGAGACGCAAATAACTCTCTCATTTACATAGAATAGAAGAAAATAACTTGATACGAATGAACGGCAGGCGCCATGCGGTTAACTGCTGTTCATTTTTAGGGGGGGGCACCGACCGGGTTGTGCCTTAGAACGAAACTGCTCGCGCGATAGTGGCCGACCCCCACATCATTTTTTAATCTTGTAAGATTAAAAATTTTTCTTACTCTGAAAAATGAGATGTTCCACCTCTTTTCTTGATAGGCGTCATCATGAGTCCCGAGAAGAACCCCGTCAGGCCGTTATGTCAGCAAATGCTCAACTAAATGCGCATGCGCAAACTCTTCCCCTAAAACTCAAAGTGGTTAGCCGCAACCGCCTATACAATGCCTTTGGGCTTCTCATTCAACCTCGAGAGTCGATCGAATAAATATTCCAAAACCGACAGACATTTTCAAAAGGATAAGTTAAACGTTAAGTCTTGGCAATTTTATGCTTTTAGAGGTTCGAAATACTTCCTTTCAGAATTTTCCAAGCATTTAATTGCAAGGTTTGAATGTGCAACGGTGGTAACTGCGAAATGCGCCGATACCGCAATCTTGGAATGTAGTTGGATTGGCCCAAGCCAACGAGATCTGCACGAAAATGCAGCCAAGACTCTGATAATGACTTATTGAGGCATAGACAATTTAAGTTGAACCTGTTAGGGTTTTGGTAATTATATATTAGCAACTGTATTGCAAGAAAGGCCCCATCTGAACATGGTTTTGGTTTTGTGTAATTTATAAGCCTTACCCCCAGTTAATGTAGAATTAATATTCACTTTGTTGTTTTTTATAATTAAGACAATTGTGACTAACGGTTAGTCACAAAAATAAAAACTGGACCAATTTATGAGTTCACCTGTCGTATCAAGTCGGGAATCGACAACGCCGCCATCAAGTGCATGGGTCCGTTTTTTACGCTCGTACGGACCAACACCAAATAATTTGACGCTCTTTGACGAATTTGTGACGGATGCGCTGAGTAAGGCCAAGGTTCAACCCATAGTTTTAGGGAGCCCGATGCTCGATGAAATTAAAAAACGAGTCGATTCTGGAATTCCAGGTTCAATTCTAATTGCTGGTACTGCTGGCGACGGCAAAACTTATCATTGTAGAGGGTTGTGGATGCATCTTGGAGGTGTCGATAAAGATTGGACTTCAAAGACTCCAATCAAGGAGCTAAAACTTTCAGATGGACGCGTAGCCGTTTTTGTAAAAGACCTAAGCGAGCTGAACGACGAACAAAGCGATAAGGCATTGACACTACTTGAGCGCTCAGTTGGAGGTGAAGAAACCGAAGAGTTTTTAGTGGTGGCTGCCAATCACGGCCAGATCTTAGAACGGCTACGTGATATTGGAAAAAGACAAAACCGAATTCATCCTTTGAGAAAACCAATTCAAGATACGTTTCTGCAACATGGCGTAGCCCCGGAAGGGTTGGCAATATTTGATTTGAGTAGAACAACACGAAGAGAGTCATTGAGCGAAGTGCTCCATGCTGTAGCTGGTCATCCGGAGTGGGAGAATTGCACGCGATGTGAGCTGCAGGCTGGCGGACGTGTATGTCCTATTTACGAGAACAGGACACGTGCGCTCGGCGAACGTGATGGTGGCTTATTCGCGAGACGCCTTGGCGAAATAGTAGAAGTCTCGCGACTAAATGGTTGGCATTTACCAGTTCGAGATTTATTGGCCCTCGCTTCAAATATTATCTTAGGTCATTCCAATCCAAAGGAAGCAAAAGAAGGGCTGATGGCCTGTTCAGATGTCGCAAAGATTCAAGAGAAGGGTTCAATCGAAAACGCAAGCATCTATGGAAATGTGTTTGGCTCGAACCTTCCAACTCGAAGAGCAATGAGCCGACCAGTATTTCGAGCACTTGCTTCATTTGGGATTGGAACAGAAACCACAAACGCCTCAGATGGTTTGATGGTATACGGCAACGACGATCCTAAACTAGTCCAAGCATTCAATCGCTTACTTCTGAGTGATCCGATCTATGGTGCTACGCCAGGTTATTTGGCTTCGTTGCAACGGTATCTGGAAGGTGAAGAAACTGCGAGAGTTGACAATGGTGCTCATGAGTTTCTTACTCGGTTAATAGCTCAACGATACCGGTTTTTTTTCACAACGCAAGATGATGAACGAGATTATCCCTATTGGATGATGACTGCGTTCCAGTTTGCAGGCGACTATTTAGAAATGGTAAGTGCCTTGTCGGAAAACAAGCCTATCAGTGAAGCGATTCGCGCACGCCTTGTGCGAGGACTTAATCGGGTAATGACAGGTCTTTTAATCGAGAATAACGATAAGTTATTTGTCGCCAGTTCAGGTGGATTTACACAATCCAGGATAAGTGTACTTTGTGATACGGAGGTGCCAGCTAGACGTACAGGCGGAGTAGGTATGCGCATAAAATTAGATCCGATAGCGGAACGGCCAGCGCTAGACGTTTCACTCGCCGCGGGTGAAGGTAATTCAGCGAGTTTTTTACTATCCCCTGTACGTTTTGAGTTCTTGTGCCGCGTCGCAGATGGCACATTGCCTGGAAGCTTCTCAAATGAATGTTTGGAAGACATGCTTGCCTTTAAGGCGAAGTTGCTGCGCAAAGCTGAAGTTATGCGTGCCAATCGAACGAGCGAGGACGACGAGCCAAGTCCTGATGATGGGACCTTAACGCTAAACTTCATTGAGATTGAGACAAATGGCCATGGTTTTTCGAGGCCGGTGACAGTGAGGATTGGCGCATGACACAGAAAATTGAAGGCGTCGATTTTGCCGTTGATGAACATATCTGGGGACATCGCCTCTATGACGAACAACTTCCACATTTAGCGGTTTTGGAATTTCTAGGTGTTCTTGGTTCGAATGTTGAGCATCCATTGCGAGCAGGTCCAAACGATAGAGTACGGTACCGTCCACAGCGACAAATCAGGCTTCGCGGTCTGCTTTTCAATAATCCATACGTTGAATCAATACGCGAAAAGGCAATTTCGGACGAAGACAAGTGGCAGCAATGGAGCGAGCGATTCGCTATGGATGCGGCCCAGTTGGGTGATGGTGACATCGCATATCTACGCAAAATTTTCAATAACTTTGAAGATTTCGCCAAAGCTATTGAGCTACTACGTTCATCCTCGTTCGAGGCAAAAAGCAATAAGCGCTGGAGCTCAAAGTTCGTCTTTCCATTCGGCCCTGATGCGTTGTATGAAGATCTACGTATAGACGCGGACGGTGTAGCGTCAAATGATCGGCGATTTTTTGCCCGAACAGGTGAGTTGTTGTATTTGATGCTAAGTCGAGCCAAGAGAGGTCCGGAACTAGGTGATCAATTGGTGAGGCGCTTATTTGACTCGACCTCGTCGATGAACCGACTCGTTAAAGCATTGCAGGGTTCAACCCAACATGCTGGTGACTATCGGGATGTTGGTTATTTGCCCCACGTAACACACCCAAGGTTTGATAGGCTCTGTGACGATTGGCTAGCAATTCTGTCACGAAATATGCCTGTCTATGATGCTTTGGAACACATGATTGCTAGCGCGGGCCTAAACCTTTTGTTGTATTTCCTTGAGTGTGGAAAAAAGCAATCTGGCGATGCCGAACCAGTGGAAATCATTTGCGAAATTGTTTCTCGTGAACGAACTAAAGTGCGTGCTTTATCTGGCGAGTCATATCAATCAAATCAGGCTCTTTCAGTTAGGGCGGTTAGAGCAAAAGTTGAAAGCATAAAGATGACTAACGAATGGCTTTTGGCTGCGCAATCACAAGATCCAAATGGTAATTGTGCTGAATTACTTAGATCGTGGTTTCAGTGGCCACCAGCAGACGGAGTAGATGATGGCGATTCGGCTAACTCAACAGGAGATCAACTTACCAAAACCTTGGCTGATAAGGCTGAGTCGCGTCATGAACAGCATTTCGGAAAAATTCATGCCGCGTGGTCGAGAGCGATTGGCTTGAGTTCAAGGCGTTTGTCGCGACGTACCAGGTACGCGCCAAATGATCGGTTACTCAAAACTCTTGTCGTCACTATGGTTGATGACCGAATGCAATTTGATGAATTTTTAAGTGAGATGCGGCTACGATATGGTTTCGTGATCGGCGATACAGAAGGAATCCGATTAGTAAATGAAAAATTAGTTGACCAAGAGGCGCTAAGTGAAAATCGGGGAAATCTTGAAACAAGGCTCGTTGGTCTTGGTTTAGTTAGGCGATTGTCAGACTCGTGTTCTTTTGTGGAAAATCCATTTATCACCGAAGGAGACTTTTGATGTTGCCTGACCGAATAATTGGACGAGTTGCCGCAACAATCCTGGCCGGACGCCTTGCTGATGCGAGGCAATCAGATGGAAGCCTACCTGATTCTGCTGCATTGTTTAGACTTGATAAGCTAGCTTCAAATCAGATTGCTGCAATTGTAAAAGAGATCCTCGGGAATGCTGAATTATCAGCAAAAGTTGATTTGCAAATTCCTGAAGTGTTGGTTGCCAGCGAACGACTACCAAAAGAAGCACTGACTTCATTAAATGCCGGTGCAGTAAGAAACGCAGGAACTACAAAAGAAGCATTGTTGACGGCTAACGGGAATGAGCATAATTTGGCCGACACGCTAGGCCACGTCACTGCACTTGGAGCGAAGGAACTTCGCTCTGATGAATATGCTTGGGTGGAAGCAACATGTCATGTTGCATCGATTGCGCCAACGCCGGAGGATCGTGCTGTATTTAAGGCAGCACTTCGCGGACTCATTGGCGTAACAGATCTTTCGTTAATACAGTTGGGTGAGTTTTGCGCAAAAATTAGCGAGGCGTCGCAGCCGTCTCGAGGCCTTCCAATAAGAGATGCTATAGGGTGGGCATTGCCTTTTGTGGGTCTTCCTAGAGACACCTCATTTTTTTCCAACGCTAAAACTTATGGGATGAACGTAGCACCTTGGCGTAAGGCGTTTGAGAAACTTTATGCTCAACGAGCGCCGCTACTGGCAAAACAAAGATCAAACGGCCAGCCAATTGATGCCGACGAGATGCGTCAACGACTAGAAGAAAATGCGGCTTCAATTGATCCTGCTGCTCAGGTGGCTATTGAAATTTTCATCAACGCCCCTTTGGGTGATGATGCTGCTGCTTCTGGATTGGCATTACTTGAATGGGAAATGGATGGTGTCCATTTTATATTTGAAAAGCCTAGAGAGCGACAGCAAGGATTGGCTGAATCAACGATTTATTTTTTTGAACACGATTGCTCGGATTCGGAAGTCCTTGTGGAAAGATGGCGCAAGCATCTTGAAGATTTAAAAGCTCGTGAACGTCGTTCCGATTGGAATGAAGAAGATGAAGAATTTTTCGAAATGCATCGCAGATACATGGAACAGGATGTAAAACTGCACGCACGTTGGGAAAAGGTTATTTTCGGAAAACCAATTGAATGTACAGATTTTTTTGAGGGCATACTCAACGTGTCCCAGCAATTGGTGGCAGGAGCGACACCGTCATCAAAGGAGCGCATCTTGCGCCTTACCGTCAATAAAGGACGTAAGGAATGGCGTGAACGCTTTAATCACGATGTCGGGTCATATTTCTCTGCAATGTACAGGGGGTTGGCGGAGCTGCTCGGCGCCAAAGTTCAATGGCGCGTAGAGAAAATGAGGCTTGCAGATCTCCCTGATCCTTTATTTCAATATCCAGATTTTTTCGAATGGGAACGAGCTAATCGAAAAGACAAACCGAAACCAGTCGTGTCTGTTGCCAAGGCTGCAGTTCAGATTAAATTTGAAGTTGCTCTGATCGAATTAATCGGTCAAACAGAAGAGATTGTTGGTAAGACTCAACTGCTGTGGAGTTATAAGCCCCAGTCGATCGGGCTCTCACTCGTTGACGACATGACCAGACTAAGAGAGAAGGGTTCGGTCGGTTGCACCGAAGTGCCACGTCGCCTAGTAAGCAAAAAAGGTGGGGTCCAAAGTGTTTCACTTTTAGATACTTCAACACTTGAAGCAACATTTTCTCGTGATGCAGGATCATTAGTGCCACCACCAGCAAAGTTGAAGAGCTTGCGAGCTGACATTAAGCGTCGGATTGAAAATTTATCTGATGAAAACAGGATATCGAAGGAACAACGTGAAATCCTGCGGGCTGCATGGGATGCGTTCGAAGCGGATTACATTAAGGCGATTGACGATTTCATTAGCTTCGGTCTCCATGGCGAAGCCATTATGCGACAGGCTGAATCTTTTGGCGCATTGCTTAGAGCGCTCGCCATCCATGCGCGCGGAGATGTTTGTCGTTCTCAGTTAGTTGCTGAAGTTCTCTCGGTAGGGACGGTTCGAGTGTCAGGCGAACAGCCTTGTATCATCATTCCACCTTGGCATCCTGAACGTATGAAAGCCTTGGCAGTTAAGACCAGACGGGTCGCTGGTCTTGTGACTCATATTTTGAGTGGTGAAAAAGTCTTGTTTGGCGATCGTGGCATATTTTTTCGTGAATTTTCCGAGGAATTGGCACATCCCTTCTATCCAGAAATTGCGTTGTACCAAAGAAACGGCTCACCAATGTTAGTTTCTGAAAGCAGCAGCGTGAACGGGTATAGCCTTATGGAGCGGCCAGTTCGTGGAAGCGAGGACATGCTCACAGATGTTAATCCTGCATCTGCCGCCAAACAGGTCCAAGAATTGCTAGGTCGCTACGTCGGACTGCAACCCCATGAGGCGAGCAATTTGAGCGTGCTTCTATACAACGCAGATGCTGCGGAATTGCCGCTGGCTGTTGTTCGTGAACTTGCAACTGTGCAGTCTGAATCGAATTTACAGTGTGGCGTATCTGTTCGACATCGTGATCCAGCCAAACTTAGGCAGGTTTATGCGGAGCTAGTGACTAAAGCCGGTGACGATGCAGATTTACCCGTCGTGAGCGAGACCTCAGAAAACTTCATATCAAAACTGCGAATTTCAGTAGTCCCTTCATCTTCAACGCCAATCAAAGCAAACACTACATTCAAGCCTTTCGATATTGCATTTTTACATGACGTAGTATCTCGGACAGCTGGAGCAGAGTGGATACAAGTCGACTGGACCAATGATCGTCCCAGTTTAGAACATGCTCCTTCACGCTGGTCTTATAGAAGCGTATCAGGCGAAAACGAATTGAAGTCCACGACGTTCTTAACATGTCCACGGCAAACTTCTTCAGGATGGGCTTACGTAGGGGCAGTTGGATCAGTAGTACGGCAAAGCGATCAGGTCGAAGGGCAAAAATACTTACCGGCTCGCAGGATATCACTGCAAAGTGAATCCCTTAGGGACACACTGGACGATGCACACGCTTTGGCCGAATGGGTTGCAACCTATGATGAGCTGTTAGACAAGCGTCAATTGCAAGCTAACGGCATTACTGTAGTTCGTTACCGGCGCGCATCTACTAACGGCAGAAACATGATTGTCAGCTCGACTTCTGAACTCAGACTGTTAGGAGTTCTAGTGCGTCGAAGACTATCAGAGCTTGGACTATCCCTTAGCCCGGATGAAATTGCTGACATAGGTGACCGTATAAAACGCGACGCGTTATCCATTTCCGGTGACATTGTACTTCGTGCTGCAAAACGAGGAGTTTCGGCAGGCGAGATGCTTGGACTTGTCATGAGTCGTTATTTGCTGGAAAACGAGTTTAAGAAAATATCCGGAGACGGCACTCGGCAAGCGTTCAGCGTCTATTTTTTGTTGGACGACTATGCTGATTGGCTTGCTCAAAAAGAGAGCAGAATTGCTGATATTCTTGGTCTCTGTGTAGAAGAGCGTGATGGAATTCCATATCTTCATGTCGCCGTAATCGAGTCGAAGTATGTTACCAGTAAGGTTTCCGCCGAGGCGAGGCGATCATCTAAAGCTCAGCTATTGGCAACACTTTCGACATTTAGGGCCGCTCTTTTTGGTGATCCTGGTAGATTGGATCGTGATGTGTGGTTAGCGCGCTTAGCTGATTTGCTTATTGATGCCGATATACCTCCCGGTTGTTCTGGGCTTTTAGAACGAGCAAGGTCGGCTCTTCGGGAAGGAGATGCTCTTATTTCGTTACGAGGCTATTCACATGTTTTTGTTCATAGTGCCGATGTCGCTACCTCAGCAGCGGTCACCTCCGAACAAATACTTGTGGATGATTCCGACGGTATCCAAGCATGGCAAGAGGTTTTTGAAAGGTCAGAATTGCGCAGCTTAATCGAAACATATTCCAGAAAAGAAGATCCTTCTCATCTGAGGGCAAAACTTGGCATTGAGGAGCCATGGACCAACTTGACAGTTCGTCCACCAGCAGAGCGAGTAACTTGGACAAATATGATGGAATTACTTTCAGCCAATGTGGTGGTTGGGTTAGAAAGTTCTTTACCTAAGGAAAATGCTGTTTTAGAAGTAGAAAACTCAAAGGGAAAAAAATTTATTCAATTGGAGGATATAAAGAATCGCACACCAAATTCATCCGAACAAGCAATTGCACAACCTACAAATCCGATAACAACCCATTTAGGCAAATGCCTCTCAGAATTGATCGCATCTAAAACATCTGGATCGAATGTTGGCGGCGATGAACGTGATGCTTGGGCTGAGGAAACGACAAAAAAACTTAAGGCGGCATTGAATGGATATGGTCTGCAAGCCGCTGTGCTTGGTACCAGACTAACTCCAAACGGCTGCTTAGTTCGTTTAGCCGGATCAGATAGATTGCGAGTTGAGGACATAGAAGCTAAGCGCATGCAGCTTCTTACTACTCATGCGATAAATCTTGTTACTGTACAACCAAAGCCAGGTGAAATAGTCGTAACGATAGCTAGTGCAAAGCGTCAATCCGTATCGTTGTGGGATTTGTGGGCAAAGCGTAGCTTGAATCGCAATGCGGCGGGCATTAATACATCATTCGTGCTCGGGCTTCAGGAGATCAATGGTGCACTGCTTTACCTCAATCTTGGAAGTGAGTTCGGCGGCCTTTCAAGCCACGAACCACATTCATTAGTTGCTGGAGCCACTGGCAGCGGAAAATCCGTGTTAATTCAAGCAATTCTATTGGATATCGCGGCAACTAATCCAAAGGATCTTGCTCAAATAGTGTTGATCGACCCAAAGATGGGAGTGGATTACTCAGCTCTAGAAGATTTACCGCACATGCGTGAAAAAATTATCACAACGCGCGAGCGAGCGACTGAACTCTTATCGGGCCTAGTTGACGAAATGGAAAATCGCTACCGCCTGTTTGCAGCGGCAAGAGCGCGTGACCTTACGACCTTTAACTCGAAGTCAGAGCCTGAAGATCGTCTTCCTATGCTGTTTTTGATCCACGATGAGTTCGCGGATTGGATGCTAGATGATGGATATAAAGGCGCTGTTGGTGCAGCGGTACAGCGACTAGGAGTGAAAGCCCGGGCAGCCGGTATTCACTTGATTTTCGCGGCGCAGCGCCCTGACAAGGATGTGATGCCAATGCAGTTACGCGAGAACTTGGGCAATCGCCTAATTTTGAAAGTGGCAAGTGAGGCCACATCCAAAATTGCATTGGATCGCCCCGGTGCTGAATTGCTTCTTGGAAGAGGTCATTTGGCCGCCAAGCTAAACGGAGAGCAAGGACTGGTGTTTGCCCAAGCACCTTTCTTGTCCGATGATGATATATTGGCGGCCGTTGAATCGATCAAGTTAGACCACATCTCCAATGTCTGATTAACAAAGTTAGACCAGGCTGACCTATGAACAGAATTGAATTCGTTACATCGTTAGAAAAAATTGCCAGTGTGGTGCATTACCAATTTCATCAGAAATCCGACGATCATTTTGTCCTTTCGAGCCCTTATGGAGCACTCACTTTTTCATTGAAGTTCACTGAGTCAGGACTATTCGTTTACCTTTATTTTCGAACTACTTCGTGGCATTGGGGTGGCGAGCGTACCGACCTTAACGACGTATTATCGGTGTTGCCAGCGGTATTTCTTCGGATTTGGTCTCCCCATGCGTCGTGTATGTTATATGACGTTGATCATCCAATCGGGGAAGTAGCTGAAAGTGAGGTATATGCAAGGTATATGGCATTTATGCAACCGGAAGGTATTCTTAGCCTCAGCACGGACACCTTAGATCGATTGACTGAAATTCTTTTTAACCTAACCATTTATGAAAATAATGTGGCTGAATTTCTGAACTGCGTGGTCGGTGTGGAAGATCATTACTCTTTTGATGGTGAATCGTTACTACGATGGATTTCAAATATACGCATCGCATTGGGACAGACTGAAGAGGTTGAAGCATCTTATTGTTCACGGACAAACCCACCATGGATGTACTACCGATCAAAGGCTGCTGGGACATCTGTGTGTCATTCCCCCAATATGGTCACCAATCTTCGCCAGAGTATCGATAAATCGGAGCCATGGAAAGAAATTGTCGGCCCAACAGTGAGGTTTTTCAAGTCGGAACAAGCCCATAATGCTGCGCAGCTTGATGAGATCGTAAGGGGCCAAAATATCATTCAGCAGTTGGAAGGAGCAGCGAACGATCTAATGTTCGTACCACTAGAAAATAGGTTGATTGTGCTTGGTCTAGAACACCTTGTTTTCTTAGAAGTTGATTGTAGTCGGGATATCTATAACTGTGGACGACAGGAAATCATTGTTCGGCAACGACAAGAACAAGATGTCCTCTTCGACGGTTGCGTTTACAAATGGGCCGATCGAATAGATGCGAGCCGTTTCGAAGAATTTTCTAGGGATTTGCTGAGTCGGCACCGTGGAGTAGTTAACGTTCGAAAAACATCGGTGACGAATGAAGGAGATGCCGGTGCAGACCTTTTGTGCATTTGGGATGTACATGCTCTAGCAGATGTCAGGGGAACGGTGGGTGTACCTCCCATAAAGAGACGTACCGTTGTGGTGCAATGCAAAGCTTGGGTGCGCGCGGTTGGCAAGGGTGATGTCACAGACATTAGAGATACACTCGAGCGTCATGACGCCGATGGAATTTTAGTAATTGCCCCTGCTGTCCGTAACTCACTTTATGAACACCTCTTAGCGTTGCGGAAACGGAATATTTGGGCAGATTATTGGGGACGAGGTGAGCTTGAAGAGCAGCTTGATTCAAACCCAGATCTCGTTCGCAAATACTCGGATCTAGTTACATATGTTATTCCTGACGCATGATTCCCAGAGACGGTACTAATCGGAAGCACTCGGGAGGGATTGGATTGGGTTGAAGAATCCTTGCGAGTGGTTCATTATTTCCGCTTCAACTTCAACAAGGCCAACCACTGTTGTTTCAGGTACCAAAACCTGTTCTGACTCAGGATTTTCAGTTATCTGCTGGGACGCGTGTTTCGGTACGACTTGACTAACATAGATGGCGCACCATGGAGCAGTTGAATCGAACTTCCGCGTGCCAGAAGTTAATATGATGCCATCGCTCAGCACCTCACCGATTGTAGGTCCGAGTTTGAGGGCATTTGCAATTGATACTCCTTGTGTTTTCTTCAGAGCCTCGACCTTTTCTGCCGATCCGGCAATCAGATCCTCTATAGGCATTTCAATTAATGCGTTCGTAATTTTTCGAATGACATCCCTATCAAATACTACTCGCGACTGCTGGTCGCTTGCTCTGCTTGGAACTAGGCTGCAACTGAAAGTCGTGCCTTGTGCGCTTATTTCTTTTATGGGTGGGGTCGAGGTGGTCGTACGTACAACAATTGTGGCAACAGCTGGAAACCCGATTACTGGAGAAACCGCAACACCTACACGACCAATGTGATTTAATAAGTTTGCCTGGATCTCTTGGGCATACAATGGTCGAAGTGCTCCAAGGTATTCGTAATCTTCTCCGCTTTGTCCTGCTTTTTCAAAGGTTCCAGTGAACGGTGCGGAAAACACCTTTTTATATAGCCATTGAATATTGTGTGGAGATTCTCCAATCATTAGGAAGTCACCGACGGACGCAGAAATCTTTTCTAAGTCCGTTATTACACCTGGCACTAAAAGTAGATGCTCGGAATTGCGAGCCACGCCTTTGCCGTTACTCTTCGTGCGCAAGACTAGATCACAGTCCGGCGTCATTACAGCAACCACCCTTCTTTTTGACTTATCTAGGTATAGATCGCCCAGTCGAAAGTTCTTACGCACGCGAGTCCGCGCGCTTTCGACGCGGACTCGATGGTACATCCTCGCAACGTCTTTTGTTGGTTCGAATCCACCATCTATGCCCATCACAGCTGAACTATCGAGAGAAAGCTCTATCGAGTTTCCAGTATGTACATGGTCTGTAGCGCGAATGATGTAGTCAAGTAGGGCCTCACCAAAGAACCACTCAAGGTATTCCTCTAGACCTAGCCCCTCCGCAGCCAAACGGAACTGAATCAAGTAGGCAATCTCTTTCAACTGAAGACTGCGGACATCTTTACCCATGACGTCTACCGCATCTTTGGCGGCTGTTAACCAACGGGTCATAGCTTCCGAGAGAGCTTTTCCGAACTTATACGTTTGAAAAACATCTAGGAGTGTTTCTCGCGCAACCCCGTCAACCTTCAAACCTAGTTTTGGGTCTTTTATGACGTGGCCTTTGTCCACAAAACTGAAACGACTAGCGTAAATTCGATCATTGAGTCTGGCACGATAGTTGTCGGCCTCTTTTCGTCCCTTGGTTCCATGCGAAGACATGAGAATTATGGCTGGTTCGTTTTTAAGCAATGGACGTACTCGCTCTATCGACTTGTCCACTGCAGCTTGCGCATCCTCTAGATTTGGGTCACTAATTGGAGACAGCGCTGGGTTCAAGTAGAGGTCAACAAGCACAAGGTCTGGCATCTCACCCTCATTAGTTGTCATCGCTGCCGAGCCAAATGTTCGAATGTCTAGACATTCGCATGATTTAAGCAACTCTAATATTGGTCGCAGAAAATTTAAGTTTGCATCTCTCGTTCTCTCAAATACATCGGTCGGATCAAACTGTTTGTCACCCGTGTAAATGTACATTTCGTAAAGTTTCTCAATTACTGCTGACACGTTGCCTGAATCGAATTCAGATTCGCCAATGTCGGTAATTGCATCGTCCCAAATGCCTTGTTCGATGTTTGCATGGGCACGTGTCTCCTTATTATTCTGCAAGAAATCCAGGAGCTTTCCCAAATTGTCGTAGCCAATGGTCGGCGTGTCAAACACATCGTCCACAATCGCCACCCGCTTAATGGCACTAGCAGCAATTGTTGATCTCAGCAGGTCAACCTCGTTAAGCATTCTTTTCTCCAGCGAATTTTAGTACAAATGTGTTCACTCGACCGTTTCTGTATGCGCCGACTTCATCTGACATTGCTAACGTCCAATTATGATATACAGCTAGTTCTCTGCATATGTAGAGCCCAAGGCCTCGGCCTTGACCTGGCGGTTTCGATGTTACGAATGCTTCAAATATCCGTTCGCGGCGCTCAGGTGATACGCCTGGACCGTTGTCAGATACGTCAAGCGTCTTACGGTGTATGTCGATGCTGAAATGAATTCTCGGTACAAATGACTCTTCGATCTTGGTCTGTTGCTTAAGCCAATAAACCGCATTGACAACAAGGTTCTCAATAATTTGAATTAACATACCTTTGACAGCGCGTACTTCAAATGTTACTGGGTGAAATTCGCACTTAATTCCATGGCGTTCAAACTCTTTGGCATGGCTTGCAATGACGGTTTTTATCACTTCGCTCACGTCGAATTTGGTTTTGGTTTGACGCTTCTCGCCGGTCATTTCGTCGAACGAGGAAACGCGCTTTTGGAGTGTTACTAGCTGTTGTTCGAGCGAGAGTAACGATGCGTCCGCAGGGTGGTGTCGCCGCGTGTCGGATAGAACGGTTGTGGCTTGACGGATTGTGCGATCTAATTCATGAAAGATGAATTCGGTCATCAGTCCGATGCCTGCTAGATAAACGAATTGCTCTCGCTCATCGACGACATTCTTGAGTGCCTTTTCTGCTGTTTCGACTGCATCATCGCATCGCACTACGATACTTTGGATCGATGATTTCACTCTTTCGTATGCGGAGGATGCGCTGGTGGGAACTTTTTTGCCTAGTTCCTCCAAGTTATTTACAAGCTTAAGTTGATCGCTCCTATACCCTTCCAAAGACTCCCTTTCCTCAGCAACTCGAAATGCGCGATCTCTCTTATCGGCCTCATTTAGCACGTTGCGGAACTCAACGTGCATTAACCAAGTCATGATTGCGATTAATGCATCCGACGCTTCAGACTGGATCAAACCCTCGCGGTTAGTCTGCTCACTCAGAGCAGTGTGAGCAGAGTGAACAGTTACTCGACCAAGTAGTTGTTGTCTATTGAGTAGGAAGCCTGCTTGACCAAATGCTCGCTTGTCTAGCTCAAGCCAATCGTCGTCCGGTTCGCCGTATGGAAGTACACGGAAACCGTTCCGGTAAAGCATCAATCCACCGGACCACTCACTTATCAAATCGCGCGTTTCGCTTGATTTCCCTGTGAGCCCAGTTATTCCATCAACGGTGCGGCGGTTGTACCAATAAATCTCCACTTCGAACGGGCCAAGCTCCTCGAGCGCTTCAGGTCGTATCGAAGCCGTTTCCGTTGCCGCATGGCCGCGTTTTCCGCGTTTTTGAAAGACCTTTTGTGTAATCGAGTATAGCTCTGCTCCGCGTTGGTCAAAATTGACCTTGTAGTCTCTATAGCCGTAGTCAATCAATCCAGCGAAAACAGGTAGACCGTCCTCAAATTTTAGAGTCGCCCTACATGTTGCGTGAGCTGCGCGAAGCAATAATGAGGGTACTGAAGGGACTAATAGCCTCGTGCTATTGTACGTGACGCGTAGTAGTTCATTTGCCCGACCTGCTTGAAATGGATCGACCATTCGAGCAATAGCGCCATGCAATAGATCCGTGACACGTCCCTGTTGCCAGTCCGCATTCAAGCGAGTGATACGAATGACGGTGCCGTGATCGTACGTTGATGCTTTGATGTTACCGGGCTTCGGGTCAATCTCAATGCTTCCTACGTCCCCTTCCGCTTCATGACCAAAAAGTGTCCAATCGATGTCGAGAGTATTGAAATGGGTTTCGTCACATTTAGTCGTAACGACTGAAACATGGTCGCCTAAGCGCATTGCGGAGAGACGACCAACTCCTTTGTCTCCAAGGTAATTCGCCCCTTTTAGGTTTTTTTTTCGTTTGTCGCGAGTACCAACAGTGAGGTAAACTTCATCGAGTTCCTTAAATGACATTCCGCAGCCTACGTCACGGACTTCAATCCAATTATTAGCCGCATACGCTTCGACCAGTGTCTTTCGGAAGGAGGCGGGGTTCTCGGCGGCATCTATCGCGTGCATGAATGCCTCTGTGGACTCAGTGTCGGCTGAGGTGAGTAGCTGACCTTTCAAGCGCTCCCGGATGACATTCATTGGCTGTTTCTTGTCTAGTGCATTTATGGCTTCATTGTAGTGAGAACGCAACAAACATATGTTGAACACGATCGTAACAACGTCGCTTCCAGCGTCTATGGAGTTCTTAATGAGTTCGTATATAGCGACCTCATCGGTACTAATGAGCTCCTTGCCTAACTCTAGCAAAGTACGTGCGGCGAATTTGAATGCCATTTAGTTATTTTTTGTAAAAAGTATATTGTTGATAAGCATACCTTGTACTCTTGAGATTGTCATCATTGAGTCTTTGGACTGATATTCCCCTCTTAGCAATGGCTTTATAGTATCGTCGTATTCATTTCACATGTGTCTGACGCTTGCCTCCAAAATGCTAGAAAACAGATGCCTATTTCATTTTAGGCAATGGCATTAAAAAAAACGAGCTATATTTAGGAGTGTTTTTTTTCGCTTTCCTCCCCTGCCAATTTAACTACTTGTGGCATACTATGCAGGCACCACCGCCTTCGTCTTCCCCATAGATTTCGTCAATGTCTTCGACATTTTCTGTTGGGCGTAGTGGATTAATTGGGCGGTTGGCTAAATCTCTCTGTTTGCGTCGTTCGAAGTCAGTGACAATTTGAATCACTCGTGCTGGTTTTTCCAATTCGTCTAACGGCTCGCCTTGCGTCCAAGTGAAAGGTGAGCCATGGTCCAGCGCATTCTTCTCATATTGCTTAGCTTCCTCAAAGGCTTCGGGATGGCGTTCTTTGAGTCGCACCCATTCAATTTTTTGCTGAAAAAAGCAGAACGTGCATCCGCTGCGGGATCGCCAATCATAATACATCGGGACGCCAACTCCAGACGATTCCAGGATATCCATCACACCTTTCTTGTCGATTCCAGCCTCGCGGAACGGAAGGCGAACTTTTAAATTTTCGTGTTTGGATGTATAACCTTCGCGGTATTCTTCGTCGGCACGTATTGCGACATACGTTGATACAGTATCTCCAGCGGCGAGCATTGGCCTAATCCATTGTTCGAACGGAGCAAGTTTTAACTGCCTCGTACACCAGCGGGTTTGAGCCGATGGTAGGAAATGTTTGTATTCGCGCAGCCAAAAATCGAAATCTCGGCGAGGGTTCAATCGAGCAATTGGTTTACCCAGAAAACCTTCTAATCGCCCCAAAAATTCATAGACCTCAGGTAGTTCTTTGCCAGTGTCCGTGAAAAAATACTCAACATCAAGCTCAGGGTAGTGCTGCCGCACAAAGACTGCCAAGGCTGCGCTATCTTTCCCACCAGATATACCAAGGACATGTTTTTCAGCCATGAAACTTCTCCATTTTTGCATCTTCCTCAAGAGTTAAACGCATCCCAGCTTTCGCCAAGGCAGCAAGCAATATTTCAGTGCTGTGACCTTCTGCCTTTAATGTCGCCGACAGTAATTCAGCCATCGAGTCGACAGCATCGCGATGTCGATCTGGAATAGAAAACTCTCGAGTAATAGTTCGAGTTTGAGCCCCAGCACCGATGACCACTGCAAACGCCTCGCTTGTTGGTTTACGACCTTTGACGGAGGCAAAAGCTTCAATCTGCCTGAATCGAAGAGCAGATTGCGCAATCTCTAAAAGAGCATGATCAATGTCGCGATCGTTCCAGTCCCGTGGAGGCTTATTTGCTGCTAGGCTCAAAATTCCTTCAATGCTTTCTTTGCTACCATCATGTTTCGCCAATCTTGCCGCAAAGGCATCTTGCCGGAGATCACCAGTCACTCCAACTAAAACATCTGCGCGAGCGCGCAAACGATCAAGTTTATCGGCAGGTGCATCTAACGCTTCGAGCATTGCACTCTCAATGCGAGCAAGCAGATTGTCATAGGCCCCTGCAATCTCCTTAATAGGTTCTCTCAGAGCGTCAACGTAGGATTGTTCATTGCTATTTTCAAGAAGCGCTGCCAAATCAATGAAAAGAACTTTGTGTGGATCATTGGCTTTAAGTAAAGTGTCCCGAACTTCGCGAGCGATGTCACTGATGGTTTGGGTACGTTGACTCCACGCAGGTAAGCCAAAGACCAACGCCACTAATCCTCTCGCAGCTTCCAGTGGGTCGCGCGCGCTTGCAGAAGCTCCAACTTCAACCAGAATGTTGGAAATTCCAGAAAGAATGCATTCCTTTTTTTGGTCGATCAATATCCAGCGCATGGAAAAACGAGATGAATCTTGAAGGTATTCGTCAATGTCGACGTCACTCATACGTGGGATGAACATGCCGTCTTTATATAGGGCCAAATTGCCATGGTGCGCTAGAAGAAATGCGGTAAAGATTACAGGCATAACGCCCCTACGTACCCCAAACGGAGGTTTAGCCCAAAGGTCATAAATATCAGAGACTTTTACTCGCATTGTTGAGTCGACGAACAATTTCCGGGTTTCATACCAAAGAGGTACAAATATCAGTGCATTATGTTCATCGGGCGGCATCAGACGCCATAATCCATTAGAGTCCTGTCGATGCAATCCGGTAGCTCGGAGTAAAGTTTCATACAAACCACGCTCAGCTGGATAACCTGCAAATCCAAGATTCTCTTCCCCTTCATGATCCAGCATGCCGTACAGTAAGTCGCGACGCGCCTTGATACTATTACTTGATGGACTATCGCGGTTTAATAACTCACTCCACAATTTTGGAGCAGCCGGATATATCTTATCGGCTAGGGTTGAAGCGATTGGCGATAAACGACCCATTGTCTCGATGACACTCTCGCCAGCTACCCATCGCGCATTCGTGACTGCTTCTCGTAATTGTTCCTCTAAATGCGCACGAACTGATGAGATTCGAGCTTGCACTTCGCGTCGAGCAACAGGGTCGCCATTAAGCTCATGGCGCGACTGAACAATTTGAAGCGCGAGTAGCTCTGAGCCAAGATCTTCAATTTTTGCATGGTTGCGCGGTATACCAATCACAATCGGCCACGGTTCCATTCTTGAGTACTCATGGCATTTCCCAAGCGCTACTTTGTTGTTCGCATTCGATCCAGGTAGTATGAGGAGAAATTGGCCAAATTCGCCGGTTTGGGGCTTGAATTTAGTGGCGATTCGCTGTACATCATCTAGGCGGCAGAGCGCCATGCTCATCCAGCGCATAGTTCCAGTTTCGTGATAATGCCTCTTTGCTATAACTGGGTAAAGATTAGTCAGACTTTCAATCAGAGAAAAATCAACCCCGGACATTCCAGACCGCGCTTGAGAAATCGCGCTATCAATATCGAAATCGCTACCTTCAAATACTGACCAAGCGCTTATGTGTTTTTTGAATAAAATGACTCGCCACTTAGCCAACTGTTCCAGCCCAGAATCGACTTGTTTGACCTGGCTACCGTAGTAAAGTGATTTAAGGACTCGCGATTCAGCTGCAAGCCCAGATCCATTTCGGAAAAGGTCAATTACTGCGATGCTTTTAATTAGCTCGACATGCATTGGATCCGCAGTTTTCGCTTCGGTCCGCTCGACGGCCTCTACTGCCTGAGCCCAGCGGTGGCCGTCTGGCGATGCGAGGATCGCGGGCTCTAAATTTGATCGCAAGTAGTCCCAATAATCATTAGGTCGATACCATGTCGAGAGGTCTCTGGGCGTAGATTCAAGATAGGAGCGAAATCCATATGGTTCAACTGACGCTAAGAACCCAAATGTACTTCGTTCGTTCTGTCCAAATTGTCGTTTGGAAATTGGCCCAAGCAATGCCGCCATGGTGGGGTGCAATGGCCAACATGCATTCAATTTTTCAGAAAAATTATGTCCGACAGCAGGACGTCGGCTACGGATAGAGTCTGCGATCTCAACCGAGGCCGGCATCATCCAATGCGGAATTGTTTCGGACTGAATTGCCCGACCAATCAGTTCTACTACCTCATCACTTGCGGCAATTAAAGGGATATCTGAAAATCTTCCTTGGACCTTAACCCAGTCATCGCGGGTTCCAATGCCAAGGCGGGCAGCGTATTGGCTGAAAGATTGGTGAAGAATACCAATTACAACAACCTTGCCAGAGGTTCGTGCAGCAGCTTCTGCTAGTTCCTGAAAGAAATATACGTCATCTCCCATGCCCAATGCGGAGGCTTCGAGGAACTTGCCCATCTCATCAATTATGATCAGGACACCATCGTTTTTATTATTATTTGCTGCTTCACAAATCTCAGCGATCAAGGTTGTGGAATTAGTCTTCCGCGAATCATGCTCAAGTCCCTTTGCTCGACGGAGACCATTGGCTAGTTCAGAAATAACACCTGTACGTTTGCCAACGATTGGGATTGTTAGCCAACCATTTCGACACGGAAGTGCCTTATCGAACCGCGGGACGTCTTCAAGTCTCAAAACTTCTCGAGCCTTCGCGCGCAAACGTTTGTCCTTTCCAAGAGCGCTTGCGAAAGTTACCGCTAAGGACGATTTACCTCCTCCAAACGGCCCTGTCCATGTAAATGCTCGTTGATTACTTTCTAAAAGTTGCTTGGCCATGCTACTCAATACCAAGGTCGCAGTCCCATGACATATATAACCATCTAAAGCGTCGGGACGGCCTAGATCAATATCGATGCGTATCGACCGTTGATAGTGGCGTGATACGCTCACAATATCTGACAGTTTGACGTTTTGCTCGTTAGGCATAGGCCCTCTCGATCATTCTTTCGCGAAGTTTCTCAACGTTATTTGTGCTCCGGTGAACTTGTCTTATCCCCGCAGTGTCAGTCCAAGAAAGCATCCCTTTTGTAATATCTTCAAGCGACAAAAGGCGATCAGCGATTGAGTCTTCGTCAAGTTTGAACACCCGTCCAGGTGAGCCCTCAGCAAAAGCTATAGTTTCAAAAGCCAATGAACTCAATCCCGGTGCGGACGATTCCCAAAAATCCAAAAGTGCGTAGACAAACATTCCGTCATGTAATGTTGCCTTTGGGCCACGTCGAAATGCGAATTGACCTTTGTGCTCTTCAGAGATTAATCCTAATTCGCCAAGCATTGGTTCGGCGTAGTCTTCGGGAGAGCCGCCTGCGGACCGTGGAGCATAGCTCCGGAGGCAGGTATCGATATCGCGCGACAAAGTTGCAGGAGATAACTTACGGTTAGGATCTAAACTGCGGGCATATTCCGCCAATGGAAGTTCGAGTTCTTCTCGAGAAAAAGTTGGAGTCGTCACGTGGTTAAAAAGCCATTTCCATGTCGTTGCACGATTTCCTTTGCCTGCGAGCCACCAATGGACGTACCAAGCGGATGTTGGATTTTCTGAATAGGGATCTAAGCCGCCATCTTTAAAAATTGTTTCAGCATTTTTAGTTGTCCGGTAGGTTCCAAAAGGTGCGTCCTCTTCGGTAATTACGTTACAGGCTAATGCCCAATGTCGTATTGAGGCGACCATGTTTTTGCCAACACCGAATTCAGCGATAGCATTCTCATCGGTAAAGGTGGTTTTCAAGATCACACCGTCGGAACTAGCTTGGTCAAATGCTTTTTTTAGCCACATTTGACGAAGGGGAAACGTCTCGTGCCCTGAAAAATGTGCCTGAATAGCTGCAGATTTTATTTTTTCTCTCATGCGAACAATTATAACTGGAGACTTTCACCAGTTGGCTATTTTTATTTACTGACTAACGTAAAAATTATAGAAACTTACCGGTGCATTATTCCTTTTATGTCCATACGTAAATTTTGATGATTTCGCAGACGCTTCATGCTGATTGACGAGCGCAGCATGCAAGTGGAACCTAACGCAAACGGATTCAGTGCAACTGAGTTTATAGCATTAACTGTGTAAATATACAGTGTATTGAGCCCATTTCATAGCTCAAGCCTTAATGTTAGGGTGTGCATATCCTCGTTTTGCATCGCATCCCATCGATTCGAAGATTGCAACCGATTGGCTTTACTTTTACCGTTTCTGGTGTTGCCCGTATCATTAGCGACAAGCTGGTTTTTATTATGGTCTAAATGTTCAGTCATTTCCGCTTGTAGGGCACGTTTAAGCAGCGCTTTGATTAATTGCTTTTTTAAGACGTTTGCACCAATGAGGTCTTCTGGGTTTTTGTAGTCTCCCAGCGGCGTATCAATCAGATCATTGGATAATGATGTTTGAGTGTTGGACATCGATTCTCCTAGCAAAGTAGCGGTTTCCTGAACAATGTCCGTTTACACAAAAATTCTTATCCCCTCGATCTAGTCCCACCAGTTCGCAATTGGTCCAAGTAATTTGCCCATCGTTGCATCATTTCTCGCCTAGCGGGTAGATGTGCCGTTCGGTTATAGGCTCGACCATTTGGGTCTTTTACGGCATGAGCAAGTTGATGCTCGATCAAGTCGACGCGCTCACCGAGAATCTCGTCCATGATTGTACGTGCCATTGCGCGAAACCCATGGCCTGTCATAACATCTTTGCTGTAGCCCATGCTACGGAGTGCAGCATTAATCGTATTCTCGCTCATAGGACGATCTTCTGACCGAATAGAAGGAAATACAAATTTTCTATTGCCAGTCAATTTCTGAATATATTTAAGAATGTCGATTGCCTGGGTGCAAAGAGGGACAAGGTGATCGATCCCCATTTTCATTTTGTTTGCTGGAATGCGCCATTCGGCATTCTCCAAGTCAATCTCTCTCCACTCCGCTGCCCTCAGTTCGCCAGGTCGTACAAAGACAAGAGGGGCTAATTTTAATGCTGCGACAGCATATGCATGCCCTGAGTAAGAGTGAATCGATCTCATAAGTTCACCCGCTTGCTTAGGTTCCGTTATCGCTGCATAGTGGACTTTAATTGCTACAGCAATTGCCCCTTTCAAGTCGGCGGTAACATCCCTATCTACCGATCCGATTGCTACGGCATAGCGAAATACTTGCCCGCATACTTGTTTTACTCGATGAGCCGATTCGATTGCTCCTCGCGCTTCAATTTTTTGTAGTGCCGATAACACGTCACGTGGGCCAATTTCAGAAATGGGCATTTTTCCAATCTGCGTGAATACGTGATTTTCTAGCCAAGTGGTAATTTTTCCCTGAGTACTTTTTGCACGTGATGCAGCAGTTTTTTCTAACCAAGAGCGAGCAATTTTTTCAAAGGTATCATTGGCTGCAGCAACTTTAGCTTGTTTCTCTTCACGCTTTGCTTGACCAGGATCTTTTCCGTCAGCCAAAAGCTCACGCGCGTCATCACGACGCTTTCGTGCTTTAGCTAGTGAAACCTCTGGATACACTCCCAGCGCCAAGGTTTTTTGTTTGTCAGCATAGCGATAATTGAAGCGCCAGTATTTTCCGGCAGCTTTGACTAGCAACAGAAGCCCATGGCCATCAGTATGTTTGTCACCTGCAGTTGATCCAGTATGCTTTATTTGTCGAACGAATGTGTCAGTTAGTGCCATGTTGCCCTCTGTTGGTACCTGAAACTCAGGATTCAAATAATACCAACACAGATACCATCAAAATGTTGGTATGTCATGATATCGGGTGCAATAGCTTGAGACAACAAAAAACCCGCTATGCTTATAAACATGCGGGTTTTGAGTCGATGTGATACGTATTGAAACTAGTTATTGGTGCCGAGAGCCGGAATCGAACCGGCACGCCTTGCGGCGCGGGATTTTGAGTCCCGTGCGTCTACCTATTCCGCCATCTCGGCAACGCATAAACGGGATTATGACAGGGCTGGCTTGTTTTTG
>Ga0209913_1000473_pt1 | contig 34157 bp, 33 predicted proteins | sample PersoiDNA2013203_FD_185805 | JGI IMG/M metagenome (GOLD analysis project Ga0209913, IMG submission 185805) | Permafrost soil microbial communities from the Arctic, to analyse light accelerated degradation of dissolved organic matter (DOM) -... | ecosystem: Environmental > Terrestrial > Soil >... | reverse complement strand
GAGGCCGAACGGATAGCGGGCGAAGCGGAGAAGCTGCAGAGGCGGCTTGCCTTTCGCCGGGTGGTCGCCTATGACGAGGAGATTGGCGCCAGACTCGCACTCGGCTTTGAGCAGCTCGAGCGCTGGCAAGCCGAGCGGGTCGTCTTGATGGCGCAACACCGTCGGCCCGATTGCGACGTCGACGTGAGTTTCGTGCGCGAGGTCGAGATCGAAGAGCTGGAGCCCGTGAGGAGGCGCTACCTGCTAGATCGCTCTGGCGGAGACGAGGAGCTCGTTCGACAGGAGCTGACGGTGCCGCGTAGGCTCTCCTCGGCTGGCGAGATACGTTTCTTCGCGGCCTTCATCGAGGGCGAGATCCGCTCCTTCTGTGAGCTTTTCAGCGATAAAAGTGGCGCCACCGTCATTCGCTCGGTTGCGACCTTGAAGCCCTACCGGCGTGCGGGCTTGGCCCGGGCCACCGTCTCGTACGCCGTTACTCGCAGCAAGGCGCTCGGTCACGAGCTCACCTTTCTGCGCGCCGTCCACGACGACTGGCCCAAGAACCTCTACGGCGAGCTGGGATTCGACGCGATCGGGATGATCTATCGCTACGCATGCCAGCCGTTGTCGGCCGGGCGCTAGCTCGGCCCGACGCGGCCGGACGGCCAGTCGGCGGCGGAGCGCCGAATCAGCGCGGCGCTTGCCGCTCCGATCAGGATCAGCGTCGCGGCCGTCAGCGCGATGCCGATCAGACCGCCTAGGAAGTAGACGAGCGTCGGTGTTCCCACGAGCACGGCTATACCGATCAGAGCGAGGACGTTCGTGCCGGTGGCCGTCCTGAGCAGGAGTATCAGCGCGAGCATGAGGAAGAGCGCGGGCGGGATCAGAAGCGTGGCCGCATAGAGCACCTGCACGGCACGGCCGCCGTCGTTGGGCCTGTGGACGAAGCCGTAGAAGGCGGCGAAGCTGACGATTGCTGCCACGGCGACAGCAAGAGTGAGGGCCCCGAGACGACGCACTCCTCGTATTCTGAAACATTCGTTACGAGGATGCACGGGGATCGTGCGTATTAGCGCCGGAAGGCGGCTTGGGCCCGTCTCTCGGGGCGCGCTCCGCTGTCCCGGCCGCGCTCGGGGCGGCGAACCATCGTTCGAGACGAGTCTTTCGAGTGTTAGCGAGCGCGGCTCGCGCGATCCCTTCGCAGGAGCTCGAGCCAGCGATCGCGCCAGTGACCGCACTCGGGAATGGTCGCTGCGCCGATCGTGTGCCAGGCGGCGACGAAGACTCCGCGTAGCTCGATCATCAGCTCGAGCAGCTCGCTATCCGGCGCCCGCCCGTAGGCCGCAAGCGTTTCCGCCCACGGGAACTCGAGGCCCAATCGCTTCGGGGCGGCCTGCAACGTCGCCAGGTCCCATTCGATCGGGCCGAAGCAGCCGTCTTCTAAGTCGATCCAGAGCGTTCCGCGCGCGCTCTCCATGACGTTGTGGAGATGTGCGTCGCCGTGCAGCGGGCGCTCGTCGAAGCTCTCGGGAAGCCGGCCGGCCAGCCGCTCTCTTTCGGCGTCGAGCAGGGCGAGGTTTTTCGCCGGGAGAAGCTCTTGCGTCGCGATCCGCTCGAGCAGGAGCCCGAGCTCCTCGAGTGGTCTGAACGGTGGTAGAAAGCGCATGCGCTCGGGGTCGAGATCGTGGATGCGGCGGAGAGAGCGTCCGGCGGCTTTCGCGTCGGGTGGTCGCGCGGTGGTCGTTTCCAGCTCCCAGAAGGAGACGAAAATCCCGTCTCGCCGGTGCGGCCCGGCTGGAATCAGGGCGCTCGGTCGAGTCGCCGCGATGCCGGCCTCCGCGAGCAGACCGGCAAAGGCGAGCTCGACACGGGCGTTTTCGAACGGGTCGCGAATCTCTGCGACCACGGTTGGGATGCGGGCGATCACCGGGTTCGGGCACAGCTCGACCATCAGGTTGAAGCCCTCGTTGAGGAGCCGAGGCCGGTCGCAGTTGACTCCGTGCTCTCGCGCCAACTCGAGCGCCGCCGCGATCTCGGGTCTCATTCGGTTTCGAGCCCGAGAATCTCCTCGAGCGTCTCGCGGCGCCGGATCAGGCGCGCCTCGCCGCCGGAGACGAGCACGGCGGCCGGGCGAGTCAGGACGTTGTAGTTCGAAGCCATGCTGAGCGTGTAGGCGCCGGTGCCAGGAACAGCCAGCAGATCGCCGCGGCGTGGCTCCGGCAGCGCGATGCGCCTGACCAGCACGTCGCCGGCCTCGCAGTGCTTGCCGCAGACCGTGTACGAGCGGTCGCTGGGCTCGCCCGCGCGGTTGGCGAGCAGCGCCTCGTAGCGGGCGCCATAGAAGAGCGGGCGCGGATTGTCGGAGTAGCCGCCGTCGACCGCCACCCAGGGCGGGCCCTCGGCAGCTTCCTTGACCACGCCGACCGTGTAGAGCGTGAAGCCCGCCTCGCCGACGAGCGAGCGCCCGGGCTCGAGGATCAGTCCCGGACGGGGCAGGCCGTGCACGGCGAAGTCGCGCGCCAGCCGCGCCTCGACGTCGCCGATCCACTCGGCGATCGACGGCGCCTGCTCGTCCTCGGTGTAGCGAATGCCGAGCCCGCCGCCGACGTCCACCACCGCCGGTGCCCAGGCCAGCTCAGTGCGGCAAACCGCGACGAAGCCAGCCAGCCAGTCGAGCAGCATGCGCGGCGCGGCCAAATCGAGCAGCTGAGAACCAAGGTGGACGTGCAACCCGGCCATCTCCATTCCGAGCGAGGAGCCGAGGCGTACGGCCTCGATCGTCTGCTCGGGCGTCAGGCCGAACTTGGAGCCGTGATGAGCGGTGCGGATCGCCTCGTGAGTGTCTACCTCGATTCCCGGCGTGACCCGGACGAGCGCCCGCTTGATACCGGCCGCCGCCGCTCGCTCGACCTCATCGGGGGCGTCGAGGACGAGGTAGAGCACATCGGCCTCGGCGGCCGCGCGCAGCTCCTCGTCGCTCTTGTTGTTGCCGTGGACAACGATCTTTCCGCCGTCGATTCCCGCTTGAATGGCGACCCTGAGCTCTCCCAGCGTCGACACGTCGGCGCCCACGCCTTCCTCGGCGAGCAGGCGCAGTACGGCCATGTTCGGGAAGGCCTTGGTGCCGAAGACGACGAGCGCGTTCGGGGCCGCCTCGCGGTAGGCGCGAGCCCGGGCCCTGAGCGTCTGCTCGCAGTAGACGACGAGCGGTGTGCCGAACTCGCGCGTCAGCTCGGAGGCGCGCAGGCCACCGACTTCCAGCTCGCCCTGCTCGATACGGGCGCTATCGGGGAAGAGGTCGAGAACGGACATACCGCGAGCTTAGAGCCTATCCCACTTGTTCTGCACGCACGACGCGGCCGATCCGCAGCGCCAACGACTCCAGCGCCGCTCTCCGCACTGCTAGTGCGCCTTCGCAGCCACGCGGCTTGACCCCGTCGACCCACATCTCTACCGAAATAGGCTCTTACCGGCCTCGTGTCGCGCCGATGCAACGGGCGCGGATGGCGATGGACGCGGGCGTGAGCCCGGAGGCTGAGGTAGGTTTCCGAACCAACGGAGATTTCGAAGGAGACTTCGCCGAGAAGATGACAAGCGACTCTTACGACCCGCATGAGATCGAGCCCCGCTGGCAGGCGCTCTGGGCCCGCGAGCGCGCCTTCGCGGTGCCCAACCCGTCGCCGTCCGAGCCGGCGTGGAACGAGCGCTCGACCTACGTGCTCGAGATGCTGCCCTATCCCTCCGGCGAGCTGCACATGGGCCACGTCAAGAACTACACGCTCGGCGACGTGGTGGCTCACTTCCGCCGCCGCAATGGCTGGCGCGTGCTACGCCCGATGGGCTACGACGCCTTCGGGCTGCCGGCCGAGAACGCCGCTATCAAGGAGGGCGGCCAGCCGCGGGCGATCACCGAGCGAAACATCGGCCGCATCCGCGAGCAGATGCAGCGCATGGGCTGGGCGATCGACTGGGACAGGGAGATCTCGACCCACACGCCCGAGTACTACCGCTGGACGCAGCTGCTCTTTCTGAAGCTGCTCGAGCGCGGGCTCGCCTATCGCAAGGAGTCGCTACAGAACTGGTGCCCGAACGATCAGACGGTGCTGGCCAACGAGCAGGTGGTGGACGGGTGCTGCGAACGCTGCGGCGCGGAGGTCGAGAAACGCTCGCTCGAGCAGTGGTTCTTCCGCATCACCGACTACGCCGAGGCGCTGCTCGATGAGATGGAGCTGCTCGAGCACTGGCCCGAGCGCGTGCTGACGATGCAGCGCAACTGGATCGGCCGCTCCGAGGGCGCCGAGGTGGTCTTCCGCGTGGAGAAAACCGAGATCGACCTGCCCGTCTTCACGACGCGCCCGGACACGCTCTTCGGAGCCACCTTCTTCGTCATGGCGCCCGAGCACCCGCTCGTTCCCGAGCTCGTAGCCGGGCGGCCCGAGGAGGAGGCGGTGCGCGCCTACGTCAAGCAGGCGCAGACGCGCTCGACGATCGAGCGCGAGGAGAAAGCCAAGGACGGCGTCTTTACGGGGCGCAACATGATCAACCCGGTCAACGGCGAGCGGATACAGATCTGGGTCGCCGACTACGTGTTGATGGAGTACGGGACAGGCGCGATCATGGCCGTGCCGGCGCACGACGAGCGCGACCACGCCTTCGCCCGCAGCTACGGGCTGCCGATCGTGCAGGTGATCGCTCCACGGCAGGGCGAGGTCGACGTCCAGTCCGAGGCGTACGTCTCCAGCTCGGCAGACGACGTCCTCGTCAACTCGAGCGAGTTCTCGCAGCTCCCGAGCCCCGAAGGTAAGCGCTCGATCATCAACTGGTTGAGCGCCGTGGGCCTCGGTGAGAAGAAGGTCGGCTACCGCCTGCGCGACTGGCTGATCTCGCGCCAGCGCTACTGGGGCTGTCCGATCCCGGTCGTCTATTGCGAGCGCTGCGGCGTCGTGCCGGTGCCGGAGGACGAGTTGCCGGTGCTCTTGCCGGAGGTGTCGGACTTTCTGCCCAAGGGCCGCTCGCCGCTGGCCGCCGCCGAGGAGTGGGTGGCTACGAAGTGCCCGAGCTGTGGCGGCGAGGGCAGGCGCGAGACCGACACGATGGACACCTTTGTCGACTCCTCCTGGTACTTCATCCGCTACTGCGATCCGCACAACTCGACCGCGCCGTGGAGCCGCGAGATCGTCGACCACTGGATGCCGGTCGACCAGTACATCGGCGGCATCGAGCACGCGATCTTGCACCTGATGTACGCGCGCTTCTTCACCAAGGCGCTGAACGACCTGGGCCTGCTCGGCTTCCGCGAGCCCTTCGCCCGGCTCTTCACGCAGGGGATGATCTACTACCGCGGCGCCAAGATGTCCAAGTCGAAGGGCAACGTGGTGGCGCCCGACCAGATGATCAGACGTTTCGGCGCCGACGCGGTGCGCCTGAACATCCTCTTCATGGGCCCGGCCGATCAGGACGCCGAGTGGCAGGACAGCGGCGTCGAGGGCACGAGCCGCTTCCTCGGCAGGCTCTGGCGCACAGTGCTCGAGGCGGTGGAGAAGCCTGCGAGCTCGGAGGTGACCCCACTCGTGCGCAAGGCGCACCAGACGATCGCCAAGGTCACCGACGACATCGACCGGCGCTTCGTCTTCAACACTCCGATCGCGGCGGTGATGGAGCTCGTCAACGAGATCAACCGCGATCCGGATGACCCTGGCGCCCGTTTCGCCGCCGAGACCGCGGTCAGCCTGATCCAGCCCTACGCGCCGCACATCGCCGAGGAGCTGTGGCAGCGGCTCGGTCACGAGCGCCTCTGGCAGCAGCCCTGGCCGACCTACCACGAGAGCCTGCTCGAGCAGGAGACCTTCGAGCTGGTCGTGCAGGTGAACGGCAAGGTGCGCGATCGTATTCAAGCTTCGGTGGAAGCGGGGGAGACCGAGTTGGTCGAGCTGGCGCGCTCCTCGCCCAAAGTCGCGGCTCTGCTCGAGGGGAAGGAACTGCGCAAGACGATCGTCGTCCCGCGCAAGCTCGTCAACCTCGTCGTCTAGTCGGTAGCAGGCGGCCCGCTCGACTCGCGTACAACCAGCTCGATCCGTGCGCCAAACTCGGTGCGATACCGGCGCAATTCCGTGACGATTCACGCGTCAGGATCGGGTCATGAAGCTCCCCGAGATCTCACGCCACCAGGCGGTCGTCGTCTGCGTGCTGGCCCTGGTCGTGCTCGTCGTTGCGGGCAAGTTGCTCGGAGCACGGCACTCGCCTACCCGCAGCCGGGCTCAAATCAAGCTCGTCGGCGTTGGGAGTAGCTCGCGCTCGCAACTTCTGGTCGACGTCTCGGGCGCGGTGCGCCGTCCCGGTGTGTACAAGCTGGCGGCCGGATCGCGTATCAACGACGCGCTCGTGAAAGCCGGAGGAGCAATCAGGGCGGCCGATCTCACGCTTGTCAACCGGGCGGCTCCGCTGACTGACGGCCAACAGGTGCTGGTGCCGGAGAAGGTCGCCGCAACGGCCAGTGCAACGGCTTCGAGTGGATCCGCCCAGGCCGTTCCCATACACCTGAACACCTCAACCCTCGAGCAGCTCGATGAACTGCCCGGGGTCGGGCCGGCCACCGCCCAGCGCATCATCGACTACCGCACGGCGAACGGGCCCTTCAAGTCGGTGGACGAGCTTGACGAGGTGAGTGGCATCGGCCCAGCGAAGCTGGCCGAGCTTCGCGACCTCGTCGTTCCTTAGCGATCCGGCTTGTTCGCTCACGAGCGATCGCGGTCGTTGCCGCTCCAGCACTGTCTCGTCGCATCGCTCTGCCTTGGTCTGGCGCTGGCCAACGCGGTACGGATCGGTGTTTCCGCCGCGGCTGTCGGCGCTCTCGTGCTTGCCGTTGCGATTGTGCCGGGCGGGCAGTCGCGATTCCGTCTCGCCGCGACTACGGCGCTTTTCGTGCTTCTCGGCCTCGCGCTCGGTTCGCTCAGACTGGCCTCGCTCGATCGCAGTCGTCTCGTCCTACACGTTGGTGAGAGCGCCTCGGCTCGGGTCGTCGTAACCGGCACGGTGCGCGCGAGCTCCTACGCGGTCAGCGCCCCAGGGCAGATCGAGCGCTTCGGGCGCGCTCCTCTTCGCGAGCGCGTCTGGCTCGCGCTCCCGGCCGGTAAGACGCCACCGATCGGGGCCGTGCTCGAGCTCAGCGCCCAGGTAGAGCTGCCGGCGGGGCCGACCGCGAGCGGCTTCGACCAGAGAGCCTGGCTCGCTCGCCAGGGAATACACGTCGTTCTGCGAGCGAGCTCCTGGCGCCGCGTCGGCCGGCGCGGAGGCATCGGCGGTTTCGGCGACCGCCTGCGCGAGCGGCTCGCACACGATCTCGCGCTTGGGTTGGCCGGTGAGCGGCGCGGGCTCGTACTGGGTCTCGTGTTGGGCGAGGACGAAGGTCTCTCGACTGAGCTGCGCCAGTCCTTCCGGCGCTCCGGTCTCTACCACCTGCTCGCGGTCTCGGGCCAGAACATTGCCTTTCTCGTTGCTGGTGTGCTTGGCTTCGCCTGGCTCTGCGGCATACCCAGGCGCCTGGGCGAGGTGCTGGCGCTGGCGACGATCGTGGCTTACGTGCTCGTGGTCGGCTTGCAGCCGTCGGTGGTGAGGGCAGCCGTGGCTGGATCGCTCGCCTCGCTGGCCTGGTTGGCGGCGCGGCCACGCGATCGCTGGTACTTCCTGCTGCTTGGAGCCCTCACGTTGCTCGTCTGGAATCCTCGCTCGCTCTTCGATCCCGGCTTCCAGCTCTCGTTCGCGGCCGTCATTGCCATCTTCGTGACGGTGAGACCGCTCGAGCGCCTGCTCGAGAGATCGCCGCTGCCGGCGTTTCTGCGGCCGGTTATCGCCGTCTCTCTCGGCTGCAGCCTGATGACGGCCCCGATCATGATCTTCCAGTTCGGCAACGTGCCCGTCTACGGGGTGCTCGCGAACGCCGCTGTCGAGCCGGTCGTACCGTTCATTCTCTTCCTCGGCTTGGCCTGCGCGCTGGTGGCGCCGATTGCCTTTCCCGCCGCGCAAGCGCTGGCCTTCTTGAACGGGCTGCTTGCCGCCTACATCGCCTTCTGGGCGCGCCTGATCGGTGCGCTCCCCGGCGCTCAGGTGAGCCGGGCTCATGTCTTACGGCTCTTACTCGTCGCCTTCCTGCTTGCGATCTGGCCCTTCCTGCTCAAGCCGCGGCTGCCGCGGCTGATCGTGCTCACGCTGACCGCGCTTATCCCGCTGTGGGGTTGGCAGAACCGGCCGCGTCCCTTGCCGGCTCCTCCGGAGGGGCTGCGCATCTACTTCCTCGACGTCGGGCAAGGGGAAGCGGCACTGATCCAGACGCCGGATGGTGCAGTGCTCGTTGATGCCGGTCCGCCCGAAGCGAATGTGGCCGGGCAGATCGCTCGTCTCGGCGTTCGCCGCCTAGAGGCGCTCGTGCTCAGCCATCCCCAGAGCGATCACATTGGTGGTGCGACCGAGGTGCTGCGCAAGCTCGACGTGGCGCTCGTACTCGACTCGGGCATTCCGTCGAGCGAGTACTACGAGCGCGAAGCCCGCCGCGAGGCGAACCGGCGGAGAGTTCCGTTCAGGTCTGCCCAGGCCGGTCAGGAGCTGCGGCTGGGCGCTTTGTACCTGCGCATCCTCTGGCCTCGAGGCGGACCGGCTGGGGTCGGGGACGAGAACGAGTCGGCCGTCGTCGTGCTTGCCTCCTACGGCTCGACCGACGTCCTTCTTCCCTCCGATGCGGAATCTCCGGTCACGCTGCCGCTCGGACTCCAGCCGCTCGAGGTGCTCGAGGTCGCTCACCACGGCTCGGCCGACGACGGCCTGCCGCAACTGCTCGAGCGCGTGCAACCACAAATCGCCGTCATCTCGGTCGGCCGCGACAACGACTACGGCCACCCGACGCCCTCGACGCTCGCCACGCTGGCGGCGGCCTCGGAGCTCAGTGTCTTTCGCACCGATCTCGACGGGCGCGTCGTGCTGGAATCCGACGGCTGCGCGATTACGGTGAAGGCTCAGCACGCCAAGAGCTTGTCTCTGAGTGAAGACCCGTCGACTGGGTGTGATCGGTGAGTGCGAGGCTAGGACGCAGTGTCGCGTTCGTAGCCGGTGGCTACGGGCGCGACCGAGGACAACGCATCGTGCTTGCCGAACGCGGCCAAGCGGCGGAGTGCTTCGTTCTGAGACAAGCTCAACAAAGGCCGTATCCTTGCCCTGTGGCTGAACTGAAGTCCGCCTACTTGATTTTCGGAACGAACCGGCCGCGGGTTGAGCTGGCGGTGAAACGTCTGCGCGATCGCTTCGAGCCGGAGGCGGTGGAGCGCCTGCAAGCGAACGAAACGAGCGGGGAGGAGGCGGTAGCCGCTTGCAACGCCGGTGGGCTCTTTGCGAGCGGCGGGCGAGCGGTGATAGTGGCGGGAGTCGAGCGCTGGAAGGCAGCGGACGCGAAGGCCGTCAACGCCTACCTCGACAACCCGGCGCCCGACACCGTTTTGGCGATGGTCGCCGATCAACTTCGCCGTGACTCGGCGCTGGTGAAAGCGGTCGGGAAGAGGGGCCAGATCCTCGCCTATGACGTCGCCAAGAGAGCGCTACCGGAGTGGGTGCGGGCGCAGCTGCGCGAGCGCGGGGTCGAGGTCTCGCCAAGCACGGCTCGAGCGTTGATCGAACTGGTGGGAGAAGACATGCGCGAGCTGGCCTGTGAGATAGACAAGCTCGCGACCTGGGCTGCCGGAGAGAAGATCGGCGAGAAGGAGCTGGAGATGCTGGTCTGCCCGCGCGGCGAGGTGGCTCCGTTCGGGCTCACCGATGCCTGGGGCAGGCACGACGTGGCCGGAGCGCTGGCCGCCTACGAGCTTCTGCTCGAGCGTGCAAGCGAATCGCGTGCATCACTGCTCGCCCGTTTGGCGGCGCTCCTCGCTTCGCACATCGGCAGGGTTTCGGCCTGCCACCGGCTCTTGCAGCAGGGGCTCGGAGCGCGCGAGGCCGCGGCTCGGCTGGGGATACACCCCTACGCCGCCGAGAAGGCCGTCGCCCAGGCGCGCAACTTCAACGAGATCGAGTTGCGCCGAGCGACCGTGCGTCTGGCCGCGCTCGACCTGGCGCTCAAGGGCGGTAGCCGCCTGCCGGCCGAGCTCGAGTTCGAGCGGGCGCTGATCGACCTGGCCAAGAACCTCTAACCCATTACGAAGCTCGTCATCGCGAATCCCCCCGTCGGGCTTGGACCAGTCATACCGGTCGAGGCAGAGATCGGCAGTGGTGCTAGCGCTTATCGGCAGCGAGCCGGGCCGCCTGCGATTTCTTGCGCGCGGCGGCGTTCTGGTGCATCGCTCCGCGGGCGGCCGCTCGGTCGATCAACTGCACGAGCTGCTTGTGCTCGGCCTCGATCTTGGCGGCCTCGCCCTCGTCCACGGCGGAGCGAAGGCGCTTCGTGAGCGTCTTCACGCTCGAGCGGTAGCGCAAGTTCTCGAACCGCTGGCGGGCGGTGATGCCGACGCGCTTTTTCTGTTGCTTGCTGTTCGCCATAGCGTGAAAACGCCCGCTCTGCGGGCGCGAGCGATGGTAGCAGACGGCCGTAACCTACGCGATCAGGCGGCTTTTCAAAGCGACTTCCAGCTCGAGACGGAGTCGTCGATGACGGGTCGCTCGGGATCGGTGATGCGGTAGTAGATGACGGTGAGGAGATGGGCCGAGAACGGTGCCGTCAACGAGCCCCAGACGAACGAGAAGAGAAGCTGCCAGTAGAGAGCGATCGGCGCGAAATAGACGATGTACGCGGGGATGCCGATGATGGCGAAGCTCACCACCAGCGCCAGCAGTACCGTCTGCGTCTTTCCCTGCACGAGCGAGCTCGATTTGGCGGCCGCGCCGTGCGTTACGCCCTCCAGTACGACTAAAGGCGCCATCAGCGACCAGCGGGCCGCGACGAACAAGCCGGGGACGATGAAGACGATGAGTCCCAGCCCGACGCCCAGGCCGTAGATGATCGACACCTTGATCAGCTGCCAGAAGCATTCACCGACCCGCTCCAACAGGGCGTCGATCCCTACGGGCCTCCGGCCTTCGTGGATATTTCGCACCAGCTCGATCAGGGCTCCCTGGATGATCACCGGGCCGGCGATGGCCAGCACGGCCGCCACGATGCCCATGAATAGGCTGTCTGTCCCGAAGCGCTGTACTGCGCGGCATTGATCGCTGTGAGCACCGCCATCACGACCGCGGCGAAGGCGATCGAGCGCCGGAAGAGCAGCCGGTAGAGCCGCCAAGCATCGCTGAGGATCCCCGAGACCGTCATGGGCGGGAGCTTAGAGCCCATTCCGCTAGGTCTGCACGCCCGACGCGGCCGATCCGCGGCGCCAGCGACCGCAGGGCTGCTTTCCGCACTACCAGTGCGCCTTCACAACCCTGCGGCCACTGGCATCCACGGCTTGACCCCCTCGGTCGCACATCTCTACCGGAATAGACTCTTGATCAGCGGGCCAGCGCGACTCCGTCTCGATTCGTTCCGCCGAGCGGTCGCGCCTTCACCGCGGCCGGTTGTGAGACAGGGCGATTCTTAGCCCGAGCGGGCGTCTACCTATACTCGGGCGCGTGGACGAGCAAGATGTAATCGGCCCGGTCGCTGGTGATGTAGCCGAAGAAGGATCGATCGAGACCTCGGCACACGGCCGCAAGCTCGCTCTCTCGACGCTGATCTTCGCGGTCGCGACGGCGATCTCGCGCGTCGTCGGGCTGGCGCGCGAGATCCTTGTGCGGAACTACTTCGGTGTTCAGGGCGCCGGTATCAACGCCTTCACCGCCGCCTTCCAGGTGCCGAACCTGGTCCGAGCGCTGGTTGCCGACGCCGCTCTCTCTTCGGCCTTCGTGCCGGTCTTCAGCGAGCTGTTGGTCAAGGGCGAGCGAAAGAGGGCCTGGCGGGTCGCCTCGTCGCTGTTCTGGCTGATGCTGCTCGGGCTCGGCGCTCTCACGGCGCTCTTCACGCTGGTGGCGCCGTTTGTGATGAGCATCTACGGCTACCACGGGCACCAGCAAGAGCTGGCCGTCACGCTCTCGCGGATCCTCTTCCCGGTCGTGGCGCTGCTCGGCCTCTCGGGCATCGTCGTCGGCATCCTCAACAGCTATGAGCACTTCTCGGTTCCGGCGCTGACGCCGGTCTTCTGGAACCTGGCGATCATCGCCGGGCTGGTGATCGGCGTCCCGATGACGAGCAGCACGACGACGCAGTTGTACATCTATGCCGGCGCGATCCTAGCCGGCACCGTGATCCAGTTCTTTTTGCCCGTACCCTGGCTCTACGGTCTGGAGGGGCGCCTGCGTCCCGTCATCGACTGGCACGATCCCGCCGTCAAGCGCGTCTTCGTGCTCATGGGCCCGGTGGCGCTCGGCCTGGGGCTGATTAACTTCAACGTCATGCTCGGAACGGTCTTCGCTTCGCGCCTGATCGATCCCAACATCGCGCCCTCGGCGATCGACTCGGCCTTCCGTATCTATATGCTGCCGCAGGGAATCTTCTCGGTGGCGATCGCCACCGTGCTCTTCCCAACGCTCTCGCGTGCCGCCGCACAGCACGACTGGGACGGCTACCGCGACACCTTCAGCGTCGGCATACGCCAGATCGCCTTCACGCTTGTTCCCGCCGGCGTGATCTCGATCGTGCTGGCTACTCCGATCGTGCGCCTGCTCTATCAGCGCGGCGAGTTCTCGGCCCATCAGACGAGCGTGGTCGGCGCCTGTCTCGCCGCCTACTCGGTCGGGCTGGCCTTCAACGGCTTCATGCTGATGCTCAACCGCGGCTTCTTCGCCCTGCAGAAGCCCTGGACGCCAACTGCGGTGGCGCTCGGGAACCTCGCGTTGAATGCGGTGCTGTACTTCGCCCTCTATCGCGTCGGGCCCTGGGGGATTCCGCTCGCGATCTCGATCGCCAACATCGCCGGGACGGGAGCTCTGCTCGTTCTGCTCAGGCGCAAGATCGGGCGGATCGACTTCAGCTCCATCCTCAGCTCCTTCGTCCGCATCGTCGTCTCGACGGGCGTCTTCGCCGTCGCCAGCTATGCAATCTGGCGCTCGCTCGACTCGGCGCTCGGCCGCTCTTTCATCTCGCAACTGGCGTCGCTCGGGACGGCGCTCGTGGTGGGATTGGCCGCTTACTTGGTTTCGGCTCGTTTGCTCGGGGTTCGTGAGCTCGAGACGCTGCTAGCGTTGAGAGGTCACCGGCGGGCACACTGAGCCATGGACCAGAGCCAGATCCGAAACTTCTCGATCATCGCGCACATCGACCACGGCAAGTCGACGCTGGCCGATCGCATCCTCGAGCTGACGCACGCCGTCTCCGAGCGCGACATGCGCGAGCAGGTGCTCGACTCGATGGAGCTGGAGCGCGAGCGCGGCATTACGATCAAGGCCCAGGCGGTGCGTGTGCAGTGGAAGGGCCACGAGCTAAACCTGATCGACACGCCCGGGCACGTCGATTTCTCCTACGAGGTCTCGCGCTCGCTGCAGGCTTGCGAAGGAGCCTTGCTCGTCGTCGATGCGGCGCAGGGGATCGAGGCGCAGACGCTCGCCAACGCCTATCTGGCGATCGAGAACGACCTCGAGATAGTTCCGGTGATCAACAAGATCGACCTGCCTCAAGCCGACCCCGAGGGCACCGCGATCGAGGTCGCGCATCTACTCGGCGACGCGCCCGAGCACGTGCTGGCGATCTCGGCCAAGAGCGGCGTTGGCGTTGAGGCTGTGCTAGAGGCCGTGATCGAGCGCATCCCAGCGCCGGCCGGCGACCTGAGCGCGCCGGCGCGGGCGCTCGTCTTCGACTCCTCCTACGACCAGTACCGCGGCGTGGTCGCCTTCGTGCGCATGGTCGACGGCAGCTTCTCGCGTCGCCAGGCGCTCAAGGCGATGGCGCTCGGCACCGAGTTCGAGCCCGAGGAGATTGGCTTCTTCAGCCCGGGTATGACACCGGTAGAGACGCTCGCTGCCGGCGAGGTTGGTTATCTCGTCAGCGGCCTCAAGGACGTCGCCCGGCTGCGCGTCGGCGACACGATCACGACCGTGACCGAGCCCGCCTCGGAGCCGCTCCCCGGCTACAAGGACGTCAAGCCGATGGTCTTCGCCGGCCTCTTCCCGACCGATTCGGATGCCTATCCCGAGCTGCGCGAAGCGCTCGAGAAGCTGAAGCTGAACGACGCCGCGCTCCTGTATGAGCCCGAGACCTCGAAGGCGCTCGGCTTCGGCTTCCGCTGCGGCTTCCTCGGCCTGCTGCACATGGAGATCGTGCGCGAGCGGCTGGAGCGAGAGTTCGACCTCGACCTGCTCGTGACGGCGCCCAACGTCGCCTACCGGGTGAAGACGAACGCCGGCACCGAGCTCGAGGTGCACAACCCGGCCGAGATGCCGAACGACCTGGAAGAGGTTTCGGAGCCCTACATCAAGGCGACCGTGATCGTGCCCAAGGAGTTCGTCGGCTCGGTGATGGAGCTCTGTAACGATCGCCGCGGCCGCTTCGACCACATGGAGTACCTGTCTGAGCAGCGGGTGATGATGATCTACGAGCTGCCGCTGGGCGAGATCGTGCTCGACTTCTACGACCAGCTCAAATCGCGCACGCGCGGCTACGCCAGCTTCGACTACGACCTGAGCGGCTTCCGCGAGGGCAACCTGGTGCGCGTCGACATCCTCGTCGGCGGCGAGCCGGTGGACGCGCTCTCGCTGATCCTGCACCGCGACCGCGCCTACGACACCGGGCGCCAGCTGGTCGAGAAGCTGCGCGAGGAGATTCCGCGCCAGTTCTTCGACGTGCCCATCCAGGCCGCGATCGGCTCGCGGGTGATTGCGCGCGAGACGGTCAAGGCCAAGCGCAAAGACGTGCTCGCCAAGTGCTACGGCGGCGACATCAGCCGCAAGCGCAAGCTGCTCGAGAAGCAGAAGAAGGGCAAGAAGCGGATGAAGCAGGTCGGCTCGGTCGAGGTGCCGCAGGAGGCGTTCCTGGCCGTCTTGAAGTTGGATGGAGGGAAGAAGTGAGCAGCGCCCGCCACCTCTACGTTCACGTTCCTTTCTGCGCCCAGCGCTGCGACTACTGCGACTTCGTCTCACTGGCTGGGCAGCGAGGCCAGCACGCTCGCTACGTCGCCGCGCTTCTGGCCGAGCTCGAGCTGGAGCGGGAGACGCTGGCGCCGGAGCTCGAGACTGTCTATCTCGGCGGCGGAACTCCGACCTTTCTCGAGCCGGAGGCGCTTCGTGCACTGCTCGAGGGGTTGCCGGGCGCGGGCGAGCTGACCGTCGAAGCCAACCCAGAGACCGTGACGCCTGAGCTTGCCGGGGCGCTCGCGGAAGCGGGTGTCAACCGCGTGTCGCTCGGCGCTCAGAGCTTCCAGCCGCGCCTGCTGGAGGTGCTCGGCCGCCGTGCCGGGCCCGACGATGTCCGTCGCGCCTTCCAGTTCCTCCGGGACGCCGGTCTCGCCAACATCTCACTCGACCTCCTCTACGGGATCCCGGGGCAGAGCCAGGTGAACCTGGACGCCGACCTGGACGAGGCGCTCGCGCTCGCTCCCGAGCACCTCTCCTGTTACGAGCTGGAAGCGAAGCCCGGCACCCGTTTCGCTCACGCCCACGGCGCCGAGCTCGCGGAGCAAGCAGACGCGCTCGAGGATCACCTCGAGCGGATAGTCGGGCGCTTGACCGCTTCGAGCTATCGCTGGTACGAGACCGCCAACTTCGCCCGGACAGGCGGCGAGCAAGACCTTCGGTCGGCACACAACCTCGGCTACTGGCGCGGCCACGACTACCTCGGGATCGGCATCGGCGCCGTCTCGACGGCGGGCGAGCTGCGCTGGCGAAACGCTCCCTCGCTCTCCCGCTATCTGGCGGCGCTGGAGGGGGGAGAAAAGCCGCCCCGTGAGACCGAGGCGCTAGACGAGGCGACGAAATTGCGCGAGCGCCTGATGCTCGGCCTGCGCCTGGACGAGCCTGTGGCGCTGGCGGAGGTCGAGACCGTGCTCGATCGCGCTGCGTTTGCCCGGCTCTCGGATCTAGGACTGGTCGAGAGTGACGGCGAGTTGATCACGCTCAGCCGCCGCGGCCGGCTTCTTGGCGGAGCAGTCAGCGCCGAGCTGATCGTCTGGTCCGGCGACTCGCTGGCTGCCTAGACAGAGCGCTCTGCGGTCTGGTCGCGGCGGCCGTGGCCGTGCTGGTTCGGCACGGAGTTGGCGCATCTGCGGCGCTTTTCCTCGCTACCGTGTCACGACCCCGCGGGTGGGTTTGTTTGAGCGCCAAGCGAAACGAAGTACTCGATCGCCTGGCCGCGCTCGGCGGCGCGATGCGTTGTCCTCGGTCGCGCCCGTAGCCTCTGGCTACGAACGCGACACTGCTTTCTGAGCTCGGCTGGAAACAGAGAAACACCGGCTGAGCACGATCTCGCGGCACGAGGACGTCGTCCTCGGTCGCATCCGTATCTCTGACCGATACGAATACTCCCTGCGTTCTTGCCTCGCACCACGATCTCGCACTCATCCGGCGCCCCTCCGTCCCCAGCCGAGCTCCCTAGCCTCGCATCCACCGATCACACCCAATCGACGGGTCTTCATTCCGCTTGGCGCTCTCGGGGGGGGAGGGCGGAAGAACTCGGTGCCGTCAAGACTAAGTCGACAGGTCTTCATCCCGAAGGCCGAGAGAAAGCGCCGACTCTTCGCTAAAATTCCTGCAAATGCCCGATCCTCTGGCAATCAACCTGAGCGATCGCCAGCGCTGGATCTTGCGCATGGTCGTCGAGGAGTACGTGACGACGGGTCAGCCGGTCGGTTCCAGGCACCTGGTCGAGTGTGCTGGGCTGACGATCTCCTCCTCGACCGTACGCTACGAGCTGGCGGAGCTGGAGGAACGCGGACTGTTAACGCATCCGCACACCTCGGCCGGGCGCATCCCCACCGACAGCGGTTATCGCTACTACGTCGACTCGCTTCTCTCCGAGCGCTCGCCGCGCTCCGAGCACCTACCTCTCGATCTGAGCACCGCTCAGAACGAAGTCGCCGAGGCGCTCGAGGCAACCACCGAGATCCTGGCCGGGGTGACGCACTTGCTCGCGCTCGCCTCGGCGCCGTCGCTCGAGACCACGGCCGTGCGCCACGTCGAGGTTCTGCTCCTGCAACCGCAGGTCGTCCTTGTAGTGCTGATCACCTCGGCCGGCGAGGTCTCGAAGAGGGTGTGCGCCTTCTCAGGTACGGTCGATTCGGGGCTGGTGAGCTGGGCGCGCGAGTATCTGAATGAGCGCCTCGAGGGGCACACGCTCGGGCCGCGCCTGCTGCGCCAGGCGCTCGAGGATCCGGCCCTGACCGCGAACGAGCGAGAGTTTCTCGCTGTCTTGCGCCCGGCCCTCGAGGAAAAGATCGGCCGCGGCGACGAGCGCGTCTTCATAGGCGGTGCCGCGACGCTGCTCGACACCACCCGTGGCACTGAGCTAGACGCCTGCCGCAGCCTGCTCTCGGTGCTCGAGCGCCGGGCGGCCACGCTCGAGCTACTGCGCGCCTCGATCGAGCAGCGCCGGCCCTTCGTTCGCGTCGGCGAGGAGTTAGCCAATCCCGCCCTGAGCGGTGTCTCGCTGGTCGGCGCCCGTTACGGCCTGGCACACCGCTCGCTCGGTACAGTCTCCCTGCTCGGCCCGATCCGTATGGACTACGAGAAGGCGATCGGCGCCGTCCGCGCCGCGGCGCAGGAGCTCTCGCGCTTTGCCGAGGACGTCTACGAGGAATAGCTGTTCCGCGTACCAATATTCGAGATTTACTGTGCGGGAATCGGCACAGACAGGTGCGCATTTTCTCGTTAGCGTTCGTGTTGGGGTTCCCCCCGAGGGCGCCCCAGAGGCCCCTGCCCCGACCGAGAAACTCGGCGCCCGGTCTCCGCTCGCCCGTGCCTTGAACTCGTCTCGGAATGAACACCCGTCGACTGGGTGCGATCGGTGGGTGCGAGGCAAGGACGCAGGGAGCATTCGTATCGCGGGATACGAATGCGACTGAGGACGCAGCATCGCGCCGCCGAGCGCGGTCAGGCGGCGGAGTGCTTCTTTTTGAGACGAGTTCCTGAGTAACCTTCCGGTGATGGCCAACACCGACCGCGACTACTACGAGCTGCTCGGCGTCTCGCGCACTGCCAGCGAGGTCGAGATCAAGAAGGCCTTTCGCGCGCTCGCGCGTAAGCTCCATCCCGACGTCTCCGATCACCCCGAGGCCGAGGAGCGCTTCAAGCTGGTGGTCGAGGCCTACGAGGTGCTGTCCAAGACCGAGACGCGCGAGCTCTACGACCGTTTCGGCCACGCCGGGCTCCGCAGCGGCGGCTACCAGCCGACCGGAGTCGATTTCGGCAGCCTCTCCGATCTCTTCTCGGCCTTCTTCGGCGACGATCTCTTCACCACGGCTAGGCCTACGCGCCAGCGCGGCGCCGACATCGCCGCCGAGGTCGAGATCGATCTGGCCGAGGCGGCGAAGGGAGTCAAGCGCGAGGTCACGTTCGAGGCCGAGGTCGTCTGCGGCGTCTGCGAGGGCTCCGGCATGGAGCCCGGCATCGAAGCTACGACCTGTCCCACCTGCAAGGGGCAGGGGATGTTCCAGCAGGTCTCGCAGAGCATCTTCGGCCAGGTCATGCGCACCCAGACCTGCCACACCTGTGGCGGCAGCGGCAAGGTGATCGAGCATGCCTGCAAGAACTGCGCCGGCTCCGGCCGCGAGGTCGAGGAGCGCAAGCTCGAGGTCGAGATCCCGGCCGGGATCCACGACCGTCAGCCGATCCGGATCTCCGGCGAGGGGCACGCGGGTAGCCGCGGCGGTCGCGCGGGCGACGTGTACGTGCTCGTGCGCGTGCGCCCGGACGAGCGCTTCGTGCGCGAGGGCGACGATCTCGTCTCGACGCTCGAGCTGACGATGACCCAGGCCGCGCTCGGCGGCAAGGTGACCGTACCGACGCTCGATGGCGAGGCCGAGGTCGGGATCGAACCGGGCACCCAACCCGGTGCCGTGCTCACTCTCAAGGGCAAGGGCATGCCACAGCTGCAGGGCTTCGGCCACGGCGACCTGCGCCTGCTTCTGACCGTGCTCGTCCCGCGCAAGCTCGACGAGGAGCAACGCAAGCTGCTCGAGCAGTTCGAAGAGAACGCGACCGCCGCCACATATGAGCACGACGAAGGCCTGTTCAAACGTCTAAGAGCTCGTTTCAAGTGAAGCTCGTCAATCGAAACGAGCTCCGAAAGAGCGTCTTCCACTGACCGATCTGCTTCGCATAGCCGTGCGCGTGCCACTCGAGCGGGCGGAGGAGGCGCGGGCGGAGCTGCTCGAGTTCGCGGCCCACGGCTTCGAGGAGCGCGATCTACCAGGGGCGCTGGAGTTGGCGGTCTACGGCGGGCCGGAGGTCGAGGAGGCTCTGCGTGCGAGTTTCGGTGAGGTCTCTTCCGAGCGGGTGGAACCGGGTTGGGAGGACAATTGGCGCGCCTTCCACCGCCCGGTCGAGATCGGACGGCTCTGGGTCGGGCCGCCTTGGGAAGAGGCTCGGGAAGGGCTTCTGCCGGTTGTGATCGATCCCGGAGGCGCCTTCGGCACCGGCGCTCATCCGACCACCAGGCTCTGTCTGGAGCTGTTGCAGGAATTGGAACCGGCGAGCCTGATGGATGTCGGTTGCGGCTCGGGGGTGCTGGCGATCGCCGCGGCCAGGCTCGGCTTCGCGCCGATCACGGCGCTCGACAACGACCCCGAGGCGATCGAGGCGACGCTGGCGAACGCCGAGGCGAACGGCGTCTCGTTCGAGGTGCACCTCGCCGATGTGCTCGCCGATTCGCTGCCCGCGGCCGAGCTGGCGGTCTGCAACATCAGCCTCCAGGCTTTGGAAGAGCTGGCGCCGAGGCTCGAGTGCAAGACACTCGTCGCTTCGGGTTTTCTGACGGCCGATCAGCCGAAGCTGAGCGGATTCGAAGTTGTGGATCGGCACGAGCAGGCGGAGTGGGGCGCGCTCGTGGCACGTTCCGAGCCGTAGCCGTCGCCTAGAGTTGGAGTCATGACGACCTTCTCGGTCCGCTTTCTCGGCTGCAAGATCTCCTACACCGATGCCGATGCGCTCAGGGAGCGGCTGCTCGCAGACGGGCACGAGGAGACGCGCCCGGGCGAGGCCGAGGTTGCGCTCGTCAACACCTGCTGTGTCACCCGCGAGGCGCTCGGGAAGTCGCGCCAGGCGGTGGCCAAGGCGGCACGCGCGCACCGGCGCGTGTACGTGACGGGCTGCGGTGCCAACCTCGAGAGCGCCTTCGCGGGAATGGCCGAGAACGTGATTGTCTTGGCGCAGGGGAAGACCTCGGCGCCCGAGCTCGTGGCGGAGATGCTCGGGCCCGGCCATCCGGTCGACCGGAGTCCCAGACCGAAGCGGGTTCGCGCCTTCGTCCAGATCCAGGACGGCTGCTCGTTTCGCTGCAGCTACTGCGTCGTGCCGCTCGTGCGCGGGCCGGGGCGCTCGAAGTCGGTCGAGGCGGTGCTGGGGGAGGTACGACACCGCGTCGAGCAGGGGCACAAGGAGGTCGTTCTCTCGGGCATCAATCTCGGTTGCTTCCACGACAGCGAGGCCGCCGTCTCGCTCGCCGCGCTGGTGCGCGAGGCGGGAAAGATTCCCGGCGTCGAGCGCCTGCGCCTCTCCTCGATTGAGATCAATCACGTGAGCTCGGAGCTGATCGCCGCCATCCGCGAGACGCCCACGGCCTGCCGGCATCTGCACGTCCCGCTGCAATCCGGCGACGACGGGATCCTGCTCGCGATGAAGCGCCACTACGACGCCGCCACCTTCCTGCGCCGGCTCGAGGGGCTCGACGACTTCAATCTCACCAGCGACGTAATCGTCGGTTTTCCCGGCGAGGACGAGGGCGCTTTCCAGCGTACGCTCGACCTGATCGAGCGTGCCGGCGTCAGCAAGGTGCACGTCTTTCCCTACTCGCCGCGCCCGGGAACCGCGACCGAGGGCTGCGACGATGTGCCCGCCCGAGTGAAGAAGGAGCGCGCCGCTCGGCTGCGCAAATCTTCGGAAATTGCGTGTTTGCGCCGCTGGCGTGGCAAGATCGGTATGGAAGAAAGCGTTTTGGTCGATCGGCCGGGCCGCGGGTACGCGAGCGACTACACGCCGTGGCTCGTCGAGGGCCCTGTTGGTGAGTTCGTGCGGGCACGCGCGGAGAAAGTGACGGAGCAGGGGATAATCGGAATAGTGAGACGATCATGACTCCCGACGACTGCCTCTTCTGCGAGCTCGTGCGCAGCGGCTCTTCCATCCGTCAGGCCGACGGTTTCGTCGCCGTCGAGGACATCAACCCCAAGGCCGAGGTGCATGTTCTGATCGTGCCCGAGCGGCACATCGACACCTTTCGCCAGATCGGGCAGTTCCCAGCCGAGGAGGCGCGACGGATGCTCGAGTTCATCGCCGAGACGGCCCGCTCGCTCGGCCTCGAGGACTACCGCGTGCTCTGCACCGTCGGGCCGAGCGCCGGTCAGACCGTCTTCCATCTGCATTGGCACCTGCTCGGCGGGCACGATCTGGGCGGCCGGCTGCCAGCGCTGGCGCTTGCCGAAGTCGAGGGGGAGGACTGAGGTGATCCGGCGGATCGAGAAAGAGCTGGCCGAGGCGATTCGTGCTCAGGATGAGCTTCGCCGGGACACGCTTCGCCTGATACTCGCTGCGTTGCGCGCCGCCGAGAAGAAGCTGCTGCGACCCCTGTCCACGGACGAGGAGCTGCAGGTGCTGCAGCGCGAGCGCAAGCGACGGATCGAGGCCGCCGAAGCGTTTCGTGCCGGCGATCGCCCGGAGCGCGCCGAGCGCGAGGAGGCGGAGCTGACGGTGCTGCAGGAGTACATGCCCCCGCCGCTTTCCGAGGCGGAGCTGGAGGAGATCGTCGACAACGTGATCGCCGAGGTGGGCGCGACCAGCATCCGCGACCTCGGCCGCGTGATGGCCGACGTCATGCCTCAGGTCTCGGGCCGCGCCGACGGCTCGGTCGTCTCGCAGCTGGTGCGCGAGGCACTGGCTTAGCCGGTGCCCGGCACTGGGACATGTCCGAAACAGACGGTGCGATCGACGGAAAAACCCAGTAGTGCAGGGGAATCAGCGAAACGTCACGGAAATGTGCCGATTCTCACCATTTAGTCTGCATCTGGGCGCTTTGCAAGGACTCTTCGCTTTCTAGCCGTGTCCGCCCGGGACCTGTCCCGGTGCCAGGCACGGGGACATGGCGTTTGCAGACAAGCCGGCGCTCGGCGAAAGGCTGGATTTGCGCGGCGGCCGGGAACGAGCGCGAAAGCCAGCGCCTACACTGACCTGCGGATGCAAGACGTGATCAACCTCTCAAACGAAGTCGCGGCCGAGCTCGCGGCTGTCTCTGACAGCGTGCTCGAGGCGCTGCGCGAGCGCCTCGGTTGCACGATCAGGCTGCGTGGCAACCGGCTCACGCTCGAGGGTGGGAAGGTCGAAGTCGTACGCGCGCGCACGGTAGTCGAGGAGATCGTTGGGTTGGTCGAGGACGGCCAGGAAGTCGGGCCGAACACGGTGGACGCTGTGCTGGTGGCGCTCGGACAGGTCGCGGACGTGCGCGAGGTGTTCGAAGAAGTCGTCTGGCGCCATCGCGGCAAGAAGATCACTCCCAAGACCGTCAATCAAAAGCGTTACGTAGACGCTATCCGCTCTCGCACGGTCACCTTCGGCATCGGCCCGGCCGGCACCGGCAAGACCTACCTGGCGATGGCCCTGGCCGTGGCGGCGCTCTCCGACGGTCAGGTGGGGCGCATTATCCTCACTCGCCCTGCGGTCGAGGCCGGCGAGCACCTTGGTTTCCTGCCGGGCGACCTCCTGGCTAAGGTCGACCCCTACCTGCGCCCGCTCTTCGACGCCCTCTACGACATGCTCGACCCCGAGCGGCTCTCGGCCTACATCGAGCGCGGCACGATCGAGGTCGCGCCGCTCGCTTTCATGCGCGGGCGCACCCTCAACGACTCCTTCATCATCCTCGACGAGGCCCAGAACACGACCCCTGAGCAGATGCAGATGTTCCTGACCCGGCTCGGCTTCGGCTCGCGCGTGGTCGTTACCGGCGACATCACCCAGGTCGACCTGCCCAAGGAGCAGGCCTCTGGTCTGATCCAGGTGCAGGAGATCTTGGCCGACATCGAAGGCATCGCCTTCGTCCGCTTCGGCCATGAGGACGTCGTCCGCCACAAGCTGGTGCAGCGGATCGTCGAGGCCTACAAGCGTCACGTCGAGGCGACCGGCGCCGAGCGGCGCCGTTAGCCGTGCGGAGTGCGATGGTCGAGGTGGAGATCGCCAACCGAAGCTCAGAGAGCGTCGACGAAGAAGCCGCGCTCGCGCTCGCGCGCTCGGTGCTCGAAAGCGAGGGAGTCGCCGAGGGGGAGCTCGGGCTCAACTTCGTGGGCCCGGAAGAGATCCGCGCTCTCAAGCGCGAGCATCTGGCAATCGATGAAGTCACCGATGTCCTCTCCTTCCCGATCGACGGGCTGGGCGAGTTGCCCGACGGGCTCCCGCGCCAGCTCGGCGACGTCGTCCTCTGTCCGCAGGTCGTCGGCCGCGACTGGCGCCGGCCACTCGTGCACGGGCTTTTGCACCTGCTCGGCCACGAGCACGGGCCCGAGATGGAGGAGCGGGAGAGTCGCTACGTAAAGGGATGACCGTGCGCTCGCGTACCTCTCTCATTGACAGCTTCAACTACGCCTTCCAGGGCGTTATTCACGCTGTCCGGACTCAGCGCAACATGCGCATTCATCTGCTCATCGCGGTTGGCGTGATGATCGCTGCCGTCATCGTCGGCGTCACGCAGATTGAGCTGATCGCGCTCATGCTGGTGATCGCCTTCGTGCTCATCAGCGAGATGGTCAACAGCGCGCTAGAGGCGGCGATCGACGTGGCGACCACGAGCTTCGATCCGATGGCCAAGCTGGCGAAGGACATGGCTGCCGGTGCCGTTTTGATCTCGACCGTCACCGCCGCTGCGGTCGGCTTTCTCATCTTCGACGATCGCATCGCCAACCCGAGTACCCATCTGCTCAACCGAGCCGAACAAGCGCCCGTATATCGGACACTCGTGGCCCTGATCGTCACGATCATGATCGTGATCGTGACCAAGGCGCTGACTCATCGAGGGACGCCGCTCCGAGGCGGTTTGCCCTCCGGTCACTCCGCGCTTGCCTTCGCGGCCTGGATGGCGATCACCTACCTGATTCCCGCCGGCCAGCACCGCTTCCTGATCTCGTCGTTGGCCCTGGTAATGGCGTTTCTAGTGGCGCAGACGCGAATCGAAGCCGGCTTCCACTCCGCGCTTGAGGTCACCTACGGCGCCGCGATCGGAGCGCTCGTGACGCTGGCGTTCTTCCAGATATTCGCATGAGCGAGCAACTGAAGAGCGGCTTTGTCGCCGTCGCCGGTCGTCCCAACGTGGGCAAGTCCACGATCGTCAACGCGCTCTGCGGCGGCAAGGTCGCGATCGTCTCGGACAAGCCGCAGACCACCCGCCGGCGCATCTTCGGGATCGTCAACGGGCCCGAGTACCAGCTCGTTCTGGTTGACCTGCCGGGCTTTCAGCGGCCGCTCGATCTGCTCACCGAGCGCATGCAGCGAACAGTCGAAGGCTCGTTCGAGGACGTGGATGCCGTTCTCTTCGTGCTCTCGGCCCACGAGAGAATCGGCGCCGGCGATCGCTTCATCGCTCGGACCGTGTTCTCGCTGGGCGTGCCGGTGGTGATCGCGCTCAACAAGGTCGACCAGCGGAAGCCCGGCCATATCGCCGGCCAGATGAATATCGCCGCCAACCTCGGCGACTTCCTTGCTCTTCATCCGATCAGCGCCAAGACCGGCGACGGCGTGGACGACCTGCGCGAGGAGCTGATTGGGCTGCTTCCCGAGGGAGTGGCTTACTTCCCCCGCGACGAGATCACCGACCTGCCGCTCGAGCTACGCGTCGCCGAGCTTGTACGCGAGAAGGCGCTCGCTTTAACGCGGGACGAGGTTCCGCACTCGCTCTCGGTGGAGGTGGAGGAGATTGGTGAGCGGGCGATCAGGGCTCGCATCATGGTCGAGACCGAGTCGCAGAAGCAAATCCTGGTCGGACGGGCCGGGCGAATGGTCAAAGCGATCGGCGTACAGGCGCGGCCCGAGGTCGAGCAGCTGGTCGGGCACCGAGTCTTTCTCGACCTCACGGTCAAGGTTGAGCCGCGCTGGCGCCGCGACCAGGCGACGCTCGAGCGATTGGGAATCTAGGGCCTATCCCGCTCGATCGACTTGGGCCGAGTCGAGAAAACGAGATGCGGCGGCAGCCGCGATGTGGCTTGATTCAGGCAGGCAAAGGTTCTCGAGCTGGAAGGAGTGCCACGCATGCAGACGATCTTGGTCGCGACCGACGGCTCGACCTGCGGGCAGCAGGCCGAAGACGAGGGAGTCAAGCTGGCTGTCGCTACCGGCGCCCGGCTGATCTTTCTGCATGTTCAGCCCGAAGTCGACCCATCCCGCTACCAGCCAGGCGCGTTGAGCGAGGAGACCGACGAGTCGCACGTTCTGCTCGACCGCGCGCTTGCGAAAGCGGTCGAGGCGGGCGTCGACGCGGAATCCGAGATCGTCGAGGGAAGCCCCAGGCGTGAGATCGTCGATGCTGCTCGCCTGTGCGGGGCCGACATCATCGTTGTCGGATCGCGCGGGCTCGGCAAGCTGTCGAGCGTGTTCCTGGGCAGCGTCTCGCGCGACGTACTGAGCGAGGCCGACCGGCCGGTACTGATTGTCAAGGAAACACGAGCGTCCTAGGCGCGCGTCAAAACGAGCGTTCTAGGCGTGCGTCTTCAATCGCGCGAGCGCTTGCTCGTAGCTGTCGAGTAGCCCTTCGTCGATGAAGACGAAGCGCACCTTCTCGATCAGCGGCAGGCGTTTGAGCGCTTCGATCGTCGCGGCCAGGGCGACCGGTGCGGCCAGCTCCGGCGGGTAGCCGTAGGCGCCGGTGGAGATCGCCGGGAAGGCGACTGTGCGGCAACCATGCTCGCGCGCGAGTTCGAGCGCCCGCTCGTGGCAGGAGGCGAGGAGTAGCTCCTCGCCGGCGCCGCCGCCCTTCCACAGTGGGCCGACGGCGTGGATGACGAAACGCGCGGGGAGCCTGCCGGCGCCGGTGATCACGACGTCGCCCGGTGCGCAGTAGCCGATCTTGCGGCACTCCGCCATGATCTCGGGCCCGCCGGCGCGATGGATCGCCCCGTCTACTCCGCCGCCGCCACGCAAGCCGCTGTTGGCCGCGTTGACGATCGCGTCGACGTGCTCTTTCGTGACGTCGCCGAGCGCGAGCTCGATTCGTTCCTGTGCCGCAGCCTGCCTCGACCCCGGTTGCATTCCTCCAGGCTAATGGCTTTGCTGCGAAATCGGCAAGAACTCGGCACATCGAGGAGCGTTTCTCGCCTCTTTGGGCCGGTACCGTGTCATGACCCCGCGGGTGGGTTTGTTTGAGCGCCAAGCGAAACGGAGCACACCATCGCCTGACCGCGCTCGGCGGCGCGATACGTTGTCCTTCGGGCCTATCCCGCCAGGTCTACACGCCCGAAGCGGCCACCCCGCGGCGCCAGTGGCCGCCCAGACCGCTCGCTGCACTACCAGTGCGTCTTCACGGCCCGTCCGACCCCTGGCATCCACGGCTCAACCCCTTCGACCGCGCATCCCTAACGCGAAAGGCCCAGGTCGCGCCCGTAGTCTCCGGCTACGAACGCGACACTGCTTTCTGAGCTCGGCTGGAAACAGAGAACCACCGGCTGAGCACGATCTCGCGGCACGAGGACGTCGTCCTCGGTCGCATCCGTATCTCTCACCGATACGAATACTCCCTGCGTCCTAGCCTCGCACCACGATCTCGCACTCATCCGGCGCCCCTCCGTCCCCAGCCGAGCTCCCTAGCCTCACATCCACCGATCGCACCCAGTCGACGGGTCTTCATTCCGCCCGGCGCTCACGGGGGAGGGCGGAAGAACGTGGTGCCAGGAGTGGGCAAAGCGGAGCGCCCAGACCAGCCGTGCGCCTGGGTGGCAGCTCCGGCGAGTTTGCTTGTAAGCTTATGCCATGCGTTATCGCAAGCTTGGCCGGACGGGACTTGAAGTTTCCGAGATCGGTTTCGGCGCTTGGGGCATCGGCGCGGACGCCTGGAAGGGCGCCGAGGACGAAACCTCGCTTTCCGCCATGCGCCGTGCGATCGAGCTCGGTGTCAACTTCATCGATACGGCCATCGTCTACGGCTCGGGCCACAGCGAGAAGCTGGTCGGGCAGATCAAGCGTGAGCACCCCGAGGTGCTCATCGCCAGCAAGATCAATCCCGCCAACTGGGAGTGGCCGGCCAAGGACACCACTCCGGCCGACGATGCCTTCTCGGCCGAGCACGTGATCGCCCGCACCGAGGAGAGCCTGCGCAACCTCGGCGCCGACGTTATCGACGTGCAGCAGTTCCACGTCTGGTCGGACAGCTGGATCAACCAGGGCACCTGGATCGACGGCATCGAGCGGCTCAAGGCCGACGGCAAGATCCGTTTCTTCGGCGTCTCGGTCAACGACGCCCAGCCGAACTCGGTGCTGAAGCTGGTCGAGACCGGCCTCGTCGACAGCGTTCAGGTGATCTACAACATCTTCGACCAGGCTCCCGAGGACAATCTCCTCCCGGCCTGCGAGCGAAACAACGTCGGCGTCATCGTCCGCGTCCCCTTCGACGAGGGCGCCCTCACCGGCAAGGTGCGGCCCGAAACTGTCTTCCCGGAAGGCGACTTCCGCAACGACTATTTCAAGGGCACGCGCAAGACCGAGACGTGGGAGCACGTGCAGAAGATCGCCGCCGATCTGGAGATGCCGCTGGAGCGGCTACCGGAGATCGCGCTTCGCTTCTGTCTCGCCTCGGATGTCGTCTCGACCGTCATTCCCGGTATGCGTAGCGTCGGGCACGTCGAGACGAATGTCGCAGCCGACGATGCCGGTCAGCTTGCACCCGATCAGCTCGAGCGTCTGCGCCCGCACCGCTGGGTGCACGACTGGTACCACTGAGTCTGGCGTAGTCAGCGCTCGCTGCTATTCCGGCGCCTGCTCGGTCGAGGGCGCGCTCTCGCAACCGGTGCGCACGATCGCTACCGGGCAGCGGGCGTGGTGGGCGCACTGCTGGCTGACCGAGCCCAGCATCAGCTCGCGGAAGCCACCCCGGCCGCGTGAGCCGATCACGAGCAGCTCGGCCCTCTCTGCCTCCTCGACCAGTACCTGCGCCGACTGGCCTTCCCGCACTACCGACTCGATCTCCACCGAGTCGCCCTCTTCTCCCGCCGTCCGGAGCGCGTCTTCCAGCACCTCTTTTCCCGCGGCCTCGGCATCCTCTGCCAGGCCGGGAGGCGGTGGCGCCCAGCCGGCTCCGTAAGCCGCCAGCGGCACGTGCCAGACGACGACGATGCGCAGCTTGACATGCCGGATGCGAGCCTCATTGAGAGCGAACCTGAGCGCCGAGCGCGAGCACTCAGAGCCGTCCACACCGACGACGATCATCTTGGCGTCTCCTTCCCGGCGGAGAACTCTTTCGCTTCTAATCGAAGTCTCTCTCGGCAGCGGGCTTCGAGCAAGTCTCTCTCCATCTCGTCACAGGTGTTAGAAAGGAGTGCGATGCAGCGGTTTGGTCTGAGTGGGGCGTTCGTGGCGCTCGTGCTGGCCGGCGCCCTCTTCGTGCCCGCCGCCGGCTCGCAGACCCGGGCGCCCTTCCGCTCCTCGGTCTCGCCAATCAGCGCGGCGGTATAGTCGTAAGGCAGCGCGATGAGGCTCGCGCCTAACCGTCCCGTCCTTCGGGTCTGATGGCCTCTACACGATGTCGGCTGGCGGTTAGTAGGAGGTTGATCTTTGGATGCAGTTCAACTCGCGGCAGTTCTCGCGGCCATAGTCCTTCTTGCAAGCGTGATCTCGGTCGAGCTGGGCGTAACGGTCGCCTTGCTCGAGCTGACCCTCGGCGTGGTTGCCGGCAACATCTTCCACCTCGGGAGCGCCGGCTGGCTCGATTTCATCGCCGCGTTCGCATCCATCGTCTTGACCTTCCTGGCGGGCATGGAGGTCGATCCCGTTTGCATGCGCCGCCGGGTGAAGGCATCCGTCGCTATCGGCCTGGTGTCGTTCATCGGCCCCTTCGTCGTCGCCTCGCTCGCCAGCTACTTCCTGCTCGGCTGGACGACACGCGCATCTCTCATTGCCGGTACCGCTCTCTCCACGACTTCGCTGGCGGTGGTCTACGCCGTGCTGATCGAGCGAGGCCTCACCGACACGAGTATCGGCAAGCTCTTGATGAGCGCGACCTTCGTCACCGACCTTTGTACCGCGCTCACGCTCTCGGCCATCTTCATCAAGCCCAATCTCTGGTTCCCGGTCTTCCTGGTCGTCTCGCTCGCGCTCATCCTCACGCTTCCACGGGTCGCGCCCTGGTTCTTCGGGCGCTACGGCGACCGTGTGATCGAGCCCGAGATCAAGCTCGTCTTCCTCTGCCTGCTCGTGCTGATGGTTCTCGCCAACGCCTCGAACGGGCACGCCGTTCTACCGGCATTCGTTCTCGGGCTCGTGATGAGCCGGCACTACAGCGAGCACCGGGAAGAGCAGAAGCGTCTACGCATCGTCGCCTTCGCCTTCCTGACCCCGTTCTTCTTCATCAAGGGCGGGTTGAACGTCTCGCTCGGCGCGGTCGGGGCCAACCTCGGTCTGCTCGGGATTCTCCTGGCGGCGAAGATGCTGCCGAAGATCGGGCTCGTCTATCCGCTCGCGCGCCGCGCCGACCGGCGCCACGGCACTTTCGCGACGCTGCTGATGAGCACCGGGCTCACGTTCGGCACCATCTCTTCGCTTTACGGCCTCAATGCCGGCATCATCGACAAGACGCAGTTCTCGCTGCTCGTCACCGTCGTCGTCGCCTCGGCCGTCGTGCCCACAGCCATCGCCGAGCGCTGGTTCCTGCCCAAGGCCGAGCGCGAGCAGGGAACCGACCGCAGGCACGCCTATGCGGAGAGCGAGGAGTACGTCTAGGCGGTAAAGACGCAGCGCCTGCGTCCTCCTCCGGCGGCGAATACGCGAGACATAGGCCGTTCATGTTCGGCGACTCCGACGACTCGTTTCGGACATAATCCGCGCCGATGAGTGTCGAGCAGGCACGCAGCGACAACTGGCGGCGTCCGTCGCCGCGGCTACTCGTGCTGCGCCGGCTGGAGGTGGCGGCGCTCGCGCTGGCCGCGCTGATCGCCGCGAGCGTGGTCGCCGCGCTCGGACACACGGTGGTCGGGCTTGCCTGCCTGGGCGGGGTGCTCGTGCTCGGGCTCGGGGCGGAGCGCTTTGTCTCGCGCCGCTTCCACGCCTGGGGCTACGCCGAGCGCGAGGACGACCTGCTAGTCCGGCGCGGGGTGCTCTTCTCACGTCTGTCGGTGGTGCCCTACGGGCGCATGCAGTTCATCGACGTCACAGCCGGTCCGCTAGAGCGATCGTTCGGCCTGGCGACGGTGCGGATGCACACGGCCGCGGCCGCCAGCGATGCGCGGATTCCGGGGCTCGAGCGCGCGGAGGCGGCACGCCTGCGCGATCGCCTCGCCGAGGTCGGGGAGGCGCAGGCGGCGGGCTTGTGACGGGCGCCGACGGCTGGCGCCGGCTGCACCCGCTGTCGCCGATCGTTCGCGGTGGCAGGGTCACGATCGGCGTCGGGACGGTGCTCTTGCTTTCGCTGCTCGCAGGCGGTCGGGGAGCAAGGGACTCTGTTCCCGAGCTCGCGATCGTCGGCCTCGTCGTCGTGCTGGGCTTCGTGTCCTGGCTCGTCACCCGCTGGCGGATCGAGGACGACGACCTCCGCATTGAGTCGGGCGTGCTGCGCCGGCAGTCGCTGCGCTTCCCGCTCTCGCAGGTGCAGGCGATCGACATCGTCAGGCCCGGGCTGGCGCGGATCTTCGGAGTGGCCGAGCTGCGCCTGCGAACAGGCGGCTCGAGCGGCGCGACCGCACGACTCGCCTACCTCGCCGCGCACGAGGCGGAGCCGCTGCGCGTCCGGCTACTCGCCCTCGCCGAGGGCGCCCGCAAGCACGAGGGGACGCCGGAGCCGGAGGCGGCCAGCCAAGAGCACGTGCTGACAACGGTTCCGACGGGCCGGCTGATCGGCTCGATCCTGATCAGCGACGTGGGAATCCTCGCCGAGGCCGTTCTCGCCGGCCTGATCGTCACCGCCGTGCTCTCGCCCGCGGCGGCGGTGGGCGTGACGAGCGCCGGCGCCGTCTGGATCTTCACCGTGCTGACTCTTGTCTGGCGACGCTTCAACCAGGAGTACCGGCTGAGCCTGGCCGAGGCTCCCGACGGGCTGCGCCTCCGCTCCGGCTTGATCGCGCTCAGCGCCGAGACGATCCGCCCCGGCCGCGTGCAAGCCGTGCGCATGGTCGAGCCGCTCTTCTGGCGGGCACTCGGCTGGTGCCGGCTCGAGGTCGATCTGGCCGGCAAGCAGCGCTCGAAGGGAGAGGGCCAAGCCGAGCGCCGGCCGCTGCGCACGGTGCTCCCGGTGGGGAGCCGCGCCCTGGCCGAGGAGCTGCTCGAGCACATCGTTCCCAACCGACCGCCTACGCAGTCGCCGCCGCCGCGGCGCGTGCTGCTGAAGAGCCCGCTTCGCTACCCGATGCTCGCCTGGGGGCGCAGCGAGACCTGCGTCGCCACGACCAGCGGACGGATCCGGCGCGTGACCGTCTGGGCGCCGCTCGAGAAGGTGCAGAGCCTGCGCCGCGTGCAGGGCCCGCTCCAACGTCGCCTACACCTCGCCACCGTCCACGTCGACACGGCGGGCCACAGCGTCCACGCCGCGATCCGCGATCGGAACACAACGGAGGCCGACCGCGCCCTCGCCGAGCTGAGTGATCTGGCGCGGGCGGAACGGCGGAAGAAGAGTCAGTGAATTGGTCACATATAACGTTGACGTGATATAACGCCAAGCGTATAATTCCACCATGTGGGAAGTCGAGTTCACGGACGAGTTCGGCGAATGGTGGAACGAGCTATCAGAAGAGGATCAAGAAGAAATCGACGCTCGCGTCGCCGTACTGGAACGGCGCGGGCCCGGGCTCGGACGTCCGCTCGTTGATGCGGTCTCGTCGTCTCGGCATCCGAACATGAAGGAGTTGCGGGCAGGAAGCATCCGCATCCTGTTCGCCTTCGACCCTCGGCGAGTAGCGATCCTTTTGATCGGAGGTGACAAGCGAGACGATTGGGCAGGTTGGTATGACGTAGCAGTTCCTCGAGCGGACGATCTCTACGACGAGCATCTGCGCGAGCAACCGAAGGGAAGAACCGATGATGACCAGGAAGTATGAGGAGCTACGAAGCAAGGTTCGTGAGCGCCCAGGAGCAACAGAGCGAATTACCGCTCGCGTCGCCGAACTGGAACGCGAGGCATCGCTGGTCGAGATCCGCAAGGCGCTCGAACTGACCCAGCAACAACTCGCCGCCTCGCTCGGGCTCACGCAGCCCGGAATCAGCCGAATCGAGAACGAGACCGATCTTTTCGTCTCGACTCTTCGCAGCTACGTCGAGGCGCTCGGCGGCGAGCTTGAGATCTCAGCCGTCTTCGAGGATCTCAAGATCTCGATCAAGAGCTTCACCTCGCTCGCCGAGGAGACGAGCGCGGCCTGAGGCTACGCCGGCGGTTCGAAACGCTCTGTTTCCCTTGCCTTTCGTCGCTAGAAGTGATGACGTTTGCCCGTGACGAACACATCGCCCAGTTGCGTCTTCTGTCGAGGCCCTCGGCCTTCGTCGGACCCTCCTGAGCATGTCTTCCCAAAATGGGTTTCCCGAGCTCTGCTGGAACTACCCGGTGATGGCTTGTTCCACATAGGCGCTAGCGATCCAACGCTTCCGTCATTCGAGTGCGCCCTTATCGAACTCACTACTAAAGCTGTCTGCCATCGTTGTAATCACGGTTGGATGAGCGACCTCGAGAGCACGGTAAGCCCGATCCTACGCAGCGCCATTAAGGGAGAGGTAGCCGCTCTCAGCGTTCGGCACCACAAGACGTTGGCGATATGGGCCGTCAAGAACGCCATGATGCTCGACTGCTCCTTCGGTGATCGTGGTGGAAGTAGATTCATTCCCAATGATCATTGCCACGATCTTTTTAAGACGAGGACGCCACGAAACATCACTCTTGTTCTGACAACATCGTTCGGGTACGAACCTAAATCTCAGACTTTCCGCCACGCTTGGGCCCAGCGATTCAAAATCGAAGGAATCGGCCTCTCGACTGGAGATCTCTCTCGAAGCTATGTCGTGACGTTCCAGTACGGCTACTTCGTGACTCAGATCGCCCTGGTCGAAACCGATAAGCAGCCAACGAACACCTTCAGCGGCGCAGACCTCGCTCTCCCGAACGGGCACATAGTTCCGGGGGAGAGGTTCATCCAACAGTTCTGGCCTGCACTCGGAGACGACATTAAGTGGCCACCGCCGGTTGGGCTTGAGGCGGTCGCACTCACGCGATGGGCTGAGAGCGGCCCCTTCGCCAAGATTTCTGCCGGTTGACGCAATTCCGGGTCCTTCGAGGCTATCCCTTAGCCCTTGCAGGCGAACGCTCGTTCGTGTAGAACATATGTTCCCTATGATCGCCTGTCTCCTCATTCCGGGCTTCGAATTACGGGCGGTTCTGGCCGGGCGGGAGGAGCTTCGTGAACGGCCGCTGGCGCTCGAGCCGCTGCCCAACAGCGAGAATGTGATCGGGCCGGTGACGGCGAAGGCAGCGGAGGCTGGGGTGAGGCCGGGGATGCGCCTGGGGGAGGCGCTCGCGGTTTGTCCGGGACTCTGTCTGCTGGAGCCCGATCCGGCCCGAGTTGAAGCCGAGTGGGAGCATCTGCTGAGAAGGCTCGAGGATGTCGGCATCTCCGTCGAGCCCGAGGAGCCGGGCTGCCTCTACTTCGAGACGCGTCACGTCGAGCGGCTCTACCGCGGGCTGGAGCAGGTGCTCGAGCGCGCGCTTTTGGCCGTGGGGCCCTTCTGGGAGCCCTGCCTCGGCGCGGCTGCCAGGCGCTTCGCGGCGCTTGCGGCGGCGAGTGTCGCCCGGGGCGGGCAGGCGCTGATCGTGCCCGAGCGCGAGACCGAGGAGTTCCTGGCGCCGCTTCCGATCGAGCTTTTGCCGCTGCCGGCGCCCGAGC
>Ga0209913_1000472_pt1 | contig 34160 bp, 26 predicted proteins | sample PersoiDNA2013203_FD_185805 | JGI IMG/M metagenome (GOLD analysis project Ga0209913, IMG submission 185805) | Permafrost soil microbial communities from the Arctic, to analyse light accelerated degradation of dissolved organic matter (DOM) -... | ecosystem: Environmental > Terrestrial > Soil >... | reverse complement strand
CGCCTCGGCGGTACCCTTGTTTGCACAGGCCATCAAGGCGTCTCTATGTGCATGGTCTGGTTGAAAGCGTCCAGTGCCACCAGGGCACGCGCAATATACCGCTCGGACAGCGCTGGCCACCTTTCAGGCGAGCGCGGTCGCGGATCGAGCAGGTGCGCCATCGCCAGACGCGCGCGCAACATGGCACGGTACGCGGTATAAAAATACATCACGCTCGGCTCAGGACGCTCACCCAGCGCGTCGGCGATGCCCGCAACCAGCTGCGAACCAATCCAGGGAGCACCCGCCATGTCGCACTCCAGGCCCAGGTAGGCAACTTCATCAAAGGGGTCAACCTGGCGCAATTGCGGGTTGAACTCCAGGCAGTCAATCACCACCGGGGGATCAAGCAGGCAGACATGATCAGGTCGTAGATCACCGTGCCCGTCCAGCACATGACGGCGCGAGGCACGAGCCCGCAACAAGTCGGCGCACTGCGACAGTGCCGCCTCCAGACGATCAATGGCCAGCCTCACATCCTGGAGCACAAACTGGGGGCGCAGCAGCACCTCGCGGTTCAGCGCCTGCTCATAGCGCAAGCGCGACACATAGTCGTTCGCACTCACGGGAGCCGCCGGCGCCGCCCGGTAGAACGCGCCAAGCAAGGCAACCAGCGCATCAATATCCTTTCTTGCAACACTGTGGCTTGCAATCAGTTCGAGCAGCATGCGATGCCGGGGCAGGCGCCGCATCACAACCAGCCAGTCGACGGTTTCTCCGGGGGCGGGCCATTGTGCCTCGGGCACCAGAGCAAAGGCGCCCTTCTGCCACTGCAACGCCACCACGCCGAGATAGACACCCGGCGCCAAACGCGCGTTCAGCCGAACTTCTTCCCGGCAATAAAACTCGCGCGCCTGCAGGGTGGTGAAATCGAGAAATGGGAAGCAAACAGGTTTCTTGAGTTTGAAGACCCGTTGCTCCAGCATGAAGACCCATGACATATGGGTTTCGACGAGTTCGACCTGCTGACCCAAGGATCCATAGCTTGCAGGCGATTGCAAGAACTTCAGCTTGGCCTCAATGTCGGGCATGTTAAGTGTGGCCTTGAGAAAGTTAGGGCGGCATATTTCGCCACCCAACACAACGAAGTCTCCTTTACTGCCCAGGTGAGCACTTGATTTTTCTCAACGTGGTGCAGCAGACCCTGGCTATTCTGAGACGACAAATTTTTGTTTCGTTGAATTGCTCACCAGGAGATGTCATGAAAACAGATTCGGAATTGAAAAAGGATGTACTGGCAGAGATGTTGTGGGACCCCCTCATTCCCGAAGCCCGCGTGGGTGTTTCGGTCACTGACGGTGTGGTGACCTTGACCGGGCACCTCGACACCTATGCCGAAAAAGTGGCGGCCAAACGTGCGGTTGAGCGTGTCAGTGGTGTCAAGGCGGTTGCGGTCGAGCTCGACGTCATCCCGGCCGGCATTCACCAACGCAGCGACACTGAAATTGCAGCGGCAGTGGAACATGCGCTGAGCTGGAACACTTCGGTACCACAAGACCGGGTCAAAGTGACGGTGGAAAAAGGCTGGGTGACCCTGAGTGGCGAGCTGGACTGGAATTTTCAGCGCCGGGCGGTGGAACGTATGACACGCCCACTCAAAGGGGTGGTCGGCATCGTTGACAACATTCGACTCAAGACCCTGCCCGTTCCCGCCAACCTGTCCACCCGCATTCAGGATGCCCTGACCCGCCAGGCACAGCGTGAAGCCAGACGGATCGAGATATCGATGGATGGCAGCGTGGCGACCCTGCGTGGACACGTCCACTCCTGGGCCGAACGAAATGCGGCCGAAGGCGCGACCTGGTCGGCGCCCGGTGTGAGCCGCGTCAACAACCAGTTGACGATTGAGGCTTAGTACACCGATGGCCAGCCAACTGAAGGATTTCGCGACCTCGATGGTCGCCGTCGTGGAGCCTGAGACCCCCACGCTGCTGGTGGCGCAACTCATGCGCAAACACCACATAGGCGCCCTGGTAGTGGTCGACACCCATGAAAAGACTCACCCAATAGGCATCGTGACTGATCGCGACCTGGTGCTTGAGTTGATGGCTGAAGGCCTGGACCCGGCGGTTTTTACCGCCGGCGACATCATGTCCGTCGATCTGGTGCTGGCCACTCCTGAGATGGACGCGATGGATGCCGTGCAACTGATGAAAACGCATCGGCTGCGCCGCCTGGTGATTACAGACAACGACGGCCGCCTGGTGGGTATCGTCACGATGGAAGACGTGCTGGAGCTGCTGGCGCGTGAGCTGGCGAATCTGGCCGCCGGACTGGCCGGGGCCCGGGACCGTGAAATCAACGAGCGTGAATAAGCTGACCGGATAGCCCCGGCATGCTCAGTAAAGGCAGGCGCATGGAAAGACCCGTCGTCATTCACAAGGTTGCATCGGACCTGCGCCTATCACCCAACTGGGTGGATTACGAGGCGGAGCGCCGCGTTGACGTGTGGGCTGATGCTCGGCGCGCCTTGCAGGGCCTGCCCGGCGGGGGCCTGAACCTTGGCTTTGAGGCGGTGGACCGCCACGGTGCAGGCGCCCTGCGCGATCACATCGCACTGCGCTTTGTCGCGCGCAATGCACCCCCACTGGACTTGAGCTACAGCGAACTGGCGCAGCAAACGAATCGTTTTGCCAACGTCTTGCAGGGTCTGGGCGTTGGCAAGGGCGATCACCTGTTTGTGCTGGCCGGGCGTATTCCCGAACTGTACATTGCCGTGCTGGGCGCGCTGAAGAATGGCACCGTGGTGAGCCCGCTGTTTTCCGCCTTTGGCCCGGAGCCGATCGCCGCTCGCATCCAGCTTGGCGCCGGCCAGGTGCTGGTGACCACCGACGCTCTCTACCAACGCAAGGTCTGCCAAATTCGCGCGCAGACGCCCACCCTGCAGCATGTGCTGCTGGTGGCCGAGGACGGTGGCGTCACGAATGAGCCGGACACGCTGGATATGGGCACGTTGATGGCATCGGCTTCAGACACTTTCCGCACGGTGGCGACGCAGCCGGACGACCCGGCCCTGTTGCATTTCACCAGCGGCACCACCGGCACGCCCAAGGGCGCGCTGCATGTGCACGAGGCGGTGGTCACCCACTTTTCCACCGGTCGCTACGCGCTTGATTTGCACGCCCAGGATCGCTACTGGTGCACGGCTGATCCCGGCTGGGTCACCGGGACCTCCTACGGCATCATCGCGCCGCTGTTGCAGGGCGTCACCTCGCTGATCGATCGCGAGGAATTTGATGCCGAGCGCTGGTACACGCTGCTGGAACGGGAGCGCATCAGCGTCTGGTACACCGCGCCGACAGCGATTCGCATGTTGATGAAAGCCGGCACCGAGCTGGCGCAGCGCCACAGCTATCCGGACCTGCGCTTTATCGCCAGCGTCGGTGAACCGCTGAACCCGGAGGCGGTCTGGTGGGGCCAGGAGGCGCTGGGCTTGCCGATTCACGACAACTGGTGGCAGACCGAGACCGGCGGCATCATGATTGCCAACACCCCGGCCTTCGACATCAAACCCGGCTCCATGGGCCGCCCCTTACCCGGCGTTGAGGCCTGCATCGTCGAGCATCTGGAGGCTGAGGGAGAGCTGCCGCGGGTGCGCGTCATCGACACACCCGATGTCGAAGGCGAACTCGCGCTGAAACGCGGTTGGCCGTCCATGTTTCGCGCCTACCTCAACAACGAGGCCCGTTACCGCAAGTGCTTTGCCGGTGAGCTGTACCTGACCGGGGACCTGGCGCGGCGTGATGCCGATGGCTATTACTGGTTCGTCGGCCGTGCCGATGATGTCATCAAGTCAGCCGGGCACCTGATCGGGCCGTTTGAGGTCGAGAGCGTACTGATGGAGCACCCGGCGGTGGCCGAGGCCGGCGTCATCGGCAAGCCTGACCCGGTGGTCGGTGAGGTGGTCAAGGCGTTTGTCTCGCTCAAGGACGGATACCAGGCTGGCGAGACCCTGCGCCTAGACATCTCGGCCCACGCCCGCCGACGGCTCGGTGCCGCCGTGGCACCCAAGGAGATCGTCTTTTTGCCCACACTGCCGCGCACGCGCAGCGGCAAGATCATGCGCCGCCTGCTCAAGGCGCGTGAACTCGGGCTGCCGGAGGGTGACACCTCGACCCTGGAGGGTGGCGCATGAACAAAATGAAAGTGCCGGCCCCGCCCAGTGGCCCGGTGCCGTGGGAGAAGCCGTTTGCATTATCCTTGTTGTCTGACATGCTGCGCATCCGCCGCATGGAAGAGCGTGCGGCTGAACTGTACGGCCAGCAAAAGATTCGCGGCTTTTTACATCTGTACATTGGGGAGGAAGCGGTGGCCGCTGGCGCCCTGCGTGCCTTGAGCGCTGATGACAACGTGGTGGCCACTTACCGCGAACACGGCCACGCGCTGCTGCACGGCCTCAAGATGGACGCCATCATGGCCGAGATGTTTGGCAGACAGGACGGTTGCTCACGCGGGCGCGGTGGCTCCATGCATCTGTTTGACCGGACCCGCCGCTTCTTTGGCGGACAGGCCATTGTCGGCGGCGGTCTGCCCCTGGCAGCCGGTTTGGCGCTGGCTGACAAATTGTTAAAACGCCAGGCACTGACGGCCTGTTTCTTTGGTGAAGGCGCTGTGGCCGAGGGGGCGTTTCACGAGGCCATGAACCTGGCCGCGCTGTGGCAGCTGCCGGTGCTGTTTTGCTGCGAAAACAACCTTTATGCCATGGGCACGGCGCTGGCGCGCTCCGAGTCCCAGACCGATCTGTGCCTGAAAGCCGCGTCCTATGGCATGGATGTCATGACGGTCGATGGCATGGATGTGGTGGCCGTGCACGAGACGGTGCGCTTTGCTGCGCAAAAAGTGCGTGAGGCCAGCGCGCCCATGTTTGTGGAACTGCGCACCTACCGCTTTCGCGCGCACTCCATGTTTGACCCCGACTTGTACCGCGCCAAGCAGGAGATTGAAGCCTGGAAGACGCGCGGGCCGGTCCACACCTATACCGCCCGCCTCAAAGCGCAGGGCCATCTGACCGAAGACGAATTTCTGGCGCTGGATGCCAGCGCGCAGGCCGAGGTGGAGGCGGCCGTGGCTTTTGCTGAAGGCTCGAACTGGGAGCCGGTGGAAGATTTGTTGCGCGACGTGCATACGCCGACACAGGCCGCACCGGTCGCCAACGCTGCAGCAGGGGCCGCGTGATGGGGCGGCGCATCAGCTACCGGGAAGCGCTGAGGGAAGCGCTGCGCGCGGCGCTGCAGTCGGACCCGCGCGCTTTCCTGATGGGCGAGGACGTGGGTTGTTATGGCGGCACCTATGCTGTGTCCAAGGGCCTGCTGGAAGAGTTCGGCCCCGAGCGCATCCGTGACACGCCACTGTCGGAACTCGGCTTCGTCGGCGCCGGCATTGGCGCCGCACTGGGCGGCATGCGCCCAATTGTGGAAATCATGACGGTCAACTTCAGCCTGCTGGCGCTCGACCCCATCGTCAACAGCGCGGCCATGTTGCACCACATGTCGGGCGGGCAGTTTTCAGTGCCGTTGGTGATCCGCATGGCCACTGGCGCCGGGCGTCAGGTGGCGGCCCAGCACTCGAACAGTTTTGAGTGCTGGTACGCGCATGTGCCGGGCTTGCGCGTGTTGGCGCCGGCCACGGTGGAGGATGCGCGGGGCATGCTGCAGGCCGCCCTGGCCGACCCCGACCCGGTGCTGATCTTCGAGCATGCGCAGCTCTACAACATCGAGGGCGAACTGCCCGAAGATGAGTCGCGGGCGGTGGACATTGCCAGCGCCCGGGTACGCCGGGTTGGCACCGATGTGAGCCTGATTACCTTTGGCGGCTCCTTGCCCAAAGCATTGCAAGCGGCGGAGCAACTGGCGGGCCTGGGTATTGCGGCCGAAGTGATCGACCTGCGGGTGCTGCGCCCGCTTGATGACGCCACCGTGATGGCTTCGGTGCGCAAGTGCCGCCGCGCGGTGGTGGTGGATGAGGGCTGGCGCTCCGGCAGCCTGGCGGCCGAGGTGATGGCACGCATCAGCGAGCAAGCCTTCTTTGACCTGGACGCGCCGCTGGCGCGCGTGTGCAGCGAGGAGGTGCCCATTCCGTATGCCCGGCACATGGAAGAGGCGGCGCTGCCGCAGGTGCCGAAAATCGTGGCGGCAGTGCAGGCTGTGATGGGGGTTGGCGCGTGATCGAATTCAAGCTGCCCTCGCTCGGCGCGGACATGGACGAAGGCACGCTGCTGGAGTGGCATGTCAAGCCCGGCGACACGGTCAAGCGCGGCCAGGTGGTGGCCGTGGTGGACACCTCCAAGGCGGCGGTGGATGTCGAAATCTGGCACGACGGTGTGGTGCACGAATTGCGGGTAGCGGTCGGCGAGAAGGTGCCGGTGGACACGGTGCTGGCGACGCTGCTGGCACCGGGGGAAGTGGCGGCAGCACCTGCTGCGGCCAGCGCTGCGGCACCTGAACCGCTGGCTGCAGCGGCCACCGCGCCGGTGGCCAGGCCGACACCTGCCACGCAGCGCGCGCCAGAGCCCGACAAGCTCTCGGCGACAACACGCCATCCTGTTTCGCCTGCCGCGCGCCGGCGTGCGAAGGAGCTTGGCATGGACCCCGACACCGTGCCCGGCACCGGTGCGCAGGGGTCGGTCACACTGGCTGACATCGAGGCGGCGGCGCAGGCGGCACCTGCGCCAGTCGCTGCCGTGGCGCCAGGCGCAGCCCCTTCCCCGGCGCTGGCAAGCGATCGTCAGAAGGCCATGCGCAAGGCGATTGCAGCCGCCATGAGCCGCTCCAAGCGCGAGATTCCGCACTACTACCTGTCCGAGACGATCCCGATGACCCGGGCCTTGGACTGGCTGCAGCAGCGCAATGAAGGCCTGCCGATGCCCGAGCGCATCCTCACCGCTGCGCTGCTACTCAAGGCGGTGGCCGCGGCTCTGCAACGCACACCGGAACTCAACGGTTTTTACCGCGATGGACAGTTTGAACCCAGCGTGGCCGTGCATGCAGGCGTGGCGATTTCGCTGCGCGGCGGCGGGCTGGTGGCGCCGGCACTGCATGACGTCGGCGCCAAGCCACTGGCGCAGTTGATGCGAGAGCTGGCAGACCTGGTCAAACGTGCACGCGCCGGTTCGCTGCGCAGCTCCGAGATGATCGACCCCACCATCACCATTACCAATCTGGGCGAGCAGAGCGTGCAATCGGTGTTCGGCGTCATCTACCCGCCGCAGGTGGCCCTGGTGGGTTTTGGTAGCATCGATGTTCGCCCCTGGGTTGAGGGCGGCAAAGTGCGCGCGCGGCCGTTGCTGTGCGCGACGCTGGCCGCCGATCACCGCGCCTCGGACGGGCACCGTGGCGCCTTGTTTCTGGCGGAGCTGCTTGAGCTGTTGCAGCAACCGCAAACACTGGCTGACGCCAGCAACCCAACCCCGATCCAGCCGGGAGATACGACATGAGCACCGACCGAGCCGCACTGATGGCAACCGTGCTGACACTGCTGCGCGCCATCGCGCCGGAAGTGGAGCCCGGGACGCTGGCGCCCGAGCGCCCCTTGCGCCAGCAGGTGGATCTGGATTCGATGGACTGGCTCAATTTTCTGCTGAGCCTGCATGAACGCTTCGGGGTGAGTATCCCGGAATCCGACTATGCGCAACTGGTTTCCCTCAATAACGTGGTGGACTACCTGCAAGCCCGGCTGGGGTGAGATCAGGCCGGTGCCGGTCAGGGCGTCGTTGCACTCTTTGGCCGCCCCACCGTCTGCGACAGCAAAACCTGCTGGTCATTATTCAGCCCCATCGCCTGCGCCAGCGCGTCACGATCCAGCCAGGCGCGAATGACGGTGGCCAGACCGGCTGAGGCGCAATACAGGTAAACGTTTTGCGCCATGGCACCGGCGGCGGCAAAGGCAAAGGCCTCGCGCTGCGCCGCGGGCACCAGCTTCATGCGCGCGTGGTCGGCCACCAACACCAGGTCGAGCGGCGCCGTGTCGACAAAATCCTGGTAGCCGGTGACACGGCGCACATCGGTGGCGCGCACCAGATGCAGCGTCTGGGTCGGCGCGGCGTAGCGGTACAGGCCTTCGGGCAGGGCCACGTAGACATCCACCTCCTGCGCATTCAAGGCGCTGGGAGCGGTGCGGCCCGCCAACTCGGGACGGTTGATGCCGGCAGCCGCCCACAGCAGATCGGACAGCATCTGCAGCGGCAGCGGTGCGGGGTCGAACTCGCGTTGCGACTGCCGCTGCGCCAGCGCCTGCATCAGCGGCAATCCGCCCGTGGTGTTGGCCGCCGGCAGGTAGGTGGTGCTGGCCGCATCGCCGACGGCAGGCTGGGGTTTGAGTTGCCCGATCAGGCCGAGCGCCATCTTGGTCAGTGTGTTCATTCTTTTCTCATCGCCTCATCATTGGCTTGCACTCATCGCTGGCGCGTCACCGCTATTTCCCCGGAAAAACCGCCTGCACCAGCCGGCCATCAGAGAGCTGGCACTGTCCCTCGCCACCACCGGACATGCCGCGGGCGGGCTCAACCAGGTGAAAGCGACAACGCATGCGCTGGTTGCCCGGCGACTCCAGGGTCGCCACCACCTTGCCGGAGTAAAAGGTGATGAACTGGGTGGCCGGATACGGCGGAGATACCGGACCGCTCCAGTACGGCCAGTCGTACCAGCCGCGGTTCCAGTGTGTCCACAAGGGTGTCAACACTTCACCCCGCGTCTGCTGGGTGATTTGAAAGAACCGGCCCTGGTAGCTCACGTTGGGCAGCGCCGCCGTCATCGTGCCCGACATGCCGCCGTCCGTGCTGGTCCAACTGAACGCAACGGGTTCCTCCTGCGCGCCGGGGCCCGCCAACTGGCCGCCGCCAAACCCGGTGGTGGTGCAGGCGACCAGAGCCAGCATGAGCACCGGCAGTGCCGCAAATAATCGCGTGATTTTCATGGGTCACTCCAAAATGAAGTTTTGCCAATTTCCTGCCTGCCGACAGGGTCCGGACACGCAGGTGGCCAAGCCGCTGCATGAACCCAGTCTAGACAAGATACATCCTGACGCCTTGTTTTTTCTCAAGCGACAGCGCCAACCCGTTGACAAAGTCGCGCCTTCCAAGGAGCTTGGTCCGTCACCCCTGCGGCGTGACAGTGTCCGGCTTTGTAGCTATAAATAATATAGCTCAATGCGCAGTAAATACGGGGGCTACAGCCCCATTTTTCTTAAAAGTTTGACGACTCGGACGGAGCCCGCGCTGACCAGCCCGTGAACTTGCGCGCACGCGTCGCCGCCATGGTGCCGTTGAGCTCGGTCAGGGTCAAGGTCTGTCTTGTCAGCCCCGTGCATAAGCAGCTCGAAAGGAGGCACACCCGCAAAGGGTGTTTGGCAAGCCTTATCATGGCGCTCCGATAATCGACTCCTCAGTAAATCCCAGCCGTGATAACCAGCATGAACGCCAGACACTTTTTTTTGACCCTGACCGGTGGCCTGTTGGCACTTGGTTTGGGCGGCTGCACTGCCAAGACCGACATGCCAGCGCCTGCGGCCTCCAGCAGTGCGCCAGCCAAGCCTTCGGCAGCCGCTTTGCCAGCGGTCACGATCACCACCGTGCGCGCCCAACAGCGGGATTTGCCAGTGCTGTACAGCGCCACCGGCACCGTCATGGCCTTGGCCAGCGTGGACATCAAATCCCAGGTCACCAGCGTTGTGAGCAAGATTCATATCCAGGACGGGCAATTTGTCAAAGCAGGAGAGCTGCTATTCACACTGGATTCGCGCACCGATGAAGCGAACCTGGCTAAAGCCCGTGCCCAGCTTGCCAAAGACAGCGCGCTTCGCGCGGACGCCCAGCGCCAGCTGGCACGTGCCCAACAGCTGTATTCACAAAACTTTATTTCACAAGGCGCTGTCGATACCGCACAAGCGCAGCTGGACTCCATGGCGGCGTCAGTGGTGGCTGACCAGGCCGCCATCGAGGCGGCCCGTGTGGCGGTCTCCTACGCCCGCATCAGCGCGCCTAACGCGGGGCGGGCCGGCGCAGTCAATCTCTCCCAGGGCAGCGTGGTGCAGGCCAACCTGACCAGCCTGGTCACCATCACCCAGCTTGACCCGATTGCGGTGGGCTTCAATCTGCCCCAGCGCACGCTCGCAGATACCCTGTCGGCACTGAAGAATGGGGGTGCGGCGGTGAAAGCGACGATTGCGGATGGTGGTGCCAGCTTTATGGGGCATCTGAATTTTGTGGATAACGCCATCGATCCCAGTTCCGGCTCGGTCAAAGTGAAGGCTGTTTTTCCCAACCCGGAAGGCAAGTTGTGGCCGGGCGCTTTTGTTGACATCTCACAGACCGTCAACACCCTCAAGGACGCGGTCGTGATACCGCAAGCGGCCATCATTCCAAACGCTCGTGGCACGATGGTCTATGTGGTGGAGGCTGGCAAGGCCGTCCTGCGCCCGGTACGGGTTGTCTTGGCCCAAGGCGATGACGCCGCCGTCACCGGGGTCAAGGCGGGCGAGTCGATTGTGCTCGATGGCAAACAGAATCTGCGCCCCAACGCACCGGTGCTTGAGCAGGCACGCGCGCCAGCAGGAGGCGCATCGGGTCCGGCGGGCGGCGCGGCGTCCAAAGCAGCCAGCGGTGCAGCGGCGAGCCAACAGCGCTCGACTGCGTCATGAATTTTTCCGAACTTTTTATCCGTCGCCCGGTGATGACGGTGCTGCTCAATCTGGCCATCGTGTTGGCCGGGGTGATTGGTTTCCAGAGTATCCCGGTGGCGGCACTGCCCAGTTACGACACGCCGGTGATCAACGTCTCTGCCCACTTCTCTGGCGCCAATCCTGAAACAATGGCCAGCTCGGTCGCGTTGCCGTTGGAAAAACAATTTCAGACCGTGCCAGGGCTCAAAACCATCAGTTCGACCAGCACGCTGGGGAGCACCTCGCTGACGCTGGAGTTTGACGAGGGGCGCAATGTAGATGCGGCGGCGGTCGATGTGCAGGCCGCGCTCTTACGCGCGCAGCGTTCGCTGCCGCAGGATATGACCGAAACACCGGCCTACCGCAAGGTCAACCCGGCCGATGCGCCGGTACTGCTGATTGCCATGACTTCGCCCTCGCTGGCGCCGTCCGATCTGCAGGATTTTGCCGAGCATTTGATCTCGCCCACGCTGTCAATCATCGATGGCGTGGCGCAGGTCAACGTCTATGGTTCCAAACGCTACGCGGTGCGCGTGAGCGTGCATCCCGAGGCGCTGGCGCTGCGCAACATCGGGCTCGATGAATTGAGCACCGCCCTGCGTGCCGCCAATGTGAATACGCCGGTTGGCACGCTCGACGGCCCACGACAGACATTGATGCTGCAGGCCAATCGACAGCTCCGCAATGCGGCAGATTTTGCCGATCTGATAGTCAGTAACCGGGGCGGCAATCCGGTACGACTCAAAGAGGTGGCGCAGGTCGAAGACTCGCTGGAGACGCTGAAAAGCTGGGCCACTTACAACGGCGAAAACTCGATTACGCTGGCGGTGCAACGCCAACCCGGTGCCAACACGGTGCGCGTGGTTGACGCCATTCGGCAGGCCTTGCCCAATTTGCAAAGCCAGATGCCGCAGTCGGTCAAATTGGTGCCCTTTTTGGATCGCTCGGTCTCGGTGCGCGAGGCCTTGCATGACGTGTCCCTCACGCTGCTGGGCACGATTGCGCTGGTGGTGCTGGTGATTTTTCTTTTTTTGCGCCGTTTTGTGGCGACCATGATCCCGATGATGTCGCTGCCGGTGTCATTGGTGGGCGCGGTGGCACTGCTGTGGGGCTTTTCTTACAGCCTCGACAACATCTCGTTGCTGGGTCTGACGCTGGCGGTGGGTCTGGTGGTGGACGACGCCATTGTGGTGCTGGAAAACATCATGCGTCACGTCGAGAACGGCGAAGCACCGTTTCCGGCCGCGCTAAAGGGCGCGCGAGAAGTCGGGTTTACGATTATTTCAATCTCCACCTCCCTGATCGCGGTGTTTATTCCGATTTTTTTCATGCCCGGCGTGATCGGCCTTTTGTTTCACGAATTTGCCGTGGTGGTGGGCTTGGCGATCATCGTCTCGGCCTTTGTCTCGCTCACGCTGGTGCCGATGTTGGCCAGCCGTTTTTTGACCGACGACGCACACAAGAAGCCGCCCGGCGCCGTGGTGCGCTCGTTTGCGCGTGGCTTTGATCGTTTGCTGGCCGGCTACACCCGCTTGCTTGACATCGCGCTGGGCCACCGAACCCTGGTGCTGCTGCTGGCACTGGCCACGCTGGTGGGCACGGTATGGCTGGTCAACATTATTCCCAAGGGCTTCTTTCCGGAAGAAGACATCGGACAAATTCAGGTTTCTACCGAGGCATCCGAAGACACTTCGTTTCCCGAGATGGTGCGCTTGCAGGAGCGTGCAGCAGCCATCATCCGCGCCGACAACAACGTCGCCGCCGTGAGTTCTTTCAATGGCGGTTCTGGTCCCCAAAGCACGGGGCGCATGTTCGTTGCATTGAAGCCAAGTAACCAGCGCCAGCAGATGAAAAAAGTGATTGAAGGCTTGCGTCTCAAGCTGCGCGAGGTGGCTGGTATCAGCGTTTTCATGCGTCCGGTGCAAAACCTGCAGTTGGGCGGTCGCCCGAGCAAGGCGCAGTACCAATACATTTTGCAGAGCGTCAGGGCCGATGAACTCAACAGCTGGGCCATCAAGCTGCAAGACAGTCTGCGCGCTGACCCCCTGTTTCGCGATGTGACGAGCGACGCGCAGTTGCGTGGCCTGCAGGCACAACTCAAGATTGACCGTGACAGTGCCAACAAGCTCGGCGTGTCAATTGATGCCATCCGCACCGCGCTCTATAGCGCATTTGGCGAGCGTCAGGTCTCCACCATGTACCTGCCCACCGACAGTTACCAGGTGATCATGGAGGTGCAAGCCGATGCCAAGGAGGATGAGCGTGCACTGGGCGGCATTTACGTGCGCGCCAACACCGGCGCGTTGGTTCCGATCTCAAACTTCACCACGGTGGAGCGCACCTTGGGGCCGACCTCGATCAATCACGTCGGTCAGTTACAGGCAGTGACTGTGTCATTCAATCTGGCGCCCGGTGCAGCGCTGGGGGCGGCCACGGCAAAGATTGATGCCGCACGCGCGACGATCCAGCTGCCATCCTCCATCATCACCAGCTACGGTGGTGACGCCGCCGTGTTCAAGAGTTCACAAGGCAGCCAGATGGTGCTGATTATTGCCGCCTTGCTGGTCATTTACGTGCTGCTGGGGGTGCTCTATGAGAGTTATATCCATCCGATCACGATCATCGCCGGTTTGCCCTCGGCAGCCGTCGGGGCCTTGGTCACCTTGATGCTGTTTGGACAAGACCTGACCTTGATTGCCACCATCGGAATTGTGATGCTGGTGGGGATCGTGAAGAAGAACGCGATCATGATGATCGACTTTGCCCTTGACGCGCAGCGCCATCATGGCATGGCGGCGGCGCAGGCGATTCGCGAGGCCTGTATCCTGCGTTTTCGCCCCATTATGATGACCACCATGGCGGCCCTGATGGGCGCGCTGCCGATTGCCCTGGGCCTTGGAGCCGGGGCCGAGTTGCGTCAACCGCTGGGCTTGGCGGTCGTGGGCGGGCTGGTGTTCTCACAAGCCATCACGCTCTTTATTACGCCGGTGATCTACCTCGCGCTGGATCGTTTTAGCGGCACGGGGCCAGTGCTCACAGCAGAATCCTGAGGCCAGAGGGCGCGCCGGCAAAGCAAAACAATCGTTGCCGTTTCTCAATGGAACTTCAGCCAGGAAATGCATTCCAACTGGCTCTGATTGACCTTAATCAGAGATCGACAAAGCAAACATCATGAAAAAACTACTTTTATTGTCTGCAGCCATGGTCAGCAGTGGGCTGAGTCTGGCGCAAGAGGTGGGCCATGTCATTTCCGCCACGCCCGTCATGCAACAGGTCGGCATCCCCCGGCAGGTGTGCAGCACCGAGCAGGTGGCGGTGCAGCCAGCCAAATCCGGAGCCGGCGCCGTCATGGGCGCCATTGCCGGGGGCGCTGTGGGAAATGCCGTGGGTGGGGGCGGCGGCAAGGCAGCTGCCACCATGCTCGGCATTTTCGGTGGCGCCGTCCTTGGGGACCGGATTGAAGGGGCGCCAGCAGCAGAGTTTCAAAACGTGCAACGTTGTGCAATGCAGACCTTTTTTGAGAACCGGCCTGTGGCCTACAACGTGGTGTATGAATTTGGCGGTAAACAGTATTCTGTCCAAATGCCAAACGACCCGGGCCCCACCATTCAACTGCAAATTACACCCGTCGGCGCGGGCACCCAATGGCAGGAACCTGCAAATACGACAAGCTATGTCCAGCCATCCTATGGGCCGCCTGCCAATGTGGTGGTCATGCCACCCGCCTATACCGGGTATTACGCCGGGCCCTATTACCCACCGGTTGGAGTTGAGTTTGATTTTGGCTACCGCGGCGGCTATGGCGGTCGGCGGCACTGGCGCTGATGCCAGCAAAAATTTATGCCAAATTGGCCTGTAGCCCCCGTCAAATAATCGTTCTATGCTATTATAAATGCAGCGTCAGAGCTGCAGCGCGGCATGTGCGCTGGGCTGCTTGAAAACCTATCCGACGGTCAATATCCCCGACAGCCAGATCCAGACAATCGCCAGCGTCATCAGCGTCACCGGAATGCCAACCCGGGCATGGGCTCTCCAGTCGATGATGACGCCACTGCGTTGCGCCAGGTCGACCACGATCAGGTTGGCAATCGAGCCGACCAGCAGCAGGTTGCCCGCCAAGGTGCTCACCAGCGCCAGTGTGACGCCAGCCTCCATGCCCCTGAGGTGGGGCAGCAGCAGCATGACGGCTGGCACATTCGACAGCAGGTTCGACAAGCCAACCCCGGCCACGAACAGGGGGCCGGGATCAGCCAGGTGCACGCCTTGCGCACCCAGCCAGGCGACCGCTTGCGCCGCCAGACCGGTGGATTCGAACGCGTGATTGACCACGAACAGGCCCATGAACAGCACCAGCACATCCCAGTCAACCAGCCCCATGACACGTGAGGAATGAAAGCGCCGACTCAGCAGCAACACGCCCGCGCCGACCAGAGCCGCGACCTCACGCGGCCAGTCGGTGAACAAAAAAACCAGCAGCAGCGCCGCGGCAACGACCAAGCCCTTGATGGATTGCCACGCATCAAACGGTTCCCCTGCGCGGAGTTCAGTGGCCAAGTCAGGGGGCAACTTCAGCCGGGGCAAACTTGCCACCCGAGCCTGCGGCCCCCACACCAACCAGACCCACAGCACCGCCAGGCTCATGAGTACGGGCGGCAAGGCCTGGCGCACGTAGGCGCCGAACGGCAGCTGCAGCACCGAGCCGATCAACATGTTTTGTGGGTTGCCGATCAGCGTCGCGGCGGAGCCGATATTGGCGGCGCAGGCCAGGCCCAGCAAAAACGGCACCGGGTCCAGACGCCGCTGCAGGCACAGGCGCGCCACCACCGGGGTCATGGCCAAACAGACGATGTCATTGGAAAACACGGCCGACAGCGCCGCCGCCACGGCAATCAACGCGGCCAGCAGGCCACTGCGCCCGAGTGGCAGGGCTGCCACCCGGTGCGTCACCGTCGTGTAAAAGCCGCCCAAGCGCATCTGCGCCGACAGCACCATAAAAGAAAACAACAGCAGAATGGTCGGCCAGTCCACCGCCTGCGCGGCCTGCCCGGTACTCATCACCCCCAGGCCGATGACGCCAATCGCCCCCAGCAAGGCCACACCCGAGCGGTCGAGCTTCAGGCGCGGCAGGCCACCCAGAATCATGCCGAGGTAGACCGTGACGAAGATCGCGACCACACCCCAATCAGGCGCGCCGTGGCCGAGCATCATGATCCAGTCCGGTCAAGCGACTGGAACGGTTTAAGAGTCAGCGTCATATTGAGCAGCACGATACGCAGTAGATTCATTGGGTTAAACCCGGATTGTCCATGAGGCCAAGCTGCGTTGATGTTCCAATGCCTGCATCATGAATGAAAAAATTCGCCAGTTACTCGACCAGATGAGCGCGCTTGAAGACGATTTGCGGCGCGAGGTGCAGGCGCAGGAGGCCAGCGCCCTGTACAAGATCAAGGGCAAGCGGGTCGAGTTCGAGGCCGCCATCCGCCAGGCGCATCGCCAGCTCAAAACCAGCTTTTTCCGTTGGCTGGTGACGAACCGGCCGCAAAACCTGATCACCGGACCCATCATCTACAGCATGATCGTGCCAATGGTCATGCTGGACCTGTGTGTGAGCTTTTACCAGGCCACCTGTTTTCCGATATACGGCATCACCAAGGTGCGCCGTGGCGACTACATCGTGTTCGACCGCCAGCAGCTGGGCTACCTCAACTTCATTGAGAAGTTTCATTGCACCTACTGCGCCTATGGCAACGGCCTGATCGCCTATGTCAGCGAGGTCATAGGGCGCACGGAAGAGTATTTTTGCCCGATCAAGCATGCGCGCAAGATGCTCGGCGCCCATTCACGCTATGCCCGCTTTCTGGCTTATGGCGAGGCCGCAGACTACGAAGCCAAGCTGGAACATTTTCGGGTCAGGCTGGGCGACAAACAGCCGCCCAAGCGCACATGACGGGCTGCTGATGTCAAACAAGCCTGCTTTTGGGCCCTTTTTCTGCGATGGCTGACCCGCTGGCGGGCCCATAATCGCCAAAAACCACCAAATTCCAGGAGATCCGATGACATTGCAGTACCAACTCAAGGAGGGCAACTACCATTTGTACGACCTCAGCAGCCCGGCGAGCAAGGTCACCGGGGAGCACCGGCTGCGGCTCAGTACCGACACCGTGGCCATCGCATTTGACGCCAGCACTGGCGTGTTGCACGAGCATGGCAACCCGGCGCGAATTCATTCATGGGCGACCACGGCGCGCCGGCGGCTGCGCGCCGCTGGCTCACTCGACAGTGCCAACGACATCGTGGTGGTTTCCGGCCCGCTGCCGGTCGATGAGATCAACAAATGCCTGCGTGTCGAAGGCTACTGTCGGCGCATGTTCACGCGATTGGCGACGCTGCCGCACGGCAAGCTGCTTGGGCGTCAGGCGGCATAGTAAATTTTGCTTTTCATCTGACCTGGCCTGGTCAGCCCGCGCCAGCGCTGACGCCCCGGTGCGCTGCCAGCAAGCAGTCCCGAAACGCGCGACTCACGCGCGTCGGCTGCGGTGAAGCGCGCACGATGCTGAAAAAGCCGCAGCTGTAGCGAAACAATGCGGGCTTGACCGCGCGCATCTGCCCGTTGCGCACAAAGCCGTCAGCGTAATGATCCGGTAAAAACCCCAGAAATTTGCCCGACAGAATGAGCGTGGCGATGGACTCCTGATCGTAGCCAGTGGCCTTGCGCACCAAGTGCACCTGCTGGCTGATTTCCATGTTGGGCGAGTGGTAGCCCAGACCGGCAAAGTCATGGGCGCGCAGCGCGTCCCAGTCAGCGGGCTCCTGCACGGATTGGCCGTCCGGAAACAGGGCATGTTGCGCGCCGCAATACAAGAACATGGTCTCGGTAAACAGTTCGTCATAGGCCAGCGTGTCTGAGTTGCGGTGCCCCGGAATGACACCGACCTGGAACTGACCGTCGAGCACACCACGCTCAATCGTGTTGAGCGGCGCCACATGCAGATGCAGACTCACGTCGGGCGCCCGCTCGGCAAAGCGCGCGATGGCCGAACTGATATGCGCCGCGGGATTGCTGGCCGTCTTATCAAACACCGCAATGTGCAGCTCGCCCCCCATGCGCTGGTGAATTTCGTCCACGCGGCTGCGAAACGCGTCCACCCCGGCCAGCAGGCGCAGCGTCTCGGCATAGATTTTCTCACCCTCCGCGGTCAGCGCAAAGCCGGCCCGGCCGCGCCGACACAAGGTGAGCCCAAGGCGGGTTTCGAGGTCCTTGATATGACGGCTCACCGTCGAGACGCCGATGTTGAGATCCAGCTCGGCCGCAGCCATGCCGCCACACTCGGCCACACTTTTGAACACGCGCAGCAGGCGAATGTCCATATCGCTCAACTGGCCCAGCGCAGCCCGGCTCTTTACTTGCATAGATTACCAACTTGGTAGTGATACTTAGACAATTACAAGAGTAACAGAGCGGTTCAGAATCGCCAACTACCGCTTCTTCCAAAACTTGGCGGGACAGATTCTGGCGCCCCTGCCGCAAGCACTGTCCCGCTCACCAGGAAACACCATGAAGATGAACGACGCTCAAACCCTGGCCACCCCCCGCCTTGATGCGGCCTGGCTCGATGCCCACTGGATGCCGTTTAGCGGCAACCGTGAATTCAAGGCCAACCCGCGCATGATGGCCAGCGCCAAAGGCTGCTATTACACCGACAGCCATGGCAAGCAGATTTTTGATGGACTCTCGGGTCTGTGGTGTTGTGGCCTGGGGCACGGGCGCAGCGAGATCACCGAAGCAGTGACCCAACAGATGGCGACGATGGACTACTCACCCGCCTTCCAGTTTGGTCACCCGCTGTCGTTTGCGCTCGCCAACAAGCTCAAAGAGTTGACCCCGGCCGGGCTCGACTATGTGTTTTTTACCGGATCGGGCTCCGAGTCGGCCGACACCTCGCTCAAAATGGCTCGTGCCTACTGGCGTGCCAAAGGTCAGGCCACCAAGACGCGCCTGATCGGGCGCGAAAAAGGTTACCACGGCGTCAACTTCGGCGGCGTTTCGGTCGGTGGCATCGGTGGCGTACGCAAGATGTTTGGTCAGGGCATCGAAGCCGATCATCTGCCCCACACCCAGTTGGCCGGCAATGCGTTCTCACGCGGCATGCCGGACAAGGGCGCCGAATTGGCCGATGACCTGCTGAACCTGATCGCGCTGCACGACGCCAGCAATATTGCTGCCGTGATTGTGGAGCCGTTCTCGGGCTCGGCCGGCGTCATTATTCCGCCCAAAGGCTACCTGCAACGCCTGCGCGAGATCTGCACCGCCAACAACATCCTGCTGATTTTTGACGAAGTCATCACCGGCTTTGGCCGCGCTGGTGCTTACACCGGCGCCGAAGCCTTTGGCGTCACGCCTGACATCATGAACGTGGCCAAGCAGATCAGCAACGGCGCGCAACCGATCGGCGCGGTGCTGGCCAAAAAGGAAATCTACGACACCTTCATGGCCGCGGGTGGCCCCGACTACATGCTTGAATTCGCCCACGGCTACACCTACTCGGCGCACCCGGTGACGTGCGCAGCAGCACTGGCAACACTGGATATTCTGGTGAAAGAAAACATGATCGACAGGGTCAAGGCATTGGCGCCCCATTTCGAGAACGCGGTGCACAGCCTCAAAGGTGTCAAGCACATCACCGACATCCGCAACTACGGCCTGGCCGCAGGCTTCACCATCGATGCTTTGCCGGGGGAACCCGCCAAGCGCCCGTTCGAGATTGCCATGGCGATGCTCAAAAAGGGCTTTTATGTGCGCTACGGCGGCGACACCATTCAACTGGCCCCGCCTTTCATCTCGACCCCAGCCCAGCTTGACAGCCTGATCAATGCGCTGGGCGAAGCCATCAACCAAACTGCTTGAAGCCGCCTGTTATGAATGAACTTCCTCAAATCCAACACCTGATCGACGGCCAGCTGGTCGCGGGTGGCAATCGCTTGGCTGACGTTTTCAACCCCGCCACCGGCCAGGCTGAAAAGCGCGTGCTGCTGGCCGACAAACACACGGTCGAGCAAGCCATTGCCAGTGCCCAGGCCGCTTACCCGGCCTGGCGCGCCACACCACCGCTCAAGCGTGCCCGCGTCATGAGCAAGCTCAAAACACTGCTGGAAGACAACGCCCAGCAACTCTGCGCCCTGCTCACCGCCGAGCACGGCAAGGTGCTGAGCGACTCCATGGGCGAGTTGCAGCGCGGCATTGAAAACGTCGAATACGCCAGCTATGCGCCGGAGCTGCTCAAGGGCGAACACAGCAAGAATGTGGGTCCGTCCATGGACTCATGGAGCGAATTCCAGCCGCTGGGCGTCACCGCCGGCATCACCCCGTTCAACTTCCCCGTCATGGTGCCGCTGTGGATGTGGCCGATGGCGATTGCCTGCGGCAACACCTTTGTGCTCAAACCGTCCGAGCGCGACCCCTCAAGTGCCCTGTTGGTGGCCGAACTGGCGCTGCAGGCCGGCCTGCCACCGGGCGTGCTCAATGTGGTCAACGGCGACAAGGAAGCGGTGGATGCGCTCTTGACCGACAAGCGCGTGCAAGCCATCAGCTTTGTCGGCTCGACCCCGATTGCCGAGTACATCTATGCCACCGGTTGTGCCCACGGCAAACGCGTGCAAGCCTTGGGCGGCGCCAAGAACCATGCCGTGGTGATGCCCGACGCTGACATCGCCAATGCCGTGAACGCGCTGATGGGCGCGGCCTACGGCTCGTGTGGCGAGCGCTGTATGGCGATTCCGCTGGTCGTCGCCGTGGGCGATGCCACCGCCGACGCGGTGGTAGCGGGCCTGAAAGCCGAGATCGCCAAAATGAAAGTGGGTCCCGGCACCGATAGCGCCAATGACATGGGACCGCTGGTCACCAAAGCGCACCTTGACAAGGTCAAGGGCTTTGTGGACCAGGGTGTCAAAGAGGGCGCCACGCTGGTGGTTGATGGCCGCAATGTTAAGGTAGCGGGCCATGAAAGCGGCTACTTCATGGGCGCTTGCCTGTTTGACCACGTCAAGCCTGGCATGAAGATTTACCAGGAGGAAATCTTTGGCCCGGTGCTGGGTGTCGTGCGCGTCAAGACCTTGCAGGAAGGCATGGACCTGATCAACGCCCACGAGTACGGCAACGGCACCTGCATCTTTACCCGCGACGGCGAAGCGGCCCGCTACTTCAGTGACCACATTCTGGTCGGCATGGTCGGCGTCAACGTGCCGCTGCCGGTGCCGGTGGCGTATCACTCGTTTGGCGGCTGGAAGCGCAGTCTGTTTGGCGATCTGTCAGCTTACGGGCCGGATGCCGTGCGCTTCTATACCAAGCGCAAGACCATCACCCAGCGTTGGCCCTCAGCGGGGGTGCGTGAGGGAGCGGTGTTCAGTTTTCCGACCAATCGCTAACGCCAGCGGCGCTGGCGGCAGACTTGTCAGCGCGGCAAAAATTTAGGGAAAACAGGGCTGCATCCCCCGCTAATACTGAGCATGCAGCTACCATAACAATAGCAATTTGTTTGGTTTTTGGAACGCGTCATGAGGGGGCTGGCTGGCGACAAGCTGGACCCATGGGGAGGCCAGCTTTGTCAGGTCAAATCGATCCCTTGTCACTGCTGCAGGCGCTGACGCTGACGGGTCGGCACCGGTCGGCGCTCAGGCGTGCGCCGTCAAAAATCGGTTAAGCTGTGCGCCTGAAACGATTTATCGTGGGGCCGGTAGCTCAGATGGGAGAGCGCTGCGTTCGCAATGCAGAGGTCAGGAGTTCGATCCTCCTTCGGTCCACCACCCCTTAAAATTCAATCAAGGACTCGGCAGAAATGCCAAGTCCTTTTTTGTCGCCTGTAGGGTCACAGACGGTCAATTCAGCGCGGCGCGCACGTTGTCCTTGAAGGTGTAGAGCGTGACGACCGGGGCTGTCAGCTCGCCTTTGGACGTGAATGCGATATTGGCGGTGACGCCCTTGTAATGAGTCTTGCCGATGAAAGGCACATAGACCTTCGGGTCCACCGAGTTGGCGCGCTTCATGGCGTCCGCCAGGACGAAGGTCGCATCATAGGCGTAGGGGCTGTAGATCTGGAACTGGCCGGGGAAGCGGGCGTCGTACTTTTTCTTCCATTCCTTGCCGCCCTGCATCTTCTGCACGGACGCGCCGCCGGTGGCGCAGGTCACGTTCTTCAGGGTGCCCGCCTTGGCTGACAGCTCGGACAGCTTTTCGGTGCACAAGGCGTCGCCGCCGAAATATTTGACATCAACCATGCCAAGCTGCTCCATCTGACGCAGCATCGGGCCGGCCTGCGCGTCGAGACCACCGTAAAAAATGGCGTCGGGCTTTTTGCTTTTTATGGCGGTCAGGACGGCCATGAAGTCGGTCGCCTTGTCATTGGTGAACTCCTCGGCCACGATCCGCATGCCCTTTTGCTGGGCCGTGGCCTTGAACACATCGGCCAGACCTTGGCCGTAAGCCGTGCGGTCGTCGATGACGGCGACCGTCTTGAGCTTGAGCGCGTCATGGGCAAAGTACGCCAGCGCCGCGCCAAGCGCGTTGTCGTTCGCGATCAGGCGAAACGTCGTAGGGTAGCCGTACTTGGTCACGTCCGGGTTGGTGGCAGCTGCGGTGATGTGCGGCAGGCCGCACTTGTTGTAAATCATGGAAGCCGGGATGGTGGTGCCCGACTGCAGGTGGCCCACCACGCCCGCCACATGGGAGTCGCACAGCTTCTGCGCCACGGTGGTGGCCTGGCGCGGGTCACCCGCGTCGTCTTCGGCGGCCAGTTCGAACTTGATCTTCTTGCCGCCAATCACGAGCGCCTGCGCATTCAGGTCGTCGATGGCGAGGCGCACGCCGTTTTCGGTGTCCTTGCCGATATGGGCAATGCCGCCAGACGTTGGGCCGGCGTGGGCGATGCGGACGATCTGGACATCCTGGGCGAAGGCCACGGCAGCCGTCAGGCCCAGCGCGGCGGCGGCGGTCAGGCGAAGTGAAATGGGATAAAAGATGGCAAGTTTCGTGGTCATTGATCCGGCTTTCAAATAGGAAAAAGTGATCAGGGTTTACCCTGATCACCCCATGTTACTACTTGGTGCCGTCACGCTTGGCGCAAGCTGAAGCTGTCAAACAAGGCCGCCACCTGGGCCAGCAGCCCAGCGCCGGGGTAACCCGGGGTTGAGACAGCGTCGAGCCGAGCATCGCCACATCCGGTCGCGCGAAACACCTGCAACACATAGTGGCGCACGCCCATGGCCTGCAAGGCTTGCGCCAGCAACAGGATGTCGGCTTCGGTGTGCAGCGCGGGATGCACCGTGGTGCGAAATTCGTGTGCGATGCCGCTGGCGAGCACGAGCTGTGCGCTAACGCGCGCCTGGCGAGCACTGTCGCCGATGCCGGTAATGGCGTCGTAACCCGGCCATGATGACTTGACGTCCAGGCCAACCCAGTCCACCAGCGCCAGCACCTCGGCCAAACGGCGCGGGTACATGCCGGCGCTGTGCAAACCAACACAGAAGCCGAGCGCACGCACCGCGCGCATGGCGTCTGCCAGACCGGGGTCGATGGTGGGCTCGCCGCCGCTGAAGACCACGGCATCAATCAGCCCGACGCGCCGCTTCAATAAGGCAAGCACGGCGCTCCATGGCAACGGGCTGCTGCCGGTGCGTTGTTGCAAGTGGGGGTTGTGGCAGTAGCCGCAGCGCCAGGGGCAGCCTTGAACAAACACCACGGCGGCGAGTTTGCCGGGATAGTCGGTGGCGCTGAACGGCGTAATGCCGCCTACTTTGAGGGTGCTCGCTGGCGCGCTGGCCGCCAATGCATCGGCCCGATCAGGCGCTGGGCTGACTCGAACTGCAGCAGCGCTCATCAAAGTAAGTGCGCTCATGGAACTCGCCTTTTTTGCCGGTGTTGAACGACGACATGGGGCGGTGGTAGCCCATGACACGGGTCCACACCTCGCAGCGCTGGCGTTCGTCGTCGCGCAGGACCACGGTGTTGGGGGTCAGCAATTGTTGTTCGCTTAGATCGGTCATATCAGTCTCCTTGGGTGTTGGTTTCGAGTTGCTTGCGCGGTCCTCACTCGATTGGGGACAGAGCTTGCTCACTGCGTGTAGCTGCGGTCTTTCCCGCAATGATCTCTATGTCGCATTTGGGGCAAAAGTCGTGACGTCCGCCCAGGTAACCGTGCTTGGGGCAGATCGAGAAGGTGGGCGTCACTGTGATGTAAGGCAGGTGAAAACGCGACAGCGAACGCTTGACCAGCTGGCGGCAGGCCTCGGCGCTGCTCAGGGGCTCGGTCATATACAGGTGCAAGACGGTGCCGCCGGTGTACTTTCGCTGCAGATCGTCCTGCAGTTCCAGCGCTTCAAACGGATCGTCGGTGTAGCCCACCGGCAGCTGGCTGGAGTTGGTGTAGTAGGGCATGTCCTTCGTACCCGCCTGCAGGATGTCCGGGAACTGTTTGGCGTCTTCCTTGGCAAAGCGGTAGGTCGTGCCTTCGGCCGGCGTCGCCTCCAGGTTGTACATGTGGCCGGTCTGCTCCTGGAATTCGAGCATGCGGGCGCGCACATGGTCGAGCAGGCGAATGGCGAAGTCGTGGCCCCATTCGGTGCTGATGTCGTGCCGGTCTTGCGTGAAGTTGCGGATCATTTCGTTGATGCCGTTCACGCCCAGCGTGGAGAAGTGGTTGCGCAGCGTGCCCAGGTAGCGTTTGGTGTAGGGGAACAGGCCGTTGTCCATGTGGCGCTGGATCACCTTGCGCTTGATCTCCAGGCTGTCGCGGCCCAGTTCCAGCAGGGCGTCAAGCGCCGCCAGCATGGCCGGCTCGTCGCCCATGTGCAGGTAGCCCAGGCGTGCGCAGTTGATCGTGACCACGCCGAGCGAGCCGGTCTGCTCGGCCGAACCGAACAGGCCATTGCCGCGCTTGAGCAGCTCGCGCAGGTCGAGTTGCAGGCGGCAGCACATGGAGCGGATCATGTTGGGCTTGAGTTCCGAATTGATGAAATTCTGGAAGTACGGCAGACCGTACTTGGCGGTCATCTCGAACAAGGCCTCGGCGTTCGGGCTGTACCAGTCAAAGTCTTCCGTGATGTTGTAGGTCGGAATCGGGAAGGTAAAGACCCGGCCTTTGGCGTCCCCCGCCATCATGACTTCGATGTAGGCGCGGTTGATCATGTCCATCTCAGGCTGCAGTTCACCGTAGCTGAACGCCATCTCCGTTCCCGCAATCACGGGAATTTGCTCGCGCAAGTCTTCCGGACAGACCCAGTCAAAGGTCAGGTTGGTAAAGGGCGTTTGCGTGCCCCAGCGCGAGGGCACATTGAGGTTGTAGATCAGCTCTTGCAGACTCTGGCGGACCTCGTCGTAGCTCAGGCTGTCCTGCCGGACGTAAGGTGCCATGTAGGTGTCAAACGAACTGAAGGCTTGCGCCCCGGCCCATTCATTTTGCAGCGTGCCCAGAAAGTTGACGATCTGTCCGACCGCGCTCGACAAGTGCTTTGGAGGCCCCGATTCGACCTTGCCCGGCACGCCATTCAGGCCTTCATGCAGCAGTGTGCGCAGCGACCAGCCGGCGCAGTAGCCCGCCAGCATGTCCAGATCGTGGATGTGCAGGGCGGCACTGCGGTGCGCGGCGCCGACTTCGGGCGGGTAGACGTGATTGAGCCAGTAATTGGCAATCACCTTGCCCGAGACGTTGAGGATCAGTCCACCGAGCGAGTAACCCTGATTCGCATTGGCGTTGACGCGCCAGTCGAGCTGCTGCAGGTACTCGTTCATGCTCGACTCGACGTCGACCAGGGTTTTACGGTCGCTGCGCAATTTGTGGTGCTGCTCGCGATAAACGATATAAGCGCGCAGCGTCTTGGGGTAACCGGCGTCGAACAGGGCGGATTCGACCGCGTCCTGAATCTGCTCAATGTGCGGGGTGACTTGACCGTGTACCTTGATTTTGGGAAGCACCAGATAGTGGGTCAGGCGCTGCGCCTCGGTGACATCAAACTCGCCGCTGACCTGGGCGGCGCGTGCCAGGGCGTGGGCAATTTTGGCGGCGTCAAACGGCTTGATGCCGCCGTCGCGCTTGATGATGTGGCTGAAAACGGGTGGCTTTATCGCGCTCATCTTGTCCCCTTTAAACACTATAGGTAGTGCGGAACAAGATATTAACCACTAAATGTAGCGTTTGTATAGATTTAAACTTGTCAACAAAATATTTCTGTCTGCGGTTGATCTAAATCAGCAAATGGGTGATCCCGGACCCAGCCGGGGTCGGACTCAAGGGTGCGCGCTATCAAACACCGCGCGCCACAGCGCCAGCACGGCGTCGCGCTGTGCCTGCAGTTGCGGCAGGCGAACATGGTAGGGCTCATCATTCAACCGCGCGCGGTGCTGCACCTGACGCAGGGTGCGGTAGGCGCTGGCCGCCGCATGGCCGACCCCGACGGGTAGCAGACCCATCACTTCCGCGCGCTCAAGCAGGGCAATGTTGCCCAAGTTGTCGAGCAACTCGGGAAGCTGCGCCGACTGCGACAGCACCAGGTACTGCATGACGAATTCCGCATCAATCATGCCGCCAGGGCTGTACTTGACGTCAAACTGCCCCTCTTTGTCAGGGTGGGCGCTGCGCAGTCGCTCCCGCATGGCTTTGATTTCGGTTTTCAGGCCCTCTGCCTGGCGCGGCGCTGCGATGACCGATTTGCGAACGGCATCAAAACGCTGGCGCAGCGCGTCTTCGCCCAGCACAAACCGGGCCCGCGTCATGGCCTGATGCTCCCAGGTCCAGGCGGTGTTAGACCCACGCTGCTGCTGGTAATTGGCGTAGGCGTCAAAGCTGGTGATCAGGAGTCCGGCGTTGCCGTTGGGGCGCAACGCGGTGTCAATCTCGTACAGGTCGCCCTCGCCGGTTTTAACGGTCAGCCAGTTGATCAATTTGCGCACCAGGCTGGCATAGACTTCCGGGGCGCGCTCATCATCGTCGTCATAAACGAACACAAGGTCCAGATCGCTGCCATAGCCAAGCTCCTTGCCGCCGAGCTTGCCATAGGCGATGATGGCAAATTGCGGTGTTTCCCGGTGCCTGTTTTTCAGGCGACTCCAGCACCAGCGGGTGGTCACGCGCAGCACCGCCTCGGCCAGCGAACTCAAGTCATCGGCAACCGCCTCGACCGTCAACTTGCCTTCCACATCGCGCGCCAGGGTACGAAACACCTCGGCGTGGTGCGCGCGGCGCAGCAAATTGAGCAGGGTTTCGTCATCGTCTTCGCCGGTGCCCGCCAAGGCGGCACGTCGGTGATCAAGTTCATGCTCAAAATCGCTGGCAGAGAAGCGCTCATCCAGGAAGTCGGCGCTGGCCAATTCATCGATCACACCCGGGTGCAGCAGCAAATAGCGCGCCGGCCAGCGCGCCGCATCGAGCAGGCGCAGCAAGCGCTCGTGCACATTGGGTCGCTCCAGCAACAGGGCCAGGTAGCTTTCACGCCGCAGCAGCGGTTCCATCCAGTCCACCAGGCGCACGGCAGCGGCTTCTGTGGCCCGGCCTTCGCGCACCCACTGGGCGGTGCGCGCAATGAGACGTAGCAGCCGGGTGCGCGATTCTTCTTTCAAAGCCAGCACCCGCGGGTGCTCGCGCCAGCTGAGCACCCGCTGGCGGAACTGATCAGGCAGTTGTTCCAGCACTTCGTCAAAGCCGGGTGCGGCGGCCGACTTGGCGCCATTGCCCCCGTTACAGCCCTTGCAGTTCTGATCCGCCCCGCCGCCGAGCAGTTTGTCAAATTCTTCGGCCACCACTTCGCGGTGCGCGTCGAGCTGGTGCAAGAGCTGGCACGCGGTGGCAAAACCCAGGGTGCTGGCGATCCAGGTCAGGTCCTGGTCCTGCGTGGGCAACACATGGGTTTGCTGGTCGTCCAGATACTGAATACGGTGCTCGACCTGGCGCAAAAAGACATAGGCATCGGCCAGTGCCTGCGCCGTGTTTTTCGGCATCAGTCCCGCTTTGACCAGCCGCGGCAGCGCTCTCAGCGTGGCACGCGTTCTGAGCTCGGGAAATTGCCCACCGCGCACCACCTGCAGTAATTGAACAATGAACTCGATTTCACGAATGCCGCCGCGCGACAGTTTGACGTCGTTGGCGCGCTCCGGGTGCCCGGCGCTGCGTTTGCTGGCATGCTCGCGAATCTGCCGGTGCAGCACGCGCAACGCATCAAACACGCTGTAGTCAAGATAGCGCCGGAACACGAACGGCATCACCACGTTGCGCAACGCCAGGGTCGAGCCGTCCGCCACACAGCCCAGCGGGGCCACGACCCGGCTCTTGAGCCAGGCAAAGCGCTCCCACTCCCGGCCCTGCATATGCAGGTACTGTTCCAGCGCGTCCAGCGACACGGCGGGTGGCCCTGAATTGCCGTTGGGTCGCAGCGCCAGATCAACCCGAAACACAAAGCCATGCTCGGTGGTGTCGCCCACCAACGCGTAGATGGCCCGCACCGCCTTGGCAAAATATTCCTGATTTGAAATGCGGCCACGCCCCTGGCTGTCGCCGGCGGTGTCCCCGTCTTCGTCGTAAACGTAGATCAGGTCGATGTCGCTCGACACGTTGAGCTCACGCGCACCGAGCTTGCCCATGCCGACGATCCAGAGTTGCGCGCGCGCACCCGCTGCGGTAGTGGGCGCGCCGTGGATCTGGTCCAGTGTCAGCTCAACCTCGGCGCAGGCAGTGTTCAGCGCGAACTCGGCCAGATCGGTCATGGCCTGCGTCACCTGCTGCAAAGTGGCTTGCTGGTCGCAGTCCAGGCACAGCAAGCGCTCCAGCACCAGTTGGCGGGTTGTGCGCAAAGCGCTGGCGGTGTCCAGACCCAGCGCGCGCAAAGCGTCACAGGCCTGCGCCATCGACGCTGGGCCTGGCAAACCCGGGGGCAACAAATGCAGCTGGCTCTCAAATCGGCGACGAATGCGCTGACCAAAACGCGAGTGCGATGACAAAGCGGGGCCGGTCATAATTCCTGTCATATTTACAAGCTCACAATGATTGACTTGACGCCCGCCCCATCCTCACTGCTGAAAACCTCGTCCATCGTGGCCCGCTGGTCGCTGGGATTGCTGTTGGCTGCGTGGTTTGTTTTTGGGCTGACCTGGGGGGCGTTGCATTGGCTGATTGTGCCGCGAATCGGCGAATTTCGCCCACAGCTGGAAGCCTACGCCGCGCGGGCACTGGGGGTGCCGGTGCGCATTGGCGCCATTACAGCCCAAACGACCGGCATGATTCCGTCGTTCGAACTGACCGATGTCGAGTTGTTTGACGAACAGGGCCGGGAAGCCTTGCGCTTGCCGCGGGTTCTGGCCGCGCTGTCGCCCCGCTCGGTCTGGCGCCTGGGCTTTGAGCAACTGTATGTGGAGCGGCCACAGCTCAGTATCCGGCGAGCCTTGGACGGGAAAATTCGCGTGGCGGGGCTCGATTTCTCCCAAACTAGTGACACCGGAAGTAGCGCAGTTGACTGGTTTTTTTCGCAACTCGAATTTATCATTCGCGACGGCAGTATTTTGTGGACCGATGAATTACGGGCCGCCCCGACGCTGGCGCTGCAACAGGTAGACCTGGTGGTGCGCAATGCCGGCCGCCACCACGATCTTCGGTTCGATGCCACGCCGCCCGCGCTGTGGGGTGAGCGCTTCAGCGTGCGGGGACTGATGACGCAGCCCTTGTTGTCACGCCATAGAGGCCATTGGCAAGACTGGCAAGGCCAGCTCTACGCCGCCTTTGCGCGGGTGGACTTGTCCGAGCTGCGGCGCTACGCCGACGTGGGCGTCGATCTGCGCCAGGGAAAGGGCGCGTTGCGAGCCTGGGTTGATGTCAGCCGGGGCCAAGTGACAGGTGGGGCGGCGGACGTGGCCTTGTCGGAGGTGAATGTCACGCTGGGCGCGCAATTGCAGGCGCTGGAGCTGCTGTCGGTACGCGGGCGCCTGGGCGGGCGCGTGTTGTCCAACGGCTTCCAGTTTTCCACCCAGGCGCTGGCGTTTGACACCCGTGACGGCTTGCACTGGCCAGGTGGCAACGTCTCTGTTGATTACACCGCTGCCGAGGGCCAGGTTGCCGCGCGCGGTGCGCTCAAGGCGGACAAGCTGGACCTGCAGGCCCTGTCGCAAATTGCCGACCGTTTGCCGATTGACCCGGTGACCCGCGCGGCGCTGCTGGCGTATGCCCCCAAGGGGCTGGTGGAACGAATCCAGGCCAGTTGGCAGGGACCGATGGGCGCCTTCAGCCAGTACGAGGTCAAGGGCCTGGTCAATCAGCTGGAGCTGGCCGCGAACACGCTCAAAATTGCGCCCACCCAAGGACTGCCCCCGGCGGACTCACCGGGCGTTCGCGGTGCCAGCATTGATTTTGACTTCAACCAATCATCTGGCAAGGCCAGCGTCAGCCTGAGCAACGGCGCCTTGGTGTTTCCCGGGATATTTGATGAGCCGGAGATTCCTGTCGCGCAGTTGTCCACCGAGGTCAAGTGGCAGGTCAAGGGTGACCACATTGCCGTGCAAATGCCCAACCTCAAGTTCAGCAATGCCGACGCCCAGGGCGAGGCGCAAATTAAATGGGAGACCAGTGACCCAGCCAAGTCCAGTGGCCGCTCCAGGTTTCCGGGCGTACTCGATCTGCAGGCCGACCTGAGTCGCGCCGATGGAACGCGCGTGCACCGCTATTTGCCAAGCCTGATTGGGCGGCCGGTACGTGACTATGTGCGTGATGCGGTGACGGCCGGGACAGCCAGCGGCGTCAAGGCCCGTGTCAAGGGTGATCTGAACAACATGCCCTTTCGAGACCCAAAACAAGGGGAATTCCGGATTTCAGCCGATGTGCAGAACGCCGCCTTGCTCTACGTACCGCGCAGTATCCAAGCTCCGCAGGCCCTGCCTTGGCCTCCTTTGACGCAGCTCAGTGGCGAGCTGGTGTTTGACCGGGCGCAGTTGCAGGTCAGAGGCGCGCGCGCCAGGATGGGAGCGGCGTCCAACTTGCAGATCAGCAAAGTCGACGCCTTGATCGCCGATTTGAGCCATGCCACGGTGACGGTGACGGCCGAACTTCAGGGCGCATTGGCCGAGGGGCTGGGTATCGTCAAGAGCTCCCCGTTAGGGTCAATGATCGGCAATGCATTGGACCGGGCCGTGGCGAGCGGCAGCGCAGATTACAAGTTGAAACTGACCCTGCCCATCGCAGCCCTGGAAAAATCAACGGTACTGGGCAGCGTCACGCTGCGCAATAACGAATTTCAGATCACGCCCGAGACGCCTAAATTGACCGGGGCCCGGGGTGTCGTGAATTTCTCTGACAGTGGGTTTTCGATTGTCGGCGGTCAGGCACGACTCTTGGGCGGTGAGGCACGTCTGGAGGGTGGCTCGGTGGCGCTGAACGGCGCCATGTCCAACCGCGCCGCGACCTCCGTGCTGATACGCGCCAGCGGCACGGTCTCGGCTGAAGGTTTGCGCCAGGCCCAAGAGCTCGGCTTTGCAGCGCGCATGGCACAACATGCCAGTGGCAGTGCGGCTTACACCGCAGTGCTGGGTTTTCGCGGCGGCGCGCCTGAGCTCACGGTCAGCAGCAATTTGCAGGGGCTGAGCTTGAGTCTGCCCGCGCCCTTGAACAAGAGTGCACAAGCACTGCTGCCATTTCGGCTGGAAACCGCGCTGCTGGCGCAGTCTTTGTCACCCGGACGGGGCGGGACGCCGCCCTTGCGCGACCAGCTGACGCTGAATCTGGGCTCGGTCGCTTCCATCAGCTATATCCGCGATCTCTCGGGGCCAGAGCCACGCGTGACGCGCGGCAGCATAGGTGTTGGCTTGTCGCCGCAAGAGTCAGCCCCCTTGCCCGATGAAGGGGTGGTGGCCAACATCAACCTGAGAACCGTTGATCTGGACACCTGGGGCGCACTGCTGGAACGGGCAGCGGGCAGCTCGCTGACCGACGCAGCGCTGGCCACAGCAACTCCGCAACCAACGCCGGGCGCCGCCGGGGCAGCGAGCGCAGCCCTGAGCTATCTGCCCACCAGCATGGCCGTGCGGGCACAGACCTTGACTTTTGGCGGGCGCACGCTGCACAACGTGGTGGTCGGCGGCTCGCGCGAGGGGCTGCTGTGGCGGGCCAATCTGGATGCTACCGAACTCAACGGCTACCTGGAATATCGCCAGCCCTCGGGCCTCGGGGAGGGTCGCTTGTATGCCCGACTCGCCCGGCTGACCATTGCGCCCAGTACCGCCCGCGACATGGAGGCGCTGCTCGAAGAGCAACCAGCAAGCATTCCGGCGCTTGATATCGTAGTGGAGGACTTTGAGTTGCGCGGCAAACGGCTCGGACGCGTCGAGGTGGAGGCAATCAACCGGGGCAGCAGCGCGGTGGCGCTGGAGGGTTTGGCACGCGAATGGCGGCTTAACAAATTCAACATCATTGCACCAGAAGCGGTGCTCACTGCCACCGGCAACTGGGCCGCAGTGGGCGCGCTGACCCCGCCGAGGGCGAACGCGCGTCGGCGCACGGTCATGAATTTCAAGCTGGCCATTGCTGACGGTGGTGAATTGTTGACGCGATTCGGCATGCCGGGCGTGGTCCGAAAAGGCCGCGGCCAGATGGAAGGGCAAGTGGCCTGGATGGGCTCGCCGATCAGCCTTGACTACCCGTCCATGACGGGTGCGTTCACCGTCAACATGGAGTCGGGTCAGTTCTTGAAAGCCGACCCGGGCATGGCCAAGTTACTGGGCGTCTTGAGTCTGCAGGCTTTGCCGCGCCGCCTGACGCTTGATTTCAGGGACGTCTTCAGTGAAGGTTTTTCTTTTGACTTTGTGCGAGGTGATGTCACCATCGAACAGGGGATCGCCAAAACCAACAATTTGCAGATGAAGGGGGTCAATGCGGCGGTACTGATGGAGGGGCGCGCCGACATTGAAAAGGAAACCCAGGATCTCAAAGTGGTCGTGGTGCCGGAGATCAACGCCGGCACGGCGTCGCTGATTGCCTCGGTCATCAACCCGGCGATCGGCATTGGTACTTTTTTGGCTCAGTTGTTCTTGCGCAAGCCGCTGACCGAAGCCGCCACCCAGGAGTTTCACATTGACGGCAGCTGGGCCGACCCCCAAATCAAACGAGTGCAACGCAAGACCGGGGGCACGAATGTCGCGCCGCGTTGACGATCATGGGGTTATGGCGCCCTTTATGTCCGGTTGGAGTCAGGTCTTTTCAACCGACGATGTTGACTTTGGCGCGGCGTCATCGGGGGCGGCCGGCGCGGCTGGCAATTCACCCCGGCGGCGCCCGGAAAACATGGTCCACCAGACGATCAGCAGCAGCAGCAGCAGGGCTCCCAGCGCTTCCAGCAAGAGCAAACTCATGAATCGACTCCGAAGTAAGGTCTTAAATATCTGGATTGTAGGGATTCTCGTCGGGTGCAGCAGCGCACCGATACCGCCTCAGCAACCCGCCGCGCCTATGGAATTGGCCGCGCCGTCCATCAGCGCCCGGCCTGGCGATGCCGGGCCTCTGCCCGGGCCCATCGTCCGCGCCAAAAGCCGCTGGACAGCGGTGCGTTGGGCAGAGTTGCCTGGATTCGAGGACGACTCCTTGTTTGAGGCCTGGAACGCCTGGATCAAAAGCTGCGAGCGACCGGGCCCGGTGTTTGCGCCCTTGTGCAGCGAGGTGCGGCGCTTGAGCATTGGCGACGAGCCACAGCGCCGGGCCTGGCTGCAGGCCCGGTTGCAGCCCTACCGGGTCGACACTTTGACGGGTGACGCAGAGGGCTTGCTGACCGCTTATTTCGAACCGGTGCTGGACGCCGCGCGCAGCGCCAGCGCTGACTTCAGCGTGCCTTTGTACCAGCCGCCGCCGGGTCTGGCACAAAACCTGCCTTGGTACACACGCGAGCAGATTGACACCTCGGCGCGGGTGCAAGCGGCGCTCAAGGGACGTGAAATTGTGTTTTTGACCGACCCCATTGATGCCCTGGTATTGCAGATACAGGGCTCCGGGCGAGTGCGCATCCGCCAGCCCGACGGCAGCCAAACCCTGGTGCGACTGGCGTACGCGGGCTCCAATGGGCAACCGTATAAAAGCGTGGGCCGCTGGTTACTCGATCAAGGGGTGGTGCGCGATGCCTCGTGGCCCGCCATCAAGGCCTGGCTGGTACAAAACCCGGGCCGCGTGAATGAACTGTTGTGGAGCAATCCGCGCACCGTTTTTTTCCGCGAAGAGGCGATGTCGGAACTCGATGCGGCCTGGGGTCCCAAGGGGGCTCAGGGCGTGCCGCTGACGCCCGGTCGCTCGATTGCGGTGGACCCGGGCAGCATTCCTTATGGCACGCCAGTGTGGCTAGCCTCCCGGGGCCCTGGTTTCAACTTGCAAAAGCTGGTGCTGGCGCAGGACACTGGCAGCGCCATAATGGGCGCCGTGCGCGCTGACTACTTTGCCGGCTGGGGCCCTGATGCCGCCGAACTGGCC
>Ga0209913_1000471_pt1 | contig 34180 bp, 31 predicted proteins | sample PersoiDNA2013203_FD_185805 | JGI IMG/M metagenome (GOLD analysis project Ga0209913, IMG submission 185805) | Permafrost soil microbial communities from the Arctic, to analyse light accelerated degradation of dissolved organic matter (DOM) -... | ecosystem: Environmental > Terrestrial > Soil >... | reverse complement strand
TTGCTGTTCTTTCTGGTTCGCTTTGTCGCTTTCGCGTCATTCTTACCATTTCAAACTGCCGGAGTTCCTGGCTGCTGCTTTCTTCTTACTTCCCGTTTTAGCGGGAGGCGAACTATAGCAAAGTACACCTCAATTAGGCAAGAGAAATTTGAAAATGATTTACATCATTAGATAAACGCTGCGCCGCCACAAACGCACGTTATGCGTGCCTGATGGGGGCAACCTATTAATAGTGATTAAGAAAAATAGACAGAACTCATCCAATTCATAGTGTCGTGCGAATAGCAATCGCAGACTTGAAGATTAACCACACAAGTCAAACACACGTCATCAAATCCATATACCATGAGTATATAAAGATATATGCGATTCTGCTAACGGTTCTAGTCCGTTTATTTACATTGCTCTATCGCACCATACGTTGTTTTAACTGCTGTTGATGTTTCCTCTCAAAAAGGGTGGTTTATGTCTCTTGCAATCCCGAGTAAGCCCGCTAACAAACGAAGTGAGGCAAGCATCACACCGCCTTCTGTGCAACATGAATTAGAACGTAGTCTCTTAGCGGATAAGGCGTATACCTCCCCCAAATATCTCTATGATGCCGTGGGTTCAGTACTGTTCGATGCAATTTGTGAAATACCAGAATACTATCCAACCCGCACCGAGGCTGGCATCTTTCAGCAATATATGAGTGAAATCGCCCATGCAATTGGCCCTCACAGCACGCTTATTGATCTGGGTGCGGGAAACTGCCGCAAAGCAGCACGGCTGTTTCCGTTGCTACATCCCAATCAATATGTCCCTATCGATATTTCGATTAAGTATCTTGAAGATGCGGTGCAGCGTTTACAGCAGCGATTCCCCTATATAGAAATGACAGCGTTAGGTCTAGATTTTTCGCAGCCGTGGACCTTACCGAATGAGATCTGTAGTGATAAGCGTTTATTTTTCTATCCGGGCTCGTCCATTGGAAATTTTGAACCTAGCCAGGCAAAGACGTTTCTGCATCACTTACGTTCCGAATGCCACAGCGATGGCGGTCTTTTAATCGGTATTGACCTGATTAAAGACCATACCACGCTGGTTCATGCCTACGACGACGCATTAGGCGTGACCGCCGCCTTCAACCTCAACTTACTACGCCACATCAACCAGATACTTGGAGCGGACTTTAACGTACACCAATGGCGTCATCATGCCTTATTCAACACCACGCATTCGCGGATAGAAATGCATCTGGAAGCAAGAACGGCACACACTGTGACGTGGGACAACGCACACAGACATTTTCTGGCAGGTGAGAAGATACATACTGAAAATAGCTACAAATATAGTCTGGAGTCCTTTTTATCTCTGCTCGAGTCAGCCGGCTTCGGGCAGGCACAATATTGGACTGATAGCGAAAATTGGTTTGCTGTGGTTTACGCGAAGGCCTTGTAACGATAACTTGCCGAACAGGATTCAGACTATGCACACCTATCATTTAGCGGAACGTTGGAAGCAGGTCCGGCAGCGCACCATGAGCATCGCCGCCCTTGTCAGTGCGGAAGACGCGTGTGTGCAATCGATGGCGGATGCCAGTCCACTGAAATGGCACCTCGCTCACACCACATGGTTTTTTGAAACCTTTGTTCTCGAGCCCTTTGATAACGAATTTATTCCTTACCACCCTCAATTCAAGGTTCTTTTCAATTCTTACTACAATGACGTTGGTGAAAAACATCCCCGTGCACAGCGGGGATTGCTGACTCGTCCGACTTTGGCTGACATTCTAGACTACCGGCATGCAACGGATCTGCGCGTACAACGCCTATTCACTACGGCTTATACGGAAAAGTTTATTGAAAGAATAGAATTAGGACTACAACACGAACAACAACATCAAGAACTGATGCTAACGGATATCAAGCATCTGTTTTCATGCAATCCCTTACAACCGGCCTTACTGTCCGATTCTCTTACGGTCGAACAAATTGAATTCCGAGACCACTGCCTGAGTAACACGCCACTGGAGTGGCACCGTTTTGATGCGCACTTAGTTGAAATCGGGCACCACGGTAAGGGATTTTGTTTTGATAATGAGAAACCACGCCACAGGCAGTTTATCGAACCCTTTTCGCTGACCTCTCGCCTGATCAATAACGGTGAATATCTGCTCTTCATTCAAGACGGCGGTTATCAGAATCCAACATGGTGGCTGGCGGAGGGGTGGGATTGGTTGCGCCAGCATCAAATCGCGCATCCGCTTTACTGGCATCCAGATCCACAGTGGCAAGAATTCAGTCTTTATGGTTTACAGCCATTAGATATGCACCACAGCGTGAGCCACTTATCGTACTTTGAAGCAGCCGCGTATGCGAGTTGGGCTGGTGCGCGTCTACCCACCGAAGCCGAGTGGGAATGCACCGCACGGCATGATGATCAATTGCATCAGTTATTTGATAGTTGCTGGCAATGGACCAGCAGCAGTTATGCTGCCTATCCGGGGTTTGAAGTTCCGGCCGGTGCGATTGGTGAATACAACGGGAAGTTCATGGTGAACCAGTACGTACTACGCGGTTCCTCCATTTTCACACCGCCACATCACAGCAGAATCACTTACCGGAATTTTTTCCCAAGCCATGCGCGTTGGCAACGAACGGGCATACGACTTGCCCGTTCTGTCAACGACTCAGAGGATTAACGCCGTAGAATCACGCGCTACGTTTTGCAGCAATTGCGTTACCAGCACGACTCACTGCCTTGCGTCCGAGATGCTGCGAGATAAACTGACCTGCGTCGACGACGGCATTGAGGTCAATGCCGGTATGAATACCTAAGCCTTGCATCAGAAACAATACGTCTTCCGTGGAGACATTCCCCGTCGCTCCTTTGGCATAAGGACAACCACCAAGACCAGCAACGCTGGAATGGAAGATCGAAATGCCCACTTCCAGACTCGCGTAAATATTTGCCAGAGCCTGACCATAGGTGTCATGGAAGTGACCAGACAACCCGCCGATCGCAAATTCTTGCGCTGCGCTCTGCATCACCTGTTGCACCTGCCGTGCGGTACCAACACCGATAGTGTCAGCGATATCAATCTCGTCGCAGCCAAGATCGCGCATACGGCGAACGACATCGGTTACGCTACTTACCGGTACGTCCCCCTGATAAGGACAACCGAATGAACAACTGATGCTACCACGCAGGCGTAACTTATGTTGTTTAGCAGCGGCAGCCACGTCACGGAAACGTTCAATCGATTCTTCTATCGAGCAATTGATATTTTTATGTGCAAATGCTTCCGACGCGGAGCTGAATATCACGACTTCATCTGCACCTGCTGCCAGCGCTGCTTCAAAGCCTTTCATATTCGGCGTCAATACTGAATACACCACACCGGCTTTACGCTGAATGCCGGCCATCACTTCTGCAGACGTCGCCATCTGCGGCACCCACTTTGGCGACACAAACGATGCAGCCTCAATATTCTGAAAACCTGCTGCGGTCAGTTGATCCACCAACGCAATTTTGATCTCAGCTGGAATGCTTTCTTTTTCGTTTTGCAAACCATCACGTGGTCCGACTTCGACGATTTTGACTTGTTGTGGTAACGACATATTAATATCCCCTTGATGCATCGACGATGCCGCGAATTGGCAAACCCTGTTCGAGGGTCTGCATTTTTTCTGCAATTTGCGCGACGCTTTCTTTAAACAGACTCATGGCCGCCATGTGTGGCGTGATTTGTATGCGAGACTCTTGCCAGAACGGATGTTCGGCTGGCAAAGGTTCTTGTTGAAATACATCCAGTGTCGCGCCAGCGATGTGACCACTTTGTACCAGACGCAGTAAATCATCCTCATTCACGTGTGCACCTCGTGCCACATTAATGAGATACGCACCTTGCGGTAATTTCTGTAGATTGTCCTGATTCAGTAACCCACGCGTTTCGGCTGTCAAGGGCAAAATACAGACGAGCACTTTGGTCGCCCGCAAAAATCCATCCAGACCCTCAGCACCGGCATAACTGGTGACGCCATCAATGTGCTTTGGTGTACGACTCCAACCCAGTACCGGAAAATCAAACTGTTTTACCGCATCAACGATACGCTGTCCCAGCACTCCGAGACCAAGCACACCCACCGTGAATTCGTTTTTTTCAAATGGCATCAGAAATTGCCATTGCCCTTGGTCGCGCTGCGCTTCGTATTGATCGAAGCGACGAAAATAACGTAGCAGGGCATGACACACATATTCAGCCATCTGCACACCCATCCCCGCGTCATCCAGACGAACGACAGATACACCCTGAGGGAGTGCATCACCGAGTTGGAGAATCGCATCGGCACCGGCACCTAATAAAAAAATTGCCTTTAAACTCGTGCGACCTGCCAGCATCTCTGCGGGTGGTTTCCAGACGATCGCATAGTCCGCAGCGTCATGGTCGCCTGGTGTCCAGGTACGCACAACATCGTGCATAAAAGCGTTACGCAAGGTGTGCAACCATTCCTGCTCGTGCTGACTATCGGCGTAAAAAAGAATACTGGCCATGTAATGAGTGGTTAAACTGGTTTGTGTGCAAGGTGCGACTGGCGAATGATCTCCAGATACTGCTTCACAACCGTATCCATCCCCATCTCCAGACTTTCCACAATCACAGCGTGGCCGATAGAGACTTCCAAAATGCCTGGGATCGTCAGAAATTGCCCGAGGTTAGTGAGATTTAAGTCATGCCCTGCATTCACCCCTAAACCCGCACTCTGCGCGAGAGCGGCTGCATCGGCAAAGCCCTTGAGAATTTCGTCACCAACAGGTGTGCCTATAAATTCAGCATAAGGTTCGGTGTAGAGTTCAACGCGGTCTGCACCTAATTCTTTCGCCAGAGGAATATCCGTATTATCGAAATCGACAAATAAACTGGTGCGAATGTTTAAGGCTTTGAATTCGTCAATAACGCTACGTAACATCGCGCCATCTTTCTTAAAATCCCAGCCATGATCCGACGTCAATTGATCCGGCGCATCCGGCACCAGCGTGCACTGTGCTGGACGATTACGTTTAACGACGTCAATAAATTCTCTCGACGGATAGCCTTCAACGTTTAATTCTGCACCACGTTGTTGGCATAAAGCACCCAGGCTCTCTACATCCGAGTAACGTGCATGTCGCTGATCCTGGCGTGGATGCAACGTGATCCCTGCAGCCCCCAGATCCAGAAAACGGGCTGCAAACGCATCAACGTCAGGATAGTTGCGTCCGCGCGAATTGCGGAGCAAAGCGATTTTGTTAATATTAATAGAAAGCAAGGTCATTTTGATTCCTTAAAGCACCTATTTTCAGGTGCAATTACTGCGCAAACGCCAATAACTGAGCGCCTTCGGTAACTTGATCACCGACTGCATACAAGACTTCATCAATCACACCATCATGTGGTGCAGAGATGGTGTGTTCCATCTTCATCGCTTCCATAATTAGCAACGCATCACCTTTTTTCACTTCTTGCGCTTTATTGACCAGCACTGCAACGATTTTGCCTGGCATTGGTGCCGTCAGGCGGCCGCCTTCGGCTTCACTCTCACCCGCATGGGCGAGGGCGTCGAGGTAATGTAAATCAGTATGTGCGTCTTGATTGAAGACATGGAAGTGTTCGCCGTCACGTACGACTGTACCAGTCACGGTTTGATCGCCAATCACCAACACAAAATCATGCCCAATTGTTGAGACTAATTTGACTTCAGCAACAACATCGGCGCCACTGATTCTCCAACCGTCCGCCAGATAAGTCACGACAACATCATGCGTGGCTGCTTCTTCAACAAATTGTAATCCACGTTGCATATTGCTGTTCATACGCCAACCGTGACTACTTTGCCATGGATCGCTACCCACTATTTTTTCAGACGTCAACAACGCAACAACCGCCAATGCTAAACGATGGATACCTGCTGGCTTCATCGCAGGAAATAGCTCAGATTGATTGCGCTCGATCAGACCCGTATCCAGATCTGCACTAGAAAATGCGGTACTGTTGATCAGACGTGATAAGAAGGCGATATTCGAATTTAAACCGACGATCTGATATTGCGACAACGCTTGCGCCATGCGTGCTAACGCTTCCTGACGGTCTTTGCCCCAAACGATCATCTTCGCGATCATTGGATCGTAAAACGGTGAAATCGTATCACCTTCACGTACGCCGCTATCGATACGGAACGCCGCCGGATCAGCATTACCTCCCAGTTCAAAATTGACCGCCGCTGGTGTACGTGCATGACGCAGGGTGCCGATCGAAGGCAGAAAGCCTTTTTCTGGATTTTCTGCATACACACGCGCTTCAATGGCGTGGCCATGAATACGCAATTCGGATTGTTGCAACGGCAACGGTTCACCAGCAGCAACACGCAATTGCCATTCAACCAAATCGGTACCCGTGATCATTTCTGTCACAGGATGTTCAACCTGCAAACGGGTATTCATTTCCATGAAATAGAAAGAGCCATCTTGGTTAGCGATAAACTCGACGGTACCAGCGCCGACATAGCCCACTGCTTTTGCAGCGGCAACGGCCGCGTCACCCATCGCAGCACGACGCTCTGCAGTCATCCCCGGCGCAGGTGCTTCTTCGAGTACTTTTTGATGACGCCGTTGAACGGAGCAATCGCGTTCAAACAAATAAACGCAGTTACCATGGGTATCGGCAAACACCTGGATTTCGATGTGACGTGGACGTTGCAGATATTTTTCTGCCAGTACTTTATCGTCACCAAACGAATTGATCGCTTCGCGTTTGCATGAGGCCAGCGCATCTTTAAAGTCAGCAGATTTTTCAATCACCCGCATCCCTTTACCACCGCCGCCAGCACTGGCTTTCAACAATACCGGATAACCGATACGATCCGCTTCCGTATGCAAAAAATCGGCGTCCTGATTGTCGCCGTGGTAGCCAGGTACCAGCGGTACGTTGGCTTTTTCCATTAAGGATTTAGCGGCAGATTTACTGCCCATGGCTTCAATCGCGGAGGCTGGTGGGCCAATAAAGGCGATCCCATTTTTTGCGCAGGCTTTCGCAAATTCACTATTTTCTGATAAAAAACCATAACCCGGATGAATCGCCTGCGCACCCATTGCTAATGCGACTTCGATGATTTTATCGGCGCGCAGATAACTTTCTTTTGCTGCTGCAGGTCCGATCAACACGGCCTCGTCACAGACCGCCACGTGTTTCGCGTTGGCGTCGGCTTCGGAATACACAGCAACCGTTTTGATGCCCATGCGACGTGCAGTAGCGGCAACCCGGCAGGCGATTTCGCCACGATTGGCGATCAGGATTTTGGTGAACATGTCTCTTCGCTCTTGGTGAATTTTTAGAATAAGTGAATTTTTTGCTTTGCTTTTTTTTTCGTTAGCTGCAGCTACCCGCTTTAGCTTCTACTTTGCCACGGGTTTTCAGGCCAAGTTTTTCTAACAATACGCGGTCATCTTTCGCTTCAGGATTTTGTGTCGTCAGTAATTTATCGCCGTAGAAAATCGAATTAGCACCCGCCAAGAAACACATCGCTTGCACTGCTTCACCCATCTGGCGACGGCCAGCGGACAAACGCACACGTGCTTTCGGCATCGTGATACGCGCCACAGCAATCGTACGGACAAATTCTAATGGGTCGAGTGGATCCAGACCGTGCAATGGCGTACCTTCAACTTGCACCAGATGGTTCACGGGGACAGATTCTGGGTACGGATTTAAATTCGCTAATTGCGCAATTAAGCCAGCGCGTTGACGGCGTGATTCACCCATACCAACGATACCGCCACAGCATACTTTGAGACCAGCACTACGTACGTGACCCAAGGTATCGAGACGATCCTGATAATCGCGTGTTGAAATCACATTGCTGTAAAACTCTGGCGCCGTATCGAGATTGTGGTTGTAGTAATCGAGACCCGCGTCAGCCAGACGTTGTGCTTGTTCTTCTTTGAGCATACCCAAGGTCGCGCAGGTTTCTAAGCCCATCGCTTTGACTTCGCGCACCATAGTTTCGACTTTTTCCATATCGCGGTCTTTTGGTGAACGCCATGCTGCGCCCATACAGAAACGTGTCGCGCCGTTTTCACGCGCAGCTTTGGCAGCGTCAAGCACTTCACGGACGTCCAGCATTTTTTTCGCTTCGACACCAGTGTCATAGCGTGCTGCTTGCGGACAATAACCGCAGTCTTCTTCGCAGCCGCCAGTTTTAATCGATAACAAGGTCGCCAACTCAACGTCGCCATCAGGGAAGTTAGCACGATGGGCACTTTGTGCCTTGAACATCAGGTCGTTAAATGGTAGATCAAACAATGCCAGCACGTCTTCAACTGGCCACGTTTCTGCTTCTATCTTTTTTACTGGTGCCTGAAACTGTACGGCTTGCGGGATGTCATTGGCTTGCATAAGTCTTCCTTCACTTCAAAATTACGTCTTAATTACTTGAGGATATCGACATTAAGGTATGTCGCTGCAGTCTTCATGTTGTCTGTTGTATTACCGTTAAGGCGTGGTATGTGTCCTAGCATTGGGGCCGCGATACGCTGTTGTATGGCGTCAATGTTATCTTGCAGATACAGCATCTGTGTATCGACTGTATTAGCAATCCAAGCTGCGACGTGCAAGCCGCGAGCGCGTATTGCTTGTGCTGTCAGCAGCGCATGATTGATGCAACCGAGTCGCAATCCCACCACCAGAATCACGGGAAGATTCAGCTGTTGTGCTAAATCTGCAGTGTCTACCTGATCGTTCAGCGGGACACAAAAGCCACCGACACCTTCAACAATAACTGCCTCAGCGGCGCTAGTCAGTTGTTGATAACTCGCCAAGATATGCGGCAAGGATATAGTTACGTTCTCCTGCTTAGCAACGATATGCGGGGCAGCCGGTGTTTGCATTAGATACGGGCAGACCAACGAAGGTGAAGCCTGCACACTCGATGCTGCCATCAGACTATCCACATCCTCGTTATGCCATTGCCCATCGCGTAGTTCTGCGCCAGACGCAATCGGCTTCATGCCAATCGTACTGAGTCCGCGTTGACCGAACGCTTGTAACAGCGCACTGCTGCTGAAGGTTTTACCTATTTCGGTATCTGTACCAGTGATAAAAAAATCATGGGAGCGAGACGTGTTCATTATGCTACCTCGGCAAAACATTGCGCCACATAACTCATCTGATCAAGGCGATTAATTGCCTGCGTCAACTGATGCACTTGTAACTCAGTATGGGCCGCAGACAAGGTCACCCGCAGACGTGCTGTCCCCAGCGGCACTGTTGGTGGCCGAATCGCGCCTACCCAATATCCCTGCTCTAATAAATTGCCCGCAATATTGAGCATCGCGGCATTTTCCCCGATGACGACAGGCTGCACTGCCGTCACTGAAGGCATCAATTGCCACAGTTGCAGATTCAGGCTATGGCTGAACATGCGGATGAGTTTATTCAGATGCGCGCGGCGTTCCTGACCTTCAGCACCGGAAATAATATCGATACTGGTCAGCAACGCATGGGCCAGCGCAGGCGCGGCGGCGGTGGTGTAGATGTACGCGCGTGCTTTCTGGATTAACCACTCAATGACGGTTTCGTGTGCAGCGACAAACGCACCACCAACACCTGCAGCTTTGCCAAGTGTGCCCATGTACACCAAGTTCGGCGACTTCATATTAAAGTGCTCCAGGACGCCACGTCCGTGTTCACCCAACACTCCAAAGCCATGTGCATCATCGACAATCAGCCATGCATCGTATTTTTCGCACAAAGCAAGTAATGGTGGCAGATCGGCGATATTGCCATCCATACTAAACACGCTGTCAGTCACGACAACACGTTTTTTATGGCTACAAACCTTAAGCATCTGCTCCAGCGCCGCATAATCTTTATGCGGAAATACCTGGGTGGCTGCACGTGATAAACGTACGCCGTCAATCAAGGATGCATGATTTAATTCTTCTGAAAAAACGGCGGCATCTTTACCTGCCAAGGCGGTGATGATGGCCTGATTTGCCATATAGCCGGTACAGAAATACAAAGCACGAGCCTGCTCCACATTGGGTGCCATAAACTCTGCCAGACGTTCTTCCAACGCCATGTGCGCGCGGCTATGACCGCTGATCAAGTGCGATGCACCACTACCAGCGCCATACAAACTCGCGCCTTTTTGTAAGGCCTGAACGACCAAAGGATGGGTCGCCAGACCAAGATAGTCATTACTACAAAATGCCAGCAAATCCTTACCGTCCGCCTGCAAACTTGCACCTTGCACGCTATCAACCGTGCGACGACGACGGATCAGATGTTGTTGTTCCAGCTCAGCTAATTCATCCTGCAGGGACTGCAACAAAGGCATTCTGGCCGCTGCTACATGCAGGTTACTACTATTGCCGCTCATGCCATTACCTCTTCAAACACGTTCATGGTTTTCTGTGCCAGCGACGTAATTTCTTCTTCGTTCAGAATATACGGCGGCATCAGATACACACTGCGACCAATCGGACGCATTAATAATTCTTGTTCCAAGGCTGCGCTGAAAAAACGTCGCGAGAAGGTACTTGCCTTGGCTGGGTCATCGACCACCGCATCAAAGGCAAAGATCATTCCTTGCTGGCGTACGTGCTTCACACGCGTATCCTCTTTTAATCCGGCAAATGCACTGGCGATCATCTGTGACTTCTGGCGATTCGCCGCAATCACATTATCATCTTCAAAAATCGCTAAGGTCGCCAATGCAGCGCGACACGCCAGCGGATTGCCGGTATATGAGTGAGAGTGCAAAAATCCACGACGCACATCGGCGTCATAAAATGCCTGGTAGACAGCATCGGTCGTCATCACGAGGCTCAATGGCAAATAGCCACCGCTGATTCCTTTCGACAGACACAAAAAATCTGGCCAGATCTGTGCAGACTCACATGCAAAGAACGTCCCAGTACGACCACAACCCACCGCGATTTCATCCGCGATCAGATGGACCTGATACTGGTCACACAATTCACGCAAACGACGCAGATAAATCGGATCATGCATCGCCATACCAGTGGCACATTGCACCAATGGTTCAATAATCACTGCCGCTACCTTGCCTTCACGCTCTTGCAATACGCGCTCCAGATCGGCTGCTGCGCGCAAGGCCACATCGGCCGCTGTTTCACCATCCCGTGCGAGACGGGCATCGGGTGAAGCGACGACGTGCGCACGTTGCAACATCGGGCCATAGGCTTCGCGGAACAAGCTGACATCCGTCACTGCTAAGGCACCAACGGTTTCACCGTGATAGCTGCCCTGAATACAGATAAATTCTTGCTTATCAGTCTGACCACCATTACGCCACGCGTGAAAACTCATTTTTAATGCGATTTCAACTGCAGAGGCACCATCCGATGCGTAAAAGCTGTGGCCTAAAGCGTTACCCGTCAGTGCCGAGAGCTTTTCAGACAATTCAATCACTGGCGCGTGGGTAAATCCCGCGAGCATCGCATGTTCGAGTTTATCTAACTGATCTTTCAGTGCAGCATTAATGCGCGGATTGGCGTGACCGAACAAGTTCACCCACCAGGAGCTGATCGCATCCAGATAGCGCTTTCCATCCATGTCATACAGCCAGATACCGCGTCCATGGCTGACCGGAATCAGCGGTACGGTTTCATGATGCTGCATCTGGGTGCACGGGTGCCAGACGTGCTGCAAGCTGCGTGCGACCCAGTTATTTTGTGTTTCCAAAATGACTCCAGACTACAAGGCAAACCAGTTTCATGCATAAAAAACAATAGTGAAGACTGGTCTGGTTAAAGAAGACGCGTATTTTATGCGACTTTTCCTGTGACATCGGATTTCATGGCCGATTACATCATTAATTCAGGGTTTTCTCTTGATGAAGGTGCAGACTATGAACAAATTGATAAATCATTACTGCAAAGCATCACACTACCCAAGATGGCTTGCGCTTCTCTAAAAAAGAACGTACCCCTTCACGACCTTCATCGGAGGCGCGGATATGCGCAATGCCCTCTACCGTCGCAGCAACCAACTCCGGTGTCACCTCACGGCTAGCAACATCTTGTACCAGTTTTTTTGCTTGTCTCACTGCGTTTGGACTGTTGGTTACCAAGGCCTTAACGATCTCTGCGACTTTGCTATCGAGCGCGTCAGCAGCAACGACCTCATGGACAAAACCAATCCGCTGCGCTTCTGATGCAGAAAACCGTTCTGCCGTAATAAAGTAGCGACGCGCTGCACTCTCACCCATGGCTTTAATCACATACGGTGAGATCGTGGCTGGGATCAAACCCAATTTAACTTCACTCAGACAATAATTCGCGCTATCGACACTGATAGCGATATCACACGCCGCCACCAGACCCATGCCACCGGCGTAACAATCACCTTGCACTTTAGCCACCACGGGCTTACTGCAGTGATAAATCGCGGCTAACATCGCTGCGAGCTGGCCCGCATCCGCCAGATTTTCGGCATGCGTGTAATCGGCCATTTTTTTCATCCAGTTCAGGTCGGCACCGGCACAAAACGCCAGACCATTCGCCGCTAACACCACCGCCCGTACGCTTGGTTCTGTATCGAGTTGACGAAATACCTGAGTGATTTCTGCAATGGTAGCTTCGTTGAAGGCATTGCGCACATCGGGACGGTTCAGAGTGACGGTAGCAACCGACTGTTGAATAGCGATACTGAGCGTTTCCATACTGCACTTCCTTACAATGAGTTAGTCATCATTTTTGTCTTCAGATGACACGTTTTATCACTTGGCATTTCCATTCGTAGCAAGAAAGTAGCTACGAGGCCTTATCTGTTTGAGCACTGATAGTCGGTTTCTTCCAGACCACACTATCATCTACGGCATAAGGAGCACATTCTTGTTGAGCGCGCTTTTTACACAGCGCGAGTGCTTTTTCAAGCGCATCAGTTGTTCCACCGAAATAAGCGCCAAACTCGCCCGAGGCATCGACAACAAAAGCACGTGGAATGTCGCTCTCAAGAAACTTCACATACTTGTCGCGCAATTCTGCGTTCTTCACCGGTACGCTTGCCAGTTCATTAATCTTCGCAAAACCGGTTTCCTCGGTATTGCCTGGTGTCTGCGGAATAAGAACACCTTGTCGCTGCAAAAAGTTATCAACAATCGGACGCCATGTCGAAAATGCCCGCGAGAAAAAGTAATGCCCGTTATCACCAAATGCAGGCATTGCCTGATATTCGGCAAGTTGACTCACGGACGATTGCTTCTGATATTCAGCAAACCATTGTTTAGGATAGGTAGGACCAAAATATTTATCGTTCTCTGTATAAATCCATAAGCTTGGAACTCGCGCCGTTTTACCGTACACCCCGAACATCCCTTTGAGTAAATCAGGACGACATGGCTCATAGGGTTGCGTGTCTGGATTTCCCCCACCACCACCTGCAAAATTAATCGCAGCAATCAATCCTGGAGGATTTTTAGCTGCGACCGTCATCGCTGTAGCGCCACCATAAGATTGCCCGAGTACGACGATGCGTGTTGGGTCGACATAGCTTTGCTGTTTTGCATACGCGATGACGGTGAGCGTTGCGGTCGCTGCAGCTTCATAGGCGGGTACATACATTTTTCCAGAACAAGTGCCTGAATATTCCGGATCAGGGTCGATCCCAGAATCGCCATAGCCGATACGAGTCGGCACCCACACAGCAAAGCCGCGGTTGACAAAATATCTTGATACTTGCAAAAAACGCTCGCGACCTGGCTTGGAGCGGTCTTTATAACTACGCCCATGCAGCAACACCACAATCGGGAATGGTCCGTCGCCGTTCGGCTTGAATTGCGTCACAACCATATCCTTACTGACTTCCTGATTGAATATGGTCTTCACGGTCGTAGGGATTTTAATGACCGACTCGTTTAACGTCGCAGAGAGTTGGTCCTCAGCATAAACAAGTTTCGAACCCATACCCAATAATAATAAGCTTAGCAGCGCGGTGTATTTCATATCGCTTACATCCTGAACACACCAAATTTCACGTCAGGAATTGGTGCATTCAACGCTGAAGATAAACCAAGTCCAAGCACCATGCGCGTGTCAGCCGGATCAATCACACCATCATCCCACAAGCGTGCGGAAGCGTAATACGGATGCCCCTGATGTTCGTATTGTTCTTTAATCGGTTGTTTAAATGCCGCTTCTTCTTCCGCACTCCAGCTGCCGCCTTTGCCTTCAATACCGTCACGTTTTACGGTTGCCAATACGCTGGCTGCTTGCTCGCCGCCCATCACCGAGATACGAGCATTTGGCCACATCCACATAAAGCGTGGCGAATACGCACGACCACACATGCCGTAGTTACCCGCACCGAAGCTACCACCAATAATGACCGTCAACTTAGGGACGTTGGCCGTGGCAACGGCCGTTACCATCTTGGCGCCATTACGGGCAATGCCTTCGTTTTCGTATTTACGACCGACCATAAAGCCAGTGATATTCTGCAAAAATATCAGCGGAATTTTGCGTTGGCAGCACAGCTCAATAAAGTGCGCACCTTTTAATGCTGACTCTGAAAACAGAATGCCGTTATTGGCGATAATACCGACTGGCATGCCGTAAATATGGGCAAAGCCACAGACCAACGTCGTACCGTAGCGCGCTTTGAATTCATCAAAATGACTCCCGTCAACCACGCGGGCGATCACTTCACGCACATCAAACGGTTTGCGCGTATCGACTGGAATTACACCATACAATTCGCTTGCCGGAAATTTTGGTTCTTCCACGTCTTTCATCACCACGGTTTGTGGTTTCTGACGGTTCAGATTGGATACGATGGTTCTTGCCAGAGACAACGCATGTGTGTCGTTCTGTGCGAGATGATCAACCACACCAGATAAACGGGTATGCACATCACCACCACCCAAATCTTCTGCTGTGACCACCTCGCCCGTTGCCGCTTTCACTAACGGTGGGCCACCCAAGAAAATCGTTCCCTGATTTTTAACGATAATCGATTCATCACTCATTGCAGGCACATACGCACCACCGGCAGTACAAGACCCCATGACGACCGCAATTTGTGGAATACCTTTTGCAGACATGTTTGCCTGGTTATAAAAGATACGGCCAAAGTGATCCCGATCTGGGAACACGTCATCCTGATTTGGCAAGTTTGCACCGCCACTGTCGACTAAATAAATACACGGCAAATTATTTTGCTCAGCGATTTCTTGTGCGCGCAAATGCTTTTTAACAGTCATCGGATAATACGTACCACCTTTGACTGTCGCATCATTACAAACGATCACACACTCCTGACCAGCAACACGGCCAATACCCGTAATGACACCCGCAGATGGTGCGGCATTGTCATACATGTCATACGCAGCCAGCTGTGAAAATTCCATGAACGGCGTACCCGCATCCAACAACATCTGTACCCGATCACGCGGCAACAGCTTCCCACGCGCGAGATGTTTTTTTCGTGCATCGTCTCCGCCACCCAGCGCGATCTTTTCAATCTTCGCTTTGAGGTCATCCACCACCAACTGCATCGCAGCGGCATTGGCTTTGAAATCTTCGGAGCGAGGATTCAGTTTGGAATCTAAAGTTGTCATATGATATTTATCCAAAAATCTGTTTTGTTATTGCTGACTGTTTTTCTCACCGTCTTACTCACTGATATCGCCGTTCACATAGACCCATTGACCGTCATAGCGAACAAAGCGACTGACTTCATGTAATTTGTGTGCCCTGCCGCCGATCTTGTACCGTGCCACAAACTCAACGGTTGCCGTGTCACCATCCGCGCTGTGTGCCTTCACTTCCAGACCCAGCCATTTGGTGGGGTCATCGTGGGCAATACACTCCTGCGGGCAAGTTCTTTCATCCCATGTTGCGCGCAGATACGCTTCATCGTTGCGGGTGTAAGCGGTATAGCGTGAACGCATCAGTGCTTCTGCCGTTGGTGCCACCGCTGTACCGCTCATATAGGGGGCACAGCAGTCCTTCAAGGGTTTTCCTGAACCACAAGGGCAGGCATCACTATCATGCTGCATGCCCTTTTTTTTGCTGTCATTACTGCCTTTGCTACTTTTGCTTTGCATACTTACTTTTTACTTTCTTTCACTGCGACTGGTGCACCGGCAGCTTTCCATGCACCAAAACCACCTTCGATATGTGCCACGTTCTCGAGACCCATATCCTGTACGGTTTTAGTGGTGAGTGCGCTACGCCAGCCGGCGGCACAAAATAAAATAAATTCTTTAGACTCACCAAACACCGGTTTGAAATACGGCGAATCAGGATCCACCCAAAATTCGATCATTCCACGTGGCGCATGAAATGCACCAGGGACAATCCCTTCGCGTTCTAATTCACGGATATCGCGCACATCAACAAACTGCACCTGTGGGTCAGACAGTTTGGCCTGTGCTTGCGCCACACTGTAGGTTTTGATTTGTGCCGTCGCTTCATCAACTAATTGCTTGTAGCCTTTTTTCATTTTGTGCTCCTGTCAGTGAATCAATAAATCAAAATCCGCCAGTGGCTAACCACTTTTCGACTTGTGGCAGACGATCATTACCCCAGAAGGATTCGCCATCCACAATAATCCACGGTGCGCCAAATACACCTTGCGCGACGGCATTGTCACCCGCTTGTTTCAGGCGTTCTTTGCGGTCGGCATCGTTACAGGCAGCAGCGACTTGTGATCCATCTAATCCCAAACCATCCACAAAACTAGCCAACCACGTCAAATCATTGATCGCCGCTGGGCCGGAGAAATAAGCTTTGGTCACACCGCGCACATAATCACCGACGTGTTCAGGTGCAGTGTCTTGTATCCACAGGCAAACACGGGCGGTATTGTGTGTGCCAATCGGAAACACCTCAGGCAAAACAAAGGGTACACCTGCATAACGCGCTGAACGTTCAAAATCATGTTTATAGTAGTTCGTCATGATCGGTGGCCGCATGGTCAGCGGTCCTGAACCTGTCGTTTTGAACACAGCGCCAAGCAAGATCGGTTTCCACTCAACAGTACGGCCATATTTTGCGGCAAGCGCCTCAATGGATTGACTTGCGATATATCCATACGGTGAAACAAAATCAAACCAAAATTCAATTGCCTTGCTCATTGCTGTCTCCTGATATTGACTACTTTTATAATGAACTTGCACCGACCATGAACCTTCACTGAACTACCCTACTTACCATGCTGATTTATCCTGCGGCGAGCGCACGACCAATCAGAATTTTCTGAATTTCAGACGTTCCTTCGTAGATCTGACAGACGCGAACATCGCGATAAATGCGCTCGACAGGGAAATCACTCACGTAGCCATAACCACCATGAATCTGGATCGCATCGGAGCAGACTTTTTCCGCCATTTCGGAGGCAAATAATTTCGCCATGGCCGCTTCTTTAAGACACGGTTTTCCTGCGTCTTTCATGCTGGCTGCATGCCAGATCAACTGACGCGCAGCTTCAATTTGCGTTGCCATATCTGCCAACTTAAATTGCACTGCCTGATGTTCATAAATCGATTTACCAAAGCTGTTGCGGTCTTTTGCATAAGCGAGCGCCGCTTCAAAAGCAGCACGTGCCATACCAACCGATTGCGAAGCAATCCCAATACGCCCGCCCTCTAAACCGGACAAGGCAATCTTGTATCCCATGCCTTCTTCACCGATCAGATTCTCGGCAGGAATGCGACAGTTTTCAAATAAAATCTGTGCGGTATCAGACGAGTGCTGACCCATTTTATGTTCGAGTCCGGCGACGATGTAACCCGGTGTTTTGGTGGAGACCCAGAATGCACTAATCCCTTTTTTACCAGCGGCTTTATCAGTCACCGCCATCACAATCGCGACGTCAGCATGCTTACCGCTGGTAATAAATTGTTTAACGCCGTTCAAGACGTAATCGTTGCCTTCGCGACGTGCGGTTGTTTTCAGGTCTGAGGCATCGCTACCAGCATGCGGCTCGGTGAGGCAAAATGCACCCAACATTTCGCCGCGCGCCAATGGGGTCAGCCATTGTTTTTTCTGTGACTCATTGGCGTACATCATGGCAATACTGCATACTGGACAATTGTTGACCGATACCACCGTAGAAGTACCACCATCACCCGCTGCAATTTCTTCTAACACCAGCGCCAGCGACAGATAATCCATACCCGCACCGCCATATTCCTCAGGTACAGCAACACCATATGCACCCATTTGCGCCAGCTCTTTCAATTCTTCGGCCGGAAAATGATGTTCTTTATCCCAACGCGCTGCGTTCGGTACTAAACGTTCTTGGGCAAAGCTGCGCATTGCATCGCGTATCATTTCGTGTTCTGGTGTGAGTAACATAGGTGTCTCTTTTCAATCTCTTGTCTATATTTCAGTGCTTACCAGCTAAGGCTGGAACCATCTTCGGCATTAAAAAAACTGCCGTTATTTTCTGTTTTGAGGCCGTCGAGCAGATGACGAATACGCTGTGCACTATCGCTTATTTCCAAATCAGCACCTGCACCACCCATCTCGGTTTTAACCCAACCTGGATGTAAAGCAACACAGATAGCTTTGCTGGTGTTGAGTGACACATCTTTTAATACCGAATTGAGTGCTGCTTTACTGGCACGGTATAACCAACCATGCGTTGTCGAGCGATGGGCAATCGCGCCCATCTGTGACGAAATCACCGCCAGCTTTCCGTTGGCATTTTCTACTAACGGAAGAACGATAGGCAAAATACGCATCGCCGCCAATACATTGGTATGCATCACCTCATCAAACTGCTCTTGCTGTGGCGATGTCAATCCGTTGGTATGCGGACCGTAGACGCCTGCATTTACAATCGCGACGTCAATTTTTTCGTCATCCAAGCGCCAGCCAAGACCGGCACAATCATTTAAGTTATTCACATCCAGCGGTAGCGCTTCACAACCGTCTGCCTGCAACGCAGCGAGATGATCCGCACTACGCGCCGTCGCAATCACGCGCCATCCGGCTGCTTTATATTGCAACGCCAATTCTTGACCAATTCCACGCGAGGCACCAATGATTAATGCGGTAGGCATCTTGCTTCCTTTAATACTTCAATTTGCACATTTTTTACGTGCACAAGTTCATTCAATTTCTCACCACTTGAAGGTACTTTTCACGCACGTTGCTGACAGTGGATAAACCAGCGAGCGACACACTATTGAGTTAAGAAGCGCAGTCGTAGATACGTACGACGAACATCGCAGACTCAATAGTGTGTCGCGCAGTAGCTTATACAGGGTTAGACGAGCTCGATGGCCATGGCTGTTCCTTCTCCACCACCAATACACAACGACGCCACACCACGTTTCTTACCTTGTTTTTTCAAGGCACCGATCAGTGTGATGATGATACGTGCACCGGATGCGCCGATTGGGTGACCTAATGCACATGCACCACCATGCACGTTCACTTTGTCATGAGAAATGCCGAGCTCTTTCATTGCGGCCATTGGTACTGTAGCGAAAGCTTCATTGATTTCAAACAAATCAACGGTATCCGTTGTCCAGCCTGTTTTTTTGTATAATTTTTCGATCGCGCCAACAGGTGCTGTTGTGAACCAGCCTGGTTCTTGTGCGTGCGATGCATGCGCGAGAATTTTAGCGATGGGTGTCAGGCCCAGTTCTTTGGCTTTCGATTCACGCATGAGAACAAGTGCCGCAGCACCATCATTGATCGAGGAAGAAGAGGCAGCAGTGATCGTGCCATCTTTTTTGAACGCTGGTTTTAATGATGGGATTTTGTCGAGCTTCGCTTTCAACGGGCCTTCATCTTTATCGATGACGATATCACCACCGCGGCCAGAGACCGTCACGGGCGCGATTTCCCATGCAAAAGAACCATCAGCCGTTGCGGCTTGTGCACGTTTCACAGAAGCGATTGCGAACGCATCCTGATCTTCACGTGTGAAGTGGTACTTGGCTGAACAGTCTTCCGCAAAGGTGCCCATGGAACGACCTTTGTCGTACGCATCTTCCAGACCATCGAGCATCATGTGATCAAAAATCTGACCATGTCCGATACGATAGCCACCGCGTGCTTTAGGAATCAGATATGGCGCATTGGTCATGGATTCCATACCACCAGTCACTAACACATCGTTGCTGCCCGCAGTGATCGAATCAAATGCCATCATCGTGGCTTTCATGGCCGAGCCACACATTTTAGACAGTGTCACTGCGCCAGTAGACATGGGCAAACCAGCTGCCAACAATGCCTGACGTGCAGGTGCCTGCCCCTGACCTGCCATTAAGCAGTTACCAAACAATACTTCTTCCACCAGTTCTGGTTTGACGCCAGCGCGTTCTACAGCTGCTTTAATTGCAACAGCACCAAGCTGGCTCGCTGTCAAAGAAGAAAAATCACTTTGAAATGCACCCATAGGAGTACGGGCTGCACCAACGATAACGATAGGGTCGTTCATTCTATTCTCCAAAATAAAAATCAGTCATTGACACGATTGACGCACTTCACATGCGAACAAGGTATTTCTGACAATTACATCACATATAACGATCATCAAAAAAAATTTACGTCTGATGGCAAAACCGTATCTCTTGTGGATACGGAAAAACGTCATCTACTTTGCCAGCAACAATGCGCTGTTTGCGTCCGTCCCAGTAACCGGCGGTTAGTAAGTCAGCGTGGTGCTTCATAAAGAATTCTCTTACTTTAGTGTTGCCTAATAAAAAGGTGCCAAATTGCTCCGGAAAGACATCATTTTTCGCTACGGGATACCACGGCTCGGCGGACATTTCATCTTCTTCGTTGCGTGGCGCCGGGATATTGCGAAACTTACAATCGGTGATGTATTCGATTTCATCGTAATCGTAAAAAACCACCCGACCATGTCGTGTCACTCCGAAATTTTTATACAACATATCACCAGGGAAAATATTTGCTGCGACCAGATCTTTAATCGCGTTACCGTATTCGATGACACCATGTTCCATCGCATCCATATCGCCACGTTGCTCTGCTTCAGTGAGGTAGATATTGAGTGGCGTCATGCGACGCTCTATGTACAGATGTTTTATGACGACTTCATCGTCGTTTTCTTCTAACGACGACGGCGCATATTGCTTAATTTCATGAAGCAAATCATCTGAAATACGGGAGCGCGGAAATGCCACATCAGAATACTCCAAGGTATCGGCCATGCGTCCCACACGGTCATGGTTTTTCACCAGTAAATACTTTTCTTTGATTAAAGCTTTAGTGGTTTCTTTTGGTGGTGGAAAACTGTCTTTAATGAGTTTGAAGACATATGGAAACGATGGTAATGCAAACACCAACATCACCAGTCCGCGAATACCTGGCGCGGTTGCAATCTGATCCGACGAATATTTGAGATGATGCAAAAAATCACGATAGAACAAGTTCTTACCGTGTTTCTGCAAGCCGATCATGGTGTAAATTTCGCTGCGTGGCTTCTTTGGCAAAATACTGCGAATAAACTGCACATACGCTGAGGGTACTTCCATGTCGACCATGAAGTAAGCGCGCGTAAAAGAAAATAGAACTGTGATTTGCATCGCGTCAAATAAAACCGTATCAAGCACCAACGATCTTTTGTGCTTATGCATAATCGGAATCACAAATGGATACTCACGATTACCATTGATGCCTTTGCCTATAATGTAGGCAGATTTATTCCGGTAAAAAAGGCTGGCGAGGACCTGTATCTGATGGTTAGGTTCCAGCTTTTCACCGCCAAAATTTTCACGCAGGCGGGCTTCTACCAAGGCCACATCACGATCGAGATCTTCAAAATCTGTCTTTAGCTGAAAATTGGTGACAATGCGTTTGATCGTGAAATTGAGACCATCTGTGGCTGGATAATATACGCGGTAGGTCGGTGGTGTATCTTCGCGTTCGAGATACTCTGTGGACGTAGCAGGTCGGACGAAAATAAAGTCATTATGAAAATACGTGCGATGCAGCAACTTGGTGCAGACGGTATTGAAAAACGTTTCTGCTAACTCAGGGCGCAGATGATCTGTCAGCAAACCCATGTAGTGCAGCTTGACTTCGCGCCAGACGTCGTCAGTCAAATCGTCTTCTTCGTATTCATCTTCGAGCGCTTGTACACACTCGCGTACCCGCGTATCGTAAAACTGAATACGTTCCCTCGCGGCAAGTTGTGCTGCTTTCCAGTCGCCCTCTTCAAAATATTTTTTCGCGCCCTGGCTACTGGCACTAAACAAACGGTAATGCTTGTCAAAGCCATCTAATATCATCCGTGCGATATCAAAGGCAATCTGGGAAGACAACAACTTAGGGAAGTGGGCGTTTGGCATAGTCTTTACTCAGGCAAGGTTAAACTGGTTTTTCCATGTTTCTAGTTTAACCAAATCCACGCCAATACCACCACAAATGACGAAAAGTGGTTGTTTAAATGAATGCAAGACAGGTAAGTTCTGATAAGCAACTGCCAGTGTTGCGCCACAGGCGGGTTCGACTAATGCCCTGGTGTCATCGGCAAAACGCAGACAGGCATCGACGGCCTGTGCGTCACGGACCAGCACGCTGCGGATGTCGTGTTCACGGGTCAGATCAAACGCTTTTTGCGCAACACGTCTTGCGCCCAACGACGTCGCTATACTTGAAATTGTCGGCAAGGTCACACACTGATTAGCCTGTATGGCAGCATGTAATGACGCCGCACCTTCGGTTTCAACAGCGATCACTGGGATATGTGCCAAGCCGTTGCGTTGCAGGCCCTGCACCACACCACTCATCAATCCGCCACCACCGACAGAACAAACGACGACGTCAAATTCAATCTGTCCTGCCACTTCATCGATCAGACTACCATTCCCGTCCCAGATGTCAGTATGGTCAAACGGCGGGATATACACCGCGCCGGTTTCTTCACACAATGCCAGCGCTACTTGATTGGCTTCATCCCAGACATTCCCTTCAACAATCAGCGTCGCACCTATCGCCTCAATGGCTTTGCGGACGGAATCAGAGGTAGTGTGAGGAACGACAATCGTGGTTTTTAATCCCAGCGCAACGCCAGCGACGGCAGCAGCGAATCCGGCATTGCCACCTGACGGACAAACAAACTGCTGCGCACCGTTGGCTGCTGCACGTTGACACATCAGACCAATGCCACGCAATTTGAAGGAACCAGACGCTTGCAAATTGTCCATTTTGAGCCAGACCTGCTTGTCCAACGCCGATGACAACGCCCGGTGGGATAACAGAGGTGTATTCAGATGTAATGGCTTCATACCTGATGTTCCGGAAACGGGTGCAAACTACAGCGCGCCACGTCATCGTGACGAAGACGCGCCTATTGAGTCTTACTTTGGGTTCTTAGCGGGTTTCTGCAAACAATTCGCGACCAATCAGCATACGTCGAATTTCGCTCGTGCCTGCGCCGATTTCATACAGTTTCGCATCACGCCACAAACGACCAACCGGATATTCGTTGATGTAACCGTTGCCACCCAGTGTCTGAATCGCCTCGCCCGCCATCCAGGTCGCTTTTTCTGCGGAGTACAAAATTGCGCCAGCAGCGTCTTTACGCAGTGCACGCAATGCCTCAGGGGTCTTAGCGCGGTCACATGCCTGGCCAACCGCATAGACGTAGGCTTTGCATGCCATCATCGTCGAATACATATCGGCTAATTTACCTTGCATCAATTGGAATTCACCAATCGGCTGACCAAACTGCTTGCGATCATGCACGTACGGTACTACGGCATCCATACAAGCTTGCATAATGCCCAAAGGCCCGCCCGACAACACCGAGCGCTCGAAATCCAGACCAGACATCAAGACGTTCACGCCTTTGCCCAACCCGCCCAGTACGTTTTCTGCAGGTACTTCGCAATCCTCGAACACCAATTCACCGGTGTGCGAACCACGCATACCCAGTTTGTCGAGTTTTTGCGCAATGCTGAAACCCTTAAAGCCTTTTTCGATCAGGAAAGCGGTCATTCCACGTGGACCGGCTTCGATATCATTTTTGGCATAAACCACCAGTGTGTCGGCATCAGGACCATTGGTGATCCACATTTTGGTACCGTTGAGCACCCAGCGGTCACCTTTAAAATCAGCACGTAATTTCATGCTGACCACATCCGAACCTGCATTCGGTTCCGACATCGCCAGCGCACCAATATGCTCACCAGAGATCAGTTTTGGCAGGTATTTTTGTTTTTGTTCTTCAGTACCGTTACGTTTGATCTGGTTAACACACAGATTGGAGTGCGCACCATACGACAAGCCAACGGAGGCAGAGGCGCGGGAGATTTCTTCCATGGCAATAATATGCGCTAGATATCCCATATCAGCGCCACCGTACTCTTCACTCACGGTAATACCCAGAATACCGAGATCACCCATTTTGCGCCATAAATCCATTGGAAATTGATCGTTGCGATCGATTTCAGCGGCACGTGGTGCGATTTCAGCGGCTGCGAATTGCTGGATCGTTTCACGCAAGGCGGCGATATCTTCGCCGTGATCAAAAGTTAAACCTGGGAGATGAAGCATGTCGTCCTCACTAATTGTTGGAGTTAGTTATTTTGTACATCTTACAAACGGTATGTTGCTCGGCCGACGACACTTCGCCTCGGCTGCAACTTAAAACCATCATTGAAATAAGTATAAACAAAAATGATACTTCGAATTGACGTTTACGTAAACGTCAATTCATCCACTTTTTGTGCTTCGAATACATTTACACTACGGCATGCGTACCATTGCTATGCGCCAATAGACGACAACTTTCTTCTTCATGCGCGCTAATTTCTGCCAACATCACTTCAATGTCCTCGCGTTGTTGCTCTAGCGCAGCACGATGCCTTGCCAAAACAACCAGAAAACTTTGCAATTGTGCTTCGGTATCCTTTGGAGAACGGTACATATCGACTAAGCTTTTGATGTCCGATAAACTCAAGCCCAGACGCTTACCGCGCAAGGTCAGTTTCAGGTGGGTACGCTCACGCGCTGTATAGACACGGTTACGCCCGCTGGGTCCCTCGCGTGTGGGGTTCAGTAAGCCTTGGTCTTCGTAAAAACGGATCGCTCGTGGCGTGATGTCGAATTCGCGTGCTAATTCGGTAATGGTGTAGGTGGCCATAGTTTTAGATACAAAAATCAGTTTTCTGATTACAATCTCAAATTGACGTTAACGTCAATTAAACAAAACGCATTGTAGGCTATTCCGGCCGCAGTGTTACAGCAAGATAGTTTGGACTAAAAAAAATAATTCCCGCCATAGGAAAATCACATTAACATAGTGACAATAGTCCCAGCCAGGCAACAAACAAGAGACAAACATGAACCAGCTTGAACAGCAACTCCACTACCCCTTTGGCGATACATTGCCTGAATCCGGCAAAACCATGGAAATCGCCCCAGGCGTTCTATGGATACGTATGGGCCTGCCATTTGCCTTAAACCACATTAATCTATGGTTACTGGAAGACGAGGTAGAAACAGAAACAGGCCGAATCCATGGCTGGACAGTTGTCGATTGTGGTATTTCCAGTGACGCGACGCGCGATAGCTGGGAAGTACTGTTGGGAGACAAGAACAACCATTTGCGTGGTCTGCCGATTGTGCGTGTGATTGTTACGCACTGTCATCCGGATCATGTCGGCCTCGCAGACTTCTTATGCAGCCGCTGGAAAGTGCCACTGTGGATGACCGCTGGCGAATACGCGTTCGCACGGATGATGTCCGCCAGTCTGCCTGGCGCGGATGGTACAGCGATGTTCCCACATTTCCGCAAACATGGTCTGACCGACCCTACCATGCTGGAACAGATTCAGGAAAGAAAGAATCACTACACCCGCTTGGTACCAACAGTACCGGCCGCTTATCGCCGCTTACAAGAAGACATCCCACTGAACATCCTCGGACGACGCTGGGATGTCATTACTGGCTTTGGTCATTCACCCGAACACGCCTCCCTGTATTGCGCGGAACTCAACCTGATGATCTCGGGTGATATGTTACTGCCACGGATTTCAACGAATGTGTCGGTGTTTGCGATTGAGCCGGAAGCCAATCCGGTACAGCAATATCTGGACTCGCTACAAAAGTACAGCCACTTCCCTGCTGACACGCTGATTTTGCCATCCCATGGAAAACCATTCCGCGGCATGCATACCCGTATTGAGCAATTACAGAATCACCACACCGACCGTCTGGAAGAAGTGCGGGTTGCCTGTGCCACACCGCAGTCGGCGTGTGACATCGTCCCCATCATGTTCCGTCGTCCACTGGACTCGCATCAACTGACTTTTGCGATCGGCGAAGCACTCGCCCATTTGCACAAACTGTGGTTCGATGGCACGCTGCAACGACAGTTAGGTGATGACGGTGTTATGCGTTTTGTAAATGTAGTCTCTAACAAATAAACACAGGTTGAGGCTGGATCTGCATGTGGATCAGCCTTCAGCCTTGTTTCGACGCAACCAATGCAACCCTGCTCGGATACTGGACACTATCCACATCAATAAGGTTAGAACAAGCAAGCACAGCGCAGCAAAACTGATGTGGTTAGCGATTCGCTGGCCCTCTGACACACCAAATGTGAACGGTTGATAGTGAATGAATTTTTTCGCTTCTTCGATCTGATCAGCCCGGAACAAATCCCCTGGCTGACAAGCATTTTCCTTAGGGAACACATAGCACGCTGGGTTTTTGAGATTTAAATATCCGTCGCGAACGCTTAAGACACTCGCTTCAGACAAACCAGCCGCGGAAAACTTCTCTAAGCGGTAACCAAAAATAGGGTTATAGCAAAACACCTGCGATATCCCGGCAATCATTGTGTCATTGCCCCCTAATTTGGCTTGGTAACGCCCCGCATGAATTTCAGCACTGGTGCCAAGGCTCTGAATTTCTGGTTTAAATACACCCGCTTTAAAAAACTCGTCCGCCACCGATACCGGCCGTGCATCATAATTTTGTGCCAAGTAATACTCTCGTGATTCGCTGGCGAATTGTCCCACCGTTGCAATGACAGCCAAACTCACCACAGCAAATTGATATTGACGACTGACGACTTTCTCAAGCAACAAACCAAACCCAATAGCAAACAACGGAATATACACAATCACCCATCGCAGCGGCGTACTCGTTGAATTGATCACAGGAATACGTTTTAAGATCGCATTCCATGCTGGCGTATAAGTGTTAAAAGCGAGTGGCCAGAGAACCGCCAACAGCAACAATACAAACAGGATGAGCGATCTGGTGGAGAAAGCCCATTTCCATTCATGACGACGCCATTGCCAGAGTGCGGCCAGTAACAACGCTGGTGCGATCAACACCATGACACTGCTGAAGTTATATGCCCATTCATGCGGCTCAAGCGTCCATTCGACATTGGTCAACTTTGGTACGCCAAAACGATAGGCCGTTTGCGATGGGAAAAATAATCCACCGCCAATCAACAATACGGTATCAATCAATGACTTCCCTCCTGGCAGGGTATAAAATGTCCTAGAAAAACCAGCCAGAAAAGCCGAAGCAGCATAAAGCTTTGATATTGCTAAACAAGCCGCAAACAACCCGGTAAGCGATCCGCGCGCTAACACTGAACGAATCTCAGCCCCGCGCAGCAATTGCAGCAAAACAATCATCAGAACAGCTAACGCCCCTGCCAGTAACAGACTCCCTAATCCTGAATGCACCCAGTACGCGACAAAAGCGCCTGCAACAATAGCAGCAACCCATTGCTGGAGCCGGTCTTTCAGAGGAAATAATAGTAGTAGTGCAATCCAGGGAACAAGCGCAAAGCCATGGAAAGTCACATGCCCTACCAGCATACGATGCGGCAAAAATCCATTCATCATCAACATCGTTGCCACTAATAATGCAACAGGAATAGTACTGACAAAGACGCTGCGCATCAATGCATAGCCACCCCAAAATATCACGCTTGCTGAAACCAGCGACATCGTGAATGCCACATTTAATGGACTCATGACCAGACTCAATAGCTGGGGTAAAGAATAATAAGTCGACTGTGGGTCAGCGAAATATGGTTGTCCGGCGCAAAATGATGGGGTGAACCACGGAATATCCATACCGTTATTTTTAAACCAAATTTCACCGTCAAGCCACGCCGGAAACAAATAAGAATAATCGTGACCGACAGCCAATCGCAGATTAGGAAAAAAGGGAGTCATCACATGGGCGAAGACTAATAAAAACATGAAAAAATACAGCACAACACCGACCCGGGTCTTCAATTGTGTACCCGATTCGGATGACAAAATTACTTTACTCATGATGCAATGGATCCCGGCTAACAGCTCTGAACGAAAAACGGTTGTGGACGACGTAGCCGATAACGACAGTCAGAATCACTAAGGGCGGTTGCGAAAATACAGGATGAAAACCGCAAAAATCAACCAACACCCATAGACCAGATAGTTGAATCCCCAACACAAATAAAGACGACACATTAAACCTAAGGTATTCATTGAGCATCGGGGCATGGCTATTGAATACGAAACGACGATACATAAGCCAAGACTGGAAAACGGCAATCATGTGACTCAGGATGGCGATCAGCAAATAATGTACCTGCTTACCAAGTAAATAGTATATCCCGGAAAAAATAGCACATCCTGCACACGTGTTCCATGCACCAATCACCAAATACCTGATTTTCTTTGACTCTCCGCTCTTAAATTTATTCAGCAAAGACATTATTTGATCGCAATAACCGTATAGCCAAGCGGATCTTCACTGCTACCAAGTTGCCAGAAAGAAGATGCATGACCCCAGATCGCCAATATCGGAATCATTGGACTACATAAAACGGAACAAAGAAAACTCAACACATTAAACCGACCTTTGATTGGAGCAATATTTCTGAACCAGATCACGAGGAGCTTTGCAATGATGCTCGTGATATCAGTTCCTCTGGGTGTTATCCTCAGACACTGAAATTGCTTAAACATGTGCGCTAAGCTACTAGGCGTGTACCTGAAAAAATCGTAAGGAATATAATGGAAACGGGCACTCCATGGAACCGTGACAATCAGATGTCCACCAGGCTTCAATACACGATGTATCTCGTCAACCAGTGTCTGATAGTGTTGAACATGTTCCAGCACCTCGGTACACAACACAGCGTCAAAACTAGCATCAGGAAAAGGAATGTGGGTCCCGTCAAAAGCAACGATGTCGCTGTTACGGTAATCAAATTTTTCCGCATCAACGATATCAAGCCCAGTGTAACTTGTATGCTGTGCAGAGAACAAAAAACGGTACGGCGAAGAGCCACAACCAACATCGAGTACCGCGCCTGCAGCCTGTTTCAGTTCCTCGCGGATACTTTGATATACCGTTGCGACTTGTAAATCCAAAAACAGACGCGCGCAGAACTTGAGCTTGCCTGCCAAGCTCACAGGAGCACTTAATGCTAAAGGCCGGAATTTTTCTGATGCCATATTAACTTCGCTTAATTCCTACCGCTAACAAATTGCCGACTTTGGCAGAGATCAACCTATTCCCAAATGACGATGACGTGATTGTTGATAACAGTCGATATTTGATGATTTTAGGTAAAGGCATTAATCTCAGCCAATAAGACAAAGGATAAGCGTTCCGCAAGCTTTGTACACTGACGTCTGAAAAACCGACTTTTTGGTAGAGCGACGTCATACTTTTTGGCGAAAATAATTGCAAGTGCTCGATATCGTAAATGGGACTTTTCTTACCAAGAAAACGAGCGAGTGGTGCGCGGAAATCATGAACCACCGTCACAAACATACCACCTGGTCGCAACAAGTCATAAACAGCGTTACAAAGTTCAAGCGGGCTATCTAAGTGTTCTAAAGTTTGAAAACACGTAATCAGATCAAAGGTATTCTCTTCAAAATCTTCTTTTCTGAAGAAGTCATTTTTCAGAAAATGTTTTACTTTCGGTGCCGCGCGCTTCACTGGCTCTACAGAAGGCTCAACGCCGATGACGTTAGCAAATCCGGCGTCAAGTAACGAGGCCACAAAAGCACCGTCACCCGCGCCGATATCCAATGCAGATTGCCGGTGACTGAGTATCGGTAATAATTTTTTTATTTCATTTGCATACGTCTGCGCAGCATATTTTGATTCATTTTCTGCATCAAACTGCGCATCCCGATAACTGCTCTGAAACCACGCCGTGTCAGGCACTGCATTCGCAAATACCAGATCACATTCTGGGCATAAAGCCAAATCAAAATGCATGTACTCCGGTAGCTTGCGGGATGCAAATGCAAAACCGTCGAGAGCAGCAAAATCGACTTCCGCTTTCATCCAAGATTGATGTGCTTTTACACCGCAAATAGCGCATCCTCTTTCATACATCGCTGGTGGTGACACCGCACTCATTTCGCCCCCTGGTTCTGCTCCGTTGCATCTCTGACTTCACCATCGCGCACAATACTTCTGCGTAAAAAATGCGGCCGCTGTTTGACTTCTTCAAAAATTTTCGCGATGTATTCACCAACCAAGCTGATCGATAACAAGGTACTGGCGCCAAAAAATAACTGAATCAGTAAAATAGTAGTCACGCCTTTCGGTACCATTTCCGGGAACAATAATCGGGATGCAATTTGCAGCACAATCAGACAAGACACCACCAAAAATATCAGCACACTAAACGCCGATAACACGTTCAGTGGGGTATTACTGAAAGACAGAATACCCTTCTTCGCCCAACCGATATTTTTTAAGAAATTATTGGTGCTGCGGCCAAACATGCGCTCTGGGCGGACGTAATCGACACCTGTCTGGCGAAAGCCTGAAAAGGCTCTAACGCCACGCAAAAACAGATCGCGCTCAGGGAACTGCAACATACAACGCACAACCCGTTTATCAATCAGCGAAAAATCTCCCGCATCGCGCGGGATGTGTAAATACGAAAACGCATCAAATACCTGATAAAACGCTTTATACGCAAACCGCATATACCACGAGGCTTCGCGCTTCACACGGCGGCCGTAGACCACTTCACTACCCGCGCGCCATTGTTCAACAAACTGTTCAATCAGCTCGGGTGGGTCCTGCAAATCCCCATCGAGTAATACGCAAGCATTTTTGGTCGCCAGTTCCATCCCGCTTCTGAACGCTGCCTGCGATCCGAAGTTACGTGAATGCGATATACCAATCACGCGATGATCCTGACGGCTGATCTCACGAATCACTTCTTCCGAATTATCGGGACTACAGTCATTGACAAAAATAATTTCGTAATCGATACCGATTTTTAAAAAGGTATCTGTTAAACGCCGATACATATACGGAATCGCCTGCCCATCTTTATAGCAGGCAATGACTGCGGTCACGCTATAGCGGCGGTCTAAACCATCTTGTTTGCTCGACGAAAGGTAAGCTTGACGGTCTTGTAATCCAACATACCAGTCACGCATTTTTTGCAAACCGTCTTCGATCTGAATGCGTGCAGTCCAGTGCAGAACACGGACGGTTTTTTCTGGATTGGCGTACCAGTCAGCCACATCCCAATCGCGCTGTGGCATGGTAAATTGTGGCTCTCCTGGAATAGCGAACAGTTGCTTAGACAAATTTGCTAAAGCACCGATGGTCGTGCATCTGCCACTACCCACATTAAAGGACTCGCCATAAAAGTCTGGCGCTAGATGCAATGCGGCATCAATAAAGGCTTCACAAGCATCATCGACATACACAAAATCGCGTGAGATATTCGGATTAACAAAGGGCGGGAACGTTCCTTCTGTGGCTTTGCTAATCAATGTCGGAATCAGGCGTGCAGGATCTTCGTAGGGGCCGTAAATGGAATAGAGGCGCAGATTCAGACAAGGCAGGCGTCCGACTTTTCCTTTGTACAGAATCAGATTAGCAACGGCACATTTAGAGACCGAGTAATGGCTGTTGGGTGCCATTGGGGCATCCTCAGCCGGGCCTTCAGCCAGATTACCGTATTCGGACGAGGATCCGGCATGAATATAGGCATGCACGCCACGATGTGACAGCTCTTCCAGCAAATTGACTGCAACACCAACGTTGGTGCGGTAGATCAGATCTGCTTCATTCTGAAATGAATACGCGCCATAAGAAACGCAATCGAAAATAGTTAAAGGCCGCGTCTGATCCAATAAGACGCCAACATTGGAGGGCACCAATAAATCAGCTAGGACGATGTTCTCTTCCGGTACTCCTTCCAGCCGCCAGGCAGGCAAACGGGATGCCGTTCCAAAGACGTCATTGCGATACTGTAGCAACATCCGCAATAGGTTGGCGCCAACAAATCCACTGGCACCCAACACGAGGATTGGTCCTTGTAGTGCGGTTATTTTTAATTTTAAATCGGCATTCATAGACACATACTTTCTTGTTGCCAGCGTCGTAAGACGTTATCGGCATCCATCTGACTCTCAAGTCGGTGAAATACTTGTGACCCATAGGTACCAGATGGGTAGCCCTGCGCGCAGCAATGTAGGAGCTTTGGCGTCACACCTTGCTGCGCCAGCGTGGAGAGTAAGGCATGTCCGGCACTGCCATGAGCGACATGCTCTTCAACCACCGTCAGCAATCCATTATTTTTGATTGTTTGCAACAACTGATCAGGCACGTTGGTGAATCCTTCTGGCATGACACCGAGCGCCCATAGCGCAGGGCGATTGTCTTGCGGCAGATCACGCATTCTTTGCATCAGACTTCCCGCTACAGGCCCCACCACAACCATCACCCCTTGGTCACCTTCTGACAGACAGCGCCATGCTGAAAACGGCGGGACAGCCATATCAGTGGGTTTTTCGCAACGCCCAAGACGTAAATAACCTGGTTGACCGGAGGCAGACATCTGACATACGGCGGGTTCGACGTCTTCAGCGAAGGCCGGCACAAATACCTGCATCCCCTGCAATCCCAACAACACACCATAGTCTTCAATAGCGTGGTGAGATGAGCCCATAGAACCGTAAGCATAGCCGCCGCCGTTACCGACGATTTTTACTGGCAAGCGGTTGAGGCAGACATCGTTACGGATTTGTTCAAAAGGGCGGGCATAAATGAACGGGGCGATACTGTAGACCCAAGCCTCCGTACCCATTTTGCACATCCCTGCGGCGGCAGAAACCATATTTTGCTCAGCCACGCCGGCATTAATGAACCAGGGGCCCATCAGATCTCGTAAGGGTTCGAGCGCCATAAAACCAAGATCACCGGTCAAAAAGGCAAATTTGTGCTCGTTAAATAGATTACGCCAGGCGCTACAGGCGGCGTTTCTCATGGCGCCTCCACTTCTTGGCGGGCTTGCTCATACTGTGCAGAATTCAATGGCAGATAATGCCATTCGAGGCGATTTTCCATAAAGGAGACGCCTTTGCCTTTGATGGTATTCATAAAAACCACATGCGGTCCCTGTTCGGCAGGTTCGTGCATGACTGCCAGTTGTTCTGGATCATGACCGTCAATCACAGAAATTTTCACATCAAACGCACTAAGACGCTTGTGCAGATCGCCCATGGAGGCCACTTCAGTCGTTGTGCCAAAACCTTGCAGGCCGTTCACGTCAATGAGGATGGTCAGATTATTTAGTTGCTGGTGTCGTGAGAAAATCAGTGCTTCCCAGTTGGAGCCTTCTTGCCATTCGCCGTCGGACATCAGGCAAAAAACCCGTCCCGTGTTACATTGCAGACGCTTCGCTAAGGCCATCCCAGTCGATACCGGAAAACCATGTCCCAGGCTACCGGTAGCCACGGCTATCTCTGGCAGCCAACCTGCAACCGGGTGACCGGCAAGCAGGGTTGCATCACGATGAAATTGCGCTAGATCGCCGTCAGTGAGGCGTCCAATAGACCATAAAGCAATATACAGCGCCCCTGCAGCATGTCCTTTGGCAAGAACAAACGTATCTTCTTTTTGCAAGACATGGTGATGGAGATAGAGTAGCGCATCCAGACAGGACAAATTTCCGCCCAGATGACCCACTTTGCTATCGTAATGCATACGCAACAAACGTAGCCGGGCCTGCTGGCACAATTGCTTAAAGCTCATATAGCGGCTCAGAGAAATCTAATTTTTGATTAGACCACCTTTTTTTAGCGACTGTCAATTTTCAATAAGCAACAAATTTTCGGATAGTTGGTCATCGTGCGGACATTTGTGGCCCTATTCACCTATTTCGAGAATGAAGACGTTACGCACCGAACTGCAA
>Ga0209913_1000470_pt1 | contig 34274 bp, 27 predicted proteins | sample PersoiDNA2013203_FD_185805 | JGI IMG/M metagenome (GOLD analysis project Ga0209913, IMG submission 185805) | Permafrost soil microbial communities from the Arctic, to analyse light accelerated degradation of dissolved organic matter (DOM) -... | ecosystem: Environmental > Terrestrial > Soil >... | reverse complement strand
TTGTGACCGCCGAGTTGGTGGCACGCGAGCACCTGGACTCCAAGCGCATCCGCCCGGTGCGTATTGCACTGCAAAACCAGCGTGACGACTTGTTGGCATTTGCCGCTCAGATCGAAAATCAAGCGCGGACAACATTGCCTAGAATCTGCTGCAATTTTGCTGCACTTAGTACGGGAAACAGAAGTAAAATCCGGTAATCGAGGTTAGGTTAAATCATTGATTTAATTGGATTTTTTGTTTTTAAGCAGTTGCCGAAACCAACTCTTAATCCGTAGGTCGAGAGTTCGAATCTCTCAGTTCCCACCACTTAACCCCCGCCAGACATAGAAAGCCTGCTACATAATTGTTAGCAGGCATTTTTGTTTTTGGCCTCCTGTAGCCACCAGCCAAAACCCAGCGCGCGCCCGTCTCGATCATGGGGGTGGCATTCACCGGAACGCCCCCTAGGCGCGTTTCACGATGCAGGGCATGGCGCCAGACGGCCCTCGCTGACGGCCAATCAGTGATTTTTTTCTCCCTGCATATATTAGTTGGAACTAATTTATGCCACCTCTGTCTCATCCATCTGCGGACCGACCGGATAACAGGCCCGCCACTCTTTGACGTAGGTGCGTGGATGGGGTTTGTTGGTCTTTGCCAGCAAAGATCCACATGATTAACTCAACAGGCTCAATGATGTCCATTGAGCCGGCATACAAGGAATTTCGACATGAAAAGAAAAATGGGTTTCGGGACTACGGCCGTCATTGCGATCTTGGGCCTTTTTCTGCAGGTGGTCTCTCCCGCTGTCTGGGCACAGGCCGTTGACACCGTCGCAGAAAATACGAAACCGCCCTTGCAAATCACCCATCAAACGGCAGTCAAGGTTGTCGTCCAGGTCAATTATTCCGACACCATTCCCAATGGCATCGGCAAGCAGGTGCTGGCCGTCAAGAATCTTTATGACCAGTACACCCTTCTTGGCATGAAGGCAGGAAAGGACTACGACATCGTCGTGGTTTTCAGGGCTGACGGTGCCCAGTTCCTGTTGAACGATGCAGCGTATGACGCCAAGGTCAAGCAACCCCATCCCAAAGGCAATCCCAATCGGGCACTTCTCGAAGCCTTGCACGCAGGCGGGGTAACGATGTACCAATGCAATGTCGCCATGAAATTGAAAGGCTACGAGCCAGCGGAGATTCTCCCGTTCAGTCGTCTGGTGGTGTCGGGTATAGGTGCCTTGGTCGATCTGGAGAAATCAGGCTACCTGCTCATTACACCGTAAGCCGCCGTATGGCGCCCGCCACTGTCACAAGCGCTTGCACGCGCAGGCTTATCACATCCTTAATAGATCCCTCTATGCAGACACGACTTTTTTTCCTCATTGCTTTCTTTTGTTCCCTGCTTGGTCTGACCGTGGGCGCACATGCCAAAGACTGGCCGGCACCGATCAAGGCGTTTGAAGCGCACGGCGTTGAGGTGATCGGGAGCTTTGATGCGCCCGGCGGCCTCACGGGCTATGCGGCCGTGCATCAGCATCAACCGATTTCCCTTTATCTGACGGCCGACGGCATGCACGTGATCGTCGGTCCGATGTTCGACAACAAAGGAACCGACCTGAGCGAGGAGCCACTGGATCGTCTGGTCAGCAAACCACTGACCGAAAAGACCTGGAAACAGCTTGAGTCAAGCACGTGGATTGCCGATGGCAGCAAGAAGGCGCCGCGCGTGGTTTATGTTTTTACCGATCCAAACTGCCCTTACTGCAACAAGTTCTGGAGCGACGCACGACCCTGGGTCAAGGCTGACAAGGTTCAGTTGCGTCACGTGATGGTTGGTATTCTTGGCCCGACCAGCCCAGGCAAGGCGGCAGCCCTGCTCTCAGCCAAGGATCCGGCTACTGCCTTGAGTCAGCACGAACTGCAGCAAACCAGCGGTGGCCTCAAACCATTGAATCCCATCCCGGCGGACGTTCGCGCTCAACTGGACGCCAATCACAGGTTGATGGAGCAGTTGGGTTCTTCTGCGACGCCCACCATTTTCTACCTGGATGCCAGCGGCAGGCTGCAAAAGATGCAGGGTGCCCCTTCGACAGAAATGTTGACCAAAATTCTGGGTCCTCGCTGATCTTCAGGTGTATTCAGACTGACTGTTGACCTACACCCACTTGAGTGGGGAAAAGTAATGAGCAGAAGATCCCTGCGATTAAGTCCCACCTAAGTATTCATCTTCACAATGGCATCTTCCATATCCAGAAAGCTTGCCATGCAATGTTTACCAAGGCAGCGCCACGGTCTGGCCCACGACCAACCCCTTACTCGGGAGAAAGAGAAATGAATGCCAACCATGATTTCGAAGGCGGTCACAGCGAGAACCTTCGCCTGAGCACGTCGGCGCTCACGGTTCCACAACTTATCGGACAGGCGTTCCCGAACCCGCCGGGCAGATGACAATGGGCCAGCATCCAGCTGAGCGGCCAGGCTCAGCACTTACACATTCATTTGCAGTCCTTGCAATAATCAAGATTGCAACCATTTACCGCAAGTTCAGTTTTTTGGAGAGCCAATAGTCATGAAATCTCAATCCATCATCAAGCGAGCCCTTCAATGGCTGCTTGTCGCATCATTCTTCAGCTTCGGGTTTGCGATGGCGCAATCCGAGCCAACCTTGAACCAGGTCTACGCCACTGCCCAATCGGGCAAGTTGGATCAAGCGCAACTGATGATTCAGCAAGTCCTGATTTCGCACCCCAACAGCGCCAAAGCCTTTTTTGTTCAAAGCGAGCTGTATGCGCGTCAAGCCAATTTAGGTAAGGCGCGCGAAGCCTTGGCCACTGCGGAGAAATTAGCCCCAGGTCTTCCCTTTGCAAAAGCGCAATCGGTTCAAGCCTTGCGCGCGCAACTCGCAGCCAAAAATACCCCTTTGGCGGCCAGTGGTTCGGCGGCGCATCCTGCCGCTATGAGTCCAGGTTATAGCGCAGTACCAGCCGCTCCAGCCTCGTCGACTTCCTCTTGGCTATTGCCACTTACATTGGCTGGCGGCGTGCTTGGCTTGGGCTATTTTCTATTTCGCAAAAAGCAGCCAAATCCATTGGTTCCGCAGGCTGGTTTCGCCAACCAGAACGGGCTCAATGGGCCACAGACCTTTGGTTCAGGCGCGGGCGCTGCGCCCTACGGTCAACCGGCCTATGCAAATCAGGGTGGCATGAGTGGCCCACAGACCTTCGGCATGGGCAACGGGGGGGCTATGCAGCAACCCTACGGTCAAGCGCCCGGTAGCGGTCTTGGTGGGCGGATCATGGGCGGTGTGGCGACAGGTTTGGCAGTAGGCGCTGGTGTTATGGCGGCTGAAGCCATTGGCCGAAATCTCATGGGGGGCCATACCCCGCCAGTGGGGGCAGGAAATAACCTTGCCAACAATGATTGGCAAGCGCTAAACAGTAACCCTGACATGGGAGGCGCAGGCTTTGGTATTAACGACACCAGCTCATGGGATGATGGGTCGAATGTGGATGTCGGTGGTTCAGGTGACTGGGACAATTGACAAGACTTCAAACAAATAAGGGGTGCCAGGTCTTCCTCGCACCCCTTTAGTCACCCAAAATATGAACTTATGCGCGCCATGCATCGGCTCTGCGAACCGTTGCCAGCATCGGGATTGCGAGGAAATAGCCTGGATCGGTCCAACGACGGCGCCTGGGTCAAAAACGCGTCGACACTAACAGGGATGGCCATCAAACGGATCTCGGTCAGGGCTTAGTCGGCACGGTTGCGCCAATCATGGCGGCAAAGTTTGGACCAGAATTGCCGTTATCAAAGGGATAAAGCTGGGAGACCGAACCATCCAGATACAGAGCGTCACGACAACCCAGTTTGTCACGCAGCTGTCGGGCAAAGTCATGGAAATTGATGGGCGTTCGGCTTTTTACCAAAGCTATTTCCCTGGCTGTCATCACACAAACCGCGTTGCGCACAACTCGGTTGTCCGAGCCCGGAGTGAAAGCCGAATTGATTTGGCCATTGCGCAACAGGATGGGACCGGATTGTGTCGCGTAACGAATGGATAGCAGTCGGGTCTCCAATTCGACGGCAATTTCGTCGGTGCTCAGAATCGTGGCTTCGTGATCCGTTAGCAGAAAGACGCCATTGGGTTGCAGATAAAAATTCCCGTACGCCTCTTTGCGCGTATTGAGTCTGTGTAAAACCCTCCCGGCTTCGACGTACAGACCGATAGGTCGCAAGTCCGTGCCATAGATACCGGCATTTGTTGCGCAGACCAGCCGTTCATTGCGCGCCAGCAACGACACGGCCAAACGACCAAAGTTTCCGAACATCGAACCGTCTGCCTCCCTCCAGAACATACGCACGTTGTCCTGGGCCAGGTTAAGCTGGCAAGCATCGATCATTTGGTCGGTCTGTCCATAGCTCGCGAATATGGCCGCAGAGGCGGGCAAGGCCATGAGCGCGATGGTCAATCCAAGCATGGTGCACGTGAAGCTGGAACGGAAAAGGATTGGCATCGTGACTTGGCAAAACTTTGTTTTTTGTCTAAAAAATGTTAAAGAACAAATTGCCGTGAAAACCACATGAAATAGCGAATTGGCTCACTGAATGAGTTCCGCTCGTGTCATAGCAGTGCGGCTGGCTAACCAAGTCAATGAGAAGTCAACTCAACCAGCCGACACTGACAGCAACGATCAGAAAAACACCCAGTAACGCACGGTAAACGACAAAAGGCCAAGTTGAAAATCTCTCCAGAAACTTCATTAATCCCCAAATCGCCGCAAAGGCCGACAGGCTGGCAACGACTAGCCCGAACAGCAAATGCGACCATGCGGCAGGCGCAATATGGGCTTGGGACAGTACCCATAGTTCCTTCAACCCAGCCAGCGCGATCGCCGGCAAACCAATCAAGAAAGAAAATTGGGCAGCCTCTTCACGCTTGAAGTTGAGAAACAATGCACCCGTCAATGTAGACCCGGATCGTGACACTCCTGGGATGAGTGCCCCAACCTGAGCGAGTCCAACGATCAGTGCATCCCGTAAACGCATCTCTTCTACGCTACGGCGATGGCTACAAGTCAACTCGGAGATGCCCATCAGAATCGCCATGCCGATGCACGAGACACCAATGACCAGCAAACCCCTCAGAGGCGAATTACAGGCATTCAGCACAGAAGATAGGGCGATTCCGACGACCCCGATCGGGATCGTAGCCACAACGATTCCCACGGCAAGGCGAAAGGACGGATCCTGAAAGTTTCGTATTCGTATGGCAGCCGAACTTCCAGCGAACACCCTTCGAACATCGCGCCAGAAGTAACTCAGCACCGCAGCCAGAGCGGCCAATTGCATTGCCGCAGAGAAAGCCGAACCAGGGTCAGTCCAGCCAAGCACCGCGGGGATGATCCGCATGTGTGCCGTTGATGATATGGGCAATAGTTCTGTGATGCCTTGCACGACACCCAGAATACCAATCTGCAGATAGTCCAAAGACGCAAAACCAACATCCAGTCCGCCGGTACATGAAGCTGTCAAATCTATTCTCCTGGATCAAATATGTTCATTCTTGCCGACATCGGCGTTAGTGAGGCTATCGCTCCAAACCTTGTGTAGCGCCAGCATTTTGCTCTTTGTTGGCACAATTGATTTGCAAGAAACTTCCACCATTGATGCGTATCGACTTGGCATCGTCATAGGTAATCTCCTGGGGTGGTGTAAATCCCAGCACAGACGTATCGCCAGTGAAATTTAGCCAGTCAATCTTTCCGTAATGGACGATACCGTCTAACCGCCCAGAACTGGATCGGATTTGCACATTGTCCCTGCCATGAAGAAAGTAGAACGAGAATGGCCCCGTATATCCAGGGCATTCATAACGGAGCAGCTGCCTTGGCGGCGGCATCACGCCGTTGTACACGATCGATCCAACTACACCAAGTACGGCAAGTGCAAAAAAAGAAATTATCAAATACAGTGCGTATTTAAAGGCAATGATCGGTGTATATGAGACGTTTCGTTTGTCGGGTACCGATACGTGAGCGCTAGTCTCCAATGCAGGAGCCGTGTCATGCGTTGGCTCCATGCTGCCTGCTTGCACAATCGTCATCAGCGGTAGATTCGGCGAGGTGGTCGCCGCCGCGTTCGAACACGGCGCAAGTTGAACGCTGGAGCTATTTTGGACGGTTGTATTTAAGGAGGATTCATGCGTTGCCACAGAGGCAACAGGTTTTGGTTTTGGAAAACGTTTCATGTTTTGCTGGACGATTCTGCTTTCCAGCAAAACAAAGCAAGCACACGCCAGTGGCACAGCAAATGTGAGGCCAGGCAACTGAGCGGTGACCCAATCTGCAATCAGAGGATCAGACATCCCGATATCGCCGGCGACCCATCCAAGCAGTACTCCCCCACCTGGGATAAGGACCGGGTAGCGTTTTAAAAGGGTTGTCACGAATAGGCTTCCATACATCAACAATGGAACACTCAATGCAAGACCCAGCACCAAGAAGTACACACTATTTTCTGAAATTGCTGCCAATGCAACAACGTTATCGAGGCTCATCGTCACATCTGCCACCACAATAATTCCCACGGTCGACCTTAGGCTGATCGGTCTCATTACGCTTGACCCGGCGAGGTTGAGCTGACTGCTATCCGATGCCGCTTGGGTTTCGTCGATGTCGGTGTCTTCCTCAATGAGCAACTTGATGGCGATGACTATCAAAGCCAGCATACCGAGCAATTTTAGGAACGGGATAGCAAGCAAGAAGGTGACAATGGTTGTGAATAGGATACGTAGTCCAACGGCGGCACCGGTTCCAATCAGTACGGCTTGTCGCATTTGTTGCAAGGGCAATCGGCGACATGCCAGCGCTATGACAATGGCGTTGTCACCACTTAGCAGAAGATCCAAAAAAAAGACCTGTAGCGTTAAGCCAAGCGAGTGCATTCCAGCATCCAGTCCCATCAAGTTCCAATCGAAAAAGTGGCAGGAGGAACACTCATCTAGGGTCTAACACTGGCCGCTGGCCCGGTCTTGAACTCTTTCAAGAATGCGGTGTCAGGTGACAGTACCAGGGTTGGCGCGGATTCTGCCAGTGCCCGACGATAGGTTTGCTGAGTACGGTAAAACTTGTAAAACTGGGGATCGCGACCGAACGCTTGCGCAAAAATTTGATTGGCTTTGGCATCGGCTTCACCATGTGTAATCTTGCTTTGTCGCTGTGCTTCGGAAATCAGGACGGCACGTTCACGATCAGCCTTGGCCTGGATTTGCTGCGCCCACTCGAAACCCTGCGCGCGAAGCTCTTTGGCTTCGCGCTGCCGCTCCGACTTCATCCGGTCATAAATGGCCTGACTGGTTTCGAAGGGCAAGTCAGCTCGATGAAAACGAACCTCGGCAATTTCGATCCCCAGGGGCTTTGCTTTTTCAACCACTTCCTTCTGAATACGCTCGACGATTTGGGGTCGCTCGGCTGACAACAGCGACTTCAACATCACCTGCCCAAGCTCACGCCGCAAAGAGGAACTAACCAGTTGAGTCAACTGGGCGTTGGCCTGGTCGATGGTACGCAGTGACTGGTAGAACCGCAGTGGATCGGCGATCCGGAACCGAACATAGGTTTCAACTTCAAGCCGCTTCTGGTCGCCCAGAATGACCTGCTCCGAAGGCGGTGCCAGCGTTAAAAGGCGCGTGTCGTAATAGGAGACCGTGTCAATCAATGGGAGTTTCAATTTCAGGCCGGGCGTCGTGATGAGATCAACCGGCGCCCCCATCCGTACCACCAGGGCTTGCTGCATTTCTCCAACCGTGTAAAGCGCAGAACCTAGATTCCACAGGATCATCAGGACCAGAACTAAGAACGCAACGCGGACTTTCGACCTCATGGTTTTGCCTCCTTAGGTGCAGGCTTGTCCTTTTCTGCAATGGGCATGTAGGGCACGAGACCAGAGACTCCCTTGCCCGACGTATCGATAATCACTTTGGTCGCTTTTTTCAATACTTCATCGGCACTTTCCATGTACATGCGCCAACTGGTCACGTCTTTTGCCTGCGCGTAACTTTGATAGACCGCCAGAAAACTTTTGGTCTCACCTTCGGCCAGATTGACGGCTTGTGTCTTGTACGCCTCGGCCTCTTGGCTGATGTGCGAGGCCTCGCCGCGGGCTCTGGGAATGATGTCGTTTGCGTAGGACTCCGCTTCGTTGCGCGCACGCTCCTGATCCGCCCGTGCCCGTTGCACATCGTTAAAGGCATCGATGACGGCCGCCGGTGGGTCAACACGCTGCAATTGGATCTGCGTAATCAATACGCCTGCTTTCTCTTCATCCAATAAATGTTGCAGCAGTGCCTTGGTTTCCTCCGCAATTTGCTGCCGCTTGTCAGACATGGCAGCTTGAATAGGTGTGCGGCCAATAACTTCACGCAAGGCGCTTTCGGCGGCAATCTTGATTGCGAATTCCGGGTTATCGACGCTGAATAGGAATTGCCCAGCGTCCTTGATGCGCCAAAACACCGCACAATCCGCCTCAACGATATTTTCGTCGCCGGTGAGCATCTGCTTGTCACGCGAGACCGCATTGTTTGCGTTGGCATCAGCGCTACTGACAGGGGCACCGTGGCCAAGCTGCAACTGGTTGATTTTGGTCACCTTGGGCAGCAACACGGTCTCGATCGGATAGGGAAAATGATAGTGCAGGCCAGCCTCCGTCGTGTCAATACGTTTGCCAAAACGAAGCACCACGCCTTGTTCATCTGGTTGTACTTTATAGGTGCCGCCAACAATCCAGACGAAAGCCAAAAGAGACAAAATCAAATAGAGTCCCTTGCCGCGCAGTCCTGCAATATTGATGAACCGCTCGAACCTGCCCAATAATGTGCGCACCAAAGCGCCAAATGATTCGTGCTTGTCTAATGGATCGTTTTCATTGACGTGCTGATGCTCGGACATGCAGTTATTCCAGGAAATTTAAGACTAATGGGTTCATACCGTTTGAGTCGAGAAAATTGAGCCGAGCGGGAGTGATCGTATATTGAGATGGGATCAAAACCACTTGAATGAGAACAATTTCCAAGAAGTATAGATGCTTTGAAGCAACACGACAGTCTCCCTGTCATATCGGCGTACCCGGTAAAACGAGAACTTGTCCATTGGATGAATGTGCGTTACTTCGCGCCTGAGGTCGAAGCATTGATTGCCAGTCTGGGGTGTTGTTAGACGCTCATTTTTCCGGCGACGCAAGCGACCTGTGGGAACAAGCTGGAGAATGAAAGCGTCAAGGCTGACGCCTGCTTTGATATCCTGTTGCGCCAATGCAAAGACCTGAACAACATCGTTGAACAGGATCAACGGGCAATCAGACCGGTCAACCGTGTCCGCAGCCAATCAGTTCTACAGCCTGGCCTTTTGATCAGCAGGCCAACGACGCAACTCTTCTCTGCTTGACGCTACTCTTGCGACAAGACCTGCAATCGCATCCGTCAACAAAACGACCGTTTTTCGGAATCGCTCAGCGGTCTCTTCGATTCGCTTTCAGTTCAATAGGTGTCGGATCAAAGTTCTACCCGGGTTTGAACCACTGCTATTGCCACCCAAAGCGCCCGGAGTAATAACGCTTCATTGCCTGAGTCAGCACCATATACCCGGCAAGAATGCCGATCAGGATCGCGAAGTAGCTCATTGGCAAAGCCTGCAACTTGAAATAGCCAGCAAATGGCCCCATCGGGATGAAGATGCCCAAGGCCATGATCAAACCGGTGGTTATCAGCAAGGCCGTTCCAGGGCGACTCTGAATAAACGGAATCTTCTGGGTACGAATCATATGCACGACCAAGGTTTGAGTCATCAACCCCTCAATAAACCAGCCGGACTGGAACAAGGTTTGGTGCTCTGCACTGTTGGCCCCAAAAACGTACCACATGACAAAATAGGTAATGATGTCAAAGACCGAACTGACGGGGCCGAAGAAAAGCATAAAGCGGCCAATGTCACCCGGATTCCAGCGCTGTGGCTCCTTCACAAGTTCTTCATCCACCTTGTCGAACGGAATTGCGATCTGTGAAATGTCATACAACAGGTTCTGCAAGAGCAGGTGCATCGGCAACATCGGCAGGAATGGGATGAACGCACTGGCCACCAGCACTGAGAAGACATTGCCAAAGTTGGAGCTGGCCGTCATCTTGATGTATTTCAGCATGTTGGCGAAAGTCTTGCGGCCTTCGATAACGCCTTCTTCCAGGATCATCAAGCTCTTTTCAAGCAGGATGATGTCGGCAGCCTCTTTGGCAATATCTACCGCCGTGTCAACCGAGATGCCAATGTCGGCGGCGCGCAAGGCCGGTGCGTCGTTGATGCCGTCACCCATGAAACCCACCACGTGGCCGTTGGCTTTGAGCAGACGAACAATACGCTCCTTGTGCGACGGCGTGAGCTTGGCAAAAATGTTGTGCGTTTCGACGGCGGCCGACAGTTCTGCGTCGCTCATCCGTTCGACGTTAGAGCCGAGCAGCACGGCATCTGATTTCAGGCCCACCTCGCGGCAAATCTTCGCCGTCACCAGCTCATTGTCGCCAGTCAGCACCTTGACCGTGACGCCATGGGAGGCCAGTGCTTTGAGCGCGGGTGCCGTGGACTCCTTCGGAGGATCGAGAAAGGCAACGTAGCCAATCAGCGTCAGCCCTGCCTCATCCGCTACGCCGTACACATCTTGGGTCGGCGGCAGTTCCTTGGAGGCCACGGCCACAACGCGCAAGCCGTCTCCATTGAGTTCGGCGGTGACTGCGTAAATACGGTCCAATAATTCCGGTGTCAAGGCCTCATTGATTTCACCATGGCGCACGTAGGTACAGACGCTGAGGATTTCCTCAACGGCGCCTTTGCAGATCAGCAAGTGATGTTCATCGTGCTCGGCCACCACCACCGACATGCGTCGGCGCTGGAAATCAAAGGGGATCTCATCCACCTTGCGGTAGTTGAGAACTGGTTCCAGCACGCCACGAACCTCGACATGCTCCAACACAGCGACATCCAGGAGGTTTTTCAAGCCAGTTTGGTAGTAGCTGTTGAGATAGGCCGATTCCAGCACGTCATCGGACTCCTGGCCCCATACATCGGTATGGTGGGCCAAAAATATCTTGTCCTGGGTGAGCGTTCCGGTCTTGTCGGTACAGAGCACGTCCATGGCACCAAAGTTCTGAATGGCATCCAGGCGCTTGACTATCACTTTCTGGCGCGACAAGATGACGGCACCTTTCGCCAAAGTCGAAGTGACGATCATCGGCAGCATTTCCGGCGTTAAGCCAACGGCGATTGACATGGCGAACAGGAAGGCTTCGGTCCAGTCACCCTTGGTGAAACCGTTGATGAACAGGACCAAGGGGGACATCACGAACATGAAGCGGATGAGCAGCCACGCCACTTTGTTAACCCCGGACTGGAACTGGGTGGGCGCCCGGTCGGTTGCGGTCACGCGTTGTGCCAAAGCACCAAAATAGGTGCTGTTACCAGTGCCGACCACCACGGCTGTGGCGGCTCCGGAGACGACGTTGGTGCCCATGAACAGGATGTTTTCCAATTCCAGCGGGTTCGCGGCATCCCGATCCTTTTGCTGGACGAACTTTTCCACTGGCAGCGATTCCCCGGTCATCGCCGCTTGGCTGACAAACAAATCCTTGGCTGAGAGCACCCGGCAGTCGCCTGGGATCATGTCGCCGGCGGACAGAACGACCACATCACCGGGAACCAGCAATTTGACTGGAACTTCCTGTCTGTGCAGCGCTTTGGGATGCAATTGAACTTCAAAATAGCGACGCGCCTCTTCCAGAACATCCTCCGCCGTGTCGCGCCGAATGACGGTGGCGGTGTTACCCACCATGGCCTTCAACTTGTCCGCAGCCCGGTTGGACTTGCTTTCCTGCCAGAAACGGATGAACACTGAAAGCACCACCATGGAGCCGATGACGATGGTCGCCTTGATATCTTCGGTGACGTAGGAAATCACCGCCAGCAGGGTCAGCAGCAGATCGAACGGCGTTTTGTAGCAATGCCAGAGGTGCAGCCACCAGGACTGTGGTTTCTCTTGTTCAACCTCGTTCAGACCGAAATGCTCACGGGCCGCGTCGGCTTGGATCTCGCTCAATCCATTTGCGCCGGAATCGAGTTGTTTGAGCAACGCATCGGCGTCGCTATTGGCGGCTGCGATCAGCGTTTGAGAAAGGGTGGGAGGCACTTCTTTGCTGATACCTGAACCCGTCAGGGTGTCCAGCATGGCCAGCCGACGAAAGTGGCGACCGATAGCGCGGGTGCGAACGAAACCCGCGAAAAGTTCTTTGAGGACGTTGAAGTTCATATGGTTCTACTGCCATGGCAAAGGCAAGTAGTCGCAATCGTGAGGAACCGCTGGCGAGCACGCAAAAATGGGCGCACCAAACCAGCCGAACTACATCGGCGACTGACAAAAAATCAAATGGGAAGTAGATTAAGCAGCCGAGAACCGACTGCTGTCATGCCACTACCCGCCGTTAAGGCAGGGTAGCAGAGGGATAAGACCCTATTATTACCCTACCAGTTGCTGGTCGATAAAAGATCGACTACTGGGAATGTCCACAGAAAAACTCCGTAATGAAACACGGGCGGATTCTACCCGACCAAGGCATGAAAAAGAGGCCGGTGGAGGGTTTCCGTTATTGAGATACGTGTATCTCGCACGCAGCAACGAACGATTGGAACCTGCTCCCGACGCGCAGGCACTTGATCGCTCCACCTAGCACCAAGGCTGGGTTTTTGCGCATTGCCGACGCCATCCTCAGGCAACAAATCGTGCACGCGAATTAATCCTCGTGCCGATTTCCGCACATCGATAAAGAACGGGCGAAAAAATACCCGGCACGGTGGCCGGGTGTAATGTGTATCGGGGCGCGCAATTAGTTCATCAGGCGAGCCATCTGTGGGAATGTACGGCTTACTTCTTGCCCCCAGCACCTCCACCCATGCCACCATGACCGGCGCCCATGCCGCCCGCACTTCCGGATGCACCTGCACTTCCAGACATACCAGCACCGCCGGCTTTGCCACTTCCAGCGGCACCGGGCTTGCCAGCACTTTCAGCCATGCCTGAACGATTGGCTGCACTGACAACATCACCCAGCTTCAAGCCCAGGGAGTTGGCAATCTGCCCCCAACCCAGGCCACTGGCGCGTTGGTCTTGAATGTTTTTGACAGCGTCGGCAAGCTGGCCGCTGGTCGGGTCGGTGATGCCTTGCTTTGCAAGGTCTGCCTTTGCCAAGTCAGTAGCGAAGTCTTGCTTGGGGGCCGTCTGCATCGCGGGAGTTGGCGCAGTAGCGGTCTGAGCCATGACACCAAGTCCAGACAGCATGACAGCCGAAAACAAGCACTTGGCTAAAGACGATTTACTGATTTTCATGGGGCACTCCTCTTGATATGAAACAAAAGAAATTCTAGGCCGGCACCTTGGCAGATGCTATGGAGTTTGTGTAAAGGGTGTAACTTGAAAATTGTCCCGTCGCTCATAGTTGCCGGGTCTGCATTCACGATCACCCCCAAAAGAGACCCGGACCTGCTTACCCAATACGCTATTAAAAAAAAGCATTCTAGAAACCAGGCACAGCGGTCAAAGCCTCATTTCTTGGAAACGTGACCACGTGCTCGACCTGGACGCGAATGCCGATCCACTCGCCTACCTTGTGGTCGTGATGGCTGGGCACCAGTGCCATGACGGTGTCACCGCTGGCCAGCCGCAGGGTGTACAAGAACTCGGAGCCGCGAAACGCCTTGCGCAGGATTTCCGCCTTCACCGGGGCATCGTCGTCATGCACGATGTCATCGGCGCGCAGCAGCACATCACACGCGCCATCCACAAAGGCACTCGGCAGTGGGCATTCGGCCACGTCCGTCAAATCACCCAGCGCGGTGTGAACAACAACCTGCTGGTTCACTTCGCGCAACGTGGCCGGCGTGAACACGCCATGACCAATGAACTCGGCTACAAACCGGGACGCTGGGCGGTGATACAGCGTATAGGCGTCGTCCCATTGGTGCAGTTGGCCTTCATGCATGACGCCGATGATGTCGCCAATGGCAAAAGCTTCCAGTTGGTCGTGGGTCACAAACAGCGCCGTGGTATTGGCTGTCTTCAGGATGGTGCGCACCTCATGGGCCAGGCGCTCGCGCAAGTCCACATCCAGATTGGAAAAAGGCTCATCGAGCAGCAGCAAGCGCGGCTTGGGTGCCAGGGCCCGAGCGAGCGCCACACGCTGCTGCTGACCACCCGAGAGTTCATGCGCAAAGCGCGCCTCAAAGCCCGCCAACCCGACCAGTTGCAGCACCTCATCCACGCGCTGCGCACGCGCCTTGGGGGGCAGATGACGAATGCCAAAGTCAACATTGCGACCTACATTCAAATGAGGGAACAAGGCATAGTCCTGAAACACCATGCCAACCTGGCGCTGCTGCGGCGCCACATTGACGCTGGCACTGCTCACCAAGCGGTTGGCGAGCTTGATGCTGCCAGCCGCCACGGGTTCCAGCCCGGCCACGGCCCGCAGCAAAGTGGTTTTGCCGCAACCTGATGGCCCAATCAGCACACCGATGTCGCCGGCATGCAGGCCAAACGATACATCCCGCACAGCAGGCTGGCTGGCGCCCGCATAAGCCACGCTGAGTTGTGAAACTTCCAAAAACATAGCTTACATTCTAGATGCATACAATTCTCATTTGCACAATGCCGATTGATCTCTCTCATGCTGTTTCGACGATTCCGCCAACTGCTGTTGCTGGCCCTGACGCTGGCGTTCATGCTGCCCGTGCTGACGGTATTGGCCTCCTGGTTGCAGTGGGGAGACTCGGGCGTGGCGGCCGCGCAAATTCTGCGCGAGATGAGCCGCACGGTGTTACCCGACTACATCTGGACCACCGTGCGTCTGTGTGCCATGGTGGGCGCCGGTGTGATTCTGGTGGGCTTGTCTGCCGCCGTCACGGTCACGCTTTTTGATTTTCCGGGTCGGCGGGTTTTTGAGTGGGCCTTGCTGTTGCCCCTGGCCATGCCGGCCTACGTCGTGGCCTATGCCTATACTGATTTTCTTCAGTACAGCGGCCCCTTGCAGACCTTTCTGCGCAGCAGCCTGGGCCTGCAGGGGCGCGTGCTGCCCGAAATCCGCAGCCTGGGCGGCGCCGCCTGGGTGTTCATCTTTTCGCTTTACCCCTATGTGTACTTGCTGGCACGCACCGCTTTAGGCGAAAGCGCCACGCACCTGATGGAAGCCGCGCGCCTGTTGGGCGCATCGATGCGCCGACGCATCCTTGAGGTGGCTTTGCCTCTGGCCCGTCCGGCGGTCGCTGCCGGCGCCGCCCTGGCCTTGATGGAAACGCTGGCGGACTTTGGCGTGTCGAGCTACTTCGGCATCCAGACGTTTACGGCGGGCATTTACAAGGCCTGGTTGTCCATGGACAACCGCATTGCCGCTGCGCAGTTGGCCACCATGTTGCTGGCGCTGGTGGCCTTGTTATTGTGGCTGGAACACCGGTCGCAAAAGCGCATGCGGTTTGTGACGACCCGGGGCGCCCGTGCAAACGCCATGGACGCACGACCCTTGCTGTTGCGGGGTCGTCAGAAATGGCTGGCCTGGGGGCTGTGCAGTGTGCCGGTGCTGATTGGTTTTGTCTTGCCGGTGCTGTTCATGCTGCGCCCGCTCGTGGCCGACTGGCAAGCTCTGTCATGGCCACTGTTCCTCGGCTGGGCCCTGAACAGCTTGCGGCTCGGTGCCATCAGCGCCGTGCTGGCCGTCGGCCTGGCCTTGTTCCTGGCCTTTAACCTGCGCCGTCGCCCGGATCTGCCCGCGCGTCTGGCGGTGCAGCTGGCAGGCCTGGGTTATGCCGTGCCCGGTGCGGTGCTGGTGGTGGGGCTGTTGCTGCCGGTGGGCTGGCTGCAGACGCTGGCGCCGCAAAGCAGCGTGGGCTTTGTTTTGACCGCGACTTCGTTCGGACTGGTTTGGGCTTACCTGGTGCGCTTTTGTGCCGTGTCGCTGCAGTCGGTGCAAAGCGGCTACGCCAGAATCCCAACGAGTTTTGACGACTCGGCCCGTATCCTGGGAACGGGTGACATGGGTCTTCTGCGCCTGGTACATTGGCCGCTGCTCAAGCGCTCCACGGCGGCGGCGGCCCTGCTGGTGTTTGTGGACGTGATGAAGGAGCTGCCCGCTACCTTGGTGCTGCGCCCTTTCAATAGCGACACGCTAGCCGTGGTGGCCTACCAGCTGGCACGCGACGAGCGCCTGGGCGAGGCCGCACTGCCATCGCTGGCACTGGTGCTGGTGGGGCTGATCCCCGTGGTGCTGCTGAGTCGCACACTGCGTGCATCTTCGCATTGAGTCAGCGCGGCCCAACGCGGGCTTGCTACTTGAAAACGATGGGCGCCAACTGTCGGGTTGCGCGCACCCCACTCAACGCAAAAAATTACCGGAACCAAACAGCCCGACCAGACCCACCATGATCAGATAAATGGCCACAATCGTCGACAACAGACGCGGCATGATGAGAATCAGGATGCCAGCGATGAGCGATACGATGGGAATCAGATGGAGGGTGATGTTCATAGCAAGCCTCTTTCAGAAGATGAATCAATGGTGCAAATGCGGGCCGTACACCCCGCCAATGCGAACACTGAGATTACAAGAAGTGATACTCTTTTTCGGTGCGTTGGCGCACCTAACCCATGGTCGATGTCCTTGCTGGCGCAACATCCGCCTCGGGTAAGGAAATGACTTGGCGCCCTCGACGGGAATCGAACCCATATCTGAGACTTAGGAGGTCCCCGTTCTATCCATTGAACTACGACGGCCAAGCTCGGCATTGTAAGCGGCGGCATCGGCCAGCGCTCAGTCAGTTCAGTCGTAGCGCAGGGTGAAGATCAGGTCCACGGCGCTTTTCTCCCCGGTCTGCGCGCGCAAGGTAAAGCGGCGCGACAGGTCATAGAAGATAGAGAGCGTGCCCATGGCGCCCGCCAGACTGCGCTCATAGGCGACGTAGAAATCCTGCGACACCCGCTTGCCCAGCGTCACCGTGGCGCCGCCTGTGCTGCTGCCATTGGTGCTGCTGGCGCCGCCGCTGACCGACAGTTCGTCCAGCCGCAAGGCCTGCGCCAGACCGCTGGAGATGCCTTTCTCGTTGCCCCCGAGCAGCGCCAGCGCGGCCTGCTGCAGCATCGCCGTCTCGGCGCCACCGCTGGCGCCCGAACGCCCGAGCACCAGCCACGCCAGCTTTTCGGACTCGGGCAGGTCCGGCTCGGCATACAGCCGCACCACGGGGGACAGCGCCGTGCCGCTGATTTGCACGCCCACGCGTTGCTGCAGGTTGGGCCGGATGGCCAGGATGTCGAGCGCAGGGTTGTCATACGACCCAAAGAACCGCAGCACACCTTGCTCGATGGCGAGCTGCTGGCCATAGGCCTTGTAAGTGCCGCGCACCGTGCGCAGCGAGCCGGTGAGGCTCGGTGTCAGGGAGCGCCCGGCGCTACGCAGCTCCAGGCTGCCTTCCAGCCGGGTGGCAAGGCCACGCCCGCGGACCTGGAAGTCCTGGCCGAGATCAAGCGTGATCGCCACGTCTGGCGTCATGCGCTCCTGTGCCGCGGCAGTTGACGCCGTTGCCACCGTTGGCGTCGCTGTGCCTGCCTGGCTTTGACCGGGTCTTCGCACCAGCACATCGCCGCCCAGCTGCGGCGCCGTATCTTCCGGCAGGATGAACAGGGCCGAATCGGCCTTGAGGTTGCCGCGAATGGCCAGCTTGGCCTCATTCAGGCGCGCGGACAGCTTGCCCGATACCACCAGCCGCCGGTCGGCGCGTGCGCTGACGCGCAAGGCCGCAAGCGTGGCGTCGAGCTCCATGCGCAGGCGCGCTACCGCCTTGGCATCAGGCCCGGCCGGTGGCAACCACAACACCGAGCCGATGATTGAGAGCTGACCGCCGCTGGCGCCGCCTGCCCCCTGCAGGGTGAATTCATCAATCTTCAGTCGTTGGCCTTCCAGGCTGGCGCGCAGCCTCCCGTTGTTGAAATCAATGCCATCGACCACCGAGCGCACCGCCAGGTCCTGCGCCGCCAGGTTGCCGCGCCAAAGCGGCGCGCCGCGTGTGCCCGACAGCACGGCGTCGGCGTCGAGCGTGCCGCGCAAACGCCAGCCCGGCGGCGCCAGCAGCGACCAGGCACCCACCGGCGGCAGCTGTACCTTGAGGGTACCCGCCAGCGCAGCATCATTGGGCCAGGTCCATGTGCCGTCCTGACGCTGCAAACGGGTGCTGAAATCAGCGCGGGCCTGACCGGCGCGCTCGCTGTCCCAGTTCAGGCTGGCGGCTAGCCGGTCGCCCTCGGTTGTGACCAGAAGTTGCGCCACGCGCACGCCAGCACGCAGCGGAATGGCTGCAGCGCCTTCGGTCTGCAACAGCAAGTCCCCACTGGTGCGCTCCAGCGTGGCGCGCAGGCGCAGCGTCTCAGCGCTGGTGGCGTCCCACTGGCCGCCGAACAGCAGATCGCCGCGCAGGCCGAGATTGGCCATCTGGGTCTGGCCGAGCAGGTCCAGCCAGGCCAGCGGCAAGTCATTGAGGCGTCCCTGGGTGCGCCATTCGGTGCGTGCTGTCGTGCCAGTCGTTTGCTGCGACCAGTGCACCGGTTGCCAACTCACCGTGGCGGTTCCGGGGACCGGGCCGGTCAGGCGAGCCGCGCCGGCAGCGGCCTCCAGCGTGCGGGTCGTGCCGCTTTGCTTCCAGTTGAAACTGACGCTGTCGCTCAACTGCACCGTCCAGATGCCCGGTTTCAGGCTGTCCTGTGCGCTGAGTTGAGCCGTGTCGAGTCGCGCCTGCCACAGGCCATCGTTGATCCGTCCACCATGCGCCTGCGCCTGCAGCTTGAGGCGTTGCGTCCCGGTCTCGATCTGGCCCCGCGTTGACAGGCTCAGGGCGCGCAGCGTGCCTGACAGGTCAGCCTGCCAGTCGCGCAAACGCCAGGCCTGCTCCATGGGCTGCCCCGCACCCTGCAGGTCAAGCTTGGGCGCGCGCAGGCTCGCTTGAATCTGCAAGCCCTGCCCCTGTTGTTGCCAGCCGCCTTGCCAGCGACCGGTGAGCTCAGCCGCGCCCTGCATCGATGTCTGGCTCAAAGACCTTGGTGCGCCTGGCAGGCGGGCCACCCAGCGCGCCGCGCGCGCCGCGTCAGTGACACGCAGACTCATGTCGCCCTGGCCTCGGCTGCTGGCCATGTGCCCGGCCAGCGCCGCCTGGGCGCCCGGCAAGCCCAACGTGAGCTTGCCTTCTGCAGCTTGGCTGACGGTATCGAACGTCAAGTGGCCCTGCAACTGTGCGTCATCGGTCTGCACTGCCAGTGTGGTCAGCGTCAACGTGGGCGCGGCCCACAGGCCTTGGGCATGAACCGTCTTCAGCCGCAGGCCATCCAGCGTGCGCTTGAGCGTGGCGTCAGTCTTGGGCGAAGCGATCTTGGGGGCAGCCGTCTTGCCTTTGGCGGCTTGCAGGCGCGCCTCGAAGGCGATGCCGGCCGGTGTCTGCTGCGCGGTCAACTGGCCGTCCAGCGTGACGGCTGCCAGCCGCGAGTCCAGTGCAGCGGTATTGATGCCGTACACGGTGGCGCTGCCCTGCCATTGGGCTGGATTGGAAGGAGTCACGGCTTTGGTGAATTGCCCTTTGCCTTCGATGTGGCCACCGGCGCCGGTGGCCTGCAGCGACTTGATCGCCCACTGCCCATTCAGGAACTCAACCTCGGCGTCGAGCCGCTCCAGCGGCAGGTGCTGCTGGTCCCATGGACCGCTGAGCGAGTTGGTGAGCTGTATGCCCGCTTGCCAGCCCGGGCCTGCCGGGGTGACGGCTGCAGTGCCACCCAGCCGTGTCTGCGGTGCTTGTGGCCACAGCGCGGCCAGGTCCAGCGACTGCCAGCGCGCCTCAAGGCTGGCCACCGGTTGCAACTGCCAGGGCTGGATGCGGGCGCTGACGCTGGCCTGCATCACCTGCTGGCTGCCGCTGGGCGTGGCCTTGAGCGTCGGCACCAGCTCGGCCTGCAGCGCCAGCGCGGCGTCATGCCCCGCCAGCGCTCCCGTGACGCTGGCATGGGCCTGCACGCTGACCGGCTGCGGGCGCGACGGCACGGTGGTCTGCACGCTGCCATCCACCTGGACCGCCAACGCCATCGGCGACGCTGCCTGCAAGCTGGCACTGATCTGGTAGTCTCCAGATGAAATATGCACCTTCCCCCCGTCCAGTCTGTGCGAGTAGCTATCAAAAATATAGTGTCCCGCCAGCCCGGTGGCTTGCCGCGATGTGCCGCCCGCGCCCACCCATTCCACGCTGTCCACGGTAAACGGCACGTCCACTCGCAACGGCAGGCGCAGGTCGGCAGGCGGTGTGCGGGTGGCGGGCTCCGAGGCCGGGCGGCGGTCTTCGATGCGCAGGTGCCGGGCCGCCACCTTGCCGAGCCGCAGCTCGCCGCCCAGCAGCGGCCGCAGTGACCAGGCAATCGTCACATCGTGCAGCTCGACGCTGAGTTCACCCTGCTGCCAGCGCAACCAGCCGATGCTGCCGCCGCCGCGCAGCGAGCCGGTGACGTCCTTGGCTTCCAGCGTCTGGCCCGCGGGCAGGTAGCGCGCCAGTTGACCCAGCGAGGTGGCCAGCGAGGTGCCGCTGCCGCTCCAGAGCCACAGCGCGCCCGCCAGGGCCAGCACGCCCAGCAGCGTGGCGGCAAGCAGATAAAGCGTGGTGCGCAGTGCCCTCATTAAAAGCTGAACCCCACATTCAGGTGCAAGCGAAAGCGTTTAACCGCCACGCCGTAGGCCAGATCAATCTGCAGCGGTCCGACCGGGCTCTTCCAGCGCGCGCCGACACCCACACCAACCTTGGCGCGCAGCTCGGCCGGCTTGTCAGCCACGGCCCCGGCATCCATGAAGACCGTGCTTTCCCAGTCGGTCAAGCGACCATCCCTGACGATGGGGCGCTGCCACTCCAGACTGCCCACCGCCAGGTAACGCCCCGCCGTGGTTTGCCCGTCTGGCAGCGTGACGCCGAGGTCGCGGTAGCCATAGCCGCGCACAGTCTTGTCGCCGCCGGTCAGGAACAGCTGGGTGCTGGGCAAGTTGATTCCATCTTTGGCGAGTACCGCGCCCGCCTCGGCGCGCAGTGCCAGGCGGCCGGCACGCAGGGCGCTTGATGCACCATCGGCGCTGCTCCCCAGTGGCCAATAGCCTAGAGCGCGCGCCAGCCCGCGGCCATACGGGTCACGCTGACTGCCCAGCGTGGTGCCGCCGCCCACTTCCACGCCGAAGCCCCAGCCGCTGTTGGGAAAGGGCAGGCTGTCAAAGTTTCGCAGGGTGAAGGCGTAGTTGGCGCTCAGCGTTGCGGCTGTGGCGGGTGCGCTGGCAACGCTGGTGGCGGTGTCAGCCCGGTCGTATTGCAGGTAGTAGTTGCGGTCAATCCTGTCCCCGCTCTGGCTGCGCCCACCGCGCAGGCTTTGGCTGTTGACATCGAAGCTGCCAAGCCGCTGCTTCTGCACCTGGGCGGCCGTGACCCAGCGCCAGTTGTCCGCGTCGGGCGGCGAGGTCAGCTCACTGCCAATCGAGCGTGTCTCGCGGTCCAGCATCAGCTTGCTGACGGCGCGCCAGCCGATACCCGGCACTTTGTGATGCGTGTGTTCGACCGACAGGCGAGCGCCGCCGTCGGTGCTGGCGCCGATGCCGAACACCAGCTTTTGCAGACGCGCCTCGCGCAACTGCACCAACACCGGCGCGGCAGACGGGTCGCCCGAGGTGTCGAGCGAGACAAAGGCCGAATCGAAAAATCCGCTGTCCGCCAGGCGCTGCTGTGCAGCCACCAGCTGCGCCTGGTCGTAGCTGGCGCCGCTCGGCAGGCGCGCCAGCCGCGTCACCAGAGCAGCATCAAAACGCTCCAGTCCGCTGATCACCAGGCCGCCGAGCTGGTAAGCCGGGCCTGAGTCCAGCGTGATGTTCAAACGTGCGCGGCGGGTGACCGGATCAATGTCCGCCAGGGTGGCGCTGAGTTGTCCTGTGGGGTAGCGCCGGCTGGTAAGTTGGCGCAGGGCCTGCTGCTTGGCCGTGGCCCAGCGGGCCTGGGTAAAGCGCATGCCAGGTCGCAGCAACCAATTGTCTTCAATCTGCTGGCGTTGCCGCGAAGCCGCCGGATCGGTGGCGATCGGGCCTTTGAGTTCGACCTTGACATCACCCACCACGGTGGGCTCGCCGGGCACGACGCGCAGTTTCAACAAACGCGTCGAGGTGCCGCTGCTGGGCGTCTGTTGCTCGAACCGGATGTCAGGTGAGAAGTAGCCCAGCGTGGCCACCAGCTCCTGGGCGTTTTGTTCGGCCGCCGTCAGCAAGCGCGCCAGTTCGCTGTCGCTCAGGTCCGTCAACTCCCGGTAGCGCAACAGTTCGAGATGGCGCTGCAACAGCTCGCGAATTTCATCGGGCGCCTCGATGGTGAGTTCGAACGCGGCCTGCGCCGGTGCCGCTGGCATGGTGGCTGTTGGCGCAGCAACTGTCGGGCTGGCTGCCAGCTCCTGCGCCCGCAGCAGCGCGGGGGCGCCCGCCAGCAGCGCGCTTGCCAGCAAACTGGTCAGTGCCCATTTCATTTGGTCAGCAGTCGCATCGTGTCTTCCAGCCCCTTGAGGGTGAGCGGGAACATGCGCTGGTTCATGAGTTGCTGGACCACGCTGATGCTCTGGCGGTACTGCCACACGCCTTGGGGCTCCGGGTTGATCCAGGCAAATTTGGGAAAAGCATGGGTCAGTCGCCCCAGCCACTCGACCCCGGCCTCTTCGTTGTTGTATTCCACGCTGCCACCGGGCTGCAAAATCTCATAGGGACTCATGGTGGCGTCACCAATGAAGATCAGCTTGTAGTCTTTGTTGTACTTGCGGATGATGTCCCAGGTTGGAAATTTTTCACTGAAGCGGCGCCGGTTGTTCTTCCACATGAAGTCATAGACACAGTTGTGGAAGTAGTAGAACTCCAGGTGTTTGAACTCGGTTTTGCTGGCACTGAACAGTTCTTCCACCCGTGCAATGTGCTCGTCCATGGTGCCGCCGACGTCCATCAGCAGCAGCACTTTGACGTTGTTGTGGCGCTCGGGCACCATCTTGATGTCCAGGTAGCCGGCGTTCGCTGCCGTGGACTTGATGGTGTCGTCCAGGTCCAGCTCTTCTTCGTGGCCTTCGCGGGCAAACTTGCGCAGGCGGCGCAGTGCCACCTTGATGTTGCGCGTACCCAGCTCTTGGGTGTCGTCGTAGTCCTTGTAAGCGCGCTGCTCCCATACCTTCACGGCACTTTTATTTTTGCCCGCGCCACCAATGCGGATACCTTGTGGGTTGTAACCACCATGCCCAAACGGGCTGGTGCCACCGGTGCCGATCCACTTGCTGCCGCCTTCGTGACGTTCCTTCTGTTCTTCAAAGCGCTTCTTTAAAGTCTCCATCAGCTCGTCCCAGCCCATTTTTTCAATGGCGGCTTTTTCTTCGGGGCTTAAGTTGAGTTCCAGCGTTTGGCGCAGCCAGTCCAGCGGAACCTCTTTGGTGAAATCCGCCAACTGCTCCACGCCCTTGAAGTAGGCGGCAAAGGCGCGATCAAACTTGTCGTAGTGCTTTTCGTCCTTCACCAGGGTGGCGCGGCTCAGGTAATAAAAGTCATCGATCTTGTAGCCACTGGGTTCAGCGTCATTCTGCGGCTCGGGCGCGTTGGGGCCGACCACACCCTCTTTAAGCGCTTCGAGCAGGGTGAGGAATTCCTTGACGGAGACCGGCAGTTTGGCCGAACGCAGGGTGTAGAAGAAGTCAATCAGCATGGGTTGGAACTCCTTGTCTAGTGAGCTGCGTGGAATAACTTCCTCTGGCCAAGTGCCCCTGGAAATAGGATAAGGGACACAAAACAGAGGCTTGCAAGAGCACTTTTCAGTACTGGAAATACATTTGTAATTTGCGTCAGACGGGACATGAAAACGGCAACTGTTGCAGACGTCACGATCGCCCCCTCCTTCAGCGCTTGCAGATACAACTTGTATATCTTCAAAGGCGCGGCTTGTCTAGCAGATACCGCAACTGAGCTTTGGCTTCCGGCCACTCACCGCTGCGCATGCTGTACATCACCGTGTCGCGGATGGTGCCGTCGCGACGCAGCGCGTGGCCACGCAGCACGCCGTCTTTTTTGGCACCCAAACGTTCAATAGCGGCTTGCGAGGCAAAGTTGAAGTTGTCGGTGCGCCAGCCCACCACCTGGCAGCCCAAAGTCTCAAACGCGTGCGTCAACATGAGCAACTTGCAGGTGGTGTTGACATGGGTGCGCTGGCTGCTTTTTGAATACCAGGTCCAGCCAATCTCGACGCGCCCGATGGCCGGCACAATGTCGTGGTAGCGGGTACTACCCAGCACCTTGCCAGTGGCGCCGTCCTGCACACAGAAGGGAAAATGGCTACCCGCCTCACGCATGGCCAGCGCGTTCTCAATATAGGACCGGGTTTGTTCCGGCTCGGGCACGGAGGTGACGCGCAACTGCCACAGCGCGCCATCCGCGGCGGCGGCGCGCAAGCCACTCTCATGGCTCAATGCGAGCGGAACCAACTTGATGCCGCGTGCGGCCAGGGTGACAGGTTCAACAAATGCCATATTCAATCTCTGGTTTTGGGGCCTGTGCTTCAGCGGTTGTGCCGTTGCATAAACACCAGTTTTTCAAACAAACTCACATCCTGCTCGTTCTTCAGCAGTGCGCCCACCAGCGGCGGCACCGCCACTTTGTCAGCCGGGGTTTGCAGCACTTCAAGGGGAATGTCTTCGGCCAGCAGCAGCTTGAGCCAGTCCAGCAGTTCGCTGGTGGAAGGCTTCTTTTTCAGACCCGGCAAGTTGCGCACGTCGTAAAACGTCTTCATGGCGGCGCTCAGAAGCTCCTTTTTGAGGCCCGGAAAGTGCACATCGACAATGCTGCGCATGGTGTCAGCGTCGGGAAACTTGATGTAGTGAAAGAAACAGCGGCGCAAAAAGGCATCCGGCAGTTCTTTTTCGTTGTTCGAGGTGATGAACACCAGCGGCCGGTTTTTGGCCTGGATCAGTTCACGGGTTTCGTAGCAATAAAACTCCATGCGGTCAATTTCGCGCAGCAAGTCGTTCGGAAACTCAATGTCGGCCTTGTCAATTTCATCAATCAGCAAGGCCACCGGCTGCTCGGCGGTAAAGGCCTGCCACAGCACGCCCTTGAGGATGTAGTTGTGGATGTTCTTGACCCGCTCACCGCCGTCTATGCTGGAAAGCTGAGAATCGCGCAGGCGGCTCACCGCGTCGTATTCGTACAGGCCCTGCTGCGCCTTGGTGGTCGATTTGATGTGCCACTGCAGCAGCGGCATGTCCAGCGCGCCGGCCACCTCCTCGGCCAGCATGGTTTTGCCGGTGCCAGGCTCACCCTTGACCAGCAGCGGCCGCTTGAGCGTGATGGCGGCATTGACCGACAGCATCAGATCCGGGGTGGCGACGTAGTTTTTTGTTCCGTGGAATTTCATGGTTGTGACTTGGTTTGGGGGAAACGGCAATGTCGTAAAAGAAAGTTGACCGATATAATAATTCTCTGATCTATCTCAAACTTTGGTTGATTGTCCCAACAAAATGAATAAATTCCTGTCGCCAATGTCTGTCTTGTTGCTCGCTTGTATCACGGCTACTTCTTCTTACGCGCAGGAACTCAAGGGTGACGTTAAAGCGGGCGAGAAAAAAATCGCCATGTGCATCGGCTGCCACGGCATCCAAGGCTACCAATCCAGTTTCCCAGAGGTGTACAAGGTTCCCATGATCTCAGGCCAGGGCGCCAGGTACATTGTGTCGGCCCTCAGTGCCTACAAAAAGGGGGATCGCAAGCACCCCACCATGCGCGGCATTGCCGCTGGCCTGAGTGATCAGGACATCGCCGATGTAGCGGCCTATTATGAAGCGAATGACAAGACGCCAGCCGCGCCGACACCGGGCCCAGCCGCCGCAGGCTCGGCCCAAGTCACAGCGCTGCTGCAAAAAGGCGCCTGTGTTTCTTGCCATGGCGACAACTTCAGCAAACCGATTGACCCAACCTATCCCAAAATCGCCGGCCAGCATGCCGATTACCTGTTTGTGGCGCTCAAGTCTTACAAGACCGAAGGCAAGGCGCTGTGGGGTCGTGGCAACCCCATCATGGGCGGCGTGGCCAAGCAATTCTCCAATGCGGAGCTGAAAGAACTGGCAGGCTACGTCAGCTCACTGCCGAGTGTGCTCAAGACCCTGCCGCAAACCAAGTTCAAGTAAAGCCCCGTTCGCGCCAAAAAGCCGCTTTTGAGCAAAGCGGCTTTTTGGCCTCTGTCAGTCCTGCGTGGCGCGGTGTTGCACGCAGGCAATGTAAGACGCACCGTCGGGCGGACGACCGGCGCGCTGACTCTCCCAAATCATCTGGCCCAAACAGTCCATGACCTCATGGTGCGCCAGGTGCAAAGAATCGCGCCGGTGCGTGAGCAACTCCACCGCCTGGCGAATGCCGCGCGGCTGGTCAATGCTGCACTGCTCGCTGATCGAGAGGTGCATGGACAAGTGCAAAAAGGGATTGGTCCGGCCGGCCTCGGCATCCTGCATGCTGCCCAGGGCAGCATCCACATCGGCCAACTCAGCGTGGTATTCGGGGTGCTCGTCAATCCACAAGCTCGCTATTGTTTCAATAGCTTCAAGCGCTTGTCCTGCCTGGGCTTTGGCATAAATAGTACAAAAAAATTTGCGGACATCCGCTTGCGAAGGTGAAAACATAATGGGCCGTATTGTCGCGCCCTGCCGCCTGCCTTGCAGCCGCTTGAGCGGGTATCGCGTGAAAATACGGGGCTTTACCCAGGACCCCTGCCATGCGCCAAGCCTTCATCTGCGATGCCATTCGCACCCCCTTCGGCCGTTACGCGCCGTGCACCATGTGCATTGGTGTTGGGCTGGGCATCGCTGTTATCCTTGAGCGAATTTTATTTGCTAGCTAATACATAGCTGGTCAGGAAATACCCACGGGGGCTTAGGCCCTCTTTTACTCAAAGTAACGGTGTCACGCGATGACATTCCCCCTCATAACCGACCCCTATTTCTACGCTGTCACCATCCCCGCCGTACTGTTGCTGGGGGTGAGCAAAAGCGGTTTTGGCGCCGGCTTTGGCTCGCTGGCGGTGCCCATCATGGCGCTGGCCGTGAGCGTGCCCCAAGCCGCGGCGACCCTGATGCCGGTGCTGCTGTTGATGGACATTCTGGGCATGGCAGCGTTTCGAAAAGACTTCGACCTGCCGCTGCTGAAATTTCTGATTCCCTGCGGCCTGGTCGGCATCGTGGTGGGCACGCTGCTGTTCAAGCTGCTCGACGCCCACACCGTGGCGGGCCTGGTGGGCCTGTTCACCCTGGCGTTTCTGGCCCAGCGCCTGCTGTTTCCACCGCGGCCCGACAGCGCGCCGCCGCCGAAATGGCTGGGCGCCATCCTGACGGCCACGGCGGGCTTTACCAGTTTTATTGCCCACGCGGGTGGTCCGCCAATCAACGCCTATGTGATTCCGCTGCGCTTGTCGCCGCTGAAGTTCACCGCCACCATGGCCTTCTTTTTCTTCGTCATCAACCTGGCCAAATGGATTCCCTACGCCTGGCTTGGCTTGCTCGACACACGCAATATGGCCACCTCGTTGGTGTTGCTGCCGATCGCGCCGATCGGTGTGTGGATCGGCGTGCGCCTGGCCCGGCGCATCAACCCGGTGCTGTTTTACCGCCTGGTCTACCTGGGCATGTTCCTGACCGGCACCAAGCTGGTGTGGGATGCGCTGCGCTAAACGCTATCTAATAGATAGCATGTTAGGCAATGATGACGGGGGCTATAGCCTGATTTCTTGAATGAGAAATCTAATGCCGCACCTAGCAGCCTGTCGGACTCAAAGATTTAAAAATCTGACCAGCTTTGAATTTGCTTAAAAAACAAGCACTTTGAACTGAATATTCAAGAATTGGCGCTTGTTTCACGGTATTTCCTCCCGTCATCCAACTTCTGGACGCAGTACGGCCATGCGCTTGACATTCCAGGCCATGCAAACCAGATTCCATTCGCCGGTGACTTTGCGTAATCCACGTAGCGAGAACTGCCTGAATCCCATCACCGATTTGATGATGCCAAAGACCGGCTCAACCGTTTGCTTGCGCATGGCATACGCTGCTCTTCCTGCTTTTGTTGTCAATCGGTGCGCCATGTTCTGCATCGGCGTGGCATCGGCTATCAACGGCGCAGGTTCTGTAAAACGCTCGCTCCAGTGTGGGTGGTGATCTTGGCGGGCCACTGCAATCAGTGCATGAATTCCGGCTTCATCACATGCCACCATATTCTTCTCGCTGCAATAACCAGTGTCGGCGATCAGGGCCTTTGCATTGCCGAGCAAGGGCGCCTGCGCCTGCAGCGTTTTGATCATCGGTGCCACTTGTTGTTTGTCATTGGGAGCCTGTGTCAGCCCCGTGGCAACCACCAACATCGTCGCAACATCGACTCCTGCCTGAGCGTTGTAGCACTGATCAAAGCCGCCACCGCTGACCTTCATGATGCGCGATTCTTCGTCCGTCAGATTGATCTGGTCGCTGTCTTTGGCTCCAGGCTCTGGGGGCGCAGGTGGCTTGCCGCGAGGCTTTTTACCCGTCTCTTTTTCCTGTGCATCGCGCTTGGCGCTCTTCTCGTCAAACTCGGCTTTCTCGCGTGCGTAGCGCTCTGCCGCGCGTGCTGCGATCTTGGCCTTGGCCGCTGCCATGGCGGCCAGGCGGTCTTCGCGCAGTTTGAGCTCTTTGGGCAGGCTCATCCCATCGGGGGTATTGGTCGTGTCAGCGGCTTCAGCCAGTGCCAGCAGTTGCTGAACTTCTGCTTTGAGCTGGACTTCGAGTTTGACGATGTGACCATGCGAGAGTGCACTATGGCGCGACGCGTTGGCGTGGATCTTGGTGCCGTCCAGACACACGGTACCCACCTTGAGAAGTTTCATCTCGGTGGCCATTTCCAGCACTTGCAAAAACAGCCCGGCGAGCTCGTCAATAAAGCGCCTGCGAAAGGTGGCCAGGGTGTCATGGTCGGGATGGCTGCCAGCAGAAATGTAGCGAAACGCAACCGAGTCGTAAGTGGCCATTTCTAGTTTGCGACTGGAGAACACGCCGGTGGAGTAGCCGTAAACCAGAATGGCAAGCAGCGTCGCCGGGTGATGTGCCTTGGAGCCACGACCAGCGTATTGGCGCGTCAGATTGGAGAGATCAAGTCCATCAATAACTTCAACAACGAAGCGAGCCAGATGGTCTTGGCTCAGCCAATCGTCCACCGACGGGGGTAACAGATAGTCGGTTTTACGGTCGGTCAGAATGAAGTTGGACATGCTCAAAATTACCCATCAGAACTGATTGAATTTTAACATGTTGCTATGTTTTTTGTAGCGTTAAAAAAAAGAAATTCTGGGTGTTAAGTCCGACAGCCTGCTAGGCCGCTTTCTTCCGCGCCAACCGCAATCAGTCGTCTATTTCTAGCTCGGTCACCAGCAGCACGTCGCCAGCCTTGCTGCCCTTGAGCTTGACTTTGACGTCCACCTTAAGGGCCGCCTCCGTGCTTGGACTGATAGTCGCGCCAGTCGCGTCACAACGCTGCCCCCGCACCACAAAGTCTGCCCGGCTGGTGAACTGCTCGATACGTGCCTCGATCTCCACCTGTTCCAGTGCTTGCTGGTCTTCAATTTTCACCTTGGCGGCTCTGAGCACGCCTGACTGCCAAGTGCCATACACTTCGACCCGCGTTCCCTTTTTGATCTGTGCGTTCAAGGGGGAAATAGCGCTGGCGTCCACAACGATGTTGCCCAGCATGAAACGGCTAGCCGTCGGAATGTCGGTCACGAAGCCTTCAATTTCGACCTCAATTTCGTCATCGCCCGGCAGCTGGACAACCAGCCCAGAGCCCAGCAACTTGGCGTGCGCCACCGCCAGGCTATTACTGGTATCAGACCAGGCACCCTGAACCCGCACCAACGATCCGTCATTCAGAGTGCCCGCCGTCGTGCCCGTGAGCAGCAAGCCATTGAGTGAACGCTGCAAGCCCGCCACGTGGACCACGCCGGTGCTGACCATGTCCATACCCATCGGGCGCACCACGACATAAGTGGCGGTCCAGCGGGTGCCATCCGCGCCTGCCTGCAGGCCCCACACCGTCACCACTTGGTTTGGTACCAGGTCCGACGCAAGAGCAACGCCGTAAAACGACGTGTCGGGGTTGGTTTGCACAATCATCCCCGCCACGGAGAACTCGGCAAACTCGGCGACGGTGCCATCCGCACGCTGGGTGCTCTGCGTCACGGTCGGTACTTGCAGCACCGGGCCTTGCGCAATCGACCAGACCTCGATGTGGCTGGCTGTGCCCAACGTGGGGTCGGCAGAGCGCTTGCCTTGCACGCTGGCTACCATGCCTATGCGCAAATCATTAGATTTGGCTGGACCACCGTCCATCTGCACCGTGGCCTGCAGATCGTCAAACTTGATGCCGTTGACGATCACACTGCCAAAACCGGAAATCGAGCCCTGGGAATAAACAACGCCGGTGCCGCCGGTGCCAGGCAGGCCAGCCGTGGTGCTGGCACTGCCGCCACCGCATCCGCTCACGGCCGAGGCCGCCAGCACCAGCCAGTTGCGCCTTGTCAGCAATGAGTCCTGTTGTAGATGTTCGCTCATAGCGAAGGCTTCCTCTTGTATTTGCGAGCCACTTTGATCCCGGGCTTGGCACCAAGCTGCGTTTCTGGGGCCGTAGACCCTTGCGCGTCCTGCAAGGTGTCATGAAAATACACGCCGAACCGGATTCTATGTTTGGGCCCTGCATCAGCCTGACTGCGCTGCTCGGCCACTGTGGCCGTCTGCAAAAACTGCCGCAAGCTGCTGGCCCACAAGCGCCGCGCCTGCTGCTGCAATTGCCCCGCCTGCTCAGCCGACAGATCCTGCGAATACGCGCTCTGCTCCAGCATCCGGGGCCCCTGCCGATCAGGCGCCAGGTTGTGCACTGCCGTGGCGAGGTGTTCGCTCACGTTGGCGGCCAGAAAATGGAATGATTCGTCCAGCCCTTCGTGCGGCACAAACCCGCTGGTCTTCAGGGCTACATACCCATCCTCACGCAGTTCCACCACCCCCAGACGCGCCAGTTCATCGAGCACGGCGCGTGCGCCGACATCGCGACTGACTTCGGCCACCAGCGTGGTGAAGTCGGGCTCGCCCACGCCACTGCGCCGCGGGGTGCGCGCCAGCGCGCGAGCCGTCTGGTCGGCATTTAAAAACCGGGGCTCGCTGATCCAGCGCGCCACCACCGAAGCCGCCACCGGCACCAAAGGCACCGCCGCGCTGGCGCTAACAGGCGCTTCGCGCAGCCGCTTCACATCCTTGCGGTGCACGCCCGTCAGCAGGGCAATACGACTATCCGAGCTGCCTTTGCCGGCCAAGCCATACGCTGCCGCGGCCTGTTGCACCAGTTCCTTTTTCAGCAATTCCACCATCGATGGCAACTGCAGCCCATGGTCAATCATCAAGCGCGCCAGCGGTTGCAACACCCGCGCCATCGCTTGCGCCGCCAGCGCCGGCTCCGGCAAGCCAGCGGCAAGCGGCGCGGCGGATGCAGCGGTGGGTTTGAGCTTGTTCATGGGTTTGGTGGCATTTTTTCTCACTGAGCGCATTGTGCCCGAACAAACATTTACACACAAATTTTGGGGCTTTTTCCCAAATATTATTCCTAGAATTGCTTGACAGGCATGTGAAGATAAATAACATTAATGGGAAATATTCCCAAAATTTGAAAGAATATTTTGCCTGGTTCTCGTTTTAACCACTTCAGGAGTCTCTCTATGAAAATTTCCACCCATCAATTCACCCTCGGTTTGATCGCCGCAGCCGTCGTCTCACTCACCGCATGCGGTGGCGGTGGCAGTGGCACGGCAGGCGTCGGCACCACCCCCGTAACGACCACCGTCATGGATGGACTGATCTACAACGCCTTGGTGTGTGTGGACAGTAACAACGACGGCGTGTGTCAGCCCACCGAAGTACAAGGCCGTACGGATGAAACTGGCAAGGTAACGCTCAACATCCCAAGCACCGAATTCGCCACCGCCAAGCTCATTGCCGTGGTCGGCACCGATGCCACTGACATGGATTTCCCGAACGTCAAGGTGCCAGTCGCCTACACATTGAGAACCTCAGCCGGCAAGCACAGCGTCATCAGTCCGTTGACCGACATGGTGCAAACCAAAATGGACCTCGACAGTGCAAAGACCTTCGAACAGGCTGAAAACGAGGTAAAAACCGAAAAAGGCCTGGACCTCAGCGTTTCGGTAACCGTTGACTTTGTTGCAAATCGCGACAAGGATGCTTACAAAAAAGCCAGCGACAAAGCGCATGACCACGTTCTTGAAATTCAAAAATCAAAGGACGAATTGAGCAAACTCCACTGCGAACACACTGATCAACAAGACAGTGACGACGACCGCGTTCGTAAGATGCTGGCCAGTAGCTCGCCCAACGCCTCTTTGGACCTGGAAAACGATGCTGACGTCAAGCTTGCTTGTAGCGCCTCCAACAACACAAAATGTGACGATGTCAAGAAAGCCAAGATCAAACCTGTCACGTTGAGCTGCCCGACACCGACACCGACACCTACACCTACACCGACACCCACACTGACACCCACACTGACACCCACACCGACACCCACACCGACACTGACACCCACACCGACACCTACACCTACACCTACACCGACACCCACACCCACACCGACGCCTGCAGCGCAAACCATCACTTTCGTCTCGCCTGGCAACCAGACCATGGGTATTGCGGCGCCCGCTCTGAGCGCGACCTCGACGTCGGCCCTGGCCGTCACGTTCGCATCGACCACACCGTCAGTCTGTACCGTTAGCGGCACCGTCCTGACGTTGGTCGCAGCAGGTTCCTGTACTGTCAGCGCCAACCAGACTGGCAACACCAGCTTTGCAGCGGCTGCAGAAGTTTTGCGCACCTTCACGGTGGCGGCAGCTCTGCCACCCGTGGTGGTGGCATCGGCTGCTGCCGGCAAGCTGCTCTATGCAGCCAATGGTTGCGGCGGCTGCCATGGAACGCCTCCCAGCAGTATGAAGGTCCTGAATGGGGCCAACTCACCGAGCACCATCAGCAGCGCCATCAGCAGCGTCAGTGCAATGAGCTCGTACAGCGGAAAATTCAGCGCCCAGAACCTCAACGACCTGGCGGCCTATCTGGCCACCCCCACCATTTAATGAATAGGGGATTCACAGCCGAAGCCATGCAGTCAGTCTGACTGTCTGTGTGCAGGCTGCTGAGTCGGTGAGCCAGACACCAGGGTGATGCAAAAGGAGATGTTGTTTGATCTACGTTGACAAGCCCTGATGAGTCAGAAAAAAAGCCGGGCCACTCAATCGTGGCCCGGCTTTTTTTGGTTCAACGCTGGATCGCTTAGTGCCTGAAATGCCGCACGCCGCTGAACACCATGGCCACGCCGCGCTCGTTGGCCGCGTCGATCACTTCCTGGTCGCGCATCGAGCCACCCGGCTGGATGACGCAGGTGGCACCGGCATCGACCACCACGTCCAGTCCGTCGCGGAACGGGAAGAACGCGTCACTCGCCACCGCCGTGCCATGCAGCGACAAGCCGGCGTGCTCGGCTTTGATGCTGGCAATGCGGGCCGAGTCCAGCCGACTCATCTGGCCAGCACCCACCCCCATGGTCATGCCGCCTTTGCAGAACACGATGGCGTTGCTCTTGACGTATTTGGCAATCTTCCAGGCAAACAGCAGGTCTTGCAACTGTTCGGGGGTCGGCTGCACCTTGGTGACCACTTTGAGGTCAGAGAGCTGCAGTTCGTGGTTATCGGACGTCTGCATCAGCAAGCCGGAACTGACACGCTTGATGTCCATGGCGTTGCGACCCAGGCTGCCGTCGGCAGGCAAGCTGATCTTGAGAATGCGCACATTGACCTTGGCTTTGAACACCGCCAGCGCCTCGGGACTGAAGTCGGGCGCCATCAGGACCTCGACAAACTGCTTTGAAATTTGCAGTGCGGCGGGCTCGTCCAGCGGGCAGTTAAAGGCAATAATGCCGCCAAAAGCGGAAGTCGGGTCGGTCTGGAACGCCTTGCTGTAGGCCGTCAGCGGATCGGCGCCGACGGCGACGCCGCACGGGTTGGCGTGTTTGAGAATGACGCAAGCGCTGCCATCTTT
>Ga0209913_1000469_pt1 | contig 34315 bp, 29 predicted proteins | sample PersoiDNA2013203_FD_185805 | JGI IMG/M metagenome (GOLD analysis project Ga0209913, IMG submission 185805) | Permafrost soil microbial communities from the Arctic, to analyse light accelerated degradation of dissolved organic matter (DOM) -... | ecosystem: Environmental > Terrestrial > Soil >... | reverse complement strand
CCCATAAAGATGCAGGCGGTAAGGTGAAGGTGGCCCCATACAAACTGTATGATGAAAAGGGCTTATTTTTACAAGTTAGCCCTAATGGCGGTAAGTGGTGGCGTTTTAAATATCAATTCGATGGTAAGGAAAAATTACTCTCATTAGGCACTTACCCCGAAGTGCCATTGGCTGGCAGGTGGCAAGACCCCGACACTAAAAAAATATGGATTGATGGGGCAAGGGATAAACGCGACAAAGCAAGGGAGCTAATAGCCAGTGATGTAGACCCTAGCGACACGCGCAAAGCCCAAAAGAAAACAAAAGATGGCAACCTAGCCAATAGCTTTGAAGTAATTGCAAGGGAGTGGTTAGCCACTAAAATGCAAACCAAGTCAGAGGGGTATCAAAAAAATGTACTCAGACGTTTTGAGTTGTATTTGTTTGACTGGCTAGGCAATCGACCAATATCAGAAATAAACGCCCCCGAACTCTTAGATGTTGTAAGGCGCATTGAAAACCAAAACAAAGTAGAAACAGCTTACCGAACATTGCAAGCCACAGGGCAGGTGTTTAGATATGCAGTGCAAACGGGGCGTGCCTTGCGTGACGTTACAAGTGATTTGAGAGGCGCATTAACGCCTAGCGTCACTAAGCACATGGCCTCATTTACAGAGCCGCAACAAGTAGCAGAACTCATGCGTGCCATAGATGGCTTTACAGGCACATTAACAGTGCAAACAGCCTTACGCCTAGCCCCTTTAGTGTTTGTACGGCCTAGCGAGTTACGCAAGGCAAAATGGGTTGATATAGATTTAGATGCAGGGGTGTGGAATTACTTTGTGACTAAAACAAAAACCGACCACATTGTGCCACTATGCACGCAAGCAATAAAACACCTAAAAGACATACAGCCATTTTCAGGACATGGTGAGTTTGTTTTTCAAGGGGGTAATAACCCTGATAAAGCCATGAGTGAAGCCGCAATCAATGCAGCACTTAGGCGCATGGGTTACGACACTAAAACCGAAATAACAGGCCACGGCTTTAGGGCAATGGCACGCACTATATTGCACGAACGATTAAACATTGACCCGCATATTATCGAACACCAATTAGCGCATAGCGTACCTGATAACTTAGGGGGGGCATATAACCGCACTAAGTTTATTGAACAGCGCGTTATCATGATGCAACAATGGGCAGATTATTTAGACGAACTCAAAGCAGGTGCAAAGGTATTGCCATTTAAGCAAGCGTAAAGCGGCTTACTTTAGGCAAAAAAATACCGAGACTATCAATGGGAGTAAATAGCTCGGTATAAAAAACACTCGGAGGAGATGAGTTGTTAACCATTAATATACTGAGCGCATATTTCAAATGAATGAAAGAATTAAGTAGTATTTATAAATAGCGACTATGCAGTATAAGCACATCAATAGCTTTCATCATTCAGCAGCAGCAATGTAAACAGTTAATCAATTGGAAAATTAATAAAATGATAATTAATGCAGAAGTAAAAAACCTAATGAGTGATTTAACCACTAACAGGGCTGAGTTTTATAGAATTACAGAGGCGTTAGAAAAGGCCAGCGGCGTTATTGTTAATGATGATTGGCTAGCAGCCATTATTGATTCTGAATATGACGGCCGTTATGATAAATTAAACTATGGTGAAACTACTGATATTCTTTGCAAAATATTCTTGGCAGAAAAACAGCCAGAATAATAGACCGTTTTCTAGCAGCACTAACCAGTTAAATTTCACCGTATTATTAAATATATATGTGCTGAGAAATGAAACCCTATACAGAGCATAGGGGATGTTATTTTTGGGCATAATACCCTATAGGGTATTTATCTAACAAAGCTACCTTTGCCAGTGCTTCGGCAAATATCCACAAAAGATTTACTTTTTTTGCTAATTGCAATTGTTGTTTCAATCCCTAGTAGTTGCGCGTATTTAATCGGGCTTTTGTGAATATCATCACGAACGCAAGCATACACAGAAGATTGCATCACTGGGTCGCTCTTTAGGCGCGTTAAAACAAGTTTTTCAAGGATTTGCTTGTCTGCGATATTTAAACGCTTTCTATTGCCTCTACTCAAACGATAACGCCCTGCAATGTCGGCATGAAACTTATCTTGCAAGCGATTTGCGTTTACCCTATCACCTTTCAACCTGTCGCCCTGCATTTTGCCTTCAATCAATGGCAATATCAGCCCGTGTGCGTGCGGTGCGCCTTCATCTAAGTGAACATCAAAGCTGAGTAACTCACCTTCAAAATTTAGCTTTAGCCATTCATAGCAATCGCTAAAAAATTGGCACGTATCTTGGTTATGGCGGTCATTCGGTAAGCTGAAAATATACTCCACTGCCATTACGCCATTTTTGCGAGGAGTTTCAATTCCAGCTTTGAGCATTTGCACTTTTGCGTGCATGGCGATAACGTCGGGCGCATCATTACTAGCAAGTGAGTAATTACGTGGCGTTCTGGTTACGTCAATATTCGCGGCTGGTGGTAGCTCACGCTTGTTATGCTTTAACGCTTCTAAAACACCATTTTTGCCAGTAATTGATTTGTACTTAAAGAACTGACTAGCCGCCATGATTAATTCTCTAGACTAAAACAATCAATTGCTATGTTCTCTAGGTTGTATTTTTTTGATAGGCTACCTGTTGTGGTATGGCTTTCCTCGACCTTACAAGCATTACATCTTGAAAATTCACTTGGCGTTGCATTTTTAAGGCTTACTTTTGATTTTGATTGATATGGCCTAACGCTAAACAACAAGCAGTCTTTAATCTCACAATTTCTCACGTTATTTCTGCAATTAGTTTCAGCACCTTCACCAACACAATCACGGCATATATCAATAATAGCTGGCGCATTTCTGCCTTTAACTTTTGCTAGTTCTAACGCTAATTCAGCTCTTAATTCTTCGGTAGCAGGATTATGCAATAAACCAATATGGTCTTTGATATACCAGCGCAATGCCGTTGCTTTACTGTTAGGTTTTTTAGCGATTGCTAGCTTTGCTACAGTTGGTTTTAGGTTAGCGGTCGCCATATTAAGACACCGCCTTAGCGGCTAATGCCGCGCGTACTTGTCCAACATTCCACGCAGTCGTTCTAGGGGTTAGTTTGTGGGGTAAAAGCGTACCAGCTTTACACATGCGCCATATCGACGCACTCGATACGCCATACAAGCCTCGCATAACAGGCAAACGAATGTATGCGCTATCAGGCATCGCATCAAAATTGGCTAGGGCTTCTGGGATTGGTTTAGTTAGTTCTGACTTGAGTTGTTGTGACATTTGAAACACCTTTATGAGTTGTGTGTTTCAAACTTTATAGACCCCGTCAGTGGGCAGTCAAAGGGGGCAGGTGGGCATTTTTAGCCCACCATGTCCACAGCATTACTTGCTTACGAAGCTGTCGTGATTAGCCATTTTAAATAAATCATCTTTTCGCCCTTCTTTCCATGTATGGTCAAACCCAGCATCTGTAAAAAACTCAGGATGATTGCTTAGGCAAAGTGCCTTAATTTCAGCCTTCCCATTGACTGGAATATTCATTGCCTCAAGCCCTAACTTTTTAATTACATCTTGTATTATTGCAAACTGTTGCTGTCTTTTACCTACACCTAGTTTCTCGTTGAGGGCATTAAGATTGGTATGGGTTGATTCGAACTTATGAATATCTGCTATAAAAATAACAGGTATTGATGACTCTGGGCGGCTTTCTTTAGCCGATTGAATAATCTCATCCCAAAAGGGAACGTTGTGGTCAGTAATTTTTACGGTGACTATTTGATCATCTTCATTCTGTAAACTATTGTCTAATTCTTCTGAATTGTCGTTTGGGTCTATCGGCTTGAATAATGTATTTCTTTTGCCTCTCAAAGCTGCAAATTTATCGCCTGTAGGTAATTGATTAGTTTCAACAAGGTAATTTATAACAGACTCTTCACACTTCCATCTTTTAGCTAGCTCTGAAAAAGACAGGAACTTCTGCTCTGGCAAACTTAACATAAAATTCCCTTTATACACGCCCCTGAGTTAAGAAGCCACACCAGCCATATAAGGGTTTATGGTTTTCGCATTGGGTAATTAAGCCAATGCTAGGCGCGGCTAAAGATTAAAACTGTTTTAGCTTTCTACTAACTCACCATCAATTACAGACTGTTCGCTTTCGTGTTTTTCGATTAAAGCTTTAGTCTTAATTATGAAAGCCTCTAATTCTTGCTTATTCATATCTGAGACATTTTTTGCATCAAAAGGTAATGCTACTATTGAACGCGGCGCAATTAAACCAGCCCTATCTAAAATAGTTTTCGCGCAGTCAACTCTTGCGCCAGCGGGAGAGTTTGGGTCATCCATGATGGTTTCTAGTGTTTTAATTGCCTTCGATGCTAGTGTGCCATTCAAGTGTTTATATTGTTCGTTCCTAATCGCTGCTTGAATGTGTGGGGTAGCTAATAACTGTGAGGCCGTTTGGCGGGCACTTGCATGACTGTAGCCAGCACGCCTAGCCGCTTCTGAGCCGCTAACGCCATCATAGACAATGTGCGTAACGAACTTATCTTGAAAGTCAGTAGTTTTCATAAATTGATTCTACATAAAAAATTATGAATAAGCATATTTAACTATTTTTCATAGTTAGGTAATAATTAAATTGTCATAAATAAAAGCTTTAGAGTTGATATGATTTTTTATATATTTATTCACAAATAGTTAATTCCTGAATAATTCAGAATAGCAAGCAACGAAGTGAGAGAAAATTCTATCGAAATTAAACTCATTAATCCCATCGCCCTGAATGGCATATTTAAGCGTAGCTAGATAAATTAAAGAGGAGCAGAAAACTAAGATGATTGATGACGTTACGATGGATGTAAATAACAAAAGCTTATTAAAGCTATTCATGGTGTTACTTTATTCTTTGGACAAACAAGGTGTTCTGAAAACTAGTGAATTTTGTGATGACCTTGAAGATGTACTCTTGGCTAACCGCTTGTCAGGCAACATCGGCACTGATGATAGCGAGCTATTGTTAAACGTACTGAGAGTGCTTAGTAAATAGTTGAAAAGTTTTGAAAGCTGAAAATTTTTGTCGGGGTGGCTGAGAGTAAAAATATGCAGGAAAGTACACCCACCCCCGTAGGGGTAGCTCTGCAATTTGAGGTACATCTAATGCTCTGTGCATAGCAGTATCGTTTTAGCTTTAGATTGCTCTAGCGCGTTTTGCAATAAACTGTACCGCCTAATGAAGAACATGTGGTATTAATTTCAGGCTTTGGCTCAAAACTACGCTGAATATTTTTAAATGCGTCAACAAACAATCCCTGTGTTATTTTATTTTGCTTATCATCCGCTATTTGTTGAGATTCCTGTTCTTGTCTTGCAATGGCGTATTGTTGGTAATTAAGCTCTGCTTCCCTTTGGGATATAAGCTTATATCGCTCATCAACTTCTTTGTCCATAATCTTAAAATACTCACCGTAAGTTATTTCTCGATTGTAAAGTTTTACAGTTAAAGCTATATAGGCATTAAACATATCATTGGTTATGCTAGTTATTAATGGGTCAATATTTTTTATTGTTGAGTCACTTGCCGCAGTTCTACACTTCTCTAAATCATCCACATAGTTAGGTATTAACGCACGGTCATCATCAGAAACTTTTTGCTGATTACTATAGCGAGTAAACTTTGACGCTTCAGAACGAAAATTTATTTTAAGCAACTCATATTTGCTACTATCTTGAATGTTTTTTATACATGAATCTTGATATTCATTTACAAAAAACCCAGCATTAGCAGCGCATGAAATAGAACATATCAAACAAAAGAATATCCAGCGAAATTGATACACAGTTAGCTCCGTGAGTTTTATAAAATATTATCGACCGATACTAAACTAAATATTTGCAAGTCGCTATTCGTAAGCGGACTAGACCGCATTGAAATTATGGATAGCACAATTATCTTTAAGCTTGGTTTAAATAAATAGCTGATTTATTTACGCGACGCTTTTTAGCAATTGTGATTGACGTGATAAACAGTGTGACATTGATTTAATTGGGGTAACTTTAGGGGTAACTATTTTAAATATTAAAATAAACTTAATGTTAACAGTAAGTTAAAGTGTTGTTTGAATGACAGAGGGCCACCAGTAAAAATAAGGCCAACAGCGATGTTGGCCTTTTTCTTTTGCTCTTTCACTTCATCATTTAGGCTTCATTTAGGGACTGTGTAGGATTTCTCTGTCAACACCAAGCTGTCAGTCGTGGTGCTACCTAACCCTATATTTTAAATACGTTATTTAAGATAAACCGTTAGCGGCTTTGGATGTTGTTAAGCTGGGATTGCAACTTCTGCTTAGTACTCGGCTAGGTGTTTGTACGTATTGATGTGCATTCACATATAACTCACAATTATTTTAGAATTATCATGTTAATTCTTTTAAATAAAGTACTAAATGACCGATGCATACTACACACAAGGTTTGGAGAGGTTATTTATCGTTTTTGCGGTACTAGGCATTTTTTTGATTATTGTAGAAATTGAAATTTTTAATAAAAAAAATGTTGTAAAATTTTCCGTATTGGCATCTGCACTTGTCGTAGGATATATATTTTTTTCAGAGCTTATTCCTAATTTAGATTCGTTTATAACATCGTTTGAACCACCCCCCCCCTCAAAATTATTACTGATGATTTAGGTCGTCATTAAACATCAATAGGTTACATAAACACAAAATCCGTTGCTACGATGTTCGACTCACAGAGGGCCACTATAAAATCAAAGGGTTAGCTTAATGGCTAAGCCTTTTTTATGTGGAGGTTAACGGAAGTTCAAGCAAAACTTAATTGAGACTCTAGTGAGACAGCTCTTGCTGCACGGCCTGATAGAAGCGATTGTAAAAATTACGTTCAGTCACCGTCTCGCCTCGGGTCTTCACCTGATTGTCGGTTTCACTTCTAGTGCCTAATGAAATCGGCGCCACAATAGGGACTCCGAGGAGTGTGATCTTGCGACTGGTTTTAATATCAAAATGTTCTTCCGTAGCAGTTACAAACAAGGTGGAACCATTAGTACGCTGACTGCAGGTGACATACACTTGCAGTATGGCGTGAGATTTCTCTTTGACCTGAAATTCTTTGCTGCCTGTAAGGGTTTGATCGTCACCTTTCGTTATGACGTAACCATCTCCTAACAATACACGTTGGGCGGCATCGCACAAAGTACTGGAGTCCAGCTGGAAGTCTCTGTGATATCTGGAGTCAGATTTAAAATTCTCATTTTCTGCATAGACACGTGGACCACCACAGGATGTTAGAAGTAAAAGGATCAGTATCAGCGAAAACCATTGGTATCTCATCTTGCCCCCTCTTTCTGAATTAGTAGCACCTTAACTCTACTATCAAATAGTCAGAATGGCTAGATGGCTTAAAATTCTGGGGAGTTTAATGCCCTTGAGAATTATAAGTTCAACACATGTTTTAGGAATACCTAGTTACATGAGGCCATATTTGACCTGCAGAAGACCTATTAAGGATATGTTTACACTCTAAATTTTATCAAATTAATATGCCTTAAGCGTTGCCATATCAATGACGAAACGATATTTGACGTCACCTTTCAGCATGCGTTCGTAAGCCTGATTAATATCCTTAATCTGTATGATTTCAACATCAGAGGTAATATTATGCTTGGCACAAAAATCCAACATTTCTTGGGTTTCTTTAATTCCACCAATCAAAGACCCTGCAATCTGCCTGCGTTTAAATATCAGGTTGGATATACTAGGTGAAGGATGAGGTAACGCCGGAACACCATTTAGACACATCGTGCCGTCCCGTTTTAATAATTCAGTAAACGCATCAAGATTATGCGAGGCGGCCACTGTGTTGAGAATGAAATCGAAGCTCTTCAGATGCTTTTTCATTTCATCCGGATTTTTGGAAATAACAACCTCGTCCGCTCCAAGCCTTTTTGCATCTGCAGCCTTGTCTGGCGAAGTCGTAAATAACACCACATGCGCACCCATTGCATGTGCTAATTTCACCGCCATATGGCCGAGACCACCCAAACCAACGATACCAACTTTACTGCCTGGACCAACCTTCCAATGTCTTAATGGTGAATAGGTAGTAATTCCTGCACATAACAAGGGAGCTACTGCGGCCAGATTTAACTTATCAGAAATATGCAGCACAAAATGTTCATCGACTACTATTTGGTTAGAATAACCGCCAAAAGTCATCTTGCCAGTATGTTTGTCTGGGCTATTGTAGGTAAAAATTTCATGGTCACAATACTGCTCCAAGCCATCAGCGCAATCTGGACATACCCGGCACGAGTCCACCAAACAACCGACACCTGCTAAATTACCCGCCTTAAATCCAGTGACTTCGGCACCCACGCCAATCACACGTCCGACAATTTCATGCCCAGGTACAACGGGATAAACTGCGTTTTGCCATTCATTCCGCACCGTGTGTAAATCCGAATGGCATACACCACAAAACAGAATCTCGATTTTTACATCTTTAGTACCCAACTCGCGCCGCTCGAAATTGAAAGGCACCAATGCATCTTTGGCTGAGTGTGCTGCATATCCAATAACTTTGCTCATATATTTCTCCTGAAGGTTACTTAAAGTGTTCAATTTAGTACTTTTGTTTATATTGTTAAATCTGTAAAAATACGGGAAGCTAATTTAGCCAATGTTAACAATTCAAGTTTTGCCATCTCATATAGATGTCAGTTTATTACACTAAGTTTCGTTTTTTGGATGTCATAAATTAATTAACTAAAGTCGATAAATTGCAAATTCTATGCAAGATGATAAGCGAGAAATTACATAAAGTTTGTACGATGCCGCACTTAACTGCTAGCGATTTAAGTGACAGAAATATCAAGAACTACTCATCGGTTTTAACCGTTTTTTTTTGTCATTGAAGAATATATTCAACGTAACAATTCTGACGAGTATCAGCAGGCTAAAGTGATTGTGGCTAGTTTATATCATTAAATATTAATGGGTTAGCGTAACTGCTAACCCATTTTTAATTGTGAGTCCAAGCAAGGTTCTAGATTGGTTTTTCGAATGGACTAAGGTGTCTAACTTATTGTGTTTGTTTCATATAAGTTCCAAACTATCCATGTAATCAATGGCAAAAGGCACCGCGATGGAAACGACCAATATGGAGGGTACAGCTGTTCAGCCACAGGACATGGCTATGAATCCAGAATTTTGGCACTATATCTTTGATGCCATTGAGGATCCGGTGTTTCTTCATGATGCGCAATTTCGGGTGCTACTTGCCAACCATGCTTATTGCCGCGAGGCCGGCATGACCAAGGTGGAAGCGATCGGCAAGTATTATTGGGACGTTTTTCCATTAGGTAACGGCCCGCAGCCTGGCTGTAAGGATGCAGTGAGCGGAAAAAACTGTACTAGCGGTCAGGATGAGGTAAAAGTCGGGGAGAAGTGCTTTCTGTCCAATAGTTACGTGAAACGCGACGGCCAAGGCCAGCATCTCTATTCTTTGCATTTACTCCACGACATTACCGCACAAAGGCTGACCATGTCGGCCTTGGCAGAAAGCGAGGAGCGCTTTCGCCGCATCACAGAAACGGCATGTGACGCTATCATCACCCTTGATGGAGAAAGTGGCACGGTCACCGAATGGAACCTGGCGGCTGAAGCGATGTTCGGGTACAGCAAGCATGAGGTTCTCGGGCGGGTACTACACGAGATTATCACCCCACCCCGCTTTCGCGATGAGGCGATGAAAGGCATGGCGCGTTTTGCCATATCTGGGCAAGGTGCGGCAATCGACAAGACTATGGAGCTGGTGGCTCTGCACAAGAGCGGGACTGAATTTCCCATTGAACTGTCTCTTTCTGCTATGCAGATTCATGGAAAATGGTTTGCCATTGGCAGCGTACGCAACATCAGTGCACGTAAGATGGCGGAGGAGTCCGCTTGGATAAACCAAGCGTTGTTCAGCACGATCTTTAAACAAGCGCCTTTGGGCATTGCGTTAATTGATTCGTTTACAGGGAAAATCTATGAGCTTAACCCCCGCTTCGCGGAGATTACAGGCAGAACTATTGAAGAAATGGCAAGCATCGATTGGATGAGCCTTACCTATCCCGAGGACGTGCAGAAAGATTTAGATAACATGGCCTTGCTGAATGCCGGGAAGATTCCCGGATTCAAGATGGATAAACGCTACATACGCCCAGATGGCTCGATTGTTTGGGTCAATATGACGATTGCTCCACTAAAAAATGAGGGTATTTCACCGCGCCATCTCTGCATGATAGATGACATTACCGAGAATAAACTGGCGGAAGAGGAAATCCGTAAGCTGAACGAGGCGTTGGAAGTGAAAGTTCTGAAGCGCACCAAGCAATTATTGGAGGCGCAGGAAGAACTGGTGCGCAAGGAGAAGCTGGCGGTGCTCGGCCAGGTGGCCGGCAGCGTTGGACACGAGCTGCGCAACCCGTTGGGCGTGATAAGTAACGCGGTGTACTTTCTGCAAACCGTGTTGTCAGATGCGGATAAGACCACCAAGGAATACCTTGACATCATCAAGAGCGAGGTCGCTGGCTCTGAGCGCATAGTCTCTGACTTACTGGATTCCGTACGCACTAAGCCGCCGCACCCGGAAATGGTGGTGATTACAGAGCTGATCGGACAGACCTTGCGTAAATATACCGTGCCTTCCTGCGTCACCGTGAAACTGGACATCCCCGCAGCGCTGCCATTTCTGCGGGTGGATCCGCTGCAAATCCAGCAGGTATTGCGCAACCTTATCAGTAACGGCGTTGAAGCGATGCCGAAAGGCGGTACGCTGCAAATCCGGGTAGTTGAAAACAAGCAAGACGGAACCGTCACCATCAGTGTGCGTGATAACGGTATCGGCATTGCGCCGGAAGTGCTGTCCAAGCTGTTTCAGCCAATGTTCACCACTAAGGCGCGTGGTATCGGACTAGGGCTTGTGGTGGTGAAAAACCTGACTCAGGCCAATGGTGGCAGCGTGAATGTAGAGAGCGAGGTCGGCAAGGGAAGCTTGTTTACCGTTACGCTTCCAGTGGCAACCCTGCCGGATTTGAACAGTTTGACTAATGAGAACTGGGGTAAGGGGCAATGAAAAAAACTCTAGAATGCGATCCTTCCCAAGTGTTACTGCAAAATATCGTGGAAGGTGTTCCCATGCGCATATTCTGGAAAGACCGCGATTCACGTTATCTGGGTTGCAACACGCTGTTTGCGAAAGATGCTGGATTAGCCAGCCCAGAAGAATTGATCGGCAAAACCGATTTCGAGATAAGCTGGAAGGAGCAAGCCGTACTTTACCGCGCCGATGATCTGCGCGTGATGGAATCCGGCATTCCAAATCTTGGCTTTGAGGAGGTTCAGACGGCTCCAGAAGGGAAAACGATCTGGTTGCGCACCAACAAGATGCCTTTGTATGATGCCGCACAGAGCGTTGTTGGAGTTTTTGGTACCTATGATGATATCACCAAGCAAAAACTGGCTGAGGATGAAATCCGCCGCTTGAATGAGGCGCTGGAGGTGAAAGTTCAGGAACGCACTAAGCAACTGCAGGATGCTCAGGAAGAGCTGGTGCGCAAGGAGAAACTGGTGCTGTTAGGTCAAGTAGCGGATACGGTGGGGCACGAGTTACGCAATCCGCTAGGCGTGATAAACAATGCAGTGTACTTTCTGCAGACTGTGCTAGTCGATGCGGACGAAACGACCAAAGAATATCTTGGCATCATCAAGGACGAGATTGCAGATGCGGAACGCATCGTATCCGACCTGCTTGACGCTGTACGAACCAAGCCGCCGCATCCAGAAATGGTAGTGGTTGCCGAGTTGATACAGCAGACTTTGCGTAAGTGCAATGTAGCTTCCTCTGTCACTGTTCGTCTGGATATTCCGGAAACGATTCCTGTCATTCAGGTTGATCCGACGCAAATGCGCCAAGTGTTCTGGAACCTGATCACCAATGCTGTTGAGGCCATGCCTGAAGGCGGGGAGCTGGACATCAGAGTAGATGAGGACCCTGTGGCAAAAACCGTAACGATCAGCATCAAGGATAGTGGTAGCGGCATTGCGCCGGAACATCTGGCCATGCTGTTCCAGCCGATGTTTACCACCAAGGCGCGCCGCGTTGGGCTGGGGTTGGTGGTGGTGAAGAATCTGACGCAGGCCAATGGTGGTAGCGTATCTGTGAAAAGTGCGCCGGGCAAGGGTAGCGTATTTAGCGTTACGCTGCCAAGCGCTAGTGAGCTTGTAAGTGCTAGCTAGGATGTTTTCTCCTTTGATTAACAAAAAGAACGGGAGCGGCTAATGAAAGTTCTGGTAGTCGACGACGACCGCCGCATTGTTAAGACGACATGCGATATCCTGAAAATAAAAGGCTACGAGGCTATCGCCACCTACTCGGGTGAGGAGGGCGTGGAAAAAGTCCGGAGCGATCCGCCAGACTGCGTGCTGATGGATATCAAGATGCCCGGCATCAATGGTGTCGAGGCCATGAAACAGATGCAGGCAATTGCTCCTGGGCTACCTATCATCTTGGTCAGCGCCTATGCGACAGACGATCTGCTGGAGGAAGCGAAGCGTGCCGGCGCCTATGCGGTTTTGAGCAAGCCGCTAAACTTTCCCATGATCCTTTCTTTTCTATCCCTGCTAAGTAAGGAGGAGAGCATTCTGGTGGTGGACGATGATCCGATATTCTGTAAAACGTTGAAGGATATCTTAACCATGAGGGGCTTCCATGTTGAAACGGAAAGTGAGCCTCAACAGGTGATTGGGCGTCTGGAAAATGACTACAAGCTTGCCATCGTCCTCCTCGACCTCAAGCTGGGAGCGGTAGACGGTGTGGATGTGCTGAAGGAGGTACGGGCCAAGTACCCCACCAAGCCAGTGGTGCTAGTGACCGGTTACCGCGAGGACATGGCCAATTCTCTGGAGAAGGCACGCAAGATCGGCGCCTATACCTGTTTGTACAAGCCATTAGAAATGGATGACTTGCTCCGGCTGATCGAAGAAATCAGAACCAAGAAGCTGAAAAGCTTGCTGGCTTCTGCATAGCCGGAGAATAACCATGAAAACAAAAGAAAAAATCCTGATAGTGGACGATGACCAGAATCTCAGGAAGACACTTGCCGATATTCTGATGGTTAAGGGTTATGAAACGGCGGTCGCCGCAGACGGGGCAGAGGCCATCGCAGCGGCGGAACGAGAAATGTTTAGCCTGGCATTGATTGACCTGATGCTGCCGGACATGTCCGGCCTCAATGTCATGGCACGCATCAAGGCGATTTCGCCATTGACGGAAGCGATCATCCTGACCGGGCACGCTTCGCTCGAAACCGCCATTGAGGCCATCGGGCAGGGGGCGTTTTCCTACTTGCTAAAACCCTACCAGATGGATGAATTGTTGCAGAATATCAGGCATGCAGTCGAACGTAATCAGGCGCAAGAGGAAATCCTCCGTCTGGCATCTTTTCCTCGGTTGCTCCCCAGTCCGTTGATCGAACTTGATCCTACCGGAGAGGTGACTTATTTCAACCCGGCCGCCGAAAAACTATTTCCAGATCTTGGCTCGATGGGCTGGTCGCACCCGCTGCTGAAGGGCTTGTCTAGGTTTAATGAGTTTTGGCAAGGGCAGCAGCAAGCCGATGTTATCCGTGAAGTCGAAGTTGGGCAGGCAACTTATGAGTTGCATATTCATTACATTCAGGAACTCAATCTCATCCGGATCTATGTGCTGGATATTAGCAGTCGCAAGTTAGCTGAAAAGGAAATCTATCTGCTCGCCACCACTGACAGCCTTACCGGCATTGCTAACCGCAGGGAGTTCTCTTCCATTTTGGCTAGCGAAGTGGATCGGGCAAAGAGGTATGGCGCGCCGCTGTCGCTGATCATGTACGACATTGATTATTTCAAGCGCGTGAATGATACCTTTGGACACAGTGTCGGCGATTACATATTGCAAGCCCTAATTGGCATGGTGCAGGAAAACATACGCGCCAATGATGTTTCGGCGCGCTGGGGTGGAGAGGAGTTCATGGTGTTGATGCCGCAATCAGGCATAGAGGCCGCCAGAACTGCAGCTGAGAAACTGCGAGTGGCGATCGCCGAGCATCAGTTCGATAAAGTTGGCAGGCTGACCGTCAGTTTTGGGGTCGCCGAGTTCGAGCCGCAGGATGATTTTAATTCGCTGCTGAAGAGGGTGGACGATGCGCTTTATCTGGCGAAGGAGCGAGGCCGGAACCGCGTCGAGACGTTGGTTGGTGAGGCGGCTTCTAAATGAAGGTAATTCTGGAATTTTGACATATGCCAAGGAGTCGAGAATATGAGACGTTCAGTCATCGCTTTGTTGGTCGTTATCATGGTCAGTAGAAACGTTCATGACCTGAACGGATTGCAGGCGCAATAGATGCAATCAACAGTCGGACTGAGGATATGCAAGGCTGATGTGCCAAACTATGGTCTGGCAATTAGAGTATTCCTTGGTTTAGGTGTGGTGTACAATTTGCTGAAGCAATCACTATGAGGGTGAGATGATGAAAAACCTGTTGCTTGGATTGATTATGCTCATGCTTCTGGCTTGCGGCCAGAGTCAGGAGAGTAAAACAGTCGAGCCACAGTTTGCCGCAAAGGCGCCAGTGGTTGGTAAAGAATATGTTTTCGCCATCCACCCGCTACATAATCCGGCACGTCTCTTCGAAATTTACGGCCCATTGATTGATTACCTTAACCGGAATATTCCGGGCACCACTTTCCGGTTGGAAGCCTCGCGCAATTATGAGGAGTTTGATAAAAAGCTGTATACGCGGCAATTCGATTTCGCCCTGCCCAATCCCTACCAGACGCTGAATTCGCTAAGCCACGGCTATCACGTCATCGCCAAGATGGGGGACGACTATAAATTCGCCGGCGTTATTCTGGTCAGGCGCGACAGCGGCATCAAAAAGGTATCTGACCTCAAAGGTAAAAAGGTGTCGTATCCCGCTCGCACTGCCTTGGCCGCCACCATGATGCCGCAATATTATCTTCAAACCCATGGCTTGGACGTGAATCACGATATTGAGAATCTGTATGTCGGCTCGCAGGAATCATCCATCATGAACGTGTATCTGGGTAATGTGGCAGCTGGTGCAACTTGGCCGCTGCCATGGGAAGTTTTTCAGAAAGAACATCCAGACATGGCGCGTAAGCTGGAACTTAAATGGGAAACCGAGCCGATGATCAATAATGGCGTGGTGGCAAGAGACGATGTGCCTGAACCGCTTGCCAGACAAGTGGCGCAATTGCTAGTTACCTTGCATACCAATACCGAAGGCAAGGCCATGTTGGCGCATATGCCGTTATCCCACTTCGAGCTTGCTGACGACCAGCGTTATCGGGTGGTCGAGGATTTTCTGCATAAGTTTAGCAAGACCGTGTACCCCCTTGATGTTCTAGAAAGACAGGATGTGCTAGAAAAACGGGATGAACCGGAAAAAAATAAACCAGAAAAACGGGTTGAACCGAAGAAATGAAAATATTCCCTTCAGCAATTGCCATGCGAGGATCATTTAAACGTCAGATTATTTTGGCCTTTGTGGTCGGTTTCTTTTTCCTGATTACTATTTTTTCGGTTTACTTGGTGACTAGGGAGAAGGGACACCTTTATCACGACAGTGTCGAGGAAACGACAGGCTTGGCGGAGTCGCTTGCCGTCAGCTCCCTTTCCTGGGTGCTGGCCAATGATGTGGCAGGATTGCAGGAGGTGGTAGGTTCCTTTCAAGACTATCCCGCCTTGCGTTATGCGATGGTTATCTCGCCAACGGGTCGGGTGCTGGCACACAACGATGCGACGAAAATAGGGCAATTCATCTCAGACGAGAAAAGCTTAGCCTTGCTCATGTCACATCCCCGAACCCAAAAAATTATGGACAACGAGTACATAGTCGATGTTGCGGTGCCTATCAGCATCAATAACCGCCATGTTGGCTGGGCAAGAATCGGGCTGGGGCGGGAGAACATTTCTGACGCCGTGCAAAGAATGATGCTGGTCAGCGGTTTCTTCGTGCTGCTGTCCACGGCATTATCACTGCTTGCAGCCATCATTATCGCGAGCCGGCTGGGGCGTCGCATCGGATCATTGGTCAAGGTGGCAGAGGAGGTGCAGGTCGGTAACTTTTCCACGCGTGCGAGTATTCTCGGCGGTGAGGATGAAGTTACCAAATTGGCCGATACATTCAACCATATGCTGGATACGCTGTCGCGGAATGAAAAAGAATTGCGGTCGGCTGGGCTCTATACCAGAAGTCTGATCGAGGCGAGTCTGGATATGCTAGCGACCATCAATGCTGAAGGGAAAATAACTGACGTCAATCAGGCAACGGTGGACTTTGCTGGCAGGAGCCGTTCGGAATTGATCGGGACGGACTTTTTTGATTACTTCACCGAGCCGGACAAGGCGTGTGAAGGCTACCAGCAAGTTTTCGCCAAAGGCTTCATCACTGATTATCCGCTGGCCATACGCCATCGCGACGGCCATGTTACTGATGTGCTGTTTAACGCCAGCGTTTACCGGGATGAGGCAGGCGAGGTGTCGGGCGTGTTTGCCGCCGCGCGTGATGTAACCGAACGCAATAAAGCTGAGCAGGAAGTGACTCAACTGAGCTTGCGGAACAGACAGATTCTGGATTCTGCGGGAGAAGGTATCTACGGACTGGACATTGAAGGTCGATGTACGTTCGTTAATCCGGCAGCCGTGCAATTGCTTGGCTTCAGTGCCGAAGAGCTGCTTGGCCAGCACAGTCACTCCATGTTCCATCATACCAAGCCAGATGGCCACCCTTATCCTGAGAATGAATGTCCAGTTCAAGCTGCGTATAAACAGGGTATAGTCTATCGCGGAGACGACTTGTACTGGCGTAAGGATGGTCGAAATTTCCCAGTGGAATTTATCAGCACACCGATACTTGAGTCGGGGACAATTACCGGAGCAGTGGTGGCGTTCCGCGACATCACCGAGCGCAAACGCGTGGAATCATTACTGTTGCAGCGCGAATATGAATTCCGTAGCTTGGCCGAAAATTCGCCCGATGTCATCGTGCGCTACGACAGGGAAGGGAGACGCATTTACGTCAATCCAGAATACGAACGGATTAATCATCTTTCGGCGCAGGAGGTATTCGGCAAGAATCCGGCCGAAATTTCGACCATGCTAGCGCCAGTCGCGGATGTATTCACAGAGAAACTCATGGCGGTGATGGCATCCGGAACAATCGACAAGATTGATTTGTCCTGGACCAAAGATGGGAAACCAATGTGCTGGTTTGTCCGCGTTGTGCCAGAATTCGATGAGAATGGTAAAGTGGTGAGCGCGCTCACCATCTGGAGTGACATCACTGAGCGCAAATTGGCGGAAGAAGCGTTGCGTGCCAGCGAGCGAGGTTTGGCCGAAGCACAGCGTATCGCCCATATGGGCAACTGGGATCTTGATCTTGTCCATAATTTATTGACCTGGTCAGATGAGATCTACCGCATTTTTGAAATTGACCCAGAAAAATTCGACGCTTCCTACGAGACTTTTCTGGATGCGATTCATCCCGATGATCGCGAACGGGTGAATAACGCTTACGCTGAATCTGTCAAAAACAAGGCACCTTACGACATCGAGCACCGACTGTTGATGAAGGACGGGCGAGTGAAATATGTTAATGAAAAATGCGAGACCTATTACGATGAGGATGGTAAGCCAATACGCTCGGTTGGTGCGGTGCATGACATCACCGAGCGCAAGCAAACAGAGGAAGCTGTTGAGTTGAACGCCCAGCGCGTGCAGGCGCTGCTGCAACTGAACCAAATGGCGGTGACAACGCTGAAAGAGATCACGGATTTCACCTTGCAGGAAGCTGTACGGTTGACTCAAAGCAAGATCGGCTATCTGGCGTTTTTGAATGAAGATGAGAGTGTGCTTACCATGAACTCATGGTCAAAATCCGCCATGGCGGAGTGCGCCATTGACGACAAGCCGATTGTTTATCCTGTCGTGTCTACGGGGCTCTGGGGCGAAGCGGTTCGCCAGCGCCGGCCCGTCATCACCAACGATTACACTGCCGCCAACCCTTTGAAAAAAGGCTATCCAGAAGGCCACGTACATATAATTCGTCATATGAATGCCCCCGTGTTTGATGGAGACCGTATCGTTATTGTAGCGGGTGTAGGCAATAAAGACGAAGAGTACAATCAAGGTGATGTCCAGCAGTTAACGCTACTTATGGAGGGTATGTGGCGGTTGTTAGAACACAAGCGGGCAGAAGAAGAGTTAAGACGGTATAAAGACCATCTGGAAGATGTGGTACAACAGCGCACGGCAGATTTGGCGCTGGCGCTCGATGCGGCCGAAGTGGCAAATCGCGCAAAGAGTGTGTTCTTGTCCAGCATGAGCCATGAGTTGCGCACACCCATGAACGCTATTCTCGGTTTCTCCGGCATGATGCGTAAAGACCCTGAGTTGTCACAGGAGCAGCGCGATAATCTAGATATCATCAACCGCAGCGGCGACCATCTGCTGACCTTGATCAACGACGTGCTGGATATGGCCAAGATCGAAGCTGGTCGCGTGCAGCTGGAGAGCGCTCCCATTGACCTTGGTGTACTGTTGCGCGATGTCACCGATATGATGCAAATGCGCGCTCAGGAGAAAGGGCTGGAGCTGCTGATCGATCAATCTTCAGAGTTCCCGCGCTATATCAAGGGCGATGAAATGCGCTTACGTCAGGTATTGATTAACCTGATTGGTAATGCGGTGAAATTTACCGAGCATGGCAGTATTACCCTGCGCCTGGGGGTGAAATTATATGACGGTGTTCGGCATCTGCTGATCAAGGTCGAGGACACTGGCATCGGCATTAAACCAGAAGATCAACTAAAAATCTTTAAGCCGTTTGTGCAGTTGGACAAAATGGCTACGCAGACAGGTAGCGGTTTGGGGTTGGCACTCACCCAGCAGTACGTGCAGCTGATGGGTGGTACGGTCAGCGCCGAAAGCACTTTTGGTAAGGGATCTATCTTCCAGGTGAAACTGCCGTTGGAGGAGATCTCTGCAGTTGATGTAGTAGCCAAGCTGGGAAGTATGGAAAATCGGGATGTTGTAAGCCTGGCACCCAATCAGCCAGAATACCGCATCCTGATCGTTGAAGACCAGTTGGATAATCAATTACTGCTTACCAAACTGATGAAAAATGTTGGCTTTCAGGTTAAGGTGGCGGACGATGGTAAGCAAGCCGTAGAATTATTCCAAAGCTGGCGGCCACACCTGATTTGGATGGATAGGCGCATGCCAGTGATGGATGGCTTGGAAGCGACGCGGCGTATTCGCGAACTGCCCGGCGGTAAGGAGGTGAAAATAGTTGCAGTGACGGCCTCAGTCATTATGGAGCAACGCGACGAAACGGTTCATGCCGGCATGGATGAATTTGTACGTAAACCTTACCGCTTTAACGAAATATATGAATGTATGGCTAGACAGTTAGGAGTGCAATATATTTATGCCGATGTGCATGAGACGGAAGAAGTGAGCGATGTGGTATTGACAGCGGAGATGCTGGCGGCACTGCCGTCGGACTTGCGCCGTAAACTCCACGATGCCTTGGAAAGTCTGGAGAACGAACGAATCGCCGCTGTGATGCAGCAAGTCGCAAGCTATGATCCAATATTGCACAAGACGCTGTCTCACATGGTGGAGAATTTCAATTACCCTGCTATTCTAAAGGCATTGCAGACGAGTCAAGCAGGAAGTGTGACATGACAGACAAAAGCAAGATACTCGCAGTCGACGATACGCCGGCCTCTTTGAAATTATTGACGGATATTCTGAAAACGGAGGGCTATGAAGTGCGCTCCGCGATCAGCGGCGAACTGGCTTTGCATGCGGCTACAAGCAGCCCGCCCGATCTGGTGTTACTTGATATTCGCATGCCGGAAATGGACGGATATGAAGTTTGCCGACGTCTAAAGGCCGAGCCAGCAACGCATGATGTGCCGGTAATCTTCGTCAGCGCCGTTTTAGAAACGGCCGAGAAGGTGAAAGGCTTCGAGATTGGTGCCGTAGATTTTGTTACTAAGCCTTATCAGCGGGATGAGCTATTGGCCAGAGTGCGAACTCATTTAGAACTGAATAGCCTGCGCAATCATCTGGAGGATTTGGTGGATGAGCGCACAACTGAGCTGAGAAAAAGCGAGCAAGACCTCAGAACAAGTCTGCTTGGCTCTATTACGACGATGGCCTCTATTGTCGAAATGCGCGATCCCTATACCGCCGGCCATCAGCGACGCGTCGCAGAACTCGCCGTTGCCATCGCCAATGAGCTGAAACTCCCAGAGGAGCAGGTAGAAGGCGTGCATCTGGCCGGTGTCGTGCACGATATCGGCAAGATTCGAGTCCCAGCCGAAATCCTCAGCAAGCCGGGAAAGCTCAGCGTATTGGAATTTGGCATCATCAAGGAACATTCCCAGAGCGGCTACGAAATACTTAAAAACATAGACTTCCCTTGGCCGATCGCAAAAATCGTGTTGCAACACCATGAACGCATGGATGGTTCTGGCTATCCACAAGGACTTAAAGGTGATCAGATTCTGCTTGAAGCACGCATTCTCGCTGTTGCAGACGTGGTTGAGGCCATAACCTCGCATCGCCCGTATCGTCCAGGTTTGGGGTTGGAAGTCGCGCTGGAGGAGATTACCCATTCGCGCGGGATTCTTTACGATCCACAGGTGGTGGATGCTTGTCTGGCGGTATTCCGCGAGCAGCATTTTGTCTTTAGCAGCTGACGATAGATCGATCATTCGACTCAATAGCTATCAGTAACCTTATATTTGAAACTTAATTTACGTACTTTAATACTAGAAAATATACATGAAATTGCCAGTGCCTCAGAAACAACATAACAATCCGTTACATGGCCTAACGCTTGAGGCGATAGTCACTGCGCTAGTGGCACACTTTGGATGGGCTGAATTATCTGAGCGTATACCCGTACGTTGCTTCAGTAATGACCCTGGCATCGCATCCAGCTTAAAATTCCTACGTAAGACGCCTTGGGCGCGGGATAAGGTGGAAGGGTTATACGTGATTATGCTACGCGATATTAGTCGAGTTGAGGCAAGCGAGAATGACCTTGTGCTAAATAACATTGCGCTAAATAACATAGTGCTAGCCGAACCAAAGCAATAGCACAGTGTAGTTTTAGCGTATTTAGTATTCCATTTTCATTAAGGGCACCTCTATTAATTTAAGATGCGTCTACCGCTTTGAATAAGGCTGGTCAGTAAGCCAGGAGTATAGGATTGTGAAATGATTAAGCTTAAAACTCCAGAATGTTTGCGATGTACACATTATTTCATCTCGTACGACACGCACTTTCCTTATGCCTGCCGAGCATGGAAGTTTAAGAGTAAGAAACTTCCATGCAAGGAGGTATTTGAAACCTCCAATACGCACTGTTTGATGTTTTTGAAGAAGTGAATGCTGCTCCGTACTATCCAAGCTAGGTTTATTTAAGCAATTAAAATCACCGTCGACAAAATCCCAACACATACATCAACTTTACAACAATAATTCTGACATGCTCTTCGTTTTTTTGTAAATAAAAATAAAATATATCAATAGCTTAGATATGTTTGTTATTAAATAAAATACTGGCATGCACCTTGCTTATAAGTTAATAAGTGCACTTTTTAGGTGAAAAATCATGCATAGATTATTTGAAAGAATATTTAAAAAAGAACCGCAATTGAATTACATCATTGCTGAGTATCAGCCCATTGAAATGAATTTTTTGAAAACTGATGCGGAATTCTCAGAGTATCACTTTAATGAGGCCGCTGATATTGAAGCTATGGAAATAGATAAATTGGAGGCAGATTAGTTGAAAATATTGGGCATTGGTTAGAGGCATAGCCATACCTGTATTTACAATAGTTGGATTTTATGAAGAATTGCGTTATTTGTAGTAAAGACTACCCAGTCAGTATTTCGTTTTATCCGAATGGCAAAATTGCTGATTCAGATAATACTTACTCACAAGAAGATAATTTGGTATTTAGCCCAAATAAAAACTGCCCAAGCTGTAATGTCGCAGGTTGGAAAGGTGGTAAACAATGTAATCCATGCAAGCTTGTACAATAACAATATAATATATATCCGTATAGAAGCATAAGCCATTGCATTTAATAAACGAAATTAATAACCTAGTTACAGAGAAGTGTCCATCATGAATATTGAATATAACGAATTAATGGTTAACGACATAGAGTCGCGCCGTGCATTTTTATTTACGCTTGAATGGCTGTTAGCGCTTATGAAGCGCTATTCAAGTCCATTACAGTTTGGTTTAGTACACATTGAGTATGGCAGTAATCACGAGCTTGGTGAAACTCTTGGTGTGCATGAGGTTTTTAAGCAACTTGCTTCATTGACCGCTTCACTAACAAGTGCCTTTCGTAAAACGGATATTGTTGGTCGAGATGTCACTGACTTTTGGGTAATCGTACCTTACACCGCTGAAAATGAAAAATTACACGATAAAATTTTAAGTGTCCTGCAAGATGCAAAGCATAAGGGCTTGAACGTGGTTGACCGTGAAATCTCAATTTTTTCACTGCCTTTAGCTTCAACCGCAACCGAGGCTCAAGATGCACCTACCGAGGCACTAAAGTTTCTTGAATACTTAAAAGAAAACAAGCAGCACTTTGCTAGCCATGTATTTCGGCTTTCAGCAAGCTAACAATATTCCATCAATAGTTACATTTAAGAATTGCAGATGAACCATGAGTCTTTTCTCCATATTTCGTAAAAAACCAAAACAAGTCAAAGAAAGCGTGCCTACTTTTAACATACAAGAAACCGAATACCAAAAAGTAGATTTTGAAATTACTGAAATAAGTTATGAAGAATATTTGGGTTTTCCCTCTCAGGAACGGAGAGGGCAATCGAGGCATCCTAAGGTGTGTTAGGTTGTGTAGGCATTAACATAAGTGAGATACACACTCATGTTAATGACTACAGGTAGAAATTGTCCTGACTTAAGTTGGGATGTACCTTAGAAGTTGTGGGTGTATTGCAGACTTAGAATATTGACGTTACCCGCATATTCGCCGATTAAATTTCCGTTAAATGAGTGGATGGCAGGTATATTCTGGATATCAGAAATTTTGGCATTATTAATAAACAAGTGTGCATATCCTACATCCAGTTTTGAGCTAGGTGTCACTTGCCAGCCAGCCCCCAGTGACACCCATTTTCTATCATTTCCAGGGATGCGTGCTGTACGATACAGGTCACTAATAGCCTCTTCATCATAAGCTAAACCTGCACGTAACTTGACCGTGTCGCTATAATGATAGCTGGCACCAATAGAGTAACGCATGGTGTTACTCCAGTTTTCTGGTGTGAGTGCGTCTTTTGAGCCATCATTAAAACGTACACGTAATTCCTTGAATTGGCTCCAGCGCGTCCATGTGACATCACCCATTAAATCCCATTTGTCATTCAATTGACTAAATGCGCTGACAGAGATATTTTCTGGCAGGGTCAAATCAGCATGAACTCCAGTATTGTTGGTTGCCGCTAATGCGGGGCCAAATGTTGCTTGCCCATCCAGATGCTGTTCGACTTTGGATCTGTATGCGATGCCAAATCGAGTATCCGTGCTTGCTTGGTAAATTGCACCCATGTTAAAGCCGAAACCCCAGTTATCCCCTTTGATTTTGACTTCGCTTTCCGGCTTAACTACTTGATTCACAGCGCGAGTCAGCTCCGCTTGCGCCCACATGGCTGATACACCAAAACCTAAAGAAAGCTGGTCATTCATTTTAAAGGCAATCGCAGGGTTGATATTAACGGTATTAACTTGTGACTTAATCGCTTGAAAACGACCTATCCAGTCTTTGTCATATTCTGTTTTAAGTCCAAATGGCGCATTCACACTGAGGCCAAATTTCACGCCGTCTGTTAGATTTCTAGTGTAATAAAAGTTTGGTATGAAGGATAAGTCGCCCGCATTACCTCCGTTTCCTCCCCTTGCCGGAAAGCCGGTAGCCTTTACCGATCCTTGATCGGTAAACTCAACGTTTGGTTTAATCAGGTTAATCGCACCGACTAATTGCGTGCCTTGAATATACGTCATGCCTGCCGGATTAAAGAAAACAGTACTCGCATCTTCAGCTGACGCCGCAGCTCCGGCGAATGCGTTACCTAATCCGCTGCTGCTTTGTTCCGCTAACGCAAAGCCTGCTGCCTGGGCTGCAATTGGTGTAGTAAAAATCACAAAAGATAAAAATATTTTACGCATTACACAAGCTTCCATATAAGTTGACAGTCAGTTGTAAAAAAGAATACCACATCAGATAGCGGCTAGATTGATGTGGTGTAATTTATTGTAAATAGCTAAAAATAAGTGTTGTGAATTTTATAGAAATAAATTTTAAAAATAAATTTTGCAGAATCGTTTACTTGAGACACTTAATTATTAAGTCTATAGTTGCACTCATTAATCCATTTTGTCAACAATGTCACCAAACCTAGGGAGTTATTATGAACACTATTGTAGATTTCCAACAAATCAAAAATATCACATTAGAGCAAGTGAGAACGAGCTTTGAAGATGAGTTCGGTGTGATGACTTATTATATGAATCCGGCGCCTAGACCATGCTTTAATAAAATTTGTATGTCGGAGTTACATCAAAGCCAATCCAGCCTTGAAAAAATGCAAGGTGAAGTATTTGCAAACGGCAAAATAAATCAGGCTAACTATTTGGTATTGGCTTCTGATGTGCCTGGTATATTTAATTTAGGCGGTGATTTGTCTGTGTTTGGTGAATTAATAAGAGTAAAAGCTCGAGATCATTTATTAAGTTATGCCAAACTATGTGTCAATAATGTTTGGACTTTTTATAATATGCAGGCACCTGTGACCACAATCTCATTAGTGCAAGGTCAAGCAATGGGCGGCGGTTTTGAAGCAGCTCTTGCTGCCCATGTGATGGTGGCTGAAAAGAGTGCTGTAATGGGATTGCCTGAGGTTTTGTTTAACTTATTTCCCGGTATGGGCGCGTTAAGTTTTTTGTCACGTAAAATTGGCATGCCTGCGGCTGAGAAAATGGTACGTTCCGGCAAAATCTATACTGGCGAAGAGTTGTATCAAATGGGCGTAGTTGATGTGTTGGCTGAAGATGGACAGGGCGAGTATGCGCTCAAAAATTGGATTAAAAAGAATCATCGTTCACTTAATGCTTTTCAAGCCATCAACCGCGCAAAACAGCGTGTGAATCCCCTTACCATTGAAGAGCTTTACGAGATTACTGAAATTTGGGTAGATGCAGCCCTTCGGTTAGATGAGCGGAACTTGAAAGTAATGGATCGCTTAGTGCGTGCACAGAATTCAAAAGTACATACAGATGTTTCTCATATTAATGAAAAGCAAACGGCTTAATTGAGATTACTTGCTGGAAGCTGCCTCAGGACGTTTGAGGTAGTCTTCTATGGCCGCAGTGAGTTTAGTGTAGTCACTATTTAAGTTTTCCAGCATATCTAGTGCTTGTGATGCCTGTGTTGATGCATTTAGCTTAGCAACATTTTCTATTGTCGACGCAAGTTTTATCGCGCCTACACTTAAGCTATTGCCTTTTAGGGCATGGCAATAGTCTTGCAATGCTCCATATTGCTTTTGTTTAACCGCCGCTTCTATTTTAGCAATCTGTTTAATAGCATCTGATAAGTAGTTTCTAAGTAGTCTATGCATAAATAAATCATCACCAGCACCGATTTTCTCAAGCTCATTTAAGGTGTACAAATCGAGTGACGTATTGAGAGCCTCAAGCTTATGTGGAATATACACGGGTTTATTCAATGCGTTATTCATCCATTCAGCGGCGGTATTAGGGGCGAGCTTGAGAATACGTTCTATGGTGTTAAATAAGGTAGTTGCATCGATTGGTTTAGTTAAAAATGCATCAAAGCCCGCGTTGCTAGCCATTTGTCGTGCTGATAATGTTGCGTCTGCGGTAAATAAAATAAAGCGCGTATCTTTGTCTGTAGGTTGTGTGAACCTATAAATTTTCAAGGCCTCGACGCCACTCATTCCAGCCATATTCAGGTCTGTGATAACAAGATCGAACTTCCTTTGATCCAGCGCATCCAGCATATCGTCGCCATTGCTGGCAATTTCAACCTGATGCCCCGGGAGCGACAGCAGTCGTGTGATTATTTTTTGGTTAGTACTTTCATCTTCGCAGACTAAAATTTTCAGCACCTTCTTGCTAGCAAGTGCAAGGTTGTCGGTGCGAGACTCTACGGTTGCTAGCAGTTTCGCAGGTGTTTCTGTTGGGACGTCGTTTTTGAATGAAGTGTTCTCAAACACGGCTTTTTCGAGAGTAAGCACAAACCAAAAGTGGCTTCCTATCCCGACATTGCTTTGAAAGCTAAGTGAACCACCCATGGCCTCTACCATATGCTTGGCAATAGTTAATCCAAGGCCGCTGCCACCGAAATTTCTGGTGGTCGATGAATCTGCCTGAGTAAAGCTTTCAAAAATTTTATCTTGCTTATCCACTGGTATGCCAATACCTGTATCAGAAATTTCAAAGCGTATTGTTGATTTTTCGGCATCTTCTTGTAACACAATGGCAGAAATTGTTACACTGCCCTTTGGGGTGAATTTAACAGCATTGCCCATTAAGTTAGCCAGTACTTGGCGCAATACAAATACATCACCTTTGAGCGTCCCCATCGCATTTGATACGCTAGCACCTAAATGAATGCCCTTGGCGGTAGATTGTGAACGGAATATTTCCATGGTGTCGTAAACGGCTTCTTCAGCAGAAAAAGCAACATTTTCAATCGTAAATTTACGCTCTTCAATTTTTGTAAAATCTAAAACATTATTCAGTAAGGAGAGTAATAACTTGGAAGAGCTGTCTAAAGTTCTAAGTAAGTCTTGCTGGTCGGCATTGAGCGGTGTGGTTTTAAATAAAGTACTGATGCCAATAATGCCATTGAGAGGGGTGCGAATTTCATGACTCATATTGGCCACAAATTGTGTTTTTGCTAGATTTGCTTCAGCTGCACTAATGCTTTCAATTTCGGCTTTATGTCGTGCCTCATGCATTCTTTCAATTAGTTTAGCAACGTAGACGGGTAAAGCTATAAGCATTAGGAAAAAGCCATACACAATTGGTTTGTGTAACGCCCAAAAAGGATTAACTTGGGTGGCAACTAAAAAGCCCAAAATGCTAATTGCTTGGGCATGATATAGATATTTTTTACCAAACCGAAAGCCATTTCCAAAAATTACCCATAAATAGACACCAATCAGAACAACGCCAATATCACCAGCTAGAGCTAAAAATGATGAAGTTCCTATGATGTCAAGCCAAGCACCAAAAAGTCTTCTAGCGCGAGACCCTCTCTCCCCAATACTAACTACTATTAGTAGTGCGAAGGCGACTATTTCAAAAATTACTAGACAATAAAACCCAATAGTTTCACCTTGTGTAATATATTTACTCACTGCAAAAGAAATAAGTAAATATAACGTAAATATGGAGCCGATTATTAATCTAGTAGTGGCCTGCTCAAGTTCCAGCGGGTCACAATGAGTCGCCGCATTTTTATACCAATTTTTAAACGATGTCAGCATGATTCTGCCCTAATTAACTAGCCTTAGGCTGTAATGTTGTTTGCTTTGTTCTAGCAAGGTTTTGGCAATTCTTGCTAACTCTTGAGTCTGTGCCGGTTTAGTTAAACATGCGGAAGCGCCTGCAGTAAGTAGTTCTTTGTGGAGTGCTTCGTCTTTAAGAACCGTCACCACAATAATAGAGCGCCATAAATCATGCGCAGCATCTTTAATTGTCTGCACAAATTGCATGCCATCCATTTCGTGCATGCGAAAGTCGGTGATAATTAAATCCACCTGTTTATTTTGCATCCAATGTAATGCTTCAACCGGGTCGGTCATTTTTACAATTTTCAGATCCATTTTAAGTGATTTTAAAATTGCCGCATGAATATCTAAAACAGTCGTTTGATCGTCAATCAATAAGACGGTTTGTCTGAATTTTGGTGCACTTCTTATGCTACTAACGCTCATTGATATTGCCAGCTATGTTAATTATTGAGCAACTGTTGAGTGCTCAGTATGAATACTTTCAAAAACACTTCGAATTGAAATCATTGCTTCAACTAAAACGGGATCGAAGTGTTTTCCACTTTCGTCCTGAATATATTTAAATGCGCGATCAAAACTCCATGCTACTTTATAAGGCCGCGTACTGGTCAACGCATCAAACACATCGGCAATCGCTACAATACGAGCTGCAAGTGGAATATCTTCACCTATCAGACCATTCGGGTAGCCAGTGCCATCAAAACGCTCATGGTGTGCTAGGGCAATTTCACCGCCTTTTTGTAAATATTTAGAGGGGCTATCTTCTAGTATTTTATAACCGACTAAAGGGTGTCTGCGCATGATTTCCAATTCTTCATCATTCAGTGCGCCTTTTTTTAACAAAACGCTATCAGGTGTGCCGATTTTTCCAATGTCGTGCAACGGTGCAGAGAGTTCAATGACTTCTGCTTCATCTTCATCTAATCCAATCGCGTCCGCTAGCGCTCTGCTGTAAAGCGACATGCGCTGTAAGTGCATCGCGGTATCGTAATCTTTGTGTTCACCCGCGCGGGCGAGCCGCATTAACGTTTCTTTTTCACGTGCCCGAATATCAGCGGTTGCCTCGTTCACTAAGCCTTCAAGCAATATGCTCTTATTTTGAAGTGCAATATGCTGAATGTGCATCGTCAGTAAGTTTTTGCTACGTGCCACGCACTCCTGCATATCAACTGGCTTGTTAATAAAGTCAGTGACTCCAACGTCAAGTGCAGCATAACGGGTTTCGGCATCCTTCTTAATGGTAATCATGACGACTGGAACCGACTCATATCCAGGTAGCATTTTTAGCAAGCGCACAAACTCGATGCCATTCATTTCAGGCATTAGGTAATCTACAAAGACTAAATTCATTATATGCTCTGCAGCCCACTCCAGAGCCCGCTCTGGGTTACTTTTTTCAATTACGGTGATGCTCGGATTGATACTCCTGACTACTTGAGCAAGTATAGTTCTACTGGTTGGTTGGTCATCAACGACTAATACTGAGCAGTTGTTGAATAATTGTATATCTATCATTAATAGTTAGCCTGAAAGCAAGTCAATATTGATTTTAAAAATGGTATGTAAATTAGGTACGTTAATATCATCAAGATTGGCCAGATTTAATAATTAAGAACGGATAGAAATTAAATAACTTTAAAAAATAATCTATATGCTATGAAAGAAATCAATAAGTTATATTATGTGTTTGGATCAAGTTGCAATGAATAATTAGTATTCACTAGATTAGTAGTTTAATTTTGACACATTTAGCTGGAGAATTTGTAATTTTATTTATGTAAACTGCATACTTATTGATCCCATACAAAGCGTTTTAATAATTTGACCTGATGAAAATATCGCCTTCTGGTTTTAAATCAAACGCAATGCAGATGCGCTCTTCATTCGAGTTAAATGGAATAGTGCGGTGAAATAAGGACGAAGGGAAGAGCACAATATCGCCCACACTAGGGGTGGCAATCCCAACGGGAAAGTTATTGTGCTTTTGCGGATAATTATCGCCATGCAGGCCGTATTCAAAGCAGCCTTCGGTCGGATCTTTTTTGTCTTTTGGTAAAACAAGATAAACCGCGCCGCTAATCCAGCCCACTTCATGGATGTGACCATCAACATAGCCGCCACGCCGCATTTTTACATACCATGAGCTAGTAAATTCAAGTTCAGTAGGAAATGATTTAATCAGTTCACAACTTGCTCCAGCAAAGCGATTTTTATAATTGATAAATTCCTGCTTAACCAGCTCGCCGAGCTTTCTGAATGCGGGCTCAGGACGTTTGAATAAGTTGCCTGCCGATTGTGTGCCATTGTAAAGCATGCCTTGTTTACGCTCTTGAATGTCGGCATTACTGACGTTTTTCAGTAGTTCTGCAAGTAATTCACTATTCGGTTCTGCTAATTCTTTAATGCTATTTTGGTAAACATAATCAAAGCCATTTTTGCAAAAATTATACGGGTCTTCTACCCCAAAGTTAGTGGCATAGTGCGTAGACAACGTTGCCAGAAAAGGTGCGTTGTGCTTTTTGTGCGTGCGTACAATTTCATCTAGCTTGATTTTAAAATCATCAAAGCGTTCTGCTTTATATAAGCAATAAAGGCTACGCTCTTGCCAATCGTCCAACTGCGATTGTTCAAAATAAGTGACGGCTTCAGCAAAGCGTTTTGCAAGATATAAAAACTCGCCCATATTATAGTTGGCACCAGCATGGTTAGGATTTAGTTTAAGCGTATCTAAATAACTTTTAATGGCATCTTCCATATTGCCTTGGTCGCGTAAGCATTCACCTAAATAATTATGTGCATCAGCGTAATTAGGGAACATCGCAATCGCTTGTTTGAAGTGCATGATTGCTTCGTCTAGTTTACCTTCGTCTCGCAACGCAGTACCCAGATTGAAATGACCTCTAGGGTCTTCATTGATGCTTAGTGCTTTGCGGTAACTGCTGACGGCTTCTTCTAATCTGCCTTGTTTTTGCAAGACCGTGCCTAGATTGCCGTATGCCTCAAAAAACTGCGGTTGCAAGGCGATTGCCTTGTGGTAGCTACTAGCGGCTTCATCTAATTTGCCGATATTAGTAAGTGCGATACCTAAATTAAACTGTAAATCAGGGGTGTTTGGTTGTATTGCCAGCGCTTTTTTGTAGCTTTCAACTGCGTCACTAAACTTAGACAAACCGTCTTGAGCAATCCCCAGTACGTGATGCAAGATAAACGTATTAGGATAACGTGCAAGCAGTTTCTTAGCGGCGGATTCAGTCTCAGCAAGTTTGCCTGAATTGAGCAGCTTAAGTACAGGCTGCATTTCCAGTTGGCTGGGCTGTTGCGTTGATGGTTGTGCTGGTTTCGCCATACTTTACCTTAAGATTTGTATTTAGAAATACCCATTAAAGTTCTAGTTTGAATCTGATGCGCTTATTTTAGAATAAAACTACTCTTCACGCATTTGTAATCTAGTGGCCATTTGCCGTAAAAACTTCATTGCTACTTTTGGCTCATCTAAAAGCAGTGTTTCGATCGTATCTGGGTAAATAACTACCACGTTAGCTATTTCAGACTGTACAACTGCATCAGCAATGCTTGGCAGGTTTGATAACATCGCCATTTCGCCAAAATAGTCGCCAGCTTCAATCGTACGCATGACCTTGCCATGCTGAACAAGTTGCACTTGTCCGCTTACTACGTAAAACAAACAATGCGTTGAATCGCCATGATTAAATATATACTCACCTTGCTGATAGTTTTTTCCAAAACGCTGCATCAATTCTTGTTTGTAGGCTGATGCTGGTTGCGGTATGCCGTTGAACAGGTCCTTTAGTAATAGCACATCTTTCTTTCGCAATGTGGCAATAAGTTCTGTGCCAAGCAAAAAAACCGCAAAATTAAAATACAGCCAAGTAATAGAGATAAATAGATTTTTCATGCTGCCAAATACAGAGCCGTAAGACTCATTGATCGTCAAAAATAAAGTGAATGCCGGACGCATCAGCAACCAGAGTATCGCGGTAAACAAAGCGCCAATAAAAATATGCTTGGTAAACAGGCGAACAGGGAAGAATGCAAAATAAAAGGCTGCAATCAATAATGTGGTGAGGGTTAACGATACAAGCATAGAGGCGATAGCGGCAACCATAGCTGAAGACTGAATAATCGCATGCAAAAATTGGCTGTTCGCGCCTAAAAAAGCCATTACTTTTTCTAGCATAAGTCCTGCAAATGTAAATAAAAAAAACAGCATTAACATGCCGACTACCGCAATAATATCTTTGATTTTTCGACGTACAAACGAAGGCGCCTCAACTAAAGCTGCAATATTGTAAAAAGTCGAGCGCATTGCCCCTGCTAGTGGTGTGACTGCCCATAACAAGACAAATAAACCTAAAGCCCCCCAAGCCGCCTTTTGCTGTGCAGAGTTATACACTTCCAACATAATCGCGCTACTTAGTTTTGGTACTAAATTGCCTGTAATAATGGCCAGCTTCACCACAGCGTAGTCAGAACTAAACACTAGATGGCTTAATAAAAAAAACATTAACAATACCAGCGGTATCAGTGCAAACATCGCATAAAAAGAAAGGGAGGCTGATAGCCCGAGTACATTGTGTCGCTGAAATGCTTTGAACATTTCGTGCAATACAAATAACGGCGTGTTGTAACGTTGTTTTGCGTAGGCCTCGCGAGGTTTGTTGATTGCGCTTTGTAAGCTTGCAGGTATGCTAGGGAAATTGCTTTGTAGCTTGGCCTTAGCTTTAAAGGTAATTTTTCTCATTTATAGATATTGATGTTATTTTTTTGATCGCAAGTTCTTAAATTTTTCAGTAGCAGCAATCAGGGCAGAAGTGATGCCTAACTCCATTGCAGAATGCCCCGCATCCTGAATGATGTGAAATTCTGCATGAGGCATGACTTGGCTTAGCTCCCAAGCACTTTTTGGGGGGCACACCATGTCGTAACGACCTTGCACAATAACAGTGGGTATCTGTGTCAGTTTAGCGCACTCTTTCAGCATCGCTTCACCATCTACAAAACAATCATGCGCTATATAATGAATTTGAATGCGCGCTCTTGCCACTTCTGTAGCCTCTTGTTCAGGGCTGGCTTTTTGCGCAGGGCTGGCTTCATTCGGCATTAGGCGCATGATGGAATTTTCAAATGCGTTCCACTGTAGGGCCGCAGGAACATTCACTGTGTTATCGTCATTAAAAATAAGCTTGCTGTATCCCTTTAGCACATCATGGCGCTCTTCAGCAGGTAAGTAAGTTGTAAGTGCATGCCAGACCTCAGGGTAAAAATGGGCTACATCACCTAAAAACCAATTGAGCTCAGGAGGGCGGCTTAAAAATATACCGCGCAATGTGAGGCTTGTTACATATTGCGGAAAAGCTAAAGTATAAGCCAACGCAAGAGTGCTGCCCCATGAGCCACCAAATACATGCCACTGATTGATGCCGAGCGTTTCACGAATCTGATTAATGTCAGCCACCAGATCGTCAGTAGTATTCTGTGCGACGGCACCTTGTGGTTTGCTACGACCACAACCGCGTTGATCAATTAATATAATACGATAATGCGCAGGGTCAAAAAATCTACGTTGTGTTGGATTGCAACCACTACCTGGACCACCGTGTAAAAAAACAACAGGCTCGCCCTCAGGATTCCCGCAAATTTCATAATAAACTTCATGTAACCTGCCGACTTTTAATGTTTTTTTATTAAAAGCATCTAGTTCAGGATACAAATTGTAAGTGCTGTTTTGCATGGTTGTAGTGAAGCTTTCTAATTGATTATAAATGATATTTTTAAATATATTAGCATTAAGTAGTGGCGGCTTAAACACTTATTTAACAAATTTAGAACTAATTGTAAGCAAATTGTAACTAATGTATTGCAAATAGTTTGTGACTAGAATATAGTTCTGTACGCACATAAGAATGTGATGGCAATTAATATCAATTGGTTGTTAAAAATTTTGAGACTACATCAAAAACTTTAACAATTAAGCGGCATTATTTTGTAAACCCTTAGTAGTTTAACTTTGGAGATTAATATGCAAATCAACAAGATCAAATTAGCCCTTGGCCTAGTTGCTGGTTTATCAGTGGCAATGCCAATGGTAGCATCAGCAGCAGCAGACCAAGAAGCAGCAATTAAAGACGCAAACAACTGGGCTGACCCACGTGGTGGCTACATGAACCAAGCTCACAGTGGCTTAGCTCAAATTAACAAAGGTAACGTTAAAAACCTTAAAGCTGCATGGACATTCGCTACAGGTGTAAACCGTGGTCACGAAGGTTCACCAGTAGTTGTTGGTAACATGATGTTTGTGCACACAGCGTTCCCAAACAACGTATACGCACTTGACTTAAACGACAATCAAAAAATCGTTTGGTCTTATTTCCCAAAACAAGATCCATCAGTACAAGCTGTACTTTGTTGCGATAACGTTTCACGTGGCCTTGGCTACGGTGACGGTAAAATCTACCTTCAACAAAATGATGGTAACTTGGTTGCTTTAGACGCTAAAACTGGTGCTAAAGTTTGGTCTGTATTAGTAAATGACCCAAAAGTCGGCGCTACTAAC
>Ga0209913_1000468_pt1 | contig 34375 bp, 31 predicted proteins | sample PersoiDNA2013203_FD_185805 | JGI IMG/M metagenome (GOLD analysis project Ga0209913, IMG submission 185805) | Permafrost soil microbial communities from the Arctic, to analyse light accelerated degradation of dissolved organic matter (DOM) -... | ecosystem: Environmental > Terrestrial > Soil >... | reverse complement strand
GTCGGGGTTGCTCATGCGGTCAATCTCGCGCGCGGCAATGAACTGGCCAAGCCGCTCGTTGAGCTGATTCATCACAAAGCGGTTGAAGCCAATCGAGTGGTCCAGCAGCCAGTGGAAGGTGTCCACATGCAGCCCGGCCACCCGGCTTTTGCGCAGGGCCTGGATGTTGTAGCGGTAGCTTTCGCGCTTCAACGCCGTGCCTTCGCCAAACCAGCCGCCGGGCGGTACGCCGGTGAAGGTCATGGTCTGGCCCTCGGCGTTTTCGCTGCTCATCTTGAGCAATCCGTCCACCACGCCAAACCAGTAGGTGACCGGGCGGCCGGTGCGGCAAACGTACTCGCCTGCGACGGCATCGCTGATTCTCAGGTCGTCCACCGCCCGTTCGTACTCGGCAGGCGACAGCCGATCAAGCCATGGAATCGTGTCGAGTTCGGCCGCGGTCAGCGGCCGACGGCGCTGGTGGAGAGAAACATCGGAGCTCATAAAGAAAAGAAAGAAAGGAGAAAGGACGTGCCGCCAGTGATTGATAAGCGCAGGGAAAACACCTACCGAGAAAAGTCTAAATTGTCGTTCAAATGACAACTTGACGTCAAATGAGTGTTTACTATTTGCCCTATTCCAGCAAGCCGACGGCCGACGGCCAAGTCGGATTGCTCAGTTGGGGCAGAGCTGAAGATCTGTCTCACAAGGTGTCTAGTTAGTTGAGGGCAGAGCTGAAGATCTGTCCCGCAAATATATTGAACTTAAGACAAGGTATCGGGATGCAGACCACTTTTCCTCGACTTCTGTTGAATCACGCCGCCCAGCGCCCGCGTGAGCCCGCCATGCGTGAAAAAGAGTACGGTATTTGGCAGGCCCTGACCTGGGCTGATCTGGCCACGCTGGTCGAGCAGCTCGCCTGTGGCCTGCATCAGGCGGGGCTGCGCCGCGACGAGCACATGATTGTGATTGGCGCCAATCGCCCGCGTTTGTACGCCACCATGCTGGCCGTGCAGTCGCTGGGGGCCATTCCCATTCCGCTCTATCAGGACGCCGCCGCGCCCGAGTGTGTGTTCCCCATCAACAATGCCGATGTGCGTTTTGCCTTTGCCGAAGACCAGGAACAGGTCGACAAACTGCTGGAAATCCGCGAGCAGTGCCCGCAGCTCTCAAATATCTACTTTGACGATCCGCGTGGCCTGCGTAATTACGAGGAGCCGGGACTGACGGCGGTCGATGATTTGCTGGCCGCAGGCAAGGCGTTTGCCGCCCAGCACCAAGATTTTTTCCAATCCGAAGTGAACCAGATCAAGCCCGATGATGTGGCGGCCATGTTCTTTACCTCGGGTACCACCGGCAACCCCAAAGGTGTGGTGCACACCCATAACTCGCTGTTGAACCGGGCCAAGGCCGGGGCTGACTTTGACAAGCTGACCTCTGCTGAAGAAGTGCTGGCCTATTTGCCACCGGCCTGGATTGGGCAAAATATTTTCAGCTACGCGCAATGGTTGGCTTGCGGCTATGTGGTGAATTGCCCGGAGTCGGCGGCCACCGTCACGATCGACCTGAAGGAGGTTGGCCCCACCTATTACTTTGCACCCCCGCGGGTGTTTGAAGGCTTGTTGACCAGCGTGATGATCCGCATGGAAGATGCGGGCACGGTTAAACGCAACATGTTTCAATTCTTCATGAGCGTGGCAAAAAGGGTCGGCCCGACGCTGATGGACGGCAAGACGGTGGCGCTGGCGGATCGGGTGTTGTACGCCTTGGGAAATTTCATGGTGTATGGGCCACTGCGCAACAATCTGGGCATGAGCCGGGTACGGGTTGCTTACACCGCGGGTGAGGCCATCGGTCCGGATTTGTTCAGTTTTTATCGCTCCATTGGCATCAATCTCAAACAGCTTTACGGCTCCACCGAGACGGCTGTGTTTGTTTGCCTTCAGCCCGACAACGAAGCGCGCGCCGACACCGTGGGTGTGCCCTGTGCCGGGGTCGAAATCAAGGTGGCCGACAACGGCGAAATTCTGGTCAAGTCGCCGGGCCTGCTCAAGGGCTATTTCAAGAATCCTGAAGCCACTGCCGAGGTGCTGACGCCGGACGGCTGGTACCACACCAGCGACGCCGGTTTTCTGGATGCCCATGGTCACCTCAAGATCATCGACCGCGTCAAAGACGTGGGGCGCATCAAAGGTGGCGCCAATGACGGCGCCATGTTCGCCCCCAAGTATGTGGAGAACAAGCTCAAGTTCTTCCCGCACATCAAAGAGGTGGTGGCCTATGGGGACGGCCGTGAAAAGGTCTGCGTCATGATCAATATCGATGTTGACGCGGTGGGTAACTGGGCCGAGCGGCGCAACCTGCCCTATGCCGGTTACACCGATCTGGCGCAAAAGCCCGAGGTCTACCAGCTCATCAAGGAGTGCGTTGAAAAGGTGAATGCTGACCTGAGCGTGGACACGCTGCTGGCGGGCTCGCAAGTCAGCCGCTTCCTGGTGCTGCACAAGGAGCTCGATGCCGACGACGGCGAATTGACCCGCACCAACAAGGTTCGGCGCGGCTTTATTGCCGAAAAATACGATGTGCTGGTGGATGCCCTGTATGGCGGGAAAACATCGCAGTTCATCGAAACTCAAGTCAAGTTTGAGGACGGTCGCACCGGCAGCATCAGCGCGACGTTGAAAATTGAAGATGCGAAGACATTTACACCCGTCAAGGCGGCAGCATGAGCAAAAAAATCGGTGACGTCATTCTTGATGTCAAGAATATTTCTCTTGGTTTTGGCGGTGTCAAGGCGCTGGCTGATATTTCATTCGATGTGCGCGAGCACGAGGTGCGCGCCATCATCGGCCCCAATGGCGCGGGCAAGAGCTCGATGCTCAATTGCATCAATGGCGTGTACACGCCGCAGCAGGGTTCCATCAGTTTTCGCGGCAAAACCTTCAGCCACATGGACAGTCACGCGGTCGCCGTGATGGGTATAGCGCGCACCTTTCAGAACCTGGCCTTATTCAAGGGCATGAGCGTCATTGACAACATCATGACCGGGCGCAACCTGCGGATCAAGAGCAATCTTTTTTTGCAGGCGCTGCGTATCGGTCCGGCGCAACGTGAAGAAGAACGGCACCGGGAATTTGTCGAGCACATCGTTGATTTTCTTGAAATCCAGGCGCATCGCAAAACGCCGGTCGGGCAGTTGCCCTATGGTCTGCAAAAACGCGTTGACCTGGGCCGGGCACTGGCGATGGAGCCGCAAGTGTTGCTGCTTGACGAGCCGATGGCTGGCATGAACGTGGAGGAAAAGCAGGACATGTGTCGCTTTGTGCTCGATGTCAATCAAGAATTTGGCACCACGGTGGTGTTGATTGAGCATGACATGGGGGTGGTGATGGATATCTCAGACCGCGTGGTTGTGTTGGACTACGGCAAGAAGATTGGCGATGGCACGCCCGATGAAGTGCGTAACAACGAAGAAGTGATCAGCGCCTATCTGGGCACGAGTCACTAAGGAAACAAAAATGGCATTTTTTCTTGAAACATTGCTCGGCGGCCTGATGGCCGGCATGTTGTATTCGCTGGTGGCGCTGGGTTTTGTGCTGATCTACAAGGCTTCAGGCGTCTTCAACTTTGCCCAGGGCGCCATGGTGCTGTTTGCAGCGCTGGCGATGGCGCGATTTTCTGAGTGGATTCCGGGCTGGACCGGTATCGAAAATCCGATTGTTGCCAACGTGGCAGCCTTCTTGCTCGCAGGCCTGGTGATGTTTGTCGTCGCCTGGCTGATTGAACGACTGGCGCTGCGCCACCTGGTCAATCAAGAGGGAACCACCTTGCTGATGGCTACTTTAGGCATTGGCTATTTCCTGGACGGCATCGGGCAGACGATTTTTGGCAGCAACATCTACAAGATTGACATTGGTATGCCCAAAGACCCGTTGCTGGCGTTTGAAAGCGTCTTTGAGGGTGGCATCCTGATCAACAAGGAAGACCTTTACGCCGCCCTGATTGCTGCCGTGCTGGTCGCCGTGCTGAGCTTGTTCTTCCAGAAAACAAGCACTGGGCGGGCACTGCGAGCAGTAGCCGACGATCATCAGGCGGCGCAAAGCATTGGCATCCCGCTCAACCGCATTTGGTTCATTGTCTGGTGTGTCGCCGGCGTGGTGGCCTTGGTGGCCGGCGTGATCTGGGGTAGCAAGCTGGGCGTGCAGTTTTCGCTTACGACGGTGGCACTGCGGGCCTTGCCGGTCGTGATTCTGGGTGGCTTGACCTCGGTGCCAGGCGCCATCATTGGCGGGCTCATCATTGGCGTGGGCGAAAAAATGTCCGAGGTATTTTTAGGACCTTACGTCGGTGGTGGCATCGAAATCTGGTTTGCCTACGTGCTGGCCCTGGTGTTTCTGCTGTTCCGGCCACAAGGGCTGTTTGGTGAAAAGATTATTGACCGCGTGTAACGGCACACAAGAAAAGAAGCATTATGTTTTACAGAGAAAACGGCCAGTTCAAGACCACCTATCGCGCCGACAGCCAAATATTTCCCATCGCACAGGATCGCTGGGCGATATTGTTGCTCATCGCAGCGGCTTTCATTGTCGTTCCGATGCTCAGCAGTGGCTACATGTTTCGCGCGATTTTGATTCCTTTCTTAATCATGTCGCTGGCCGCCTTGGGGGTGAATATCCTGGTTGGCTACTGTGGGCAAATTTCATTGGGCTCGGGTGCCTTCATGGCGGTGGGCGCTTACGCGGCCTTCAATTTCTTTGTGCGTGTGCCCGGTATGCCGCTGCTGCTCTCACTGATCCTGGGTGGCCTGTGCGCCAGCGCTTTCGGCATCCTGTTCGGTCTACCCAGCTTGCGCGTGAAGGGGCTCTATCTGGCGGTGGCGACACTGGCCGCGCAGTTTTTTAGTGATTGGATGTTCCTGCGCATCAAATGGTTTACCAATGACGCACCATCCGGGTCGGTATCGGTGTCGGGCTTGCAAGTATTTGGTCTGCCAATTGAGAGCCCAACTTCCAAGTACTTGCTGTGCCTGTCCATTTTGGTGGTGCTGGCGCTGTTGGCCAAGAACCTGGTGCGCAGTGCCGTTGGCCGGGAGTGGATGGCGATTCGCGATATGGATGTGGCCGCAGCGGTGATTGGCATCCGACCCATGTATGCCAAGCTCAGTGCCTTTGCGGTCAGCTCGTTCATTATTGGCGTGGCCGGTGCGCTGTGGGGCTTTGTCTATCTGAGTGCTTGGGAGCCAGCCGCATTCTCGGTAGATCTGTCATTCAAGTTGCTGTTCATGGTCATCATCGGTGGCATGGGCTCCATCATGGGCAGTTTTTTTGGCGCGGCCTTTATCGTGATTTTGCCGATTTTCTTGAACCAATTTCTGCCTTTTTTGGGGCGTGCAGTTGGTGTTCCGATTTCAACCGTTGTGACCTCGCATGCTGAGTTGATCGTGTTTGGCTCCTTGATTGTGTGGTTTCTGATCGTCGAACCCCATGGTCTGGCCAAGTTATGGTCAATTGGCAAGCAAAAACTGCGCTTATGGCCCTTTCCTCACTGAGCCAGTTCTTTCGTCGACCGTGTTTTTCGTTCGTTAACCAAAAGGCATGCGAGTGCCGATACTTTAGGAGACTTCCATGAAAATCCGTAACATCGTCCTGGCCTGCGTCATCGCCGCGGCGGGCGCCGGGGCATTCGCCCAAGCCAAGGAGCAGTTCTTCCCGCTGCTGTCCTACCGCACGGGTGCCTACGCGCCCAACGGCACGCCCTGGGCCAACGGCAAACAGGACTATCTCAAGATGGTCATTGCCCGTGATGGCGGCATCAATGGTGTCAAGCTTACCTACGAAGAGTGCGAGACCGGCTACGCGACCGACCGTGGTGTCGAATGTTACGAGCGCCTGAAGAGCCGGCCCGGCGTGGCGCTGTTTGACCCGCAGAGTACCGGCATTACCTTTGCCCTGACCGAAAAGGCACCTGTGGACAAAATGCCCTTGATCACCCTGGGCTACGGCCTGTCGGTCTCGCAAGATGGCATGGCGTTCAAGTGGAACTTTCCCTTGCAGGGTAGTTACTGGACGGGTGCCGACATCCTGATCCAGTACATTGGCAAAAGCCTGGGTGGCCTCGACAAGCTCAAGGGCAAGAAGATCACACTGGTGTACCACGATAGTCCATTTGGCAAGGAGCCGATTCCGCTGCTGCAAGAGCGCGCGAAGATGCACGGCTTTGATTTGCAGTTGCTGCCCGTCACCGCGCCGGGCGTGGATCAAAAGGCCACCTGGCTGCAGGTTCGTCAAAGTAAACCTGACTATGTACTGCTGTGGGGCTGGGGCGTGATGAATTCCACTTCGTTGAAAGAAGCGCAGGCCACCGGCTACCCGCGTGACAAGATGTACGGCGTGTGGTGGGCCGGTGCCGAGCCGGACGTGAAGGACGTGGGCGAAGGTGCCAAGGGTTACCACGCACTGGCGCTCAACACCTCGGGTCAACAGCCCAAAGTCATGCAGGACATCCTGAAATATGTGCATGCCAAAGGCCAGGGAACCGGACCGAAAGACGAAGTCGGCCAAGTGCTGTATACGCGCGGCGTGATCATCCAGATGCTGAGCATTGAAGCCGTACGCAAGGCTCAGGAGCGCTTTGGCAAGGGCAAGGTCATGACCGGCGAGCAGGTGCGCTGGGGCCTGGAGAACCTGGCGCTGGACCAGAAGAAGCTTGATGCCCTGGGCTTTGCCGGTGTCATGCGTCCGCTCAGCACCTCATGCGCTGAGCACATGGGCTCGACCGCCGCGCGTATCGAGACCTGGGACGGTAAGAAATGGGACATCAGCTCGGATTACATCGAGGCGGATGAGCAGATTCTCAAACCCATGATCAAGGTTGGGGCAGAGAAATACCTGGCCGACAAGAAGATGACCCGGCGCACTGCCGCGGACTGCCAGTCCTGATAGTCCCGTCATCCCGGGTTTGACTCGGGATGCCTAGCCGACAGCCTTGCGCGCAGGGCTGTCGATTGGTGAAGGAAAAAAATCTATGGACTCCAAAAAAATCGTTCTCAACGTCAATGGCATCGAGGTCATTTACAACCACGTCATTCTGGTGCTCAAGGGCGTTTCGCTCAACGTGCCGGAAGGAAAAATCGTGGCCATTCTGGGCGGCAACGGCGCGGGCAAGACCACGACCTTGCGTGCTATTTCCAACCTGCTGCGCGGTGAGCGTGGTGAAGTGACCAAGGGTTCGATTGAACTGCGCGGCGAGCGTATCGAAAATCTTTCCCCCGCCGATCTGGTGCAGCGCGGCGTCGTGCAGGTGATGGAGGGACGGCATTGTTTTGCGCACCTGACCATTGAAGAAAATTTGCTTACCGGCAGCTACACCCGCAAGGACAAGGCTGAGATTGCCCGCAATCTGGACAAGGTCTACACCTACTTTCCGCGCCTAAAAACGCGTCGTACCAGCCAGGCGGCCTACACCTCAGGCGGTGAGCAGCAGATGTGCGCCATTGGCCGCGCCCTGATGGCCAACCCCAGCATGGTGTTGCTCGACGAACCGTCCATGGGTCTGGCGCCGCAGATCGTGGAAGAAGTGTTCGAGATTGTGAAAGACCTCAACAGACGAGAAAAAGTCACTTTCCTGCTCGCCGAGCAAAACACCAACATGGCCCTGAAATACGCCGACTACGGCTACATCATGGAGTCCGGCCGGGTGGTGATGGACGGCGTGGCCGGCGACTTGGCCAACAACGAAGACGTCAAGGAGTTCTACCTGGGCGTGGGCGGGGGCGAGCGCAAGAGCTTCAAGGATGTGAAGAGTTACAAGCGGCGCAAGCGCTGGCTGGCCTGAAAACGATAACTGCCATGCGGCGGCCCAGCAGCGGTCGTTGCCTTACAGGAAATAATCATGAATGAACATTACGATGCGTTAGAAGCGCGTGACCACACGGCGCGTGAAACTGCCCTGATGACGGCATTGCCGGCTCAGGTGGCCCATGCCAGAGATTCGTCGGCCGCCTTTCATCAGATTTTGCAGGACGTCAACCCGGCGACGGTGACCAGTCGGGCGGCCTTGGCGGCGTTGCCCGTCACGCGCAAGCATGAATTGTTGGAACGCCAGCAGGCCAGCCGGGCAAGCAGCGGCGGCAATGTGTTTGGCGGCTTCAGCGCGGTTGGCTTTGGCGAGCGGATGCCGCGCGTTTTTGCCAGCCCGGGCCCTATTTATGAGCCTGAAGGAGCGGCCAAAGACTATTGGCGCATGGCGCGCGCCATGTTTGCGGCCGGTTTTCGTCCACGTGAACTGATTCACAACAGCTTCAGCTACCACTTTGTGCCCGCTGGCTCCATGATGGAGTCCGGTGCCCACGCGCTCGGTTGCACCGTTTTCCCGGGCGGCACCGGCCAGACAGAGCAGCAAGTGCAAGCCATGCGCGAGCTGCAGCCGGCTGGCTACATTGGTACACCGAGCTTTCTGAAGATCATTGTCGACAAGGCGTTTGAGATGGGCGTGGCACTGCCGAGCGTCAAGAAAGCCATGTTTGGCGGTGAAGCCTTTCCGCCGTCCCTGCGGGACTGGTTTGCCGAACGCGGCATTGCAGGTTACCAGTGCTATGCAACCGCTGATCTGGGCTCGATCGCCTATGAGACTCCGGCCAGAGAGGGGCTGGTTCTTGATGAAAATGTGATTGTCGAGATCGTGCGGCCCGGTACCGGCGACCCGGTGCTGGACGGTGAAGTGGGTGAAGTGGTGGTCACGACATTGAACCCGGACTATCCGCTCATTCGCTTTGGCACCGGCGACTTGTCGGCGGTGTTGAGTGGCCCCTGCCCGACCGGGCGCACCAACACGCGCATCAAGGGCTGGCTGGGGCGGGCGGATCAGACGACCAAAATCCGCGGCATGTTTGTGCACCCGGGCCAGGTCGCCGACATCATCAAACGCTTTCCTGAAGTGACGCGCGCGCGGCTGGTGGTGACCGGTGAGATGGCTAACGATGTCATGACGCTCAAGGTCGAAACGGCGTGCAGTGGCCCGGATGCGCTGGCCGCCAAGATTGGCGAGGCCATTCGGGATGTCACCAAGCTGCGGGGCGCGGTCGAGATTTTGCTGCCGGGCAGCCTGCCCAACGATGGCAAGGTGATTGAGGACGCCCGCAGTTACCGCTAAGCCACGGCGTCAGCAGGCGGCGTTGGCGCTGGTTAAACGCCCCAGACAACGTCGCTGCCATCTTCCTGGCAGCGTTTCAGCATCTCAATAAAGGGCTGCGTGCGCTGGCGCAGGGAGACCGACTCAAAGTGGGGTGCAGGTTCCTGGCGAGCCAGTGCCTCCGCCAGCGCGGCTTTCTGATCCGCTTCTTCCCTGGCAATGGCCGCTTCCAGTGCGGCAATGGCCGCAGGCATCTGCTCTGGCAGGATGATGCCCTTTTCACCCGTGGTGTCGATGTCTTCAGGCACATCTTTGCCGATGATCTGCAGCACGCGTCGTCCGTTGGGCTGCAGCATGATGACGTCACCGGTGTTTTTGGATTTGAATTTGTAGAGCATGGTGGCATATCGTAAACTGTTTTTCTGATGCGCACCCTCCGAACCGTCGTCCTCCTGACCTTCATCCCCTGGCTGGCCAGCTGCGCCGACACGAGCTACTACCTGCAATCCGTTGGCGGCCATCTGCAAATGATGAAGGCGGCCCGACCAATTGCGACGTGGCTGGCTGATGAGAGCGTTGCGCCGGCCTTGAAGCAGCGCCTGGTGCTGGCCGAGCGCATTCGTCGCTTTGCAGTGACCGAGCTGCAACTGCCTGACAACGCCAGTTACCATCGCTATGCCGACTTGCGGCGCCGCTCCGTGGTGTGGAACGTGGCGGCGGCGCCTGCGTTTTCATTGACGCTCAAAACATGGTGTTTCCCGGTGGCAGGCTGTGTCGGTTACCGCGGTTATTTCGACGAGGCCGAGGCGCGTGCTGAGGCGCTTGCGCTGCAGCGCGAAGGGCTGGAAGCCAGTGTGTATGGCGTACCGGCCTACTCGACCTTGGGCTGGCTGAACTGGGCCGGTGGCGACCCGCTGCTCAATACTTTCATCCGTTACCCGGAAGGTGAGTTGGCGCGCATGATTTTTCATGAGCTGGCGCATCAGGTGCTGTATGTCAAAGACGACACCCTGTTCAATGAGTCTTTTGCCACGGCGGTTGAACGCCTGGGTGGGGAGCGCTGGCTCTCGGTTCATGGCTCGGCATTGGCCCGCAAAGAATATGCAGAGTTTGATGCCCGGCGCAGGCAGATGCGGGCACTGGCGCGGGCAACGCGCACCCGGCTGGCTGAAATTTATAAGCTAAATGAGCCCCTGGCCCCCGTCAGTCAAGCGCAGATTGCTATGAAAAAAGAAGCAATGCAGAATTTTCGCGATGACTACGCCCGGCTTAGAAGTAGCTGGGGAGCTTATGCGGGGTATGACGCTTGGGTAGCGGGTGCCAACAATGCGGCGTTTGCCGCCCAGGCCGTATATGACGAACTGGTGCCGGCTTTTGAGACTTTGTTTGAGCGCCAGGGTCGGGACTGGCAACGGTTTTATGATGCAGTGCGGCAGTTGGCGCAAATGCCGGCGGCAGAGCGGACCCGAGTCCTGAAACAAACAACAACGGAGCACCTCAGTGGCTGATCTTCATATCTTGCGTCAACACACGCTTGGACTGGCTGATGCGCGCAAAGTGGCCTTTAAATGGGCTGAGCATGCCGAAGAAGAGCTTGGTATGCGCTGCATTTACGAAGAAGGCAAGACAGTTGATGAAGTGTCTTTTAGACGCTCAGGTGTTCATGGCACCTTGTCGGTGACCAAGGATAAGTTTGAGCTCCAGGCCAAACTCGGTTTTCTGGTGGGTGCGTTCAAGGCCCGGATCGAGAGTGAAATCATAAAAAATCTGGATGACCTGCTCACGCCCAAGCCCAAGCTCCGGGCGCATGCGAAACCCCACGTCAGCAAAAACAAGTGATGCAGGGCTCAGTCGCCAGCACCTGGGGCGACCAGAGCGCCGCTGGCGAGCGGCTAATGCGGGTGATTTAGCTCAGCGATTCAATCAGGTCAATGTATTGCTGCATGGCATCGGTGCTGCTGGTGCCTTTGAGGCTATTCCAAGCCTCCCATTTGGCGCGCCCCACCATGTCGCTGAAGCCGGGTTTCTTGTCGGTGTTGTCGCCAACGCTGGCTTGCTTGTAGAGAGCATAAATTTTGAGTAGCGTGGCGTTATCCGGGCGTTCGCTCAGGTTTTTTGAATCGGCAAGGGCAGTTTCGAATTTTGTTTTCAGGTCAGACATGATTTTCTCCAGATAAATTCAAAAACCCACAGGTTTGGGGTCATCGCGGCGTATCTTAGTGTGCGTCTTGCCGACAGAATAGGGGGTGTTCCCCAGGAGCAGTCGCTATGTTTTTGGTTTGCCTCGTCAGGAGTGTTTATGGTTACCAGAATCGTTGCCCAAAAAGTTGCCACCAAGACCGCACGCCCGGTAGCCGGCACACGGGAAAAAAGGAAGGTATCCGAGGACAAGGGTCAGCCAGCCGGGCCGACACAGGAGCGCATGAGCAAGGTCGATACGGCCTGGCTGCGCATGGATTCGCCCAGCAATTTGATGATGATCGTCGGGGTCTGGATCATCAAGCCCGGCGTTAGCTACCCGGCGGTGTGCCAGCGCATCGAGGAGCGCTTGCTGCAATATCCGCGCTTCGGTCAGCGGGTGCAGCAGGATGCAAGCGGCGCCAGTTGGGTGACCGATACGGACTTCCAGATCGAGCGCCATGTGGTTCGCGAGACCTTGCCTGTGACAGCCAAAGGGCTGGAGCAAACGGCATTGCAGGAGCGCCTGGCCGAGCTTGCCATGCAATCGCTCGACATGAACCATCCCTTGTGGGAGTTTCGCCTGGTTGAGCATTACCAGGGCGGCTCGGCCTTGATGGCGCGCCTGCATCATTGCATTGCCGATGGCCTGGCCCTGATTGCCGTGACCCAGTCCATGGTCGATGGCGGTTCTGCACCCCCTCGTAGGGCGACCAAGCCTGCGCAGGGTGACGGGCTGGAGGGGGCGGATGACTGGATTGCTGACACGCTGATCCGGCCGTTGACGGATGTGGTGGTCAAAGCACTTGACGCGGTGGGGGATGGCGCGGTCAACGCCTTGGAGACGTTGATCGATCCGCAAAAGGGCCTGGAGCAAGGCCTGGAGAAGGGTTTTGCCGGTTCGCTGGATCTGGCCAAAATGGCGTATCAAGTGGTTCGGGACGCGGCCGCGCTGGCGCTCATGCCCGACGACGCGCCGACGCGCCTCAAGGGCACGCCCGGCACGCGCAAACACGTGGCCTGGTGCCAACCGATCCCGCTGGAAGACGTCAAGGCGGTCGGGCGTGCGCTGAACTGCTCCATCAACGATGTGTTGTTGAGCTGCGTGGCCGGCGCTTTGAGTGGCTACCTCAAGTCCTTCGGCGATGACGTTGCAGGCAAGGAGATCCGTGCCATGGTGCCGGTGAACCTGCGCCCGATCGAAGAAGCCTACCAACTGGGCAATCGCTTTGGCTTGGCACCGGTGGTTCTGCCCATCGGGATAGAGAATCCGATCGAGCGCGTGTTCGCGGTGCGCGTGCGCATGGGTGAGATGAAAGGCAGCATGCAGCCGCTGCTGGCGTTTGCGCTGCTGGCGGTGGCGGGGGTGTTGATGAAGCCGGCACAAGACGCGCTGTTGACCCTGTTTTCAAAAAAAACAACCGCCGTCATGACCAACGTGCCGGGTCCGCGCGAGAAGCTCAAGTTTCTCGGCGCCACGCTGGAGCAGAACCTGGTTTGGGTACCACAGTCTGGTACGGTGGGATTGGGCGTCTCGATTTTGAGTTACGGCGGAGGCGTGCAGTTTGGCGTCATCAGCGACTCAACGCTGTGTCCCGATCCGCAAAAAATCATCGACCAGTTTGAGCCAGAATTCGCCAAGCTGACCCTGCTGACCTTGATGCTGCCATGGGGCGAGTAGACTTTATCGCTACTATTTTAATAGCTACATACGACTGCCCTATAAGGGCTAACGGCCAAAAAAGACGAAAATCTAGTCTTCTTCCAGTTCTACCCGCGCCATTTCGACATCCAGCCGTTCCATCGCATCCATGGGCTTGGCGGCAGCGGCTTGTTGGTACAGGCGGGTCGCTTCCTTCATCATTTTGTCGCCATCGAGCATGAGCATGGCGTTGGCGTATTCGATCATGCCAATGGCCGATTGGAAGTTCAGCTTGAGGGCTGTCTGGAACAGCCGCAGGCCGATGTCTTTTTTGGCGCCGTAGGTCATGCCACCAATTAGCGAGCCTACCTTGTCGATCACCTCCGCGTGAAACGAGCCCAGGGCGATGTGGGCATCGGCGTGTTTGGGCTCGATTTCGATCACGTTTTCCAGCTCTTTTTTGACCTTGCTGCCCAGTCCCTGGGCTAGCGCCTTGGCCACGCTGATGCCTTGACTGTAGCGGCCCAGTGCATAGGCTTGCCAGTACAGGGCGTTAAAGTTGCTTGGATCTTCTGCGACTTGCGCACTGGCGCGTCGGGCAACATCCATATAGAGGTCGAGCCGGGCTTTTTCTTGTTGTTCTAGGTAGGTCGCATAAATGCACGCCGCCTTGTTGGCAACGGTGAGGCCGGCACCACCGATTTTGAGGCCCATGTCCCTGGCCTTCTGGAATTCACCGTTGTGAAATAGCGCCCAGGCTTGCAGCACTTTGGCGTCTTTGGGCAGTGGCTCGGCGTCACCCAAGTGCAGCCGCTCCCAGTTCTTTTTGACGCTGGCAGCGGTAAAAACATAATCGCCCGCGAAGGGGAAAGCAGTCCATTTGGCCATTTTTGTCTCCTGTGGCAGGTGTGACCGGCTTTTCTATTTCTCGCTGTTATTGTAGGCGCCCACCAGTTGCAGCAAGTGCAGGCGCTGACTCGGCTCCAGATAGGGCACCAGCAAATTCAAGACGTGGTGCGCACCGCGCAGCAGTGCTGCTTGCGCGTTTTCAGGCTCGAGTGCCCGGCGCGGGTCGCGCACATACTCAAAACTCAGCCAGTAGGTCAGTACCACCACCATGCTGGTAGCCGTGGCTTCGACCTCGCGCGAATCAATACGCACCGCGCCGGTGCGGCTCATGCCGTCCAGCAAGGCTTTGACGGCGCGGGTCTTGTTTTTAAGGACCGATTGGAAATGGGTTTCGAGCCGTCGGTTCTTGCTCAGCAAATCGTTCAGGTCGCGGTATAAAAACCGGTACTGCCAGATCAACTCAAATAGACTGTGCATGAAGAACCAGGCGTCTTCCACGTCGCGCACGCCGTCGCTGGCATTGAGCAGCTCGTTCAAGGCGCGCTCGTAACGGTCAAACAGCGAGTTGATGAGTTCGTCTTTGGCCGGGTAGTGGTAGTACAGATTGCCCGGGCTGATGCCCAGTTCGGCTGATATCAAGGTGGTGGATACATTGGGCTCGCCAAAGCGGTTGAACAGCTCCAGCGTGACCTCCAGAATCCGTTCGGCGGTGCGCCGGGGCGCTTTTTTTACCATGAGGGGCTGCTCTTGTGCGCTGCCGATCGCACGACGTGGCCCAGATCGTCCATGATTTCCTGCAGATTCGCGATGGCGCGCCCCACCTGGCTGGCGGGCTTGGCCGGCGCACTCAGGTGCCGCTTGGGGTCGTCCAGCGATTCGTGGTGCAGGCTGATGCCGTGACGCCGCAGTTTCTCGGACAGACCGGTTTTGTTGGAGCGCAGCATCTGGCGTGTCTGCTGATAAGCGTGCTCGGCCAAGTTGCGGCGCTGGGAGTAGCTGAAGGTATTGGCCAGGTACATCTCCGGGTCCCGGTGGTCGGGCTCAATCAGGATGATGTCGGTGTTGGGGTAGAGGTGCTCGTAGTGCTTCATGCCCAGGCTCAGGCGTGAATGAATCATGGAGCGGAAGGTCTGGCTCAGCACCGCGGGCAGTCCGCCGTCGATGATGCGCGGGATGTGGTGCTTTTCAGCGGGCAGACCACGCCGCATGACCTTGGCGACCTGTGGTGCGGTGGCATCAAACGGCACCAATGGGTTCAGGCACAACATCAGGTCAACGCCGCTGGCCAGGGCAACGGAGGCGTGCATGGTCTTTTTCAGGGCACCGTCAACATAGTAGTTGTCATCAATTTCCACCGGGGGAAACAGGCCCGGCAGCGCCGCGCTGGCCTGCACCGCTTTGGAGATCGGCACATGGTCCCAGCCCGGACGGCCAAAGGGCACCGCTACGCTGCTGTCCAGATTGGTGGCCACCAGAGTGAGCTGGGTTTTGAGCTGGCGGAAGTCGTTGGTGCGGCCCTCGCGCGCGTAAATACGGGCCAGTTCAACATGGATCTGCTCGTTGGAGAAAATGCCGGTTGGCAGGCCGGGGCTCAAGCGTTCCAGCGCCCGGATGAACGATTTCCTGCCAGCTGTGAAATGCCACAAGGCCGACAGCAGCAAACCGGGCAGCATGATGCCGCGGCGCACAAACTCGCCATAGGCGGGCTCCAGCAGCCAGGACGGATCAAACGTTTCGGACCTGTCGGAGGTCTCGCTGTCGTTCTCTATAAATGACGCACACAGCTCATGTGGAGTGATGCCATTGGCCAAACCGGCGGCAATGAAGCCCCCAGCGGACACGCCAACATAGTGCTGTAACTTGGTGAAGTCGATGCCGTTCAGCGACTCCTGCAGCGCACACAGGGCGCCGATCTCGTAAATGGCACCCAGCGGCCCGCCACCCGCCAGTGCCAGCGCAATTCTTGGAGGGCGAGATGTTTTCAGTTTCATAAGCGCAAAGTGTAGAGGTGAGGGTGATGAAGATTTGCTGCATTGCAGCAGGAACGGCAGTCTCGATCAGTTGGGGACAGAGCTGGTTCGCTTCGCGTACGACGGGCTGTCCCACAAAGGCCAAAAAAGCAAAAAAGGGCGCCTAAGCGCCCTTCAGAGAAGTCATCTTGCACGACCTCGCCGCGCAAGCTGTGTCAGCGGTTTCACGACACTCTGTTATCAGGCTTGGGCTGCAGCGGGTTCAACCGTTTCGGCCGCTGCTGCTTTGCGCGCTGGCGCCGCACGTTTGACCGCAGCCTTGGGCGTCGCTTTGACAACAGGTTTGACAGCCGACTTGGCCGCAGGCCTGACTGTTTTCTTTGCCGCAACTTTCACCGCAGCCTTGGCAGCTGCTTTCGGCACCGGGTTTTTGGCCGAGAGTTTTTGCACGCTCTTGTTGAGCTCATCGATGCGGGTGATCAGGGCATTGACGTCTTTGGCTGATGGCACGCCGAGCTTGTTCAGCGCTTTGGCCACGCGATCTTCAAAAATGCTTTCCAGCTTGTCCCATTGGCCGGAGGCTTTGGACGAAATGTCGGTTGCCATGGTGGACATTTTGCTGGTGGCTTCCGAAATTTTTTCTTCGGCAACCGATTGTGTCTTGCGTTGCAAACTCACGCCTTCCTTGACCAGGGCTTCAAAGGCCTTGGAGCCTTCGGCCTGGGCCTTGTTGAAAGCGCCCAGACCTGCCTGCCAGATTTGCTGGGCTGAATCTTTGACTGATCCCTTCAGATCTGTGTCGGTTTTCTTTTTGGGGGTAATTTTTTTCAATTTTTTGACCATGAAGTGCTCCAGATAGAGTGTGAATTGTTTGAACCGGGTTGCACTCGTGAGATTAAGTGCATGGATAGCACTTTAAAGACTCGTTGAATCGCCGTGTAGGTGGTGCATCCTAATTCTCTAGGGCGCGGGCTCTAGCCGGGCGCGGGTTTATGCTTAATAAACATGGGTCCAATTTCAGCCAGAATAGACCAATTAATTGGAGACTTTCATGCAGTATTTTGTTACCGGTGCCACCGGGTTCATTGGCAAGCGGCTCGTGAAAAAACTTCTTGAGCGCAAGGGCTCAGTGGTGCACTTTCTGATTCGCCAGGAGAGTGAGGGTAAGGTGGCGGGTCTGCGCAAGTACTGGGGTGTCAGCGCTGCGCGCGCGGTGCCTGTGTTTGGCGACCTGACTGCCAAAAAGTTGGGTGTCTCTGCCGATACCATCAAACAGCTCAAGGGTCAGATTGACCATTTTTATCATCTGGCCGCAGTCTATGACCTGGGGGCTGATGCGGCCAGCCAGATCGCCGTCAACATTGAGGGGACCCGCAACACGGTGGAACTGGCCGGCGCCATTCAGGCCGGGCACTTTCATCATGTGAGCTCGATTGCGGCGGCTGGTTTGTACGAGGGCGTGTTCCGCGAGGACATGTTTGAGGAGGCCGAGAACTACGAGCACCCTTATTTCATGACCAAGCATGAAAGTGAAAAAATCGTGCGCCATGAGTGCAAGCTGCCCTGGTCGGTGTATCGGCCGGCCATGGTGGTGGGCGACAGCAGTACGGGTGAGATGGACAAGATTGATGGACCCTACTACTTCTTCAAGCTGATTCAGCGCATGCGCCAGGTATTGCCGCCCTGGTTGCCCTCGGTTGGTCTGGAAGGCGGACGCGTCAATATTGTGCCGGTGGACTTTGTGGTGGACGCACTGGATGCTATCAGTCACCAAAAGGGAATCACGAAAAAATGTTTCCACCTGGTGGATCCGGTGGGCTACCGTGTGGGCGACGTGCTCGATATTTTCAGTCGCGCCGCGCACGCGCCCAAGATGAATCTGTTCATCAATGCGGCTCTGCTCGGGTTTATTCCTCGCAGTGTCACCAAGGGTCTGATGGCGCTGGCGCCGGTGCGCCGGGTGCGCCAGGCCATCATGAAAGACCTGGGTCTGCCCGAAGACATTCTCACGTTTGTGAATTACCCTACGCGTTTTGATTGCCGCGACACGCTCGCCTTGCTCAAGGGCACGGGGGTGGCCTGCCCCAACCTGAAGGATTACGCGTGGCGCTTGTGGGATTACTGGGAGCGTCATCTCGACCCTGCGTTGCACATTGACCACACCCTGCGCGGCACCGTGGCAGGCAAAGTGGTCCTGATCACTGGTGGTTCATCGGGCATTGGCCTGGCTACCGCCCACAAATTTGCCGAGGCCGGTGCCATTACAGTCATTTGCGGTCGTGACGTCGACAAGCTCGAAGAAGCCTGCAAGGAGGCCAAAGCCAAAGGCTACAGTTTCATCGCCTACCCGGCAGATATTGCCGACATGGCGGACTGCGACCGGTTCATCAAGCGGTTGATTGATGACCATGGCGGCGTGGATTTTCTGATCAACAACGCAGGCCGCTCCATTCGCCGCGCCATTGAGTCCAGCTACGAACGTTTTCATGACTTTGAGCGCACCATGCAGCTCAATTATTTTGGCTGCCTGCGCGTCACCATGGGACTGCTGCCGGATATGGTGGCCAAACACAAAGGTCATGTGGTCAATATCAGCTCCATCGGCGTGCTCACCAACGCGCCGCGTTTCAGCGCCTATGTGGCCTCCAAGGCCGCTCTGGAAGCCTGGGCCCGTTGCGCATCGAGCGAGTTTGCCGATCAGGGCGTCACCTTTACCACCATCAACATGCCACTGGTGCGCACCCCCATGATTGCGCCGACCGGGCTGTACAACAACGTGCCCACGCTAGCGCCCGAAGAAGCCGCCGACATGGTCGCCGAAGCCTGTATTTTCAAACCAGTGCGCATTGCCACCCGGCTGGGCATTACCGGTCAGATTTTGCATGCCGTGTTGCCGCGTGTGGCGCAGATTGCCATGAATACGGCCTTCCGGATGTTCCCGGACTCGGGCGCGGCCAAGGGGGCCAAGCCGGGCGACAAGGCGATCAAGCAGCACTTATCGCCGGAGGCGGTCGCCATGCAGCAGATGATGCGGGGGATTCATTTCTGAGCCAGTTTTTCCAGTTGTCCTCATTATTGGCAGACTTAAATTCGTGACAATAACCACTGCCGTCTAATTTTCTAATTGGATTTAGCAATATTCGGGGAATATGCCGACGTCTGGCACACTGAATCGGTTCATCAATCTCCAGAACTGGCGGCATTGAGCTGCTTTGCATGGGCCGTTCTTGCCACAAGTGCATTATCTATCCCATTGCCTAAACGTCGCATTGCCTGCTGATGAGCTCAATCTGCCCAATTGGACGCAAATAAACGGCTGTGACGGGTTACCGATCTCCGAAAAAGCGGTGCTGGCTATTAAATATCTGAAAGCCTCATCTTTATGGATGGACATAAAAGTAATATTTGTAAACGGATTGAAGGTAATAAGAAGAGATAATCTGACGCATTAAAATAATTCGGACAAAGGGCCTGCCAAGGCCGTCAGCACAGAGATTTTCATTTTTTAACATAGAGGTTTCAGTATGAGCGATTTGATCGAGATTCAAAGTCAGATAGAGAAACTGCAAAAGCAGGCCAGTGACATCAAAGCCCGGGAGTTTGGCAAGACGGTGCAAGATATTTTGGTGAAGATGCAGGCCTTTGGTATCACCCTGAAGGATTTGCAGCCTGGCAAGGCACGCGGGGCCAAGGGCAAAGCCAAAGCTACCAAGGTCGCCAAGGCCGGTGCTGCCGTCAAACTCGCAGGCGCTGGCGTCCCCAAAAAAGTCGCTGCGCCGGTGCCCGCCAAATACCGTGGCCCCAATGGCGAAGGCTGGAGCGGCCGAGGTTTGACGCCGCGCTGGTTGACGGCGCTGCTGGTGGATGGAAAAACCAAAGAAGATTTCGCGATCAAGAGTTGATGTAACCTATGACCGACGTTAGCAACATTGCGCCGCGCGACAAGGCCGAAATCCTGGCCCAGGCGCTGCCCTATATCCGCAAGTTCCATGGCAAGACCATGGTCATCAAGTACGGCGGCAACGCCATGACCGACCCGGCATTGCAGGCCGATTTTGCGGAAGACGTGGTGCTGCTCAAGCTGGTCGGCATCAACCCGGTGGTGGTGCACGGCGGCGGACCGCAGATTGAAGCCGCCTTGAAGCGCTTGGGAAAAAAAGGCGAATTCATCCAGGGCATGCGCGTGACGGATGCTGAAACCATGGAAATTGTCGAGTGGGTGCTGGGTGGCGAAGTGCAGCAAGACATCGTGGGCCTGATCAATCAGGCGGGGGGCAAGGCCGTGGGCCTGACCGGTCGTGATGGCGGCATGATTCGCGCCCAAAAACTCAAGTTGCGCGACAACGCCGATGCCAGCAAGGAGTACGACGTCGGCCAGGTCGGCGACATCGTCAGCATTGACCCCAGCGTCGTCAAGGCGCTGCAGGACGACGCTTTCATTCCCGTCATCAGCCCGATTGGTTTTGGCGAGAACAACGAGAGCTACAACATCAATGCCGACGTGGTGGCCGCCAAACTTGCCACCGTGCTGAAGGCAGAAAAGCTGATGATGCTTACCAATATCAGCGGCGTGCTCGATAAAGCCGGTAATTTACTCACCAACCTGAGTGCCCGCCAGATCGATGACTTGTTTGCCGATGGCACCATCAGCGGCGGCATGTTGCCCAAGATCAGCGGCGCGCTTGATGCCGCCAAGAGCGGTGTCAACTCGGTGCACATCATTGATGGCCGGGTGCCGCATGTGCTGCTGCTGGAGATTTTGACGGATCAGGCCTTTGGCACGATGATTCGCTCTCATTAACAAAAGCTGGTCGCAAGGCGACCCAGCTGTGCCCACGCCCGCCAACGGCTTGGGGCTGGAAGCTAAAGGTACTGAGGGGTGGGAATTTGCTATTTTTATAGTAGCTATATGTGCTTATTCCACAAGGGCTAGGGGCCAATTTAATGCGATTGTTGTTGGTGGAAGACGATGTCATGGTGGCCAGTGGCATCAAGCTCGGCCTCACCGACGCCGGTTACGCCGTGGACTGGGTTGGCAGTGCCGAGCGCGCGCTTGAGGCCATGCGCCACGAATCGTTTGACGTGGCTGTTCTCGACATCGGTTTGCCTGGCATGGATGGCTTGGCGTTGACCCAGCGCCTGCGCAAAGACGCGCCCACCATGCCGGTGCTGCTGCTCACCGCGCGCGACGCCTTGCACGAGCGGGTGCAGGGGCTCGACACCGGAGCCGATGACTACATGATCAAGCCGTTTGAGCTGCCCGAATTGCTGGCGCGCCTGCGTGCACTTTTGCGCCGCTCGCAAGCGGCCACCTCGGCGGTGCTCAGTTTTGGCGCGCTGGAACTCAACACGGCGACGCGGCTGGCCTGCCTTCGGCCAAGCGGCCAGGCGATCGAACTGGGGCCGCGTGAGTGGACGGTGCTGGAGTACCTGCTCATCAACGCCCCAAAACCCGCCAACAAAGACAAGCTGCTGCAAGCGCTGACCGGGTGGGACAAGGAGATCACGCCCAATGCGGTGGAGGTGTACATCTCACGCTTGCGCGGCAAGTTGGAGCCGCATGGCATCGGCTTGCGCTCGATTCGCGGCTTTGGTTACCGTCTGGAGCTGATCGAAGTCAGCACAAGCGATCCGCGCAATCTGGCTCTTTGACCGATGCAACTGGCGACCATGTCCTCCGGCCTGCAGCGGCGCTTGCTGCTGCTGCTATTGGTGCCCTTGTTTCTGATGGCCTGTGTCAACGCCTGGTTTGATTACCGTATGGCGGACGCCGCCGCGTTGCAGCAAGACCGCCAACTGCTCAAGCTGGTGCCGCTGCTGGCGGACTCGGTGATCGCCAAGGGAAAAACGTTCGATGCCCCGCCGGTCTTGCTGTTGGCCCCGGTCATCGCAGAATTTCTCAGAGACCGGGTGGGTCTGTCAGCCTTCTGCATTGCCAACCTGGAGGGGCAGGTGCTGCTGGGTTATGACTGGCTGAGCGGGTTGCCACCGACCACACGCGAGCCTGAGTTTGCCAGCGCAGAACAGGGCGGCGTGACCTACCGCATCGTCTCGCAGCGCGTTCAAACCGCCGCCGGGGAATTACTGGTGCGTTTGGCAGATGGGTCCGATCCGCGTCAGCAGTGGGTCAAACTGGTGCTGCTCAAGGTCTTGCTGCCCAACCTGGTGCTGATGGTGCTGGGGGTGTTTGTGGTCAATTGGGCGGTCAGACAGGCGCTGCGTCCATTACTGGACCTCAAGGAGGCGGTCGAACAGCGCTCGCCGAGCGACTTGAGTGCGATGGATGTGCAGGCCTCGCCCGAAGAGGTGCGCCCGCTGGTGCGGTCGCTGAACCGCCTGTTTAATCTGGTCAACGCACAGGCTGAGAGCCAGCGCCGCTTTGTGGCCGACGCCGCGCATCAACTGCGCACGCCGCTGGCGGGCTTGCAGGCGCAGGTTGAGGCTTGGGCGCAAGCGGCCAGCATGCCCTTGGTCGCCTGTTCATCCTGCGATAAATTTATACTAAACAAGCCTCTAGCCCCCGTGAATAAAGCGCAAGCAGCTATAAATATAGGAGTTGAACAAATTCGACACCTGCGCGATGCCACCCGTCGCACCTCACAATTGGCCAATCAACTGCTGGCCTTGTCGCGTGCCGATGCCCACGCTCTGGACCAACAGCCTTTGCAAACCGTTGATTTGAAAGAGCTGTGTGAAACCCTGCTGGAGGCGCATCTGGATGCCGCCATGGCCAAAGACATCGATTTGGGGCTGGATGTACAAGCCGTGCACGTGGCGGGCCACGCGTGGTTGCTGCGCGAGTTGCTCGGCAACCTGACGGACAACGCCCTGAAATACACACCGGCGGGCGGCACCGTCACGCTGCGCTGTGGTCGTACGCCCGATGGCGGCGCCGCTTTTCTGGAGGTTGAAGATGACGGCCCGGGCGTGCCGATGGAGGAACGCCAGCGTGTGCTGGCGCGCTTTTACCGTTTGCCCGGCACGGCCAGCCAGGGCAATGGTCTGGGCCTGGCGATTGTTGACGAAATTGCCCGGGCGCACCATGGTTTGCTGGTCGTCGGCAGCGCCCGGGAGGGGCGCGGTGCCCGCTTTAACCTGGTATTTCCGGTGTGACCCCCCGCAAAAACCCTTGGTAGCGCTGTGCGAGAATGAACTCAATCCATCGCCCTGTCCCCATGTCTGACGCCGAATTGACCTCCTCCCTGCTCTCTTTCCCAAGCGCTAGCAACCGAGAGCCGGTCGCTTTGGCGCGCAAGCGGCTGAAACCGGGGGAGCGCCGGGAGCAGATATTGCAAGCCTTGGCGCACATGCTGGAGCAACCCGGCTCGGAGCGCATCACCACCGCTGCCCTGGCGGCGCGTCTTGAGGTCAGCGAGGCTGCGTTGTACCGGCACTTTGCCAGCAAGGCACAGATGTTTGAGGGCCTGATTGAGTTCATAGAAAACACGGTGTTTTCGCTGGTCAATCAAATTGCTGAGCGCCAGAGTTCGTCCGCTACGGAGGGTGTGGTGGCCGCCGGGGCGAGTCCAGCGCTGGACGCCATGACAAGCGCCCAGTCAGGCGTGCGCCAGTCTGCGCAGGTGGTGACCATGCTGCTGCAGTTTGCCGAGAAAAATCCCGGCATGACCCGCGTCATGGTGGGCGATGCGCTGGTGTTTGAGAACGAGCGCCTGCAACAGCGCATGAACCAGTTTTTCGACAAGATCGAGTCCAGCCTCAAGCAAAGCCTGCGCGCGGGCGCCGAGTTGAGTGGCTCGGCCACACCCAGTCTGGATACCCAGGTGCGCGCGTCCGTCCTGATTGCTTTTGTCGTTGGGCGCCTGCAGCGCTTTGCGCGCTCCAACTTCAAGCGCCTGCCTTGCGAACACCTCGAGGCCACCCTGGCACTGATGCTCTGAGCGATTATCAGACTTGTACGTTTTGCCCAACCTGGCAAAGAAAAATCCGGTCTGCTGGATGCAGCGGGCAAGCGGCGCGATTTGAGCCGTCTGATCCAGGACCTGGGGTCGGCATGAAACCGCCGAAGTTCCTGAAAAAAGGTGACATCAGGGTATTGATGGCCTAGGCGCACAACAGCAGCTTGTGGTGTCCTTCAAACGCTAATTAGTGCGGGTAAACCCGCGTTTTAACTAGAAAAATCTCTCTAGATGTGGCCTCGGGGCCGTACGGCGCCCAGAATTGTTGCAAAATAGAACGATCGTTCTTTTTTAGTGCCATGACCTCTACCAAATCACCTGTTCAATCTGTACGTCCCAGCCGTCGCCTGGGCGCGGGCGCCGGGCACGCCTTGCAAAAGGGGCAGCAAACCAAGCAGGCCATTATTGACGCCGCTCTGGGGCTGGCCGCAGAGATCGGACTGGAAGGCCTGAGTATTGGTGCCCTGGCTGAGGTGACCCGGATGAGTAAATCGGGGGTCTTTGCGCATTTTGGATCGCGCGAAGAGCTGCAGATTTCCGTCATCCGCGAGTATTACGCCCGTTTTTATAACGAGGTTTTTGCCCCTGCCATGGACGAAGCCCGGGGCTTGCCGCGGGTGCAAGCCCTGTTTGCCAACTGGATGAAACGTGTGGCGATCGAACTCCAGTCCGGTTGTATCTTCATCAGCGGTGCGGTTGAGTTTGATGACCGACCCGGGCCGGTGCGTGATGCACTGGCGAGTTCGGTCAAGACCTGGCTGGCCGCCATGTACCGCGCCGTCGTCCAGGCCAAGCAGGAAGGGCAGCTCCATGAGGATGCTGACGAAGAGCAAATGGCCTTCGAAATTCATGGCCTGATCCTGGCCTTGCACTATGAAGCCCGGTTTTTGCAAAATCCAGCCGCCATCGGGCGCGCCCACACCGGCTTTGACAATATTCTCACGCGCTACGGCAAGTCTGCCGCTGGCGCATCACACCGTTCCCCCGCATCCAACCGAAATTTAAAGGAGAAGTAAGCATGCCTACCTATACCCCCCCTCTGCGTGACATGCAGTTTGTGATGCACGAAGTGCTCCACGTCGTCGACGATTTGACGGCCATCCCCAAGCACGCCGATATGGATGTTGACACCATCAACGCCGTGCTGGAAGAAGGTGGCAAATTTGCCGCCGAAGTGGCTTTTCCGTTGAACCAGAGCGGCGATGCCGAGGGCTGCAAGCTCGACCCGGTGACGCATGAGGTCACCACGCCCACCGGCTTCAAGGAGGCTTACGCCAAATACGTTGAAGGGGGTTGGCCCGCGCTGGCCTGCGACACCGCCTTTGGGGGTCAGGGTCTGCCGCACATCGTCAATCAGTGCTTCTACGAGATGCTCAACAGCGCCAATCAATCCTGGACCATGTACCCGGGGCTGACGCACGGTGCTTATGCGGCCCTGCATGCGCACGGCACCGAAGAGCAAAAGCAGACCTATCTGCACAAGATGACAAGTGGTGAGTGGCTCGGCACCATGTGCTTGACCGAGGCGCATTGCGGCACTGACCTGGGTCTGATGCGCAGCAAGGCCGAGCCGCAGGCCGACGGCACGTACAAAATAACGGGTGAAAAAATATTCATCAGTGCCGGCGAGAACGACATGGCCAGCAACATCATCCATCTGGTGTTGGCCCGTCTGCCCGATGCACCGGTCGGTATCAAGGGGGTGAGTCTTTTCATCGTGCCCAAGTTCCTGGTCAAGCAGGACGGCTCGCTGGGCGCGCGCAACGGTATTTACTGCGGTGGCCTGGAGCACAAAATGGGCATCTGTGGCAACGCCACGGCGCAACTGGTGCTCGACGGTGCGGTCGGTACCATGGTGGGGCAGCCCAACAAAGGCATGCAGGCCATGTTTGTGATGATGAACGCGGCGCGTCTGGGTGTCGGCAACCAGTCGCTCGGTCAGACGGAAGTGGCTTATCAAAACGCGCTGGCCTACGCCAAGGAGCGCATCCAGATGCGCTCGCTCACCGGCGTCAAGGCCAAGGACAAGCCGGCCGACCCGATCATCGTGCATCCGGACGTGCGCAAGATGCTGCTCACGGCCAAGGCCTACGCCGAGGGCGGCCGCGCCCTGTTGTGTTACAGCGCCATGTTGCTGGAAAAAGAGCACAGCCATCCTGACGAAAAAGTGCGCCAGGACGCTGGTGAATTGCTGGCCATGTTGACCCCCATCGTTAAAGCATTCATCACGGACAACGGCCATATTTCCACCAACGCCTGTATGCAGGTGTTTGGTGGCCACGGTTACATCAAGGATTGGGGCATGGAGCAGTTTGTGCGCGACAACCGCATCAACATGATTTATGAAGGCACCAACACCGTCCAGTCGCTGGACTTGCTGGGACGCAAAATCCTGGGCAACAACGGCGCCACCTTGCGCAAGTTTGGCAAGCTCGTTGGCCAACTGGTGGCCGAAGAAGGCGTCAACGAAAAGATGGCCGAATTCATCACCCCGATCGCCATTCTGGGCGACCAGATGACCAAGTTCACCACCGAAATCGGTTTCAAGGGCTTCCAGAACGCCGATGAAGTGGGCGCGGCGGCAGTGGACTACCTGCGCGTGGCCGGTCACCTGGTGTTTGGCTACTTCTGGGCCCGCATGGCGCAAGTGGCGTTGCGTGAAATTGCCGCTGGCAACACCGACTCCTTCTATCTGGCCAAGGTGCAGACGGCGCGCTTCTACTTTGCCAAACTGTTCCCCGAAACCGCCACGCTGATGCGCACGGCACGCGCCGGCAGCAAAGTGTTGATGGACACCGACGCCGCCCTGGCCTGAGAGCCAAGGAACCCCTATGTTCAGGCAAATAGCTGCTGTTGTTTTGGCTGCGCTGGCATGGCCGGCGCTGGCCCAGATGACGCCCGTGGGCGTCTGGCGCACCGTTGACGACAAGACCGGTGAGGTGTCATCCGAGGTGCGCATCAGCGATAACGCGGGCGTGCTCTCGGGCCGCATCGAGAAGCTGCTGCGCAAAGCTGCCAAGCAGGACGATGTCTGCGACAAGTGTGCCGATGAGCGCAAAAACAAGCCGGTGTTGGGGCTGGAGATCATCCGTGGCGCCAAAAAAACAGATGGCAAGGAGGTTTGGGAAGGCGGCAAGATCCTCGACCCTGACAACGGCAAGGACTACACCTTGCGCCTGACGCCGATCGAAGACGGCAAGCAGCTTCAGGTGCGCGGCTACATCGCGTTTTTCTATCGAACCCAAACCTGGACTCGCGTACCGTAATCAATTAGCCGTTCGCCCTGAGCTTGTCGAAGGGCATTTGTGAACACATTCAAGGGCTTCGACAAGCTCAGCCCGAACGGAGATTAAATCAATGTCAAGATTCCAAGTCAAAAAAGTCGCCGTGCTGGGTGCCGGTGTGATGGGCGCGCAAATTGCCGCCCATTTGGTCAATTGCAAGGTGCCGGTCGTACTGTTTGACCTGCCTGCCAAAGAAGGCCCCAAGAACGGCATCGTCACGCGCGCCATTGAGGGCCTGAAAAAGCTCAAGCCCGCGCCACTGGGCGTGGCTGAAGATGCTGCCTTGATCCGCCAGGCCAATTACGAAGAGCACATGGACTTGCTCAAAGACTGCGATCTGGTGATAGAAGCCATCGCCGAGCGCATGGACTGGAAGCTCGATCTGTACAAAAAAATTGCCCCTTTCCTGGCGCCGCACGCCATCGTGGCGTCCAACACTTCGGGCCTGTCGATCACCAAGCTCAGTGAAGTCCTGCCGGAAGAAATCAAGCCACGCTTTTGCGGCATCCACTTCTTCAACCCGCCGCGCTACATGATGCTGGTGGAGTTGATCAACACCCCCACCACGCAGCCGCAGATCCTGGACGACCTGGAAGCCTTTGTCACCAGCAACCTGGGCAAGGGTGTGGTGCGGGCCAAGGATTCCCCCAACTTCATCGCCAACCGCGTGGGCGTCGCCGGTATGTTGTTGACCATGAAAGAGGTCGAGAATTTTGGCCTGAGCTATGACGTGGTCGATGACCTGACCGGCAAAAAGCTGGGTCGTGCCAGTTCCGGTACCTTCCGCACCGCTGACGTGGTGGGGCTGGACACCATGACGCACGTGATCAAGACCTTGCAAGACACCTTGACGCTTGACACGGACCCGTTTTATGAAAGTTTTGCCACCCCCGCGGTGCTCAAGACCTTGTTGGAAATGGGCAACCTGGGTCAAAAAACCAAGGCCGGTTTTTTCAAGAAAGTCGGTCGCGACGTGCTGCGTTTTGACGGGGCCACCAAAGAGTACGTGCCCGGTGGTCAGAAGGCCGACGAGGTCTATGCGCGCATGCTGAAAAAGCCGGCTGCCGAACGGCTGAAATTGTTGCGTGACAGCGAAGGCGCGCAGGGCCAGTTCTTGTGGGCCATTTTGCGCAATGCCTTTCACTACGCTGCGGTGCACCTGGAAGCCATTGCTGACAATGCGCGCGACGTGGACTTCTGCATGCGCTGGGGCTTTGGCATGAAGCAGGGCCCGTTCGAGTTGTGGCAAGAAGCCGGCTGGCTCAACGTGGCCAACATGATCAAAGAGGATATCGACGCTGGCAAAGCCTTGTGCAAAGCGCCACTGCCCGCTTGGGTCTTCAAAGGCCCGGTGGCAGACGCCGGTGGCGTGCACACACCGCAGGGTTCGTGGAACCCGAGCACGGGCCAATTTGTATTGCCGCGCAGCCTGCCGGTGTATACGCGCCAGCACTTCCCAGAGAGCGTGTTGGGTGCCGATGCGCCCAAGGCCCAAACCGCTGGCAAGACACTGTTTGAAGACGATGCGATTCGCCTCTGGACGCTGGCCGACGACGTGGTGATTGCCAGCATCAAAACCAAGATGCACGCCATTGGCCCGGCCGTGGTTGAAGGCCTGCTCAAGGGTCTGGAATTGGCCGAGGCCAGCTACCAGGGTCTGGTGATCTGGTCGAATGACGAGCTGTTTTCAGCCGGTGCTGATTTGCAGGCCATGCTGCCCGCCTTCATGATGGGTGGTGCCAAGGCGATCGATGGGGCTGAGCTGGAAATGCAAGAGGCCATGCTCAAGCTGCGCTATGCCAACGTGCCCGTGGTGTCGGCGGTGCGCGGCCTGGCGCTCGGTGGCGGCTGCGAGCTGGCGGTGTTTTCCGCCAAACGCGTGCTTGCCATGGAAAGCTATGTCGGCCTGGTGGAAGTGGGTGTCGGCCTGGTGCCCGGTGGCGGTGGGCTGACCTATATCGCCCGTCGCGCGGCTGAGAAAGCCGCCGCGTCTACCGGTAAAGACCTGCTGCCGTTCCTGACCGAAGGCTTCACCGCTGCGGCCATGGCCAAGGTGGGAACAAGTGCACTGGAGTCGCGCAAGCTCGGTTATGTGCTTGAGGGCGATGTGGTCGTGCCGCACAAGGACGAGTTGCTGTTTGTGGCCATCAACGAGGCCAAGGCGATGTTCAACTCGGGCTACCGGGCGCCGCAAAAGCGCCTGTTCGCGGTGGCGGGGCGCAGCGGCGTGGCCACCATCAAGGGCTCGCTGGTCAATATGCGCGACGGCGGCTTCATCAGTGCGCACGACTACCACATTGCCAGCCTGATTGCCAACGTGGTGTGCGGTGGTGATGTGGATGCCGGCAGCCTGGTCAGCGAAGAGTATCTGATGACGCTGGAGCGCCAGGCCTTCTGCTCCTTGCTCACGCACCCCAAGACGCAGGAACGCATCATGGGCATGCTGTCCACCGGCAAGCCCGTGCGCAACTAACAACCGATTGAGAGTCACCATGAAACAAGTTCAAGAAGCCTATATCGTCGCCGCCACGCGTTCCCCCATCGGGCGCTCGCACCGGGGTTTTTTCCGCAACATGCGACCGGATGATCTGCTGGTCAGTGTGTTGCAATCCGCGCTGGCACAGGTGCCCACGCTGGACCGCAACATGATCGAAGACATGATCTGCGGCTGTGCCATGCCCGAAGGCCAGCAGGGTCTGAACGTGGCACGCACGGCAGTCGTGCTGGCCGGTCTGCCCACCAGCGTGGGCGGCATCACCGTCAACCGCTTCTGCGCCTCCGGCCTGTCGGCGATCCAGATGGCGGCTGACCGTATTCGCGTTGGTGAAGCCGAGGTGATGATTGCCGCGGGCGTTGAGAGCATGAGCATGGTGCCGATGGGCGGCAATGCGCCGTCCTTCTCGCCGCTGATGTTCGCCAACGACGAGAACGTCGGCATTGCCTACGGCATGGGTCTGACCGCCGAGAAGGTGGCGACGCAGTGGAAGATCAGTCGTGAGGCACAGGACGCGTTTGCACTTCAATCGCACCAGCGCGCACTCGCTGCGCAAACCGCGGGTTACTTCGGCGCTGAAACGACGCCGATTGAAGTGACGGATCGCGCACCTAACCTGGCAACCGGCGAGGTGATCGAGAAGAAGCGCACCGTCAGTGTGGACGAGGGCGCGCGCCCGGATACCTCGCTGGAGGGTCTGGCCAAGCTCAAATCACCCTTTGCCGCACGCGGTACGGTGACCGCCGGCAACAGCTCGCAGACCTCGGACGGTGCCGGCGTGCTGATTTTGGCCAGTGAAAAAGCGGTCAAGCAGTTTGGTTTGACACCGCTGGCACGTTTCGTCAGTTTTGCCGCCAAAGGCGTGCCGCCAGAAATCATGGGCATTGGCCCGATCGAGGCGATACCCGCTGCGCTGCGCTATGCCGGTCTGAAGCAGGACGACATTGACTGGATCGAACTCAATGAAGCCTTTGCTGCCCAGTCGCTGGCCGTGATCAACACGCTCGGACTCGATCAGTCCAAGGTCAACCCAATGGGCGGTGCCATTTCGCTGGGTCACCCGCTGGGCGCAACGGGCGCCATCCGCGCCGCCACCTTGATCCATGCGCTGAAGCGCAAGCAGCTCAAGTACGGCATGGTGTCCATGTGCATCGGCATGGGGCAGGGCGCCGCAGGTATTTTTGAACGCGTCTAAGCGCTAAGTCAGATGAAGAAGGCCACGCACCAGTGGCCTTTTTTTCGTCGTCACGGGTTTTACTACGCTGTTGGCCCCATGAATCCCTGAAACCGAATACTGGCGAGAGTTTGGACTGCTTGACGAATGACGGTTCCAGACTGCAGACGTTCAACGTCTGAAATCACCGGGCTGCGCAGCTCCGGTGGATTGCAGGCGCATCCCCTAACGCCAAACTATCGGTCAGTTTCTTGCACTTGAGGGGGAGTCCATATAGGAAGGAGGAAGGGTTAGGCGTCGCCGGAGCTGCAGCGAGATGTCTCATGTTGAGGCCGGACCCACTGTAAGTGTCGCCGTGATCTTGATGTTCACGTTTGAGCCCAACTTCCACAACTCTTCTTTCAAATCCGGACCGGCGTACGCGCCGGCCTCTCCCTCAAGATCATCTAAATGTTGAGCGAGCATCTCGACGGAGACTTCGTACCGTTGCCTTGGCGGATGAAAGATCGCTCCCATCGCGCGTATTACCGTTGCACTGAGGTTTGGATGTGGGGTTGATGCTGCGTGTTCGTTTGCATCGACAAGTACCTGTGCGGTTCGTAGATTCCGGCACTTGTCAGCAATTGACTGGTTGGCAAAGGACAACTCGTGATCGAAGTTGTGCGCGAACTCATTACGAATTGAACGAATTACGTTTAAGTCGTATTGAACGTCATCGCTGATCCATGCGAGCGCATGCGCAAGACGAATTCGCGCCGAGAACGCGCCTAGCGGCCCACTGCCCGAAAGAAGTTCGTGCTTGGAGCACCGAAGACGCCGGTTGTAGAGGCTCTCTAGCCTTGCGTCCAGCAAGGCTGCGCCGAGAACAGCGCATGCTCTATCGGACTCCGCTCTAAACGGCCCGCTGAATGCATTGAGGTCGAATGAGGGGATTGGGAGACGGGGCATTATGAAGCCTAACGTTGAAGCTGAGCCGCGAGCGGCGGCCCGCCGACGCGAGTCGGCTCGAGCGACTGGTTAGAACTCTGGCAGCACATCGGACGCGACTTTGATTTTTGAGTTGCAGCCATTGCAGAGGTATTCGCTTGAACCGTAGAAATCACCTTGGTTCTGAAGCACGAACTTCTCACCCTTGTTGAAGCACCTAGCGCAAACCCAATGTGCCGGCTCTCCGCTGGCTGAGTCCGATTTCAGTGCGAACGCGAAGATGCCAGGCTCTAGAGCAACAAGTTGGTACCGCCGCTTCTCTTCTCCCCAAGCTTGAAGAAGCGCTAGTTGCTCACGCAACTTGCGGATCTCATCGGCCATGGCCGCTTGATCCGCGTTCGCAGCAAGCGCGCTACTTTGCGCAGACAGGATTGAGCTTTGCAGTTCGATCACCTTGCCCTGAACTTCAGCCATCGATTTGAGGTCAAGAAACCCCTTGGCAATGTCAGAGGCGACCTTCAGGCCTGTGATTGTCCCTTGGATAAGCGATAAGTCCATATATGGCCTGAAGAGTTCTAACGTAATGTAGACGGTCGGATATTCTTGATTCCCAGGATATCCGACGGGATATACCCGAACTTCACTTGCTGATGCCGAAGCCCCATCGAGCGGTAAGGCCCATACCGCCAGGGTTCGTAGCCAATTTCACAAGAAGTTGAAGTCATTTCCATCCCTTTGAACCTTGTCACCTATCCTGGCGAAATTTGGGTAACGTCGATTTCACTCTTACGATATTTCATCTGGTCAGAACTATAGCTCAGCGGGCCATGTCCCGAGCTCTGCCATCACGACCAGCGCCCGGAACTCAAAGAATTGCGATACAAAGTCTGGGTCAACAGCGTAGCAAAACCCGTCGTCACCCAGATGACGCCCTGCTGCCAGGTGTGCTGCGATACTGCGGCCCATGAGTTCACACCCTTTCGACACGGCGCTCACGTTGACGCCAGACTTTGACGCGGCACCCGACCAATTTTTGGGGCAAACCAGCCCGGCCTGGTGGAACATGGTGGGGCCTTTTGGTGGCGTCACGGCGGCCATTGCCCTGAACGCCGTTATGACGCATCCCTCGCGTCTGGGCGATCCGGTCGCTTTGACGGTGAACTACAGCAATGGTTTGTTGCCGGGTGGTTTCAAAGTCGTGGCCACGCCGGTGCGAACCAATCGCTCGACCCAGCACTGGGTCCTGGCCTTGCGCCAGACCGACGCCAACGGGGTGGACATTGTGGCCCTGACGGGCACCGCCATCACCGCCTTGCGGCGCGACACCTGGAGCGCCAGTGACCTGCCCTGCCCTGAAGTGCCCCTGCCCGACTCGGTGCCCCGCAACGCCGCGCCGGACGGGACGCTGGCCTGGTTGGCGCGCTACGACATGCGATCAATTAGGGGCCCGCTGCCAACCAAGTGGGACGGTGGTGCAGCCAGTGCCGACCCGCAGCAGGCCAGTCTGACGCAGCTCTGGATTCGTGACGAGCCGCCGCGCCCGCTGGACTTCACGTCCTTGGTGGCCATGGCGGACGGGTTCTTCCCGCGCGTCTGGTTGCGCCGGGCGCTGCTGGTGCCCGCCGGCACGGTGTCGCTGACGGTCTATTTTCATGCCGGGCCCGAACAGCTGGCCGAGTCCGGTATCGGTTTCCTGCTGGCGCAGGCACGCGGGCAGGGCTATCGCAATGGTTTCTTTGATCAGGCCGGGCAACTCTGGAATGCCGCGGGCAGCTTGCTGGCCACCACGCATCAGCTGGTTTACTACAAAGAATAATGCTCCTGAACGGCCAACCGGATTTTGTGCGCGAAGCGCTTACGAAAAAATTGAACGAGACAACATGAATGACCTATTGATCGATACCAGCGCCGGTGTGATGACCATCACCCTGAATCGTGTGAGCAAAAAGAACGCTCTCACCCAGGCCATGTATACGGCCATGGCTGACGCCTTGCAGCAGGCGCAAGCCGACGCGCAGGTTCGTGCCCTTGTCTTTCAAGGGCATGAGACGATTTTCAGTGCCGGCAACGACATTGGAGATTTTTTGCATGCGCAGGCGGCCACGCAAGACTCGTCGGCTTTCCGTTTTTTGCGCGTCATCAGCACTTTTCCCAAACCCGTAGTCGCGGCGGTCTGCGGACCGGCAGTGGGCATCGGCACCACCATGCTGTTTCATTGCGATCTGGTTTATGCCGGTGACAACGCGGCGTTTTCCATGCCGTTCGTCAATCTGGGCCTGTGCCCGGAAGCCGCATCGAGTTACCTTGCGCCGCAGTTGATGGGTTATGGCCGTGCGGCCGAGGCCTTGCTGTTGGGCGAGCCGTTTCTGGCTGAGTCCGCACTGGAGATGGGGCTGATCAGCCGCATTGTGCCGCCGTCCGAGGCCAATGCGCTGGCGCAACGCCAGGCCCGCAAGCTGGCCGCCAAACCCCTGAGCGCATTGATTGAAACCAAGCGACTGATGAAAAAAGGGCAGGCCAGCGTGGTGGCCGAGCGCATGGTGGAAGAAGGCGCCAGTCTTGGCCGCCTGCTGCGCGAACCCGCGGCACGCGAGGCATTCACGGCGTTCATGGAAAAGCGCAAACCGGATTTCTCAAAAATTTAGAGAAAATCGGGCTCTAGCCCCCGTCTGATATGCGTAAGCAGCTATTATTTTAGTAGCTGAATAATTAAAACAGGTAAACCCCCGGCTCTGCCGGGGTGACAGCAGGAGTTTGACTTTTACGTAGGTATGGATGTCCATCGCAGAAACTCGCAATCGTGAGCCGCCAAGCAAACGAAAGGAGAAACTGG